>ERZ824480.160-NODE-160-length-108922-cov-16.060073_pt1 | contig 108922 bp, 107 predicted proteins | sample MGYA00519861_ERZ824480 | MGnify/ENA primary metagenome ERZ824480 (study PRJEB31778, sample SAMEA3449152) | human gut metagenome | biome: human gut; feature: human-associated habitat; material: faeces | place: United Kingdom | collected 2010/2012 ... | reverse complement strand
GATTTTTTCTCCTGCTTTTACAGTTGATTGTTCTGCGTTTTTAAAGAATATTATTGCAGGTGTTTTAACCTCTTCTGTTGGAATCTCATTTACTGTTGCTTTGTTTTCTACTACACCTACTAATTCTTTTTTATCATTTTCATCAGATTCCAAGCCATTTACTCTTACTTGAAATACTAATTCTGTTTTTCCATCACCTTGTTCATTTTGTTTTGAAACATTTACTTCTATTCCATTTTGTAAATCTTCTGCTGTATAATCTGTATTTTCATTATTTACTTTTATACTTCCTTCAACAAATGTTGTTCCTGTTGGAATTGTATCTTTTATAACTGCTTTTCCATCAGCTCTTCCGCTATTTGTTGCAGTAATAGTATATGTAATAATTTCTCCTTCTACAACTGCTGTTTTATCAGCTGTTTTGCTAGCAGTTATAATTGGACGTACTATTCCAAGGTTACTTGTTGTAGTATTAGCTAAAATATTTGTTGGTGTCCATTCTACCATATAGTCTTCACTCACTAATACTGTTCTTTCTTCAACCTCTTCTGTTACAAATTCTCCACTTGGTACTTGACCATTTTCCTGGTTAGGTGTTCCGTTGTTATTTGTATTTGGTTGATTGCCTTGGTTTTGGTTTCCTTGTGATTGATTTCCATTATTATCTCCTTGGTTATCTGGAGTTAATGGTTGCTCTGGATTTTGTTCTGGATTTCCTTGTTGTCCGCCTTCTGTTTGTGTTTGCTCTCCAGTTGTTATATTATCTTGTGTGAATGCTCTTGCAGTTTCGTCATTTCCTTTTATGTAGAAATAACCTACTGTAGAAATACCTGCTAGTAATGCAACAATTACACTAGCAATTATAATATTTCTTTTACTCTTATAGCTGAGTGTTGCTTTCATTGTTTTGGTGCCCCCTTTTTACCAAATTTTAAATATTTTCTCTCGCTTTTACTACAAGTCTATTATTTCTTCCATTAATGCAAGTTATAAGTGTAATTTCTCTTGTATTTTCTTTCACGCTTTGTACACACTTTACATCATTTGGATCAATTATATATTTGTCAAACACTTTATATTCTATTGTTTTTCCATCTAAATCTGTCATTTTAATGGTATCTTCTATATTTAGCTTATTTGTATTGCTAAACATTGTTCCATCAAAATAGTTATGTCCTGCCATTGTAAAATTACCAATATCATTTACATTGTTTCCCCAAAACTTTGTAATTGATAATGCCATTGTTTCGTCGCTTGTTTGATTTATTATTGGATATTCAATATTTATTTTTGGAATTTCAATTATTCCTACTATATCGTACCCTTTATACTTTGTAATGGTTTTTTCATCATTTTCTGACTCTTTTATTTCTTCTAATTTAACCTTTATATCTGCTACTGTATTAATTAATTCTTTTTCTTTAATTTGATTGTTTATACGTTTAAAGGCAATTATTGAAATAACTACTAAAAGTATAAGTGCTAATATTATTAAAATTATATTATAAATTTTTTTTTTCATTTTTTACTCATTTTTGTTTGATTTGTTATTTTTTACTTTCAAAATCGCTACTGTAACAATTAATACTATTAGTATAGCAGCTGTAATATATAAAGCTAAGCTTTCACCAGTAATTGGTAATTTTGTTATTACTTTATTAATTATTTTTTTATTTTCATATTCAGGTGTGTAATCATCATTACATGTCATAATTTGTACATCTGTTGTTTGTTCATTTTTTATCCAAACAAGATATTGTTCACCTTTTTTTGATTCTTGAGGTTGTTTTATCACATTGTTTTCTGCAACATTCCATCCATCGCTTGGTTTTAATTCTTCATATAATGATTTAAATTGTCCATATATAGATAATTTGTCATATGTATTTTTTTCATCTAGCTTATTCATTTCATTTGCTAAATTAATTAGTTCTTCAACTTTTGATTCTTCTGTAGATTTTAACATTTTATAAGAATATTCTGTTTCTGAATTATCTTCAATGTTAATTGTTCCCATTCTACGAGTGATTTTAACTCCGTCAACAGTTTCTGCTGGTAAATTTAGTTCTCCAAATTTTACAGGTATTTTTTTTGTTGCATTATTTAATTCTTGAATATCTTCTTCTGTTAATGCATCTTTTAAGTTTATTTTTTCTGCCTCAACCTTGTATTCTGTTCCTTGCTTTACCCATAAATATGTTTCTTTTTTTCCGTCAAAATAATTATTGTATATTGTTTCATCAATATATGCAATATTATTTCCATTATCTTCTTGATCTAAAGCTGAATTTGTAAATACTAGGTTTTCTTTTGATTCATCTTTTTTATTAGCAAAAGAAAATTCAAATTCGCTACCTATTAAATTTGAAACATAAATTATGTACTCTTTTTCACTCTTTTTAATCATTTGTACATTTTCACTTTTAGCAAGTGAAAAACTTTGTAATAATGTTATTGTTATAATTGTTACTGCTAAAAATAACATTACTTTTTGTGCTAAACTTTTTTTCATGTTTTACACCCCTCCATAAAATTTTAATATCTTTTTATAAGCATAGGTATTATATCACTGTGTTCACATTTTGTAAACAAATTTTTCCATTTTTTATCTTTTTTCCCTTCTTCCGTAGGTTTTTTTATGTTTAACATAATATAGCATAAATACACTTTAAATCATTTATTTTTTTATAATTCAAAGTGTATTTATACTAATTTAAATATATTATTTTATCTCATCAATATTATCAAAAATTTCTTTACATTCTCTCCAATTTGATATTTTTAAATTGCTATATTCTTCACCTAATTTGGTAATAATCTTTTTTGTTTCATCTTTTGAATTCAGATCTACAGCAATTACATTTTTGATGTTTTCTTCTTTTCCATAAATCACCCTAAATAATAGAGCTCTTAAAAACCCTTCTATTTTGTCAGCTTGATTCTTTACAGCTATTATTACATAAATTCCATTTGGATTCAGATTGGTATATGTATATGTATAAATTATTGTTTTTATGATTTCAATCAAACCATATAATGCCAATACCCATATTATCGCATTAAATATAAAATTCCACATATTCTTTCTCCTTTTGGTTTATTTTATGTTAGACATATTTTTTTGTTACAGTTTTGACAATCTCTATGAAAGAGTGTATACTAAAATACATGAAAGAAATTGTTGTTAATAAAAAATATGATGGAAAAAAATTGAATAGTTTTCTACTAGATAATTTTGATGGTCTTAAATTAAATACCTTGTACAAGGCTTTACGAAAAAAAGATATTAGAATAAATAATCTTAAAATTTCCGATAATGTTATTGTACATTTTGGCGATGTTATAAAAGTGTTTATTCCTGACGAGCAATTATTTAGTAAAGTAGAGCTTGATATAAATATTGTTTATGAAGATAATAATATAGTAGTTGTAAATAAGCCTGCTGAAATTGAAGTAGTCGGTGACAATAGCTTAACAACTGAACTTTGTAAATATTATAATAGTAATTTTATTGCACCTTGTCATCGTCTAGATAGAAATACTACTGGATTAGTTTTATTTGCTAAAAATGAGGAAGCTTTAAATATTTTATTAGACAAATTTAAGAATCACGAAATTGAAAAACATTATCAAGCATTAGTTTATGGTATTCCTCGTAAAAAAGAAGATACCTTAACTGCATATCTTTTTAAGGATGCAAAAAAATCTTTGGTATATATTTCTGATGTTCCTAAAAAGAGTTATGAAAAAATTATTACTTCTTATAAAGTAATTAGCTCTAATAGTAAAAATAATACCAGTTTGCTAGATGTTAATTTACATACTGGTAAAACTCATCAGATAAGGGCTCATTTGGCTCATATTGGTTACCCTATTATCGGTGATGGAAAATATGGCAATAGAGAAATTAATAAAAAATTCAAATATAAATATCAACAGCTTTGTAGTTGTTCATTGAAGTTTTGTTTTAAGACTGATGCTGGTATTTTAAATTATTTGAATAATAAAAACGTGCCAATGGGGACGGAGAATATTGGCACATTTTAGAATTTAATTTTGTTATTCTTCATTAATAGTCAAATGTGCCAATATTCTCCGTCCCCATTGGCACGTTTTTCTATTTTATTATCTCTTCAAATTCTTCTGCTGAGATAATTTCTTTTTGTATTAAAACTTGTGCAACTGCATGTAATTTATCCATGTTATTATTTAAAATACTTTGAGCTTTTGCATAAGCTGTATCCAACATTATCTTAACTTCAGCTCCAATTGCATCTCCAAATTTTTCTCCTAGTAATTGTAATTCATAAGGATCTTTGTCTGTGTTTATTGATATTGGTCCTAGATTATCACTCATTCCATATTTTATAATCATGTCTTTTGCAATTTGAGTTGCTACTTCAATATCATTACTTGCACCTGTTGATATATCATTTAATACTAATTTCTCAGCAGCTCTTCCACCCAATAATGCAATCAATTTTTCTTCCATTTCTTTCTTCGAAATGTAATATTTATCTTCATTTGTTTTATACATAGTATATCCACCAGCTACTCCACGTGGTATTATTGATACTTCTTTTATGTCTTTTTGAGTTTCTAGTTGACTACTTACTATTGCATGTCCAGCTTCATGAAAAGCTGTTAATCTTTTATCTCTTTCTGATATAACTCTGCTTTGTTTTTCAAGTCCAACTGTTACCTTCTTAACAGCATCTTCAATATCATTTTGTGTTATTGCTTTATGTTCTTTAATTGTTGCTATAATCGCAGCTTCATTTAATATATTAGCAAGCTCTGCGCCAGTAAATCCTGCTGTATCTCCTGCAATATCTTTCATACTAACATTTTCTGCAAACTTTTTATCTTTTGCATGAATATTTAGTATTTCTTCTCTTCCTTTCATGTCTGGAAGTGCTATTGTAATTTGTCTATCAAATCTTCCTGGTCTTAGTAATGCTTTATCTAGCATTTCTGGTCTATTTGTTGCAGCTAAAACTATAATTGTTTCTTCTGTATCAAATCCATCCATTTCAACTAGTAATTGATTTAATGTTTGGTTATTTTCAGTTTCTGCACCACTTCCACTTGCTCTTCTTGAACCAATTGCATCTATCTCATCAATAAAAACTATACATGGAGCGACTTTTTTTGCTTTTTCAAATAACTTTCTAACACGTGAAGCTCCTAATCCTGCAAACATTTCTATAAATTCAGAACCACTCATTGAAATAAATGGTACCTTTGCTTCTCCTGCAATTGCTTTAGCAATCAAAGTTTTTCCTGTACCTGGTTGTCCACATAATAGAACTCCTCTAGGAATTTTAGCACCCATCTCATAGAATTTTTTTGGCTCTTTTAGAAAGTCAACTATTTCTATCATTTCATTTTTTTCTTCATCTAAACCTGCAACATCATCAAATTTTATTTTAGATTTTGTTGTTTCAGCATCATATATTTTTCCCTTATCTCCAAGTCCTTGCATTTTAAATACTGCAACAAATAATATTATTAAAAGAATTGTTGGTAATAATGAAAATAAATATTGGAATGTAGTATAAAACATATTTTGTTGTTTTTGAATTAGTTCAATTTCATTGCCTTTTAATTTTTGGTCTTGAATTAATTCTATAAAAGCTTGTGTATTTGGCACTATTGCTTCTTTTTCTTCTTCTACATCTTTTATTTTTACCTTAATAGAAGTACTTCCTACTGTCATTTCAACCTTTTCAATTACGCCATCATCAATTTGTTTAATAAGGTCTGTATAGCTAATAGTTTTTTCCTCTTTATCTTTTTTAGAATTCATCCAAAAAATACCTGCTACTATGGCTATAATCAGTATAATACCAGCAATTATAAAATAAATAGATGTTTTTTTGTTTTGCTTTGGCTTGTTATCATTGCTCATTTTAAAGTTTCTCCTTTATTCTTAAAACTCCTCTGTTTTTATATTAGCTTGTGGCTCTGGATTTTCTCCAGTTTTAGGTGTTTTTTTATTTTCTTGTTTTTTCTTCTTTTGTTCTTGTCTTTCTTTCTCGTCTTTTTTACGAATTTTTTCCTTTTCTTCTTCTTCCTTTTTTTGTCTTTCTTTCTCCTCTATTTCTTGTCTAACTTTTTCTTGCTCTTCTAAAATCTTCGAAAGCTCTATTTGTTTTTTTATTATTTCAGATCTAATTATCAATATTGCAGCAATAACATAAATGCATGTAATTGCCATATATAAAATAGAAAAATATTTAATTGTATAACCTGTTAAAATATTAACAATCATATAAATTAAATTTAATATAATTGGTAAAGTCATACTATATATAGCAACATTGTATACATTTTTATATCTGATTCTTAAGTTAACCGAAATTCCTGTTATATATCCTAAAAAAGAATATAATATAGCATCTAGTAATGTAGTTGATAAATATATAATAAACATGTAAACAAACATCACTATATAGAAAGATATATATATACTATAAACATTATTCGAAGAAAAAACACTTATTATGTCTTGTTTATTTAATTTTACTAAATTAAATTTATCTGAAACTTCTTCTAAAGATATTGTTGTAAATGTACCTGTAATATTTCTAATCATTACTGTGTCTCTTAGAATTATAATTCCATTATAATAACTTTTTATATCATCTTTATATTTTTCTAATTTTTCATTGCTTATATTTTCTTCAGTATCTATAATAATTTTGCCATCATATAGTTTGTCCGTTTGAATAACATTACTTTCCTTACCAGAAACTGATAATTTTCCATTATCAAATTCCAAAGTTTCTATATTTTCTTCAATATATTTTTTTACTTCTGTTACCTTTTGACTAAATTTATATGTCAACGCAAAGCTTAAGAAGAAGGCAAAAATTAGCATTAAGATAATTACATAAAATATTGTTTTTCTTGTTTTTTGTACAATTAATTTTTGATATTCTTCTAATCCAAATATACTTATTTTTAGTTTTTTCCAAAATGAAATTTTTAATTCTTCTTCCACTTTAATTTCCCTTCTTTTACACTTTTTCTATTGTCATTCCTTCTTTTGTATCTTTAACTATATATCCTTTTTCTTTTAATTCATCTCTTATTTGGTCTGATAATGACCAATCTTTATTTTCTCTAGCTTCTTTTCTTTTTTCAATCAAATCTTGAATATCTTCTGGTAATTCTACATTTTTACTTTCTTCTAAATATTTTTTACTATTTTCTAAATCTAATCCAAGTACTTTATCAAATTTTAATAGAAGTTCTGCAAAGTGATTTGATTTATGTTCATTTCTTACTATTTCCCATACAATTCCCATTGCAGCAGGCATATTCAAATCATCATTTATTGTTTCCAAAAATTTATTTTCATATTCCTTTATTTCTTGTTCATCTATATTTTCTGTTCCTTGTTGATGTTTTACAAATCCTTCTCTTAGTCTTGTTAAAGCTTTTTGAGTTGCTAAAGCAGTGTCAAATGTAAAATTTAATTTTGTACGATAGTGTGCTGTAAAGCAGAACAACTTATATGCAAGTGGTTCAATTCCTTTTTCTTGTAGTTGGTCTAATATGTAAGTATTTCCTAAAGACTTTGACATCTTTCCACCATCAACTTGTAAAAATTCAACATGCATCCATGTTTTAGCAGGTATTTTTCCTGTTAGCCCTTTACTTTGTGCAATTTCATTTTCATGATGTGTTGGAATATGATCAATTCCACCTGTATGAATATCAAATTGATCTCCAAGATATTTTCTTCCCATTGCAGAGCACTCTATATGCCATCCAGGATATGATAATCCCCAAGGACTCTCCCATTTCATAATATGGTTTTCAGGTGCTTTTATCCATAAAGCAAAGTCATAAGGATTTTTCTTTTCAGTATCAACATCAACCCTTGCTCCTGCAATTTGTTCATCTAACTTTCTATTAGATAAAACTGGATATTTATCTAATTTTGATATATCAAAATATATTCCTTTGCTTGTTTCATAAGCATATCCGTTCTTTATTAATCCTTGAACAAATTCTAGCATTTCTTGTATATGATCTGTAGCTTTTGCAATAATTTCAGGTTTTTCAATATTTAATCTTGCCATATCAATAAAAAATTTATGTGTATAAAAATTAGCAATTTCATAAGGATCCTTATTTTCTTTTCTTGCTGCTTTTTCCATTTTATCTTCGCCTTCATCAGCGTCAGACTCCAAATGTCCTACATCTGTAATATTCATTACATGTTTTAATTCATAGCCATTATATTCTAGTACTCTTCTTAAAGTATCCATAAAAACATAAGTTCTAAAATTACCAATATGTGCATAGCTATATACTGTAGGTCCACAAGAATACATTCGAACTGTATTTCCTTCTATTGGTTTAAAGTCTTCTTTTGTTTTAGTTAATGTATTATATAATTGTATTGCCATAAGCATCCTCCTATTTTATGGGGTTGTTGTGTTACCCGATGTACTATTGTTTTCATTATTTTCATTATTTTCATTGTTTTCCTCTGGTAGTTTTTCCGTGTTTAAGTCTGGTGGTGTAGTTTGTTTTCTGTTTACTGTAATTACAATATTAGTACCTCTAATAACCTTTGCTCCCTCTTCTAGGCTTTGTTTAATAACTATTCCATCATCTTGATCTTCATGTGTTTCATAAATAATTTGAACATTTAGTATTGACAAGTTTGCTTTCGCTTCAGCTTCTGTTTTACCTACTAAATTTGGTATTATTATTGTACTATTCTCTTCTGTGTGAATACTACATTTTTCAGTTGGTACTGCATATTTGTCTTTTCCTAAGACTGTCCAGTTACTATTATTTTCTTTTTCTGGTTTTGCTGTATATACTTTTTCTTCAGTCTCTAAGCAATATTCTGTTGCAACTTTTTTAGATTCTTTACATATTTTTACTACCTCATGACCATCACATGCTTTTGGTGTATTTCCCTTAGTAAAATATTCAGTATATGTTCTATTACACTCTTTTGTTGCTATTTTGCCACTGTCTCTGCAAACCACAGCTGTTACAACACCATCTGGCTTTTTAAAACGTTTTTTCTCTAATCCTTTATGTACATTTTTCATTATATTAGCCCATATACTTCTAGCTGCCCAAATTTGATATAATTCAATTTCTCCTGCATCAAATCCATACCATGTTGCACCTGCATAATATGGCGTGTATCCACAAAGCCATACATTTGTATCACTATCTGTAGTTCCTGTTTTACAAGCTACATCCATTCCAGATATTGCACAAGCATTTGCAGTTCCACTATAACCTGTAACAACATCTGTTAATATATCTGATATAATAAAAGCATTTGCTTCTGAAATAACTCTTCTGTTTTCTTGTTTTGGTTCTACAACAGTTTTTCCTTCACTGTCTGTTAATTTTGTATAAAATGTTGGTTCTATATATACGCCCTTATTTGCTAATGTTGCATACGCAGCTGCCATTTGTAATGTACTTGATCCATGTGTCGCTCCACCAATTCCTAATGTAAGCATTGAGTCTTCTTCTTTTGTATATGTTGTAAGTCCAAATTCATGTAAATAATCAATTGCTTTATTAATTCCAACTGTATATAGTACTTTCATATTTACTATATTTGATGAAACCTCAATAGCTTTTCTAACTGTACATAAACCTTGATATCCCCCTGCATTTTTAGGAATATAAGTTAATCCTTTAAACTGTGTTCTTGTATCGTCAAAAACTGTTGAAGCTGTTATTGCTTTTTCTTCTAATCCAGGTGCAATGTCAACAAGTGGTTTTATTGATGAACCTGTTTGTCTTTCACTCATTGCATAATTATGATTTGTTCCTTGATCACTTCCTAGTGCTCCACCCATTGCAACAACTTTTCCTGTTGTTGGTTCTATAATTGTTGTTCCAGCTTGAGTTCTGTATACTATTTTCTTTCCATTTTCATCTTTCTTACCACTATTTTTAGTTTGTACATAACTTTCTTTTGCCATTTCTTTTAAAACAGCATTTTGAATTGATGTTACTTGTGTTGTATATAGTTTATACCCTCCAGATTGAATCATAGCTTTTGCTTCTTTAAAGTCTATATCTTTTGCTTCTGCTAAATCTTTTGCTGCATCATTAACAGCTTCATATACAAAGTATGAAATCTCACCAATTTGTATTTTTCCTTTTTTGAATTTTAAGCCTTTTTCAACTTTTTCTACTGCCTCATTATAAAGTTTTTCTGCCTCTTCAGGATTATCACTAATTCTATTTTGTTCTTTCATAAAACGTAATACTAATTTAGTTCTTGATTCTATTAATTCACTATGGTCATTTTCTTTGTCATAAGGATTATACATGTTTGGTCCATCATTTATTCCTGCTAAAAATGCAGACTCTGCTAAATCCAAGTCTTTTGCTGATTTTGCAAAATAATATTGTGCACCATATTCTACACCATGAAGATCATTTCCACCAACAAATATTATATTTAAATATTTTTCAATAATCTGGTTTTTAGTTAGCATACTTTCAATTTTATACGCTCTTGACATTTCACGAATCTTTCTTTCAATTCCAGCGGTTCCAGTATCAGCTTTATCTTTCATTATGTTTTTTACTAATTGTTGTGTAATTGTACTTCCTCCACCAACATCCGAACTTCCTTTATTTAGTAAATAGCTCAATGTTGCCTTTCCAGTTCTTAAAATATCTACTCCAGAATGCTCATAAAATCTTTTATCCTCAATTGCTATGTATGCATTTGCAGTGTATTTTCCCATTTGATCTAATGTAATTACTTTTCTGTTTTCATTTCCTTCTGAAGCTGATAATACAGCTATTTGTTTTCCTTCTGAATCATATACTTCTGAGTTTCCACTTGCAATTAGTTCTTCTCTAGTAATCGCCCATTTATCACTAAAGAATATTCCAGCCAATACACCTCCACCTACAAGCATTAATAAAAGAACTAATATTATAAATATTAGTATTACTTTTCTAAGTTTTGGATGCTTTCTTACTTTTATTGTATCTGCCTTATTTTCTCTTCTACTTCTTTTTATTTTATATTGTTTAGTATCACTTGAGTGCTTCTGTTTGTTTCCCATAAAATATCCTCCCTTGGATAAATTTTAACATGTATATTATATAATATATTCCCAAAAAAGCAAAGTATTTTAATAAATTTTTAAGGTTTTCCAACATATAAAAACCACTAATAACATTTACTGTATATATTAGTGGTTTTTTATAGTTAATATATAATTAAATTTTATCCAAACAAACCTTTTTTCTTAATTGGTGGCTGTTCATTCATAGTTTTTGCAAGTTGCATTAGCAAGTCTCTTTGTTCTGATGTTAATTTTTTAGGAACTTGTACTTGTACAGTAAATACAAAGTCACCTTGTGCACTACTGTTTACACCTTTAAATCCTTTATTTCTTATAACAAACTTTGTACCAGTTTGAGTTGCGTCTGGAATTTTATAAGTTTCAGTTGTTCCATCCACCATTGGTATTTTAAGTTCTGCTCCTAATGTAGCTTGAGTAAATGTAATTGGTACATCACAAAGGACATTATTGCCTTTTCTGCTATAAATACTATGTCTTTTTACATGTATCAATACATATAAATCTCCCTTTAGTCCACCATTTGTTCCTGGCTCGCCTTCTCCTTGCATTACTATTGTTTGACCATCATCAACACCCGCAGGAATTTTTACCGTTAAACGTACCTGATTTCTAACTGTTCCTTTACCTTTACAAGTTTCACAAGGATTTGTAATAACTTTACCTGTACCATGGCAATTTGTACATGTTCTAGTTGTTTGCATTTGTCCAAGTATTGTAGTTTGTACTTGTTTAATCTGTCCACTTCCATGACATACACTACATGTTTCAGGATGTGTTCCTGGTTTCGTTCCTTCTCCATGGCAAGTATTGCAAGTTTCATTTCTATTTATTGTTACATATCTTTCTGTTCCTAAGAAAGATTCTTCAAAACTTATATCTATATCATAGCGTAAATCTGCACCTTTTTTAGGTCCATTTTTTCTTGTACCTCTAGAAGAACCTCCAAATCCTCCACCAAAGAAAGAAGAAAATATATCTCCTAAATCTCCAAAATCACTAAATCCATCAAAACCTGTTGAATATGTATATGTACCACCAAATGGTCCTCCGGCTCCGCCTCCGAAGCCTTGAGGTCCATCTGCTCCAAATTGGTCATACATCTTTCTTTTTTGAGGGTTTGACAAAGTTTCATAAGCTTCATTTACTTCTTTAAACTTTTTCTCTGCCTCTTCTTTGTTATCAGGGTTAGCATCTGGATGGTATTGTTTTGCAAGTTTTCTATATGCCTTTTTTAATTCTTCATCAGTTGCATTTTTATTTACGCCTAATACCTCATAATAGTCCTTTTTTGTAGCCATTATTCATTTCCTTCATTATTATTATTTTCTGTATTTGTTTCCGAATTTGCATCATTTGTATTTGCTTGTGCTTGTTGTCCAGCTGATGTTTGCTTATATAATTGTTCTGTTATAGAGTAGAATACTGTTGTTAATTTTTCTGTTGCAGATTTAATTGCTTCAACATCAGAACCTTCTAATGCTTTTTTAACATTAGCAATTTCAGTTTCTGCTTTTGCTTTTTCTTCTCCACTAATTTTGTCTCCAAGTTCATCAATTGTTTTTTGACTGTTATATACTAAGCTTTCTGCATTATTTCTAACTTCAATTTCTTCTTTTCTCTTTTTATCTTCTGCAGCATGTGCCTCAGCATCTTTAACAGCTTTTTCAATATCTTCATCAGATAGGTTTGTACTTGCTGTAATAGCTACTTGTTGGCTATTTCCTGTGGCCATATCTTTTGCAGATACGTGTACAATTCCGTTTGCATCAATATCAAATGTTACTTCGATTTGTGGCACTCCACGAGGTGCTGCTGGAATTCCTGTTAATTGGAATCTTCCTAATGTTTTGTTATCTGCAGCCATTTCACGTTCACCTTGTAATACGTGAATTTCAACACTTGTTTGACCATCTGCTGCTGTTGAGAATATTTGTGATTTTTTAGTTGGTATTGTTGTGTTTCTTTCAATTAATTTTGTAAATACTCCACCTAATGTTTCAATACCTAATGATAATGGTGTTACATCTAGTAATACTAGGTCTTTTACATCACCTGATAAAACACCACCTTGAATAGCTGCACCAATAGCAACACATTCGTCTGGGTTGATACCTTTGTCTGGTTCTTTTCCTGTAATTTTCTTAACTGCTTCTTGAACAGCTGGAACTCTTGTAGATCCACCTACTAATAATACCTTGTGTAAGTCATTTGCTGTAACTCCAGCATCTTTCATAGCTTTTTCTACTGGTATTTTAGTAGCTTCAATTAAGTCACTAATTAACTCTTCAAATTTTGCTCTTGTTAATGTAATGTCTAAGTGTTTTGGTCCTGTTGCATCTGCTGTAATAAATGGTAAGTTGATTTGTGTTTGTTGCATTCCAGAAAGCTCTATTTTGGCTTTTTCTGCTGCTTCTTTTAGTCTTTGCATTGCCATTTTGTCTGTTTTTAAGTCAATACCACTTGATTTTTTGAATTCTGATACTAAATATTCAATAATTCTATCGTCGAAGTCATCTCCACCTAATTTTGTATTTCCGTTTGTTGCAAGTACTTCAAATACACCGTCTCCAATATCTAGGATAGAAACATCAAATGTTCCTCCACCTAAGTCATATACCATTATTTTTTGATCTTGGTCTTCTTTGTCCATACCAAATGCTAAAGCTGCTGCTGTTGGTTCGTTTATAATTCTTAATACTTCTAGTCCAGCAATTTTACCAGCATCTTTTGTTGCTTGTCTTTGACTATCGCTAAAATAAGCAGGTACTGTAATAACAGCTTGTGTAACTGGTTGGCCTAAATAGTTTTCTGCATCTGTTTTTAATTTTTGTAATATCATTGCTGATATTTCTTGTGGAGAGAATTCGTCTCCTTCAATTTTTACTTTTTTGTTTGATCCCATATCTCTTTTGATTGAGATTACAGTGTTTTCTGGATTAGTAACTGCTTGACGTTTTGCAATTTGTCCTACTAATCTTTCTCCATTTTTTGAAAATGCAACAACAGATGGCGTTGTTCTATTTCCTTCTGCGTTAGGAATAACAACTGGCTCTCCTCCTTCCATTACTGCTACACATGAGTTTGTTGTTCCTAAGTCAATTCCTATAATTTTTCCCATAATAATTTACTTCCTTTCTAAATTTATATATATTTTAAAATTAATATCTATTTAATTACTAAACAAATCAAAAACGAGTAAATTTTCTTGAGATTATACAAATGTATATCGAAAGAAAATTTATGAAGTTTAACAAAGTTAGACGATGCTTTTCATTTGTTTAATTGGCTACAACTACCATAGAATGACGAATAACTCTATCACCTATTTTATATCCTTTTCTATACTCTTCTTTTACTTCTTTTTCTCCTAAGTTTTCATCTACTACTAAACTTACAGCTTCATGAAGTTCTGGATCAAAAGTTTTTCCAACTGCTTCAATTTCAGTTACTCCATTTGCTTTTAGTACATCTTTAAATTGTTTTAAAACAAGTTCTACCCCTTGTTTATAGCCTTCATCTTCTGTTTGGCTTGCTACTGCTTTTTCTAGATTATCTATTACTGGTAAAAAGTTAGATACTACATCAGCCATAACCGAGCTATACATTCCAACTTTCTCTTTTTCATTTCTTTTTTTATAATTATCAAATTCAGCAGCAATTCTTTTTAATCTGTCATTTGTTTCATCTAATTGAATTTTAAGAGTTTCATTTTCTTTTTTTATTTCAATTATTTCATCATTTTGTTTTGATTCTTTAGTTTCTTGTTTGACTTCTTTTTTACCTTTTTCCATTGCATGTTTTCCTTCTGCCATTTCATTTCTCCTTTCTTTATTGTCCATTTAATTTTTTACTAATATATTTCATAACCGAAATAACTTTTGAGTAATCCATTCTTTTTGGTCCTATAATTCCAATAGTTCCTAAGTCTTTATCTTGATATCTATGCTTAAATGTTATTATACTGAAATCTTTTAATTGTTCATTTTCATTTTCATCACCAATATACACATTTATATCTTTTGCAAATCCCGTATTTAATAAGTCTAACATAACTTGTTTTGTGTCTATTAGATTTACAAAGTTTTTAGCTACTTCTAGACTTTTAAATTCTGGAAGCTCGAATACTTTGTTGGTTCCTTCTAAATAAACTTTTGCTTCTTCATTTATTACTTTATCAAGTTGTTGCATTATTGGTTTTATAACATTTAAACTATAGTTCATTTCTGAAAAGATGTATTCTTCTAAAGGTCTATCTATTTCGTCTATAGGCTTTCCTTTAAGCTTATTATTAAATATGAAATTTAATGTATTTACTTGTTCTTCTGTAATATCTTCATCAAATTTAATAATTGTTTCTTTTATAATTCCTGTATCTGTAAGTATAACTGCCATTAACATTCTAGTTCCTAGCAAAACAAATTTTACTTCTTCTATGTTTTGAAGATTTGTTTTAGGTCCAATTGCAACTGATGTATAATGTGTTACTTCTGATAATGTATTTGTAGCTATTTTAGTTAATTCTTCGATTTCATTAACTCGGGTTTCTAATTTAGATTGTATGTATTTTATTTCTTCCAAACTAATATCATCATCTTTTAATAATTCATCTACATATAATCTATACCCTTTAGCTGAAGGCACTCTTCCGGCTTGATGTATGTTGTTTATCTAGGTATCCATTTTTTTCTAGTTCTGCCATTTCATTTCTAATAGTCGCACTACTATAATCTAGGTTGTACCTTTGTACCAAAGAACCAGAGCTTACAGGTTCTGCTGTGTTAATATATTCTTCTATAATTGCTTGTAGAATTTGTTTTTTTCTATCATCCAACACCTTTTCACCTTCTAATTTTTATTTTTAGCACTCTTTATCTTCGTTTGCTAAACCACATATATATTATATCCATTTTTAGCAATTGTCAATACATATTGCTAAAAAGTTATGTGAAAATTTTGTGAAAAAAATACCCTAAAATAAGCAATATTTTTAGGGTATTTTTCTATGTATATATTAGTTTAAACAAATTCTTCCCAAACTATATTTGCTAAATCTAGTCCTTTATTAGTTAATTTAATCATATCTCCATCTATTTCTAGTAATTCTTCATTCACAAGTTTTTCAAGTTCACTATGATATAAAAAAACCGGGTTTGCTACAAATTTTATTTTAAATTCTTGTATACTAACTCCATCTATCTTTCTTAGACCTAATAGCATATATTCTTTTTGCATTGCTTCCATATCTTGTTTTTCATGGAATACTAAATTTTCTTCTGTTTTGTCTTCATCATAATTTTTTATATATTGTTCTATATTTTCTATGTTTGAATATCTAATTCCATTTGTATATGAATGTGCAGCTATTCCAAAACCTATATATTCCTTTTGATTCCAACAATCTAAATTGTGTTTTGACTCATAACCTTTTTTAGCAAAATTAGATATTTCATAATGAATATAATTATTCTGTTCTAATGTTTGTTTTACAGCCCAATACATTTTTCTCTCTAAATCTTCATTTGGTAATTCTAAACCTTCTTCTACTTTTTTAAATAGTGGAGTATTTTCCTCTAAAATTAAAGAATATACTGAAATATGTTCTGGTTCCATAGATACTATTTCTTCTATTGAGTCTTTTACTTCTTCTAACGTTTGGTTTGGAAGTCCTATCATTAAATCCACATTTATATTTTCAAATCCCGCTTCTCTTGCAAATCTGAAAGTATCTAAAAAGTCTAAATATGTGTGTATTCTTCCAATTTCTTTTAATAAATGTTCATGTGTAGATTGTAAACCTATACTTAGTCTATTTATTCCAGCCCTTTTGTAATCTTCTAATTTTTCCAAAGTGACTGTTCCAGGATTAACTTCTATTGTAATTTCTGCTTTTTCGTCAATTTCAAAATTTAGTTTTATATCTTCTATAATTTGAACAATATATTTACTATCAATTAATGATGGCGTTCCACCGCCAATATATATTGTTTTAACTAAAAACAAATCATCTTTGCCATTTTCAAAATCAATTTTATTATTATTTCCAACTTCTATAATTTCTTTTAATACACATTGAATATACCTTTTTATAAAGCTTTCTTTATTTGCATAAGAGCAAAAATCACAATAACTACATTTTTGCTTACAGAATGGGATGTGTATGTATAGTCCAATTTGTTTTCTTCGCATAATTTTATTCCTTTCTTATTTTTTAGATTAACAGTTATATAATTTTTAGATTTAATTAAATTGTTAGAGTAGGAACAGCGACTTTCCGGCTTCAAAAATAATATAACTGTTAATCTTTGTGTCTACTCTATTGTTTAAATTTAGAAACAAATTGTTCTATGTTTTGAAAGCGATGATTTACTCCTGATTTTCCTATTGGTTTTGATAGCATTTTTCCTATTTCACTTAAAGTTGCTTCTGGATTTTTAATTCTTAACTCTGCCACTTCTTGTAATTGTTCAGGCATTTTTTCAAACTGTCCTATTTGTTTTAGAAAGTTTATATCTTCTATTTGTTTTATTGCAGCTTCAACTGTTTTATTTAAATTTGCTGTTTCACAATTTACTTTTCTATTAACATTGTTTCTAATTTCTCTATATACACGTATTTCTTCAAATTTAAGCACAGCTGTGCTTGCCCCAATTAGTGCTAAAAATTTTGAAATTTGTTCTCCATCTTTTGTATATATTGCTTGTCCGTTTTTCTTTTCTATTTTTTTAAAATTTATCTCATATTTACTTAAAATTTCAAGTATTATACTTGCATTTTCTTCAGATGAAAAAATTATTTCTAAGTGATAATTATTTTTAGGGTTATTTACTGATCCTCCTCCTAAAAAACTTCCTCTTACAAATGCTTTTTCTAGTATTTCTTGATTACTAACTTTGTTAATTATGCCTTCTAACATCACTGTATTGTTCATATATGTAATTTCTGAAATATCTGGCTTATTTACACTAATACAAAATTTCTTTCCGATTATTTCTATTTTATGATTTGAGTATTGTAAATTATTTAATAATTTACTAAATCGATTTATACTGTATTCACTTTCGGTACAAAATTTTATTTTATTTTTCTCTGCTGATATATTATTAGTTATTATATATCCAAGTAATTCATATTTTACTGCTTCTTTGTTTGCTAAATTGCTTAATTTACTTATTTCTTCTTTTACTTCACCTGAAAAAGACATTTAGCCCTCCTTTTGAAAAACAACAACTCTATTATTTCCTTCAAAATCTTTTATTGGTTCATTTGTTATTAATTTTAAATTGTTACACTCTAATTTTGTAACAATTTTTCCTTGGTTATATCCTATTTCTAGTAATAAATATCCATTTGGCCTTAGGTATTTATGTGACTCATTTAATATTTTTCTATAAAATTCTAATCCATCTTTTCCACCATCTAAGGCTATATGTGGTTCTGCTTGTACATCTTTGCTCAACTTTTTTATTGTTTCAGTTTCAATATATGGTGGATTTGATACTATAACATCAAACTTTTTTTCTGACAATTCATTAAACAAATCGGATTTTAAAATCTCTAAATTTATCACTTCATTTGTTTTTGCATTTTTTTTAGTTATTTCAAGTGCTTTTAGACTGATATCTGTTGCAGTTATTTCCAAATCATTACAATAATGGCCAATTGAAATTGCTATTGCTCCACTTCCTGTACATAAATCCAATACTTCAACTTTTTTTCCGTTTTTTGATAATTGATTTATAATTTTTATTGTTTGTTCAACTAAAACTTCAGTGTCTGGTTGTGGAATTAAAACATTTTCATCTACATAAAACTCAAGTCCCATAAACTGTTGATTATGAGTTATGTATTGTATTGGTAATCCATCTATTATTTTATTTATGCTTTTTTCATATTCATCAATTTGATTCTGATTTACAATTTTTTCACTATTAATAATTATTTCTTGTCTAGTTTGATTTAATATATATTGTAAAAGCATTCTTGCTTTTATACCTGCATCTTGTATGTTTTCTTGTTTTAAAGCATTTTCTCCAAATCTTATTAATTCAATTTGTTTCATTTTTTTCACCTTGTTATATTATATCATTTACTTATTTTGTTTTTCAATAATTTTATATAGCTTAAAGGACTAGATATTTAAGCTTTTCATCTAGTCCTTAAAATTATATAAATCAAAGCCCCGCCTTAGCCGTAAGGTGAATGAAATTTTAAGGACCTGCTTACACAGGTGGGTATCTTGTTAAATGCTCCTGGGTTTCTTACAATAGTTGGTAAGCTTACACGCCACATTTAAAGGCAGATTCCCGTTTAGAATTTGTTGGTTCTAAAATTCCAGTCTACACGCACTATGCAGGGAAAAATAAATTCTATTTAATTATTAGATATATATTATCATAAAGCATATAAAATTACAATTGATTTTTTTACCAAATTTCATTATTTTTATTATTACTTTTGTAGTACATATCCTTTTATTATAAAATAACTAATTTTCGTCGGTTTTTGATCAGTATATCTCATTCGTAAATTTGTTATATAAAAGTCTCTGTTTTCATCTATTTTTATTACATTATTTGTTTCTACGTATCCCTTTTCATTATTCTCTTCTATCACTTTAGAAATATATTCTTCTAAGTTAATTGTAACTGAACCTATGAATTTAATATTTCTAAAATTTTCAAGTTTTTGGTTATATTCCGATGCAGCAATTGCTTGCAAATACCTATATCCTCCAATTGGTATGATTGGTTCTTCCTTACCATAAGATTTTGAGTATTCAACATTTTTATATTGTACATAATCATTATAATAGTTTCTATTATCTTTTGTACTTTTATCCATTTCATCTTCACTTACATAGTTTGGTATATATTTATCAGAATCATTTTGTCTTTTTAAGTAATCATAAGCACTTTTAGCTATTTCTTTATTTTCATCTGATAATTCATCAAAACTTTGTCCTGTTCTCCAAGCCTTTTTTAATCTGTTTGATTGACTTATATTAGAAGCTGATTGTACATTCACAATTGGAAGCATTGTAGATATTGCTATTATCACTGATACTGCTGTTATTGTATGTATTAAATATTTCCTTTCTTTATATAAAGACAAGAATATTGCTATTATTTCAAATACTATAAACATTATTCCTATATATCTACTTGGTGTAAGTCCATTTCCATCAATACGAGCATATATCGAATAAATTTGTAATAATACAAATGGAATAAAAGATATTGGCAATATTTTGCAAAATTTTTCTATTATTTTTGCTTCTTCTCTAAATGCATGTATTGCCGTCCATACAGGAAATGCTACAATAAACAACCCTGCTAATATTCTAAATATTGAATTTGCTGGTATTTCTCTTATTATAATTATTTTAGCCATATACATATAAATTATTGCCGTAGCTAATATTGTTAGTGGCAACATTATATATAATATAATTGCTTTTATAAATTTTGAAACTTCATTTTTTACATCTGTTATAGCAACTAAACTTGCTGGTAACATCCATAACCCTAACAATGCAATTTGCAATCTTCCTATCAAGTTGAAGTTATTTGTATCATTTAAAATCAATGCAATAAATATAAATAATATTAATGTTAAGCCAATGTTTAAAATTGAATATATTATTCCAACACCAAAAAGATTTTTAAATGTTTTTACAACATATTCTCCCACGTCAACTTCTGAATTTCTTATTACTTGTATTAATCCAATTAAAAATACTATTATTATATATCCTATTCCAAACCTAACAGCTGAAAGATTTTCTGTATACATTAGTTTTTCTAATCCTATTGCTACTCCTATACTTACTATGTAGGCTATTCCCCTTTGGCTCATTTTCTTAAAATATGTTTCACAAGTAAAAAAATTCACAGCACATATAACTATTACTGTTAACAATTTATCTGTTATTGTTGGTAAATTTTCTAATGCAAATACCAAAAATAAAGTTGTTAATAATATTATTATATTAGTTGCTGTATATTGTTTAAAACTGTTTTTGTAATTCGAAACTATCCCTTTTAAAAATTCTTTTATTTTCGACATAAAATTACCCTTTCAATAAATTTATATTTATAATATTATATCTTTTACTTTTTTTCAATAATTCAAGTTTATTTTTATCAAAATCTATTTTCTTTTTTTCTTGTTTATGATATCTTAATTTTATCAAATAATTTAGGAGTTTATATGAAAAATAAAAATAATTTTATAACATTTCTTAAATGCAATTGGGCTAAAATTGTTTTAATTACTTTTAGTCTTATAACTATCATTATTATATCTATTTTTTTCATTCCAAATTTGGTTAGAAAACTAAACTTCTCAAATAGCGTTTCTAATTTTGAAAAAAAATCTTCTATATTTTATTTAGATAAAATATACTGTTACAGTAGTGCAACTGGTATAAATAATTCTGAAGGAAAGGCAATGTGGGATGTTAATGTAAGTCAATATACTGATATTGCTTTATACTTAGGTATAAATAATGTAAAAAATAACTTAGAAAATAATTTAGAGGAAAATCTACAAGTCGTCGATACTTCAGCCAAATATAGTATTTCTAAAATCTATATTGATAAAATAAATTTTTCAAATACTAATACTGGTAACTTAAATTTAAATTATATTCCAATTTTAAATTTCGGTTTAATATCAGATGATGAACTTGCAATTTCTAATGAACAACAAAGTAAAATTAATTTTAATATAGTTGATAGTACGGATTCTCTATTAAATGATATTGTTTCGGAACCTAGTATTGACAATCACTTTATTTTGCCAATTACTCTTCGTTATTTAAATCAAAATATAAAAAATGGGCATGTTATAAATAATATTGAAGATAGTCTATCTTTTGATGGTTCAATATTAAAACGTTCTTCTATACCTTTATCATCTATAAAAAATGAAGTTTCTTTTACAATTCATATCATTAATGAATTAAATGAAAACTATTCATATCAGGTTGTATTACAAGTTCCTTTACAAAATGCTGATGGAAATAAAACTATTTATGATGGTAGTTATTCTGAAGAAATAAATCTAAATGATTGTTATTTTTATTAATAAAAAAGTAGTATCTTTATAATCTAGATACTACTTTTAGTATATTATTTCTCTTTTTAATAATTTATTTTTTATTGTTCCTATTCCTACAACTACATTGTTAACCTTTATTTGGTATAAACCATCATCGTTATTATTTGTTAATTGTACTCCATTTAGAAATAATTTTAATTTTTCCTCTTTTAATTCAACAATCGGATATTTTTCAAAAAAGTTTTGCACTGTTATTAAATGTTGATTCAAGAACTTTTCATTTTCCTTATTTTTTTCTAGTTCTTCAACTGTAATAGCCTGATTTAAATTAAACTGTCCAACTTGAACTCTATTTAATTCTTTCATATACCCTATTGTTCCTAATTTTTCTGCAATATTCTCACACAAAGTTCTAATATATGTTCCTTTTGAGCAATGTACTCTAAATTCAATTATTTTGTCTTTTTCATTTATATCTAATAATTCAATATTATATATTTCTATTTCTCTTTTTGGTATTTCAACTTCTACACCTTTTCTCGCATATTCATATAGTTTTTTTCCATTCACTTTAATTGCAGAATAAATTGGTGGTGTTTGTATTTGCTTTCCTATTTGACATTCTAAAACTCGTTGCACATTTTCTTTATTCAATAGTTTTCCATCAACAATTCTTTCTTCTAGTATACTTCCTTCACTGTCTAAAGTATCTGTTTTCTTTCCAAGTTGAATTGTAGCTATATATGTTTTATCATGATTTATTAAATATTTTGAAAGTTTAGTTCCTTGACCAAGAAGAAGTGGTAACACACCAGTTGCCATCGGATCTAATGTTCCTGTATGTCCCACTTTTTCACCACATATTTTTTTTACTTTTGCCACCACATCATGTGATGTATATTGTTTTGGTTTATTAATTATTAAAATTCCATCCATATTATAATAATCTCATTACTTCTTTTATTACTTTATCTTTTACTTGTTCCATATTGCTTTGAATTATGCACCCTGCTGCTCTTGGATGTCCTCCTCCGCCAAATACAACACATGCATCAGAAACATTCACATAATCATTTGAGCGAAGTGATACTTTACATCCTCTTTCTGTTTGACGTATAAATATTGAAACTTCAACGCCTTCAACATCTCTTCCTATTTCAACAATTCCTTCATGGTCTCCACTTTCAGCATGTACATTTTTTTCATCTTCTTCTGTTATATATGTATATGCAATTTTCCCATCTGCTAAAAATTCAATTCTATTATTTGCAATTCTATGTAACTCAAAATTAGCTTTTGTTTTTGTTTGTAATACTTGGTGATATACTTTTGATACATTAACTCCCTTATTTAAAAGCCATGCTACAAATTCAAAAGTTTCTGCTGTAACCCCTTGATATTTGAATCCACCTGTATCTGTTATAATTCCTGCTAATATACATGTACCAATTTCTTTTGTAATTTCTATTCCAAAATATTCTAGAATTACTAATAAAATCTGTGCACAAGCTGGCGCATCAGGATTAACATAGTTATAGTCTCCAAACATTGTATTTGTACCATGATGATCAATACACACCTTTTCTTTTGCATTTTCAAAATATTGTGCAAAACCATTTAACATTTTTATTGATGCACAATCAAGTGAAATTGCTAAGTCATAGTGTTCTATATTTGTTTCAGTTTTTATTTCATTTATTCCTGGTAAACAATCAAATACCTTTGGATGTTCTGGAATTACTAAGTCTGGATTTTTTCCATAAGCCTTTAGCGCATGGTACATAGCCAAACTGCTTCCCATTGCATCTCCATCTGGATTTTCATGTGTTAATATTACTATTTTTTCTGCTTTATTAATTTGTTCTAAAATATTATCTAAAGTCATTTTTTACCTCTATTCTTATTTATTCTTTTCTTTTTTCAATTCATTTAAAATACTATCAATTTTTGCACCATATTTTAATGAATCATCTAATTCAAATATAAGCTCTGGTGTAATTCTTAAATTGATATTTTTTGCAACTTGGCTACGAATAAATCCTGAAGATTCTTTTAATCCTTCCATAGTTTTTCCAATGCTTTTAGAGTTTAAAATGCTTACATAGATTTTTGCATATTTAAAATCAGGTGTTATTTTAGCTTTTGTTACACTAATTAGCCCTGTTACTTTTGAGTTTTTAAGCTCAAAAGTAAGTACATGGCTAATTTCTTTTTTTAATTCTTCATTAACTCTGTTAAGTCTTGCCTCATTCTTTGGCATTATTTTCTCTCCTTTTAACGTTTAACTTCTTCCATTACATAAAATTCTAATGTATCGTCTTCTTTAACATCATTATAATTTTCAATTTGAAGACCACATTCAAAGCCTTTTGTAACTTCTTTTGCATCATCTTTGAATCTTTTTAATGATATTAATTTTCCATCATGTATTACTACATTTTCACGTATTACCCTAACTCCTGCATTTCTTTCAATCTTTCCATCTAGTACAAATACACCAGCAATTGTTCCAACTCCTGAAACTTTAAATGTTTGTCTTACAACTGCATTACCTATTACTTTTTCTTCATATACTGGATCTAGCATTCCTTTCATAGCTGCTTGAACATCTTCAATTGCTTGATATATAACAGAGTATTGTTTAATTTCTACTCCTTCTTTTTCAGCCATGTCTTTTGCAGTATTAACTGGTCTTACGTTAAATGCAATAATAATACATTTTCCTGCTTTTGCAAGTTGAACATCAGATTCTGTTACAGCTCCTGCTACAGCATGTATTACCTTAACTTTTACTTCGTCATTAGATAATTTTTCAAGTGATTGTTTTAATGCTTGAGCTGTACCTTGTACATCTGCTTTTACTATAATGTTTAATTGTTTTAGGTTTTCACTTTCCATTTTTTCAAATAGGTTACTTAATGTAACTTTACTATTTTCATTTATTATTTGTTCTCTTTCTTGACGTTTTCTTCTTTCAATTAAGTGTTTAGCCATTTTTTCGTCTTTTACTTCATAGAAAGTATCGCCTGCTTCTGGAACTTCTGTTAATCCCATAATTTCAACAGGTGTTGAAGGTCCTGCCTTTTTAACTCTTTGACCTTTGTCATTTTTCATTACACGAATTCTACCAATAGATTTACCAACAACAATTGTGTCGCCTTCATCTAAAGTTCCTCTTTGTACAAGCATTGATGCAATAGGTCCTTTTGATTTGTCAAGTCTTGCTTCAATAACTGTTCCTTTAGCTTGTTTATTAGGGTTTGCTTTTAATTCTTTCATATCAGCTACTAACAATACCATTTCTAATAAATTATCAATGTTTATTTTCTTCTTAGCAGATATTGGAACATAAATTGTATCTCCACCCCATTCTTCTGGAACTAGTTCATATTCCATTAACTCTTGTTTTATTTTTTCAACATTTGCTCCTGGCAAATCAATTTTATTAATTGCAACAATAATTGGAATTCCTGCTGCTTTTGCATGGTTTATAGCTTCAACTGTTTGTGGCATAACACCATCATCTGCTGCAACAATAAGAATTGCAATATCTGTAATTTGAGCACCTCTAGCACGCATTGCTGTAAATGCTTCATGACCAGGCGTATCTAAGAATGTTATTTCTCTTCCACTTATATTTACTTTATAAGCACCAATATGTTGAGTAATTCCTCCTGCTTCACCTTCAATAACATTTGTACTACGAATAGCATCCAAAAGTGATGTTTTACCATGATCAACGTGCCCCATAACAACAACTACTGGTGGTCTTGGTTCTAATTCTTCTGCTGTGTCTTCAGTATCATCAAATAAAATATCTTCTTCTTTTACTTCTTCTTTTTTATTTGCTGTAATTCCAAATTCTTGAGCTACTAAAAATGCTGTATCAAAGTCAACTGTGTTATTAATTGTAGCCATAATTCCGTAGTTAAATAATTTTTTTATAACTTCTCCACTTGTCTTTTTCATTTCTGCAGCTAAATCTTTTACTGTAATCATTTCTGGAATTGTAATTTCTGTTAATTCAAATATTTTTTGTTTTGTTCTTTCTTCGTCTTTTTGTGGTTTACGTTTATTTTTCTTTCCTCTTGCTGTTGTAAGGTCATAGTAATCAAGCATTCCGCCATCTTGTTCATTAAACATACGAGATAATTTATCTACTTGCTTTAAATCTTTTAATTTTCCTTCATTAAACTCTTCACTAAAACGATCACCTTTTTTAACTTTAGCTCCTTTTTTAGCTTTATTATCTTCATAGCGGTTTGCTTTTTCTTTATCTATTGCTCTTGTACTTATGTCTCTTTTATCTTCCTTTTCAACTATTTCAGTAGCCATTATATCTTTAATATTTTTGTCAATTCCATAATTGTCTAAAGGTCTTCCATTATTATTTCTATTAAATGGTCTTTGTCCGTTTCTATTTTGGTTATTAAATTTATTATCTCCATTTTGACGGTTATTATTAAAACGGTTATTATTGCCTTGGCGATTGTCAAACCTATTGTCTCTTTGACGATTTTCATAGTTTCCGTTATTTTGATTATTTCCAAATCTATTTGGACGATTATTATCATAACGGTTTTGGTAATTGTTTGATCCTGAATTATTATTTTGGCGATTTTCATAACGATTTCCTTGGTATTGATTATTTGTTTTTTCACGATTAGGGTAATTGTTTTTATTTTCTGCATTTGAAGTAACTGTAGGTTTTACTTCTACAGGTTTTGTTTCTTGTTTAATTTCTTCTTTCTTTTCTTCAACCTTTTTTTCTTCTACTTTAGGTTCTTCTTTTTTCTCTTCTTTTATTGGTTCAGGAGCTTTTTCTTCTTTTTTATTTGTTTTTAATCCAAATAGCTCACTTACAGTCATTGGTTTTACAGGTTGTTTTCTATAAACAATATTAAAATCTTTATTGTTTTTTCTTTCAACAAAACCAACATCTTTTCTTTCTGTTTTTTCTTGTTTCTTTTCTTGTTTTTCCTCATCAGCTAATATAACTTCACGTCTTATAATAACTGGTGTAGCTTCTTTTTTAGTATTTTTTTCTTTCTTTTCTTTATTTTTTTCTTGCTCCATACTTTTTTGTGATTTTACTCCCTTATTCTCAAAAATATTTTTTATTTTTTGTATTTGCTCTTCTTCCAAAGAACTTAAATGACTTGTTACCTCAATACCTACTTCTTTTGCTTTTTTTATTAGTTCTTTACTTTCTAAACCTAATTCTTTAGCAAGTTCATGTACTTTAAGTTTACCCAATCATTTCACCCCCATTAATTATTTTGTTCATCGCCTTTGCAAAACCAATATCTTTAATTCCCAAAACAGCCTTATTGGATTTTCCAATTGAATTACTAATTTCATTAATTGTAAGTTTTTCGTATATATTAATATTAAATTCTTTACATTTTTCTTTAAATGTATTTTTAGTTCTATCAGATGCATCTACTGCTAATATTAATAATTTAACATTTCTTTTTTCTATTTCCTGTATACATGCATCTGTTCCAGCCACTATTTTTCCAGCTTTAGTTGCTAGTCCTATTAAACCACATATTTTTTGATTATTAACCAAATTTTATACTCCTTGATTTATAGTATTTTTTAGACTTTCATAAACACTCTCTTCTATTTTAGTTTCAAATGTTTTTTCTAATTTTTTAGAACGTATTGCTAAATTCAAACATTCTGATTTATCACATATATATGCACCTCTACCTGGTAATTTACCTGTTTTATCAAGTTTTATTTCACCTGATTGAGTTTTTACTATACGTATAAGTTCTGTTTTGCTTTTTTGTGTTCCACATCCAATACAAGTTCTACTAGGTATTTTTTTCAAAATGTTCACATCCTTTATTTTTAATGTATTTATACTTTTTATTCATTATTCCTCTGTTTTTGTTTCTTCATCTGACTCTTCTTGTTGTTTTGATAACATTTCTCTAAATTGAGTTTCACTCTTTATGTCTATTTTCCATCCTGTTAGTCTAGCTGCAAGTCTTGCATTTTGACCAGCTTTGCCAATTGCTAATGATAATTGATCATCTGGTACAATTACTTGTGCAAATTTTTCATCTTCATGAGCATCAACTGCCATAACCTGCGCAGGTAGTAGTGCTGCAGAAATATATATTGCTGGATCTTGATTCCATTCAATAACATCAATTTTTTCTCCATGAAGTTCATTTATAATGTTTTGAATACGAATTCCCTTTTGTCCAACACAAGAACCAACTGGATCAATATTTTCATTAGGTGAATATACTGCAACTTTGCTTCTGTTTCCAGCATCTCTTGATACACTTTTTATTTCAATAACTCCCTCATAAATTTCAGGAATTTCAAGTTCAAATAATTTTCTTACAAAATCGCTACAAGCTCTTGAAACAGTAACTTGTGGAGCACCTTTTAATCCTTTTTCTACATTCATAATATATGCTCTAATTTTGTCATTTACATGGTAATGTTCTGTTGGAACTTGTTCTTTAGCTGGCATAACAGCTTCTAATTTTCCTAAATCTAATACTACTATGTTACCATCTGCTTTTTGAACTATACCAGAAACTATTTCGCCTTTTCTTTCATTAAATTCATCAAATACTAAATTTCTAGATTCTTCTCTAATTTTTTGAACTATAATTTGTTTTGCTGTTTGAGCTGCTATTCTTCCAAAGTTTTTAGGCATTAATTCAATTTCAGCTTTATCTCCAACTAATAATTTGCTGTCTATATTTTTTGCATCTGATAATAAAATTTGTGTATTAGGATTTTCTACTTCTTCTACAACATCTTTTACAGCATATATATGGATTTCTCCTGTTTGTCCATCCATAGTAACTTTAACATTTTCTTCTGAATCAAAGTTTCTTTTATATGCTGTTACTAAAGCAGTTTCTATAGATTCTAATATTGCTTCTTTTTTTATTCCTTTTTCTTTTTCAAGTTCGTCTAAAGCCATCATTAATTCAGTATTATCAATTGCAAGTATATTTGCCTTCTTTTTCATTTTTCAAATTCCTCCCTTATTACCAATTAAATTTAATTTTTATATTTGAAATATTTTTTCTTTCTATTTTTATTTCTTCATTTGATTCTATTTCTAATGTTATATTATTTTCGTCAAAACTTTTTAAAATTCCTGATATATTTTTAGTTGTATTATTTTTTTTCTTTTTTTCATTTATTTCATCTTGTTTCAAGGTTATAGGACTATATAAATTGATATCAACTTCTTTACCAATACTTGCTTCAAAATGCTTATTTTTTCTAAGCCTTCTTTCCACACCTGGTGAAGAAACTTCTAAAAAATATTGATCTTTTATATAATTTGCTTCATCTAATATAGGGTTTATCGCATCATTTACTTTTTCGCAATCATCTAAACTAATACCATTTGGTGTGTCTATAAAAATTCGTAAGTAAAAGTCTTTTGCCTCTTTTTCGTAAATAACATCATAAAGCTCATATCCAAGCTTTTCTATTGTTTCACTAATTAAAGTTTCAATTTTTTCTTCCATGTTAGTTTTTAGACGTTTCTTTAACTGATATCTTGTCAGTTTTTAACTCATTTTGCTACCAATTAACGTCTTTTCTCCTCTCTTCATGATAGAAGAGTGGGATTTGTTCCCACTCTTCTTGTAATTCAATATGCATTATTATTATACCCTACTTTTATAGCAATTGCAAGTATTTTTAAGCATTTTATTCTTTTTTTGTCCTGAGTATGTTGTTTTTCTTGTTTTTTCACGTATTTTATGGCATAATATGTACGTGAGGTTATAATTATGGACGCTATTTTAAATAAATTAGAATATAATGAAATAATAAAAAATTTAGGTGGATATTGTAAAACTTATTTAGGGAAAAATTTGTGTGAGCAATTAGTCCCTAATTTTTCTTATGAACAAGTTGATGTTTTGCTTAACGAAACAAAACAAGCTGATACACTTTTACATCAAAAAGGTATTCCACCTTTTTATGAAACCGAAGAATTAGAAAAATATATTAAAGTTTTAGAAAGTAATCAAACTTTATCTATAAAAGGATTACTTAATTTTGCCGTGCTTTTAAAAATGTGCAGAGAATTAAAAGAATATTTTTATGATGATTCTTCTGTTACTTTTGAATATCTAGAAAAATATTTTAGCTTTCTTTATTCAAACCCTTCTATTGAAAAAAATATTTTTGATAAAATAATTGATGAAAACACTGTTGCTGATAATGCATCTAGTAAGCTTGCTAGCTTACGAAGAAACAGAAAAAACTTTGAGCAAGAAGTTAAAGATAAGTTAAATGGATTTATTCATTCTAGTACTTATGCTAAATATATAATGGAACCAATTGTTACAATTCGTAATAATAGATATGTTATACCTGTTAAAGAAGAATATAGAAGTTATATAAAAGGATTTATTCATGATACTTCTAGTAGTGGCTCTACTTTATATATTGAGCCAACAAGCATATTTGAATTAAACAATAAAATTAATCATATAAAAATTGAAGAAGATATTGAGATTGAAAGAATTTTGCAAATACTTTCTTCTTCATTATATGAATATGTTGATCAATTAAAAAACAATTTAGCTCTTATTGCTAGTATTGATTTGATTTTTGCAAAAGCTAATTTTGGAATTGACAGTTTTGGAATTATTCCTGTTTTAAATAATAACAAATACATTGATTTATATAAAGCAAAACATCCTTTAATTGACAAGGATAAGGTTGTTCCTATAGATATTTCTTTAGGTAAAGACTATGTTTCACTTTTAATTACTGGCCCAAATACGGGTGGAAAAACAGTTGCCTTAAAAACTGTTGGTTTGTTACTTTTAATGGCATATTCTGGTATTCCTATTCCTTGTAGTGAAAGTAGTAGCATAAGTGTTTTTTCACATATATTTGCTGACATTGGTGATGAGCAAAGTATACAAGAATCTCTTAGTACATTTTCTGCACATATAAAAAATATTGTTGAAATTACTAATATAACTGATGCTAATAGTTTGGTTTTATTAGATGAACTTGGTTCTGGAACAGACCCCTTAGAAGGTGCTGCACTTGCAATTAGCATTTTAAGTTATTTAAAAGATATTGGTAGTATAGTTTGCTGTACTACACACTACCAAGAATTAAAAGAATATGCATTAATAACAGATGGATTTGAAAATGCAAGTTTTGAATTTGATATAGAAAACTTAAGGCCAACCTATAAACTATTAGTTGGTATTCCTGGTAAAAGTAATGCTTTTGCTATTAGTAAAAGACTTGGCTTAAATGAGCAAATATTAAATGTAGCAAATAGCCATTTAAAAGATGATAAAATACCAATTGAAGAATTATTAAAAAGTATTTATGATAATAAATTAGAAATCGAAAAACAAAAAGAAGAAACCGAAAAAAATTTAAGGCAGATTGAACTTTTGAGAAAAAGCTTAGAGCAAAAACAAGACGATGTTTTAGAAAAAAGAGCACAATTGCTTGAAGATGCTAAATTAGAAGCACGTGATATTTTGCTTTCCGCTAAAGAAGAAGCTACAGAAATTATACATGAGCTTAATAGTTCTTCTGATATAAAACAGGCAAATAATTTAAGAAATAAACTAAATGATAAATTAAAAGCTATAAATTCTATTCATTATACTGAGCAAAATAATAGTTTTGAAGCATTAGCTGAGTCAGATGTAAAAGATGGCTTAAATGTTTACATTGCTTCTCTTGGTTCAAATGGATATATTGTTGGTAATAAAATTAATAAATCCAATGAGGTCCAAGTTCAAGTTGGCAACATGAAAATGAATATTAAACTTTCAGATTTAAGGAAAAGTTTAACTAATAGTGTTAAAGTTAAAGAATCTGGAAAAGTTACTACAAATAAAGAATCAAAGGCTAAAACTGTTTCTCCAGAAATAAATGTTATTGGGCAAAATGTTGATGAAGCTATTTACGTTATTGATAAATATTTAGATAATTGTGCATCTGCAAATATTTCACCTGTTAGAATTGTTCACGGAAAAGGCACTGGTAAGCTTCGCGAAGGCATTCATTCATTTTTGAAAAAAAATCCTCATGTAAAAAGTTTTCGTATAGGTACATTTGGTGAGGGCGAAATGGGTGTAACTGTAGTTGAAATTAAATAATATGAATAGTTGCTTCTTCATACGTGCATTTTGCTATACAAATACACACAATTCAGTGTAACTTAACCCTTGTATATAACATTTTCCTATACAATAAAAAATCCTTCCATAAAAGAAGGACTTTTTTATTAAAACACTAGACTTTTTTTTAGCTTATTGATATAATTTTTGCCATACTTCTGATGTTTGATAATTATCATCATCATGTTAGTGAAAGTTTAAAGAAGGGTTTAAAATGAAAAAAATATCAATTATAAGTGCATGCACTGACTTAGGTCTAAAGATTGATGGTGCTGAGCTTGGGGCACAAGCCTTAACAGAAGGTTTAAAACCAAGCAATATTTCTCAAAATTATATTTTGAAAGGTAGCAAAAAAAGTGAAGAATCTCACTCAAATTCCGATTCAAATGATATTAATAGTTTTGTATCAAAATTTGATGATTTGTTACTAGAAATGCATGAAATTCATTTTGAAGAAAATATGAATAATGCAGAAAAGGATGCATACTACACAAAAATGCATAACTTAGTTTTAGCAGTTAAAGCGCTAGATTCAAAAAACGAAAAAAGAAACTTAGAAGAAATCAATGAATTTAATCAAAAGTTATACAACATAACTCGTAAAGTTATTCAAAATGGTGAATTTCCTTTGCTTGTAGGTGGAGACCATATTACTGCAATTGGTTCAAGCTTAGGTTCTATAAAAGAAAACAAAAATATGGGAATTATATGGTTTGATTCACATGCTGATTTCAATACCTACCCTACTTCTGTTACTGGTAACTTACACGGTTTGCCTCTAGCAGTTGCTACACATTATGAAAAAAGTATATTAGCTGATTTTCATGATGGTCCATTTTACAATTTCAAAAATGCTGTTATTGTTGGTGGTAGAGATATTGATCCATGGGAATGGGGTAATGTATTAGATGCAGGTGTTACTGTATTTTCTACTGAAGATATTAAAAAATATGGAGTTGAAGAAATTTGTAAAAAAGCTTTTGCTATTGCTTCAAACGGAACAGATGGAGTACATATTAGTTTTGATTTAGATTTAATAGATCCTACTGTTGCCCCTGGTGTTTCAATTCCAGCTAAAAATGGCATTAATTTAGAAGAAACTTATGCTTTAGCAGATGAGATTACAAAGTATAGTAATATTATTAAATCAGCTGATTTAGTTGAATATAATCCATTATTTGATAAAAATAATGTTACAAAAGAAATTGCTACAAATATTTTAAATAAATGGATTGAAAAATTTTAAAAAATAGATTACAGAATTTATGCTGTAATCTATTTTTTTATTAAATATTATCAAAACCTGGTATTTTTGCTCACTTTGTGGTACAATATATGTGCTAAATTTTAAGGAGGTAAAATTATGTTAGAACTTAAAAATGTTTCTTATTTTAGGGACAATAAACAAATTTTAGATAACATAAGTTTAAAAATAGATAATAGCAAGTTAGTTGCAATAACTGGGCCTAATGGTTCTGGAAAGTCCACTCTTGCTAAGATTATTATGGGAATTTTAAAACCCGATTCTGGTAGTATTTTTTTTGATGGAAAAGACATTACTGCTATGGGAATTACTGATAGGGCTAAACTTGGAATTGGTTTTGCATTTCAACAACCAGTAAAATTCAAAGGTTTAACTGTTAGAGATTTAATAGAATTAAGTTCTGGTAATACTATAAATGTTTCAGAAGCATGTAATTATCTTTCTGATGTAGGTTTATGTGCAAAAGACTATTTAAACAGAGAAGTTAGTAATTCACTTTCTGGTGGTGAATTAAAACGTATTGAAATTGCTATGCTTGCAGCTAAAAAATCTAAGCTTACTGTATTTGATGAACCTGAGGCTGGTATTGATTTATGGAGCTTTAATAGCTTAATTTCTGTATTTGAAAAAATGCATTCTGAAATTAGTAATTCTTCAATAGTTATTATTTCTCATCAAGAAAAAATTTTAAATATTGCAGATGAAATTATTTTACTTGTTGATGGAAAAGTACAAGCCGTTGGTCAAAAAGAAGAGGTTCTTCCCCTACTTTTAAAAAACACTCAAAAGCCATGTAAAGTGATGCTTGAAAAAGGAGGTAACTAATATGAGTAATGAAATTGAAAATAAATTAGATGCAATTGAAAAAAATCTATTAAAAACCATTGCTGATATCGAAAAAACTCCAATTGGTGCATACAATATTCGTGAAAATGGTAAAGGTGTTGCTAGAAATACTACTGCCAATATTGATATTGTCACAAAACAAGACAAACCTGGTATTGATATTATTATTAAACCAAATACTAAAAATGAAAGTGTACACATTCCAGTTATATTAACTGAAGCAGGTTTTAATGATGTTGTATACAATGATTTTTATGTTGGAGAAAATGCTGATGTTGTAATTGTAGCAGGTTGTGGTATTCATAACAGCTCTTGTGAAACTTCAGAACATGATGGTATTCATACATTCCACTTATCAAAAGGAGCTAAGGTAAAATACATTGAAAAACATTATGGAGAAGGTAATGGAACTGGAGATAGAATCTTAAACCCTCAAACAATTGTAAATCTTGAAGAAGGTTCTACATTAGAAATGGAAACTATTCAAATTGAAGGTGTTTCTTCTACAGTTCGTGAAACCAAAGGTGAACTTGGCGATAATACAAGTTTAGTTATTACAGAAAGAGTTATGACTTCTGCAAATCAAATAGCTAAAAGCATTTTTGATATTGACTTAAATGGTGAAAATTCTAGTGTACATGTTGCTTCTCGTGCTATTGCAAGAGACAACTCTGTTCAAGAATTTAGTTCAAATGTTAATGGAAATAACAAATGCTTTGGACATGTTGAATGTGATGCAATTATTATGGATAAGGCAAAAGTTACTTCTACTCCTAAAATAGTAGCAAATGATATTGATGCAAGTTTGCTTCATGAAGCTGCCATTGGAAAAATTGCAGGAGAACAACTTATTAAACTTATGACTCTTGGTCTTACAGAAAAAGAAGCTGAAGAGCAAATTATAAGTGGATTTTTAAAATAAATTATAAATGTCAACTAATTTTTAGTTGGCATTTTTTGTTGTGCCTACATATTATATAAAAAAATATGGAGGTATTGTTTTGAAAAAGAATATATTTATTGGTTGTGGTACAGCCTTAGTTACCCCTTTTACTGAAGATGGCGTTGATTTTGACACATTAAAAAAACTTATTGATTTTCAAATTCAACAAGGTACTGATGCTCTTATTATTCTTGGTACAACTGGTGAATCTTCTACAATGACCTTAGAAGAAAAAAAGCAAGTTGCTAAATTTGCTATTGATAATGTACATAGACAAATTCCTGTTATTATTGGTGCTGGTGGAAATAACACAAAAGATGTAATTGAATTTAATAAATATGCTGAAAGCATTGGTGCAGATGGTTTACTACTTGTTACACCATATTATAATAAAACTACTCAAAATGGCTTAATTATGCATTACACAGAAATAGCTAAAAATACTTCTTTGCCAATTATTTTATATAATGTTCCTAGTAGAACAGGTTTAAACATAGAACCAAAAACTTGTTTAGAACTTTCTAAAATTTCTAATATTGTAGCTATAAAAGAAGCAAGTGGTAATATATCTCAAATAGCTAAAATTGCCAGTTTATGTAGAGATAATTTACATATTTATTCTGGCAATGATGACCAAACCCTCCCTATTTTATCTTTAGGCGGAATTGGTGTTATTTCTGTACTTTCAAATATTGCTCCTAAACTTGTTCATAATATGGTTTTTGATTACCTGAGTGGTAATTATACTTTATCAAAGGACTCTCAAATAAAATCAATTTCTTTAATAGATAGTCTATTTTGTGAAACCAACCCTATTCCTGTAAAATCTGCTTTGTCTATGATGGGCTATGATAGTATGAAAGTTCGTTTACCTTTAGTTACAATGTCTTTAGAAAAACAGAAAATTTTAGAAACTGAAATGCAAAAATTTAATTTGATATAGATTTAATTTAATAGCAAAAAGAGGCTGCATTTGCAACCTCCTGAACAACCTCTTCAATCATTTCTTGAATTTCGTTTGTCTGCTCTCTTACCACTCTATTAATGATTTCATGCATGCATGTCTTAATTGATTTGTTGACTTCTGTCAATTTATTAAAATTATATTAAATTAGTATCATTTTTGATGTTACTGTGATATAATTTAAGTATATTAAGAAAAGGGGATTTTACCTTATGATAACAAAAGATTTAATAGCTGAAAATACTTCATTAGAAGAATTTTTCTCTATTATAAATGACTTATTAAAAAGTTCAAAAGTTCAAGAAATGAAAATATATAATCAACATGCAGGTACTTCTTGTTATAAGCACTGTATGCAAGTTGCTTATTACACATATATAGTTTGTAAACGTTTAAATTTAGATTACATATCAGCTACTCGTGGTGCAATGCTTCATGATTTATTTTTATATGACTGGCATACTCACATTAGAGAAGATAAAAGCTGGAAAGGTCAACATGCATTTATGCACCCTAAAATTGCTTTAAGAAATGCAACTCAAATATTTAATTTAAATGATATTGAAAAAGACGTAATAGTTAATCACATGTGGCCAGTTACTATTAAAATTCCTCACTATAAAGAAACAGTTGTAGTAACTTTTGCTGATAAATATAGTACTATTTTTGAAACATCTCGTCACTTATCACAAATTTTTCATTCAAAAACTTTCTATAAATATGCTTATGTATTTTTAAGTTTGGTTGTTTTTAGAATAATATAAATTTAATTGAATATATTATAATTACTGGGACGTAGTTAAAATCATTATTTACTTTCTAACATAAAATATGATTTTACTTCGTCCCTAAAATTATATTCTTGGAGGTTTTTATGATAAAAATATTAATAAATGGTGTTAATGGAAAAATGGGAACTGAAGTTGCAAAACAAATAAAAAAACATCCTAATATGTATTTATTAGGTGGATTCGACAGACATATAATTCATAATCTTGGTTTTCCTGTTTATAATGATTTTAATAATATTTTTGAATTACCTAATGTTGTTATAGATTTCTCTGCACCAGAATCAACAATAAATTTTCTTAATTTTGCTAAAAGCAAAAAGATTGCACTTGTCATAGCCACAACAGGTTTTAACCAAGAACAAAAGGATCAAATTTTAGAAGCTTCTGATGAGATTCCTATTTTTCTCTCAGCTAATATGTCTTATGAAATTTCTTTAATGAAAGATATTGTAAGTAATTTGTCGCAAAAATTGCCAAATTCAGAAATTGAAATAATCGAAACACATCACAGTGAAAAAACTGATAGTCCAAGCGGGACCGCATTGTCAATTGCAGATGCAATCCAGTCTGCAAATAATAATAAATATTTTTATAAATTCGATAGAATGCAAAAGCATGAAAAAAGAAATCCAAATGAAATTGGATTTTCTAGTATTCGTGGCGGAAACATTATTGGTGAACATAGTGTTATGTTTTTTAATGAAAATGAATGCCTTGAAATTAAACATACAGCATATTCACGTAGTATTTTTGCTGAAGGTGCATTAAAAGCTGCCGAATTTATAGTAAAACAGTCATCAGGTTATTATGTCAGCTTGTAAGCACTTATTTAACTATCATTAAAATATATTTACTATTTTTAAAGCAGATTTATCTTTTATATGCTCTAATATAAATATACAATTATCTAAATTTTCTATTGCAAACTCATAATTTTCTGTTTCTACATCAGCTTTCAATTTTGTAAGCTCTGTGGTTACTTTTTCTAGTTCATCATGTTCTATATAATAAGCTAAAGTTTCTGACCTTTTGTCCCAAGTGTCATTTATTTTGCCTATATGATTTTGTGCATCCTCCTGCCTTACATTTTTATTCGAAATTTCATTTCTGAACACATCAAGTTCTTCGCTTATTGTTTCTACTGTCTTATTTGTGTTATTTTGAGTTATAATGTTTCCTACTATAACTAACATTATTATTATAATTATAATAATCAGTTCTTTATACATACTTTATTCCTTTCATTTTTTAGCCTTTTTCTGGCAGAATATTTGCCCTTTACCATCATAAGTTACTATTAAGGCCTCTTTTGGTATCATATTGAATTTTTCAACCTGCTTTTTTAACCATATTTCATTTTTTCCAATTTTTCGTAAATTTTCATTTAAAGTCTTTCCATCAATTACTAAATCATAAGGAAGTCCTTCATACTCTGGTTCTATATTAAAATCTTCTGGTGTAGTTGTACGTTTATTTGGTTTTTGTATAACTGTGACCTGCCCACTTGTTTCTAATATTGCATATTCAACATCTCCTAAATTTACTACATTATTTCCTCTTAGTCTTTCTTCTAGTTCATTTATTGTAAATCTTTCTTTTTTTAGTGCTTTTTCATCTATTTTACCTCTGTATATCAAAATAGTTGGTCTTCCACATAAAATTTCTCTTCCTCTTATACTTTTAATATTTATAATAGAAATTACAAGATGCATTACTAATAAACCTAAAATTGGTATAATTCCATTTGTAATTGGTATTCCAACATCTGTCATAGGTATTGATGCTAAATCTGCAATCATAATTGAAATTGCAAGCTCGAATGGTTGCAATTGTCCTATTTCTCTTTTTCCCATTAATCTCATAACTACTAAAACAAGTATGTATAATACAATGGATCTTATTAAAGTTATTATCATTTTTAATTTCCTCTCATATTATTTTTATATAATTTTGAGTCAAAACAAAAAAAATTATTCATTATTTGAATAATTTTTATTTTTAAGTAAATAATAAAATTAGAAAACCATGTAAATTCATTTTTGGAAATTCTTAAAGTTAAGGAGGATTTAGACATGTCAAATGCAAATACTAGTACTCAATCTAATACAAAAAGTACCGTATGGCAAATTATTGGTAGATTAGTAACAGCTGCAATTGTTCTTGGTATCACTGCTTTTTTTACACCTGGATTTAGAATAAGTAGTTTCTGGGCTCTAGCTGCTGCTGCAATTGTTCTTACTGTTATCGACTACTTAATTACAAAATTTACTGGTCTACATGCTAGTTCTTTTGGTAAAGGATTTGTGGGATTTGTACTCTCAGCTATAGTATTATATGTAACTCAATATTTTGTTGCAGGTTATACAGTTTCTTGGATGGCTGCAATAGTTGGCGCTATAGTTTATGGTGTAATAGATTATTTTATACCTGGCGACCAACAATAATATCAGTTCGAAACCGTTTCTTCAACTGATACTTTTGACAAGTTGAGGGACAGATCTTTTATTTTAAGATCTGTCCCTCTTAGTGACATTTATATCAGTTAAAGAAATTTTTATAAACTGATATTATTTATTTTTGTTCCATTCTTCTTTATTTGTTTGTCTCTCTCTTGCTATACTTAGTGCTTCTGATGGTACATCTTGGGTAATTGTTGAACCTGCTGCTACTAGTACATGATCTCCTAATGTTACTGGTGCCACTAAGTTTACGTTTGATCCTATAAAGCAGTTATCTCCTATTTTTGTTTTATGTTTATTCTTTCCATCATAATTACATGTGATTGTTCCACATCCAATATTACATTTTGTTCCTATTTCACAGTCACCCATATATGATAAGTGTGGTACTTTAGATCCATCTGCAATAATTGCTTTTTTAATTTCTACAAAGCTTCCAACTTTTACTTTGTCTGCTAATTTACAGCCTTCACGAATATACGCATTTGGTCCAATGTTGCAATCTTCACCAATTACAACTCCAGATTTGATTGTTGTATTTGGGTGAATTACTGTATCCATTCCTATTTCTACATCTTCATATATATATGTTGTGTTTATATCTTCTATTGTTACACCATTATTCATGTGCATTGTGTTAATTTTTATTCTTAAAATTCTTGTTAGCATTTCTAATTGAAGTTTTGTATTAAGGCTTAAAATTTCTGTATTGTCTTCTACTAAAACTCCTCCTATATTTTTTCCTGATGCAACTAACATTTTTATAGTATCTGTTAAATAATATAGTCCCATACTGTTTTTCTTTAATGTTCCAATTACTTTAGTTAATTCAGAAATTTCATAGCAATATACACCTGCATTTACTTCTAATACCTTTTTTTCATCTTCTGTTAATTCTTTTTCTTCTATAATTTCTGTGATTCTATTATTTTCTCTAATAACTCTTCCATATCCTGTTGGTTCACTTATAATTCCCGTAAGTATTGTAACCGCTTCATTTTCTTTTTCAGATTTTTCTACCAATTCTTTAATAGTTTCAGGAGTGATTAATGGTATATTTCCATTTGCAATTACTACTCTTCCTGTTTTACTTTCCAAATAGCTTGTTGCTTGCATTATTGCATGACCTGTTCCTAAACAGCCCTTTTGTTCTAAGTATGTTACTTCATCTTTTAAAATTCCTTCTATTTCGTCTCTGTTTTCACCAACTATAACTGTAACATCTTCTATTCCGGCTTTTTTCATGCTGTCAACAACTCTTTTTATAACAGCCTTTCCATATAGTTCTTGTGCTAATTTTGATTTTTTTGATTTCATTCTGTCATCTGTTCCTGCTGCCATTACTAAACCTATTACATTTTCCATAATAAAATTTCTCCTTTATTTATATTTTTCATTGTATAATTTAACAGCTGTTTCTGGGCTGTCGTTTCCTGTACGATTTTTTACTGGCGCAAACTCATCTTCTCTTTTTACTCTCATTATTGTCATATCATCATATCTTGTAAAAGCATCAAATATAAAAGTTTCAAACTTAAACACATTTGGCTCATCAGGCTCTATAAATTTACCATTTGCATTTAAATATCCTGATTTCTTAAAAGCTGCGTGGTATGGTAATTTAGCATTTGCTAAATTTTCTAATACACTTCTGTTATATAAGTATGTACCTATATTAACTTCTCCATACATTAACTCTCCATTTTCATCTAATTCTTCTGCCATTTCTTCAGGTAAATCAATGTATTCTATTATTTTAGGCTTTCCATTCATTTTGCAAAATACTCCCACCTTTTCTTGTGGATTAGCTTTTGCTACTGATTTTGAAGCAATTACATTATTTTCTTTAATTGTTAATCCCAATAAAATTGGATCTACAAAGTTTGATAAAATATTGTCTATTCCACTTATAAAAATCCATTCTATTTGATTTTGTTTTAATTCTTGTAGCATACCTGATTTTGATAATGCTTCATATATTCCACCATTTCCATCTGCTGCTTCTTTTATTTTAGCATTTTCATCTAAAATTATTTTTCCTTGTGTATCTATTAATGGTAATTCTCCTTGTTTAAAAAATTTAATTTTATCTTTATTATACCCAAAATAATTGTTTTTTTCTAAGAATAAAATAGTATCTTGGTGATTTTCTTTACTTGTCATTACATACCAAGGAATTGTAACATTATATTGTTTTTCAGCTTTTTTTAGTCTGTCTATAATTATTTCAAATATGTATTTTTTGCCATTTATAGTATCTAAGGCATACGTACCTTTAGGTCCATTATGCCCTAACCTAGTTCCTTGTCCTCCTGCCATTGTTATAACTGCATAATGTCCTTGTTTTATAACTTGTTCTCCTATTTCAAATAGGCTTAGCTGTTCTTCTTTCGTTAATTTTGTTTTATCTGTATATGGAATATGTTCTATTTTCTTTTCCTCTATACATTTTTCTTCTTTTGTGCTTTCATATAAGCTTTTTAATTGCTCAAAGTCTATATTTTCTATTTGTTTTTCTAATTCCTCTTGTTGCTTATTATTCAAATCATATTTTAATATATGTTCTTGATTGTATTTTTTCAATTTTGAAATAGCTTCTTCTTTCATTCCTATCCCACCTCAGTATTATATATTATTCAGAATACCTTGTATTTGATTATTGTTATATCACAAAAGATAAAAATTGGCAAGATGTTACATTTTTTTCAAAAAACATATTCCCTTTTGCTTTAGAATATAGTATAATAAAGATGTTATAAGATTAAAGGAGAATTATTTATGTGGTATTTTTGGTTAATTTTAGCAGGTATTTTTGTTATTGCCGAAATAGCTACTGTAGGCTTTCTGATCTTTTGGTTAAGTTTAGGTAGTTTATGTGCTATGCTGACCAGCTTTTTTACTGATAACATAATTATTCAAACCGCAGTATTTGTAGTTACATCTGTATTATTTATTTTTTTAACAAGACCTTTAGCAAAAAAACTTGCAAAAACTGATAATACTTTGGTTACTAATGCCTTTTCTATTATTGGTAAAAAGGCAATTGTTATCAAAGAAATCAATCCAACTTTAGGAGTTGGTCAAATTAAAATAGATGGTCAGGTATGGACTGCAAAATCTACTAACGAAGAAATCATTAGTGAGGGAACTGAAGTATTAATTTTAAATATCGACGGTGTAAAAGCTGTAGTTTCAACTGACCTTACTAATTTAAAAATTGAACAAAAAGTTTAGTCATTAATATTTATTTATATATTTTTAAGGAGGATTTTTATTATGTTGTGGGTTTTAATCGCATTATTAGTTATTATTTTAATTATTGCATTTAATACAATTAAAGTAGTAAAACAATCTGAAGTTTATATTATTGAAAGACTTGGTAAATTTCATAAAGTAGCTGATGCCGGTCTTACAGTTATTATTCCATTTGTAGACCATGTACGTAGCATAGTAAGTTTAAAACAACAAACAATGGATATTCCACCACAAGGTGTTATTACTCAAGATAACGTTACTATCACTATTGATACTGTTGTGTTCTACAAAATTACAGATCCTGCAAGAGCAGTTTATGAAATTCAAAATTTAAAGAAAGGTATTGAATACCTTGCAATTACTACAATTCGTGATATTGTTGGCAAAATGGACTTAGATGATACATTTAGTTCTAGAGATGCTATTAACGATAGATTAAGAGTTATTCTTGATGAAGCAACAGATCAATGGGGTTGTAAAGTTGATAGAGTTGAAATTAAAGATATTACTCCTCCAGCAGACATTAGAGATGCAATGGAAAAACAAATGAATGCTGAGAGAAATAAAAGAGCTTTAATTTTACAAGCTGAAGGTGAAAGACAATCTGCTATTACTTTAGCAGAAGGTAAAAAAGAAGCTGCTATTTTAGAGGCTGAGGCTGACAAAGAAGCTAAAATAAGAAGAGCAATTGGTGAGGCTGAAGCTATAAAACAAGTTGCTGAAGCTAAAGCACAAGAAATTCACATGGTTTATGATGCAATGATGAAAGCTAAACCTGATGAAAAATTAGTTCAATTAAAATCATTAGAAACTTTAAAAGAAGTTGCTAATGGAGAAGCTAATAAAGTATTTATTCCATTTGAAGCAACAAATACATTAAGCAGTTTAGGTGCTATTACAGAAGTTATTAAAGATAAAAAATAATATAAAATACCAGATTAATTTTAATCTGGTATTTTTTTATTCAACTGTATCATCTTTTATATAATATTTCGTACCTAACATTTTATCTGGCAAGTATTGTTGTTCTACCCAATGGTTTGGATAATCATGTGGATATTTATAACCTACTCCATATCCTTCTTTTGACATTCCTTCTGCAGGTGCATTTCTAATGTGCATTGGTATTGTTCCAGTGTCTTTATTAGCAACATCTTCTAATGCTTTATTAATTCCTAAATAAGCAGCATTTGATTTTTTTGATGTTGCAACATAAACTGTTGCTTCTGCTAAAATAATTCTGGCTTCTGGCATTCCTACCATAGTTACTGCTTGCATTGCTGATGTTGCTACTACTAATGCATTTGGATTTGCCATTCCAACATCTTCTGCAGCTGCTATAACTATTCTTCTTGCCATAAATACAGGGTCCTCACCTGCATTTAATGCTCTTGCCAAGTAAAATAATGCAGCATCAACGTCACTACCACGCATTGATTTTATAAATGCACTAATATTATCATAATGACTATCACCTTTTTTATCAAATACAGCTTTTCTTGTTTGTACACATTCTTTTAATATTTCATCTGTAATATTTATTATTCCATTCGAGTCCATTTGAGTTGTCAAAACTGCAACTTCTAACCCATTTAAAGCGGTTCTTACATCTCCACCAGATGTTATTGCAAGTTTTTTTAATGTACTATCTTCTATTTTTATGTTGTAATTTCCTAATCCGTCCTCAGATGTTAAAGATTTTTTTAATACTTTAAATATGTCTTCATCTTTTAGTGGTTGTAAATGAAATACCATTGATCTTGATATTAAAGCTTTATTTACTTCAAAATATGGATTTTCTGTAGTAGCTCCTATTAAAATTATAGTTCCATTTTCCACATAAGGAAGTAATGCGTCTTGTTGTAATTTATTAAAACGATGAATTTCGTCTATAAATAAAATACATTTTCCAGATGGGTTTAACAAAGCATTTTGTGCCGTTTCAACCGCATTTTTTATATCTGATATTCCTGATGTTACCGCATTTATTTTTAAAAACTTACATTTCGTTGTATTACTAATAACTCTAGCAAGTGAAGTTTTACCACATCCAGGTGGCCCCCAAAGTATAATACTAGATAATCTATCTGCTTTTATTGTACGATATAAAATTTTATCTTTTCCTAAAATGTGTTCTTGCCCTACATAGTCATCTAATGTTTTTGGACTCATTCTATAAGCAAGTGGTTTACTCATGTCCATTGTTCAAAGCTCCTTTTATTCTTTATTATTAATAGTAATATAATGTTTTACTATATTATTATAAATAAATTTTAAAATTAATATTTTTAGAGTAGGTACAGCGACTTTGACATATATTTTTTCGTGCTTTAGTCGAGAAAAAATATATTCAAGGTGCAAGCGACGTGCCGAGTAAATTAATATAATATAAATATTATAAAAACATTATATTACTATTATAATTTCTTAGATAAGTTAGCAAGTCCTTTTCTTATAATATCTTCTACTGATAATGAAGTTAATTCTACATTTTGTAATGCTTCTACTATTTCACGTTTGCTATAACCAAGCACTTGTAATGCACTTATTGCTTCTGCAACCTTTTCATCCTCTTTTATAACTTTTTCAATATTTGAAGCCTCTTCTCCTTCTGCAACTGCTATTTCTTGGTCTTTTTTCAATTTATCTTTTAATTCTAATATTGCCCTTTGAGCTGTTTTAGGTCCAATTCCCGGCACTTTTTTTAATATTGCTACATCGTTTGATATAACTGCTAGTGCAAATTGTGATGGTGTTATATTAGATAATATTCCTAATGCACCTTTTGCACCTATTCCGCTAACACTTAATAATAATTCAAACATACGCAATTCTTCATTTGTTAAAAAGCCATATAAGCTAACATCATCTTCTCTAACTCTCATAAATGTATGTATTTGTACTTTATCTCCAATATTTCCAGCCTTTGCTATTGTAGATTCTGGCATAAATATTTTATAACCTAATCCACCTGCTTCTACTACTATATATCCTTTTGTTTTAATTTCTAAAATTCCTTTAATATATGCTAACATTTTTACTCTCCTTTTTTACATCAAACACATTTTATCATAAAATAAAAAATTTGCAAGCGTTTTTACAAATTTTTGTTCGGAACATGTTGACAGTTATTTTTATAAAATGCTATAATATTACTGTTAAAATATAGTTTTTAAAATATTAAAATGGAGTATAAAAAATGAATAATTGGCTTAATAGAACTGAATATTTAATTGGAATAGACAATATATCTAAATTAAAAAAATCTCATGTTGCAGTATTTGGCTGTGGTGGTGTCGGTTCTTATGTAATTGAAGCCTTAGCACGTAGTGGAGTTGGCTCTCTTACTTTAATTGATAAAGATGTTGTTGATATTACAAATATAAATCGTCAGCTTATTGCAGATACTACCACTATCGGAATGCCTAAAGTTGAAGTTGAAAAAGAAAGACTACTTAGAATAAATCCTACCTTAAGAGTAACTACATATCAAATGTTTTATGATGCTTCACATGCAGATGAAATTTTAAATACCAATTTTGATTATGTAATTGATGCAATTGATTGTGTTACTTCTAAAATCAATTTAGTAGAAGAATGTTTTAAACGTAAAATTCCTATTATTTGCTCTATGGGAACTGGAAATAAATTAGATCCTACAAAATTCGAAATTTCTGACATCTCAAAAACTTCAGTATGTCCATTGGCTAAAGTTATGAGAAAAGAACTTAGTAAGCGTGGTATTAAACATTTAAAGGTGGTTTATTCTAAAGAAGAGCCAAAACGTTTTGATGAAACTAATAAAAGAACTCCTGCCAGCATTAGTTTTGTTCCGTCTGTTGCTGGTTTAGTTTTAGCTAGCGAAGTTATTAAAGATTTAATTAATACATAATAAAATTACTAGTAATAATAGCTTCTTCTGGTAACTTTTGTTATGAATTTTCACAAAACACTTGTATTTTATTGCAATATGTGTTAAACTTATACTTAGTCAATTTTAGATTTCACATAGGAGGTGCAGTTCAATGGCAAAATGTGATATTTGTGGAAAATCATTAGCTCATGGAAACAAACTTAGTATTGCTCGTTCTCACATTAGTAGAAGAACAACTAGAGCTTTTAAACCAAACTTAAGAACAGTTAAAGCTGTTGTTAATGGTGAAACTCAAACAATACACGCTTGTGCAAAATGCTTACGTTCTGGGAAAGTTGCTAGAGCTTAGTTTGTGAGTTGTAATATACATAAAAAATAAGGCTATGTAAACAATAGCCTCTTTTTTGTGTGTCATTTTTCTTTTATTCCAAATAGTAATTTAACAATACCTCTTAAACATTTTGGAACTTTTTTCACAACAATCGTCATTTACTATCCACTCTCCTTCTTAACATGATAACCACATTAGACCAACGATTACAATTAATAGACCTATTGTAAATAGCCAACCTGATATTGGAAGTAATAAAACAAGTAATATTCCTATTCCTAAGCCTATAAGACATACACCAATTGTTTTTTTCAATGCGCAAAACATCGTTATTACCTCCTCTTCTCTTTTGTATATTATATTATTATTTATTTAATTTTGTTACCATTTTATGTTCTTAGTTATATTTGTAATTTTTTTGTTTTTATGTTTTAATATGTATATATATAAGTAAAGGATTTTAGTTTATGAAAAAAAATATAGTTATAAAAATTTTTGAATTATTAAAGAAGGAATATCCTAATGATAAATGTAGTTTGAACTTTAACTCACCTTTTGAGATTCTTGTTGCAGTTGCACTTTCAGCTCAATGCACTGACGAAAGAGTTAATAAAGTAACTGCAGAAATTTTTCCAACATACAACACCCCAGAGGATTTTGCAAATTTACCAATAGAAAATATTGAAAAAATGATTCATTCATGTGGCTTTTATAGAAATAAAGCCAAGAATTTAAAACTTGCTTCTCAAAAAATTATAAACGATTTCAATGGTAATGTTCCATGTACAATGGAAGAACTAATGTCTATTCCTGGTATAGGTCGAAAAAGTGCTAATGTAATAATGCTTGAAGCTTTTAACAATCCTCAAGGAATTGCAGTTGATACTCATGTTAAAAGACTTTCTAATCGTATTGGATTTTCAAGCGAAAAAGAACCAGAAAAAATCGAAAAGGATTTATTAAAAATATTTCCAAAAGAATATTATGTTGATGCAAATCATATTTTGGTTTTACATGGCAGACATGTTTGTAAAGCTCAAAATCCTAATTGTGAAAATTGTTGTATTAATAATTTATGTAAGTCATTTAAATAATTGACTTTATAGTATAAATGTTATATATTAATCTTACAATTATTAAGGAGGTTTTTTATGAAAAAAACATTTAAAATTATATGTTTAATTTCTATTTTGCTAACAGTATTTTCTTCTGTTTGTATGGCTCAAGATTCAGTTGCAGATCAAGAAAATAATGTATTGGCTACAACATCTTCAGCAAAAGTTGAAGAGCAACCTATATCTATTTCAGATACAAATGGAGATGTATATGAAAGAGGTAGTTCACTATTATTAAATGGCTCTATAAATGGAAATTCTTTTTTATTTGGTACAAAAGTTACTATTTCTGGTCATGTTAGTGGTGATTTGTTTGTATTAGCAGAATCTTTAGTTGTTGAGGATAGTGCAGTAATATCTGGCAATCTATTTGCTATTGCTCAACAAATTACAATAAATGGTTCTATTAATGATGTTTATGTTTTATCTAGAGAATTTACATTGTCAAAAAATGCATTTATTGCAAGAGATTTAAAATTATACTCATCTAATTCATCTTTTGAAGGAAAAGTTGGAAGAGATTTATATATAGCAGGTTCTTTTTCATTTGCAGATAAATCTCAAAACTTAGTTGGTCGAGATTTTTATTATTCAGCTCAAGAAGAATTAGAAATTCCTGACGGAATTATTGTAGGTAATATAAATTTCTCAAAAATTACTCATGAAGAACCAACAACTGCTGAACTTGTTCAAAAATACATTACAAGCTTCATTGCATTATTATTATATGCTGTTGTTGTAATTGCATTAGCTACATTCATTACTCCAGGATTTGCTAAAAAAGCTACTTATAGCATGAGCAAAAAATCATTCATAACTGCTACAATTGGAATTATATCATTATTAATTATTCCATTTTTATCAATTTTCTTACTTATAACAGGATTTTTAACTTATGTTGGATTAGCTTTATTAATAGTTTATCTATTGATTATTTCTATTACTATTTCAATTTTAGGAATGGCAATTGGAAACTACTTTGCAAATAAATTAAAAAATAAAACTAAAGGCAAATTTATTTTACTTTCTATTGCTTCAGTGGCAGTGCTATGGTTATTACAACAAATTCCATATATTGGAGGATATATTTCAATTTTCACTGTTGTTTTCGGATTAGGAATATTTGTATTTTCTTTATTTGTAAAAAAAGAAACTCTTGAAAAAGTTGAAAATAAATAATTATAAAAAAGTGATGTAACATTTTTAAATTACATCACTTTTTATTATATATATTGCAAAAGTTCACAGTTATTGTAGCGCTTTTTTTATTTCATTTATATTTTTCATCACACTTTGATATCCATATTCATAACATTTGTCTAATTTTTTTATGTCTAACAATCCAACTTTATCTGTATATACATTTAATACATAATCACTTTTCTTTAAACTTTCTTCAGATATTTTATTTCCCATAATATCAATTGTTTTCATTGCAATATCCATTAAGTTGCTATCTTTCTCAATTTTATCTGCATCGAATTTCACTGCCAAAACCTTGTCTACGCCTTGTTTTCTTACTTCTTCAACTGGTACATTATCCAAAACTCCTCCATCCATAAATGCATATTCGTCAATTTTACATGGCATAAATACTGCCGGAAAACTGCTACTTGCTCTTACTGCTTTTCCCACTGTAACATCTTTAATATATTTTGATTTATCTTCTTCATTTCTAGGAATATTATTAGTGAATATATATTCCTTTGGCTTCATAATATCTACTGTAGTAATTACCAGCGGCATTTGAATCTGATTGATTTTTTCTATTTTTCTTTCTTCAGCTATTTTATTATATACTTTTTCTATTGCTTCTCCATTATTAAAACCTGTAAGTGTCATTTTTTTATTGAACGAATATTTTAATAATTTTGATAGAAAAGGCATTTTGTTTACCCCTATTATCTCTTTTGCGTGTTTCTTAAATAATATATGTATTTCTTCAGGTTCAATTCCCATGGCATATAAGCTTGCAACCATTCCTCCTGCACTTGTTCCTCCTATAACATCTATTTTAATATTATTTTCTTCAAGTGCTTTTAATACTCCTGCATGAGCAATTCCACGTATTCCTCCACCAGATAAGGCAATTCCAATTTTCATAACATTCTCCTATATTTTCTATATTATTTTATTGAAATTATTCCCTATTTGACACTTTTCTAAACAATGTTTTATTATGCAAAAAAATACACCTTTAATAAGGTGTATTTTTCTATTCTGCTGTGTATGGTAATACAGCTATTTGTCTAGCTCTTTTAACGGCTAGTGTAATATCTCTTTGATGAATTGCACATGCTCCAGTTGCTCTTCTTGGAAGTATTTTTCCTTTTTCATTAACGAATTTTCTTAATTGATCTGCATTTTTATAATCTAATTTTAAGTTTTTATCTGCACATAATGGGCATACCTTTTTTCTAGCTTTTCTAAATTTAGGATTATAGTCTTCATCATTGTTTCTCATATTTCTTTTATTATTTTTTTTGTCTGCCATTTTCTTTCCCCCCTATCCTAATTAAAATGGTAGGTCATCTCCTGAAGAAATTTCAAAATCAGAACTAGAGTCTGTAGAAGGCATTGTTCCAAAAGTTGAGTCAAAGCTGTTTGCAGCTCCTTCTCCTTCTCTTTTACTATCTGCAAAATATGCTTCTTCAGCAATAACTTCTGTTACATAACGTTTTTGACCTTGTTCATCATCCCAAGTTCTTGTTTGTATTCTTCCTATTATTCCAACTTGTTGACCTTTTTTAAAATATTTGCTACAGAATTCACCTAATTTGCTCCATGCAACTATATTAATGAAATCTGCCTGTCTTTCCTCTCCTGGTCTAGTAAATCTACGATTTACAGCTAAACTAAAAGAAGCTACTAATGTGTTGTTTGTTTGTGTGTATCTTACTTCTGGATCTCTTGTTAAGCGTCCCATTAAAATTACTTTGTTCATTCTTACACCTCACATTTTTTGTAATAAATTATTCTGCTTTTATTGTAATAAATTTAATTACTTCATCCATAATTCTGTAATTTCTTTCTAGTTCAGAAATTAAGTTTGGATTAGCATCAAAGTTGATAACAACATAGTAACCTTCTTTATTTTTCTTTACTTCATAAGCTAATTTTTTCTTACCAAGGTCTTCAACTTTTTCAACTTTACCATCATTATTGATTATATCTGTAAATTTTTGAGATAATTCTTTTACTTTATCTTCTTCTACAGCTGGATCAATAATGACAACACTTTCGTATTTGTTCATTATATTCACCTCCTCATGGATTACAACCTGCAATTAATTGCAAGTAAGGAATATTTTCCTTTTTAACGTTACTATTATACTATTTTTCTCCTTTAATTTCAAGTGTTTCATAAAAAAAAGTTTACTTTAGTAATCACCATCACTCATTTTTATTACTTCTTTTGATAATTTATATACAAATTCTAACATATTATAATATTCTTCAGTCTTTTCTCTATCTATAAGCACTTTTGAACTAATTGTAGCTTCAAACATAGTTCCGCAATGTATTCTTATATAAACTATGTCTTCATAAATGCAAATATCAAAAGGACATTTTAGGTACTTTCTATATTCTAATAAAAGTTCCATAACATCATGTGTTAGAATTTGCATTCCAATTATATCATTATTTGAGCTTACATCAAAATATTTTTCAAATTCTGATGAATCCATTTCTAATCTTTCTTTTTTTCGAATTGTTCCATTTTGTTTTATTGTTAAATTATTTTTTATTGACTTGTCAATTTTAATTTTAATAAATAAGCCATGAAATCTTGTCACTCTATCTGTATGTGTGTGTCCATCGCTATCTGTATACGTAGTTTCATAAACTGTTTTTACCTCTGCCATTTTCAAATCATATTTATTGTCTAATTTAGCATCCACATAATCATCTGAATAATATCTATTATAGTTTTCGTCATATTTTCCTTCGTCATATATTTTGCTAGGTAGAGGCTTTTCTGGAATATAATCAACCTCATCAAAAAAGTTTTTTATTATCTTTTCGACTACTTTTGTCTTATATACTGAATTATATTTTCTTGTTTTGCTCTGTATAAGTGCATTTACAATCACTCCTATAATTAAGTCGTAAAAAAGTATTGTTGCTATTACTATAAAAACATCTCTGACACTTCGAATTGCCTCACTAAATCTCAAGGCAACTAATATATCAACTATAATAAGAACTACTAATACAACTATTTTTCTTTTTGTTTTTTCTTTTTTTGAATCTTCCCATATTTTCAATAATTCATTATCTTTTTTATTAGTTAGTTCATTATATAACTCTATAAATTCTTTTTTCATATTTCTACCTTATAATTTTATATTAATATTTTCTTTTTTGTATTCTTCAATTTGAAATAGTTCTGCTTTTTTAAATCCAAATACTGCCGCAATTATATTATTTGGAATGGATTCTATTTTTGTATTGTAATTTGTTACATCATTATTGTAAATTCTTCTTGCTGCTTGAAGTTGGCTCTCTACCTTGCTCAAGTTTTTTTGTAAATTCAAATATTGCTCACTCGCTTTAAGCTCAGGGTAATTTTCTGCTACTACTAAAATTTTATTAATAATATTATTAAGTTCTGTTGCTTTTTCTATGTCTAGTCCTTTGTTTTGATTATATACACTTCTAAGTTCTGTAATTTTATTTAAAGTTTCTGATTCGTACTTTGTATATGATTTTACACATTCAACTAAATTCGGTATTAAATCAAACCTTTGATTTAAATATACATCTATTCCAGATTCAGATTGATTCACTTTATTTCTTAGTTTTATAAGTTTATTATACATTTTTAAAATTGCAATTATAAGAAATAAAAATATTATTGAAAAAATAATTATTAATTCCATATATTTGCTCCGTTTCTTAATATATTTTTTTCTTCAAGTTTATTAAACTCTTCTAACATTTTATCTTGTTGTTCTATTATTTTATTTTTAACATCTTCTTGTTTTTCTATAGAATTATTTATCTCATTTTTTTCTTCATTAATATTATTTTGTTGTTCCATTACGTTTTCTTTTATATTATTAAATAAATCAATGATATCTTTTTGTGTTTGCATTGTACGATCTTTTATATCGTTATATTCTTTAAGTACTATATTTGATACTATAACTTTTACTCCTATTACTAATATTGCCAATACAGCTATAACTGCAATTACTATAATAATTGTATTTTTGTTATTTCCATTACCTTTATTTTTCTTACTAATATCAATTTCATCATTTGTCAACTCTTCTATACTTATATTAAACAAAGTACTAATCTCTTTAAGTTTTTCCATATCTGGTTTTGATTGTCCAAGTTCCCACTTAGATATTGTCTGTCTTGTAACATCTAACTTTTCTCCAAGTTCTTCTTGTGATAATAATTTTTCTTTTCTTAATTTAATTAATTTTTCTTCAAATTTCATGTTTAATCCTCCAATTATTTTTTATGATTTTATGTTACTATATTTTCACAAAAAAGTCTAGCAATTTTAAATGGAACTTTGTCAATTATTTTTAACTTTTCATAATTAATTGTCTATATATCAACATGACCTCCTTTTACTGCACTTATTATTCTACATTTTACCTTATATTCCTTTTCATTTTTTATGTTTAAATACCATAAATATGTTAATATTATTAAAATTGCTATATTATGTATTTTTAAAATTATTATAGACGTAATTATTGTAATTATTATAACTGTTACTTTAGATATATTATTTATTTTTTCATAAGCTAATTTTGTTCCATCTTTTATCATTATTATTTCTTTTACTATTCTTCCACCATCTAGTGGATATATTGGTAATAAATTAAATATTGCCAACATCAAATTTGCATATATTATTGTTTCTTTTTGTGCCACAATGTTTTCAGGCATAAAAAAAGCAATTATTGCAATAAATATATTAACCAGTGGCCCTGCAAACGCAATTGCTATTTTTTTTATACAAATTTCATTACCTTTTTGTATTTTAATATTATAATCCTGTATATTATTTTTAAATAATATTTGAAATCCTACTGGCGTTATTTTTATACTTTTTAATTTGAGTCCCAAACATATTCCACACACTAAGTGTCCTAATTCATGTACTAATGCTAATATCATCAATAAAGCATATATTTTAATTTGTTTAGTAAAATAAAATATAATTGCAAATAAAAAGATTTTTAGGTCAATTTTTATGCTCATTCTTCACTCCTTTTATAACTTTTAGTAAAATAAAACACAGATTACTTTAAAAATTTAGCACTAGAGCTGGATCAACTGTCCTTGTGCTTCTTCTTATTTCAAAGTGCAAATGTGGACCTGTAGTTTTTCCAGTATTTCCTGATAAAGCTATTTTTTGTCCTTTTTTAATTTTTGCACCTTTTTTCACTAAAATTTTACTGCAATGTGCATAAATAGTTGTTATATCCTTATTTACAATTTTTACATGAGTTCCATATTCTCCTTCATTTGATACTAATGTAACTTTACCTTCCATCGCCGCAACAACAGTAGTTCCTATAACCACTCCCAAATCTATACCATAATGATCTGCAGAAACAATTTTATCCTCTTCTCTTTTTCCATAGCTTGAAGTAACTTTTGCTTTTACTGGTAATTGCATTTTAAAATTCTTTTTTATGTATTCTGCATCGAGTTCCATTTGACTTTTTTTAGTTTTTTCATCAACTTGAGTATTTTCATTAGAGCTTGCCCCACCTATTCCTGTGGTTGTATTATTCTCTTGTTCATTTTGATTATTATTTTCTTTATTATTTTTTTCGTCTTCTTTCTTGTTCTGTTCATTATCATCATTGTTTTGTTCATTGTTAGTATTTTCTAAATTGGTTTCTTCATTGTTCGTAAAAATTTTAAATTTATCTTTATTATTTTTCCAAAACTCATTTATATTTGAAGAAATTATCGTGAAATTAATGTCTGTATTTAAAAATTCTTTTGTTTTATTTATAATATTTTCAGAAAATAAATAATTTGCTTCTTTAATTAATGAAAAAATTAAGTAAATTAAAATACATATTAATATTTGTATTGCCATCTTTCTATATAAAGAAAATTGCCTTTTTTCAGTTTTATCTCTAACCTGAGAACTAGGCATTCTAATATCACCATTATTTAATTTTCTACGGTAGTATATTTCCTCTGCTCTTCTTATTCTTTCTTCTTGTGATAATATTCTTTCCAAAAAAATACACCTCTTCCTTTGTAGTTTTATGTTTCATTTATATGTGAGGAAGAAATGTTTTATTCTTAAAATATAAAATTTATCAGTATGCTAATTGCCAGACTAACCACTAATGCTTGATTTATAGATTTTAGCTTTTTACATTTTTTATTTAATTTTTGTATTGATTGATTTTCTTTTTTATTTTTATTTTCAATTTTTGAAATATAATCTGCTATTAGCATTTGAGCTTCTTTAATTATATAATCTTTCGAGTTTTTTATTTTTGGTGTTTCCGAGCTGTTTTCTTTTTTATCTTTTGATGCAGGTTCTAATTTAGGTATTTTTTGGTTTTCCTTTAAAACCACTATTGCTTCTTCTATTAAATTAGACGGCAAATCTTTTATTACCACAATATTTTTCAAATCACCTGTATTCATTTTATCCTATCCTTTCTTATGTGTTTATATTTCAATTTTTTCCATTTTAGTTTTTTTTATACAGATAATTCAAAGACAATCTGAACAATTTTATAAGCAACTTTATTTGCTATTTGTTCTATTTGGTATATACTATAATTTGGCATATATTCTTTTGCACCAATTACAGTTTTTATATTTATATTTGCAGGAATATATATACTATGATTAAATGCTTTACCTATTTCCATACCACCTCTATTTACATAAGTATTTCCTATATCTTCCTTTCTTCCAATAGCAGAATCTATTAAAATTATTTGATTTTTATTTTCCATTTTTTTTAGAAAATATTCAACATTTTTTAAATGAATCGGATTTTCCATTGTTCCATAAACGTTTATATTCTCATTTTTATAAAAGACCTGCTTAAGTTTTTTACCTACTCTAGGGCCAAATGAATCTGATATTATTCTATTAGTTCCAATACATACAAAAGTATAGTCTATTTTTTTCATATTATATTTTTATTATTCTTTATCCAAAGAAATTACTATTTTTATATTCTTACTTTTTTGATATTTTTTTATAATATCTTCTGAAAAACCAGCAACTTCATTTGAAATAACTATTGTATCATAGTTATTCTTTATTAATTCTTTCATTTTTTTATCAGTCTGTTCTAAATCTGATAAATAAAAAACATCAAACCCTAAAGCTTCTGGTAGACGAAAACTCTTTTTATCTTGATCATATTTAATCCATGATATTTTCATTCTAATCACCATTACTTATTGTTTGATGTTTATTTTTAAATTATTCTATTTTCTTTTTATTTTTTTATTTTAACTTTCCTGCGGAGGATTTAATATAGCTTGAACATCTTCATCCTTTTTTAGCTCTTCTGATGCAATATATTCTTTTGCTCTTTTATCTTGTTTTATAGCTGCTAAGACAATTTCTTTATCTTGTCTTAATCTATTACTTGCATATTTTAATATTAACCCTTTGTTGGTTACTGCAGACAAAACAGCTTCTTTGTCATCTCTTATTTCTTTTGAAGCATAGTATAAAATTTGACCATCTATCTTTAACCCTGATAGCATTATTTCCCTATTAGCTCTTAATTTTTCACTTGCATAACATGCTGTCCATCCCACTCTAGATACAGATTCCATTACTATTTTTTCATTATTTTTTAACCTTTTACTTGCAAATTCTAAAGATATTGGGTTCTGTTTTACTGCTTCCATTACAACTTCTTCATCATCTTGTAATCTTGCAGATGCAAAGTCTAATAATTTTCCGTCTTTTTTTATCATATTTAAAACATATTCTTTATTGTCTGCTTGGTCCACATCAAATTCATCCATTTTTATTTCTCCATATTAATTATCTTTCCATAACCAATTCCATTTTCTTTCATAGTTTTTATAACACTCATTATATCTTTTGTATCTCCATTTTTTATTTGTACTATTTCAATATGTCCACCATTTGTTAAGCAGTGATATTGTGATTCTAATTTTATTTTATCTATTACAGAAATTTTATATCCTTCCGGTATATGAAAAGAGTTAGTATAACGATTTTTATCTGTTATACCCTTTAGTTTTCCATAAATAGCCTGATCTAATTTAATAAATTTATTTGATATTTCCTCTTTAGGCGTTGCAACTAGATTAAAATTCAAATTATACTTTTCAGAATATTCATCACATTTTTTTCTCATGAATTCTACAATTTTAATTCCTAGTTTTTGAGCATCTTTTGATTCTCCTTGATGTTCTCCTGTTAAAGCTTTCAAGCATTCTGCTAATCCACTAAATCCTATATTTAAAATACCATGCTTTAGTGCTTTTCTCAAATTATCATTGTCTTTTAATCGTTCACTGTCTATCCAAACATTTTGTTCTAGTAAAAAAGGAAAATTATATATATTTTTTTTGCATTGTATTTCATATCTTTCTAACAATTGATCTTTTACTAAGTCCATTTTTTCTTCAAGTTCAAAAAAGAATCCTTTTAAATCTGTTTTATTATTTGAAATAGTTCCATGCTTTATTCCTAATCTTGGTAAATTTATTGTTGTTGCTGATAGAACTCCTCTACCAACAGATATTGCTTTATTAGAATCAACTACATTTTCTAGTATTCTATTACCTATTCCTGTATATGAAACTTCTGTATCATAGTCTCCTTGTTTATAATCATTTATATTAAATTCTGCATCTAAAAATGAAAAATTAATATTTTTTCTTTTTACCGTTACAGAACATGCCAATTCAAGCAAGTCATAATTTACATCTTTTTCATTATAGTTTGTACCTTTTTTTATTTTAAAAATTGCTACTGGAAAAGCACATTCTTCTCCATTTCCAAGTCCATTATTAATTGCTTTTAATATTGATTTAATTACCATTCTACCTTCTGGTGATGTATCTGTTCCAAAATTGATACATGAAAATGGTAACTTATTTCCTGCTCTTGAATGAATTGTATTTAAGTCATATATAAATGATTCCATTGCTTGATCTGTTAGTTTTTTAGTTTTTTCAATCGCTTTAGTATAAGCAATTTTAAACATTCTTTTAAGCTCTTGTGAATCTCTGCAATATTTATCAAATATATTTGAATCAAACTCAATAGTATTTATTTTATCAATTTCTCTTTCTATTCCATTTACAGCTATAAATTTATCAAAATCTGTTAACTCTAAATAATCGAAAGTCAATTGTTTTAACTGCTTTTTAAATGTTTTAAGAACTCCTGGTGCCATATAATAATCAAATGAAGGTATACTTTGTTCACCATATTGATCATTTTGATTTGCTTGTATTGCAACTGTTGCTAAATTCGAGTATGCAATTATTCCATTTGGCTCTTTTATATAATTATTTCCTATATAAAAACCATCATCATATAATTTACTTATATCAATTTGACATGAACTGGTAGTACCTGTTGGAATAAAGTTCATTCCATGAATATATATGTCTCCATTTTCATGTGCTTCTGAAAATTTCTTTTTCATTAAATATGTTATAGCAAACTGCCTTGAGATTGCACTTGCATATTGAAACATATTGCCCATAGTTGTTTCACTATCATTATTTTTTTCTCTTTTGTTTTCTTCTACATTAGCTGACTTAAGTCCTAAGTTTTCTAGTGCTTTTAGAAATTTATGTTGCTTTTTTTCATCAAAAAATAATTGCCTTGATTGTGCTCTTTTTTCACGATAGCTAGCAAAAGCACCATATACATCTTGGTATCCGTTATTTTTCAGTTCTTCTTCTATTAAATCTTGAATTTCTTCAATTTTTATTTTTTCTGAATCTATTTTTTGTATTCTTCCTAATACCTTACTGTATACTTTATTAACATCTGTCTCATTATATTTAGCTGTTTTAGAATCTTCATTTCCTACAATGTCTCCAAATCCTTTTTGAATAGCAAGTGCAATTTTTGCACCATCAAACTCAACCTTTTTTCCGTCTCTTTTTACAACTATTTTTTTAGCAACTTTTTCTGGAACTTCAATTAACATTATTGATCCTCCTCGCTTTGAGCTATGTTAATTATATATTCCATATAATTATTAGTCAATAGAGTTTTTGTTAAACAAAGCAGTCATTTTTTAAAAACACATTTTTGTACACTTATAATATATTTGTTTTTGTGTACTATATGTAATAGGTGATTGAAATGGAAAAATTAAAAATTTTAAACTTTTCTAAAAGGAATGATACTATTACTAGAACTATAAGAATAAGTGGAAAAACTTTTGATAAAATAAATGATCTTGCTGAAAAAAATAATATAAGTTTTAATAGCGTCATAAATCAAATTATTGAATTTGGTCTTGAAAATCTTGAAGAAGAATAAACTACAAGAAAGACATACTCTTTTTCTAAATTAGAGTATGTCCTATTATTTTTATGCACTTTTTAATTCAAGCCTTAATTTGTCGCTAATCATCGCTATAAATTCTGAATTTGTTGGCTTTCCTTTGGCTGCTGATACTGTGTAGCCAAATATGTTTTCAACTGCACTTTGCTCTCCTCTTCCCCATGCTACTTCTATTGCATGACGGATTGCTCTTTCTACTCTGCTTGGGGTGGTTTTATATTTACATGCAATTTCTGGATAAAGTTGTTTTGTAATTTGATTTATTACTTCGGTATCTTTAACTACCATCATTATTGCTTCTCTTAAATATTGATATCCTTTTATATGAGCTGGTACTCCAACTTCGTGAATGATATTAGTTACAAGTGCTTCTAAGTTTTCTTCGTTTTTCTTTTGATCTGGTGCAATGTCTATATATTGTGACTTTATTTCTCTAGTAACAAATCCACCTTTAAACTGAACAGGTTGATAATTTTTTAACTCCTTCATTCTTTTTATTAATACATTAATATCAAAAGGTTTTACAATGTAATATTGTGCTCCTAGTGCTATTGCTTTTTGAGTTATTTTGTCTTGTCCTACTGCAGATAATATAATTGATAATGGTCTTTTTTCTAAATTAGTTTCTCCTAATTTTTCTAAGACTCCAAGTCCATCAAGATGTGGCATTATTATATCAAGTAGTAATATATCTGGCTTTAAATTTACTGCCATATCATAGGCTTCATTACCATCTCTAGCAATTCCAACAATCTGAATTTGTTCCTCTTTTTCTAAATAATTTGATAATGTCATAGTAAAGTCACTATTGTCATCTGCTACTAATACTGTAATTTTTTCATTCACTTCTATTTCCCCCTATTTTTAAATTTGTAAAATTTTTACATTTTTTTACTTTCATGATTATATTATGAATATAAAAATTTTGCAATAGGTTTTTGGAAAATTTTTCCATTTTTGTATTTTTTTAGTTATTATTCGTTATATATTTTTCCTTTGTGACTTCTATGTTACTTATATTATATTGTTTTTTTATAGTTTCATTTACTATTTTTTCTTTTTGTGCGGTCGTAACCTGTATTTTACAAGTTATATTTTCTTCGTACTCAACGCTTGCTATTTTTATATCATTCTTTTGACAATAATACTGAAATTCTCCTAATTTGTTATATGATAAAGTTATTAAAATTTCTTCTCCACTTTGAATATCAACTATTTTGGCTTTTTCAAGTGCTTGTTTTGTAGCTTCAGTATATGCCCTTACAAGACCTCCAGTTCCTAACAGAATTCCTCCAAAGTATCTAGTTACTATTGCAAGACAATTTGTTAAATCTAATTTTGAAAGTAAGCCTAACATTGGCGCTCCTGCTGTTCCACTTGGTTCACCATCATCACTAAACTTTTCTACAACTGAATCTTGTACACAAATACGGTAAGCAAAACAACTATGTCTTGCGTCATTGTACTTTTTCTTTATTTCTTTTATTTTTTCTTCAGCTTGTTCTACTGATTCAACATAATATAAATTACCAATAAATTTTGATCTTTTTTCTACAACTTCAGCCTCTGTGTTGCTTGTAATAGTTTTCATAAATTTCCTTTCCTTACATTCCAGCTGTATACCCTGTAGACCATGCAATTTGCAAATTAAATCCTCCAGTATATGCATCTACATCAATAATCTCTCCTGCAAAATATAGTCCATGTATTATTTTTGATTCCATTGTTTTAGGATTTATTTCTTTTACAGAAATTCCTCCAGAGGTAACAATTGCTTCATTAATTGGTCTAAATCCATTTATTTTTATTCTAAAATCTTGAAGTAACTTTACTAAATTTTTTCTTTCTTGTTTGGTTATAGAATTTACTTTTTTATTTTCATCTATTCCAGACATTCTAATTATAGGTTCTATTAGCTTTTTAGGTAATAATTCATTTAAACTATTTTTAAATTCCTTATTTTTTTGTGCTTCAAAATCCCTTAATATTCTATTTTCTAGTTTTTCTTCTGTAAGTGCTGGTTTTAAATTTATGCTTAATTCAATTTTTCCTTCTTTTAATAATTCCTCAACATTTTTATATCTTAGTAAGTGTGCTGATCCACTTAAAATTATTGGACCTGATACACCCCAATGTGTAAATAACATTTCTCCAAAATCATCATATATTATTTTATTTTTTTGTGTGTCTATCAATTTTATTGATACATTTATTAAGCTAAGTCCTTGTAATTCTTTGCATATTTCTAGTGATTCTCTTTGAGCTGTTAATGGTATTAGTGATGGCTTAATCTTAGTTATAGTATGTCCAAGTTCTTTTGCTAGTTCATACCCATCACCATTTGAACCTGTTACCGGATAACTCATACCACCGGTAGCTAAAATTACTTTATCAGCATTTATAGTTCTAACTTTTCCATCTATAACTGCCTGCACTCCTACAATTTTTTCATTCTCTGTTAAGATTTTCTCCACTTTTGCATTTGTTTCAATTTTTACATTTGACCTTTTTAATAACCTTACTAATACATTTAAAACATCTTTTGAGCTATCTGTAATTGGAAAAATTCTATGTCCTCTTTCTTCTTTTACTTTTAAGCCCTCTTCTTCAAGCATTTTTATTATATCTTTATTTGTAAAATTATTAAAACTACTATACAAAAATATACCATTTCCTGGTACGTTTTGTATAAAATCTTCAATCGGAAGTGAACTTGTAATATTACATCTGCCTTTTCCAGTTATTAATAGTTTTTTTCCTAATGAATCCATTTTTTCTAAAAGTATAACACTATTTCCGAATATTACTTGCTTCAATAGCTGACATCATTCCTGCTGGTCCGCCACCTATTACAATCGTTTTCATCTTTTACCTCTTCTCATATATAGTTATTAATTTTCTAACATATAACTAACTGCTTTTAATACTCCAAGTTTTCCATATTCATAAGTAAGTCCACCTTGCATAAAGGCCATATATGGCTCTCTAATTGGTGCATCACATGATAATTCTATTGACGAACCTTGTGTAAATGCACCTGCTGCCATAATTACTTGATCTGTATAACCTGGCATATCCCATGGCTCAGGTATAGAGTTGCTATCTATTGGAGAACCCATTTGTATTCCCTGACAAAATTTTATAAGTTTTTGTTTGTCTCCAAAAGTAATTGTTTGCACAATATCTGTTCTTTTTTGGTCAAATTTTGGATTTGCAATATAACCTAAATTTTCTAATAATTTACTTGCAAACACTGCTGTTTTTAAACTACTTGCCACAACATGTGGAGCAAAAAATAGACCTTGTAATATTTGTTTATTCATTCCTAAAGTTGGTCCAACTTCTTTTCCTAAACCTGGTGCAGTTAATCTTTCAGCAGCTAATTCAACTAATTCTTTTTTTCCAGCTATGTATGCCCCATTTGGTGCAATTCCTCCACCTAAATTTTTTATTAAAGATCCAACTATTACATCTGCTCCTAAATCTGTTGGTTCTATTTTTTCTACTAGCTCTCCATAACAGTTATCAACCATTATTATAACTTTTTCATTTACTTCACGTATTGTTTTTATTACCTTTTGAATTTTATCTAATGTAATACTATCTCTTAACGAATATCCTCTAGAACGTTGAATTTCAATTAATTTTATATCATTTTTTGATACTCTTTCTTTTACTTTCTCATAGTCAAAGTCATTTTCAATCATATCAATCTGTTCATATTTTACTCCATAAGATTTTAATGAACTTGGATTATCTACAATACCTATAACTTCATCTAATGTATCATAAGGTTTTCCACTTATACTTAAAAATATATCATTTGGCCTTAAGAATGCAAATAGAGCAACTGTTAGTGCATGAGTCCCTGAAATAAATTGTCCTCTTACTAAACTATCTTCTGTATTCAAAACTTCTGCAAAAATTTTTTCAATTGTCTCTCTTCCAACATCAGAATATCCATATCCTGTTGTACTATTAAAGTGCATTTCTGATAGATTATATTTTTGAAATGCAGATAAAATTTTTAAGCTATTATATTCACATACTTCTTCTATTTTTTTAAATTGTTCTTTAACCTGTTCTTCTGTTTTATGTGCTAATTCAATTACTTCTTCATTTATTCCAAATTGTTTATACATTTTTTCTCCTTATACTTTATCACTAAATCTAGCATCTCCATACCATGCATTTACTCTATAATATTTTCCTATAAATTCTGGCATGTTCCATTTTAACTCATATATTGGTTCTTGTACTATATGTCCTTCTTGATCTATTACTCCCCATTTGCCATCTTTTTTTATTCCCGCAAATCCATATTTGTTAAAGTCTGTTACCACTTCATATTTATTTTGTACTTTTAAATTACCATTTTTATCAACAAATCCCCACTTGCCATTTACATTTTTAGCAAATAGATTGTTTTCTTTAAATAATTCTTGTGCTTTTAATATATTTCCATCTTTGTCAAGATATTTAAAATCATTTTCTGAAAATAATAATATATACTCTTTATCATCTTTTACTTCTTTTATAGTTGCATTACTCATTGTTGTTATTTTTTTCATATTTAGATTATATAGTTCTATTGATTTATTAGTTTCTGCTTGTAATATGTTTGTTTCATTAATTCTTGAAATACTATCATATTTAAGTTCTATAACAGATTTTCCATTAATATCTACAACACCATTTTTTGAGTCACGTGCTACTATAAAATAATCTCCTGGTAAATACTCCATATAATTATAATCATTATTTATAATTACATTTTCATTTGCATCTACGACTTTATAAATATTATTTTTATCAATTGTTATATAATAGTTAGAATTCTCTGTTTTTATTTTACTGTTTATATCTGTTTCTATTTTATTGCCTTGTAAATCAAATACTTCTATTACATTATCTTTTACAGCATTTATATATATTCCACCGGTATAAACACTTGAATATTCTGGATATAAAATTGTTTTTCCTTCTCTTGTAGTAGCTCCGTATTTTCCATTTCTTTGAATTATAAATACATCACTTAGTACATTATATTGTATATCTTCATATTCGTAGTTTACTATTTCCTTGTTATTTTTTAATAATCCTGCTTGTCCATCCTTAAATGCTATAAAGTATATATTTTTGTCATCGCTTATTTCTGTTACTCTTTCTAATTGTGTAAAAATAGGTTTTACAATTTTAGAACCTCTATAATTAATATATCCATATCTATATCCATCATCTGTTTTTTTGCTAACAATAAAACCTGCTTTTTCATTATTTTGATCCTCATTATAATAATTATCAGAGGTTACACTTTCATACTCACATTTAATAATAGTCTTTCCTTTCATGTTGATTATGCCTTCTTGTTCGTTTTGTTTTACTAAAAATGTTCCTTCTTTATAATTAATACTAGAAATCTCATCATAAATTGGTTTAGTTATTTCTTTTCCTTGTAAGTCAATCAACCCATATTTTCCATTTTCTTTATAAGTTAATACACTTCTTTCATAAGGTGTTGAGTTTATATTAGTAAAAATCGCAACTGCTTGTACATTATTATAATTTGATAGGATTTCTTCTTTCTTGCCATTATATACAACAGTAGCATACTCTTTTGTATCTTGATTGTATTCTTTTATACATATAAATATATCCTTAGATGGATTTGGAATTTGAACTGCTTCATAATCTGCATCAATTACAATATTACCACATTTATCAATTACTCCATATTTACCATTTTGTTCCAAAATAAAATAATTATATTCACTAATTTCTTCTATTTTATAATGTAAGTTTAATTCATTCACAATTGCCATTATTCCAATTGCAAGTACAATTATTGTTAATACTGATATTATAATCCATCTAATTCTTTTGTTCATATTTTATACCTCTTAATTTTCTTTATTTTCATTTATTTCTTGTTTATTTTTACAAACTTTTACCCATCTGATTCTTTTGTCTTCATATTCTTGAATTTTATATGTCAATTTTTCATCTTCTATTACAGGATATTCTCCTTCTTCTGGAAGTCTACCCAACTTTTCTATTAAATACCCTGACAGTGTTTCATAGTCTCCTTCTGGAAGTTCTACATTAAGAATTTTCTTTAATTCATATAAACTTATGCTTCCATCAATTAAGTACGTGTTTTCATCTAATTTCTTATATTCAAACTCTATGTCATCATACTCATCAAATATATTGCCAACAAGTTCTTCTAAGATATCTTCCATTGTTAGCACTCCTGCTGTGCCACCATATTCATCAACTACAATTGCCATTTGCATTTTATTTGCTTGTAGTTCTTTAAATATTTCATCTATTGGTTTTGTTTCTGGAACAAAATATGCTTCCCTTATAATATCTGCTATTTTTATTTTTTTCCTCATACTGACTGATTTTAATATATCTTTTAAAAATAAAATTCCTTCAATATTGTCTATGCTATCTCTATAAACTGGTATTCTACTATATTTATACTCATCAATCTCATCTAAAATTTCGTATAAATCTTGTTCAATTTCAATTGCATACATATCTGTTCTATGTGTCATTATTTCAGATGCTACAATGTCATTAAACTCAAACACATTGTTTATTAATTCTTTTTCATTTTCTTCAATTGACCCTTTTTCTTCACCTTGGTCTACCATCATTTTTATTTCTTCTTCTGTAACAATTTCTTCCTCTTGTTCTCCTACTCCAAATATTTTTGAAACAATATTTGTTGCCCATGTTAACAATTTTACAAATGGTGCAGTTATTACAGATATTGCTTTTATTACCCCAATTGTTGCATAAGATATTTTTTCATAATACTTCATTGCTAATCTTTTAGGTACTAATTCTCCAAATACAAGTGTGAAGAATGATAAAATTATTGTTATTATTACAATTGATATGTTTTGCCATACATTTATACTAATAAATGGCATTAGTTCATTTAATTTTGGAGCCAACATTCCTGCAAAAGCGTCTGATGCAAATGCACTTGATAAAAAGCCAGCTAATGTAATTCCAATTTGAATAGTAGCTAAAAACTTGCTCGGATTCTTGAGCATTTTTTGAATTTGTTTTGCTTTTTTATTGCCCTCTTTAGCCTTTTTTTCAATTTTAGCATCATTTAATGAAATGAATGCGATTTCAGTAGCTGCAAAATATGCATTAAGCAAAATTAAAATAACCAAAAAAATTAATTGTGAAGCCATAAAAAACCCCTTTCAAATTACTATATATTTCCCAAATAATTATATCTTCTCTCTGTACTCCTGTCAATAAAATAGGTTATAATTTTCAACTGATTTTCCGCTTCATTTATTCATATTTTTAAAACCCTGTTTTAGGTAATTTTTTATTTCCGACTAATATTTCATTTTCTTCTTGTGGTGTTTCATTTGGTTTTTCATCTTGCTTTTCATAATTTTCAACTACTATAACTGTTTTTTGATTTAGTTTAATCTCTAACATTATTAATTCATCATACCCATAATAACCTTCTGGAGCTTTTATTTCCTCTAAATAGTATATTCCTGGTAACAAATGTTGTAGTTCAATTATTCCCTCATCATCTGTTATTAATTCAGAATATAATATTTGTTTATTTTCATCTAATAAATTAAATTTAGCATTTTTTAATGGAAGTTTTGTTTCTCCATCTTGTTTTTTTATTTCAATTTTGGTTTTATTTTCTTGGTAACTTTGTTTCAATGAAGTACCTGCTATTTCATATTCTCCAACTGTAACAGCATAATTTTGCCATTCTTTGTTTGGGCTTTTCCCATAAAAAATTGGCAATGTTTTTAATTCTGTTGTAGCTGTTATTGTAAATTCTCCCGCTTTATCTATATCTGCTATTGGAATTAAAATTTTAAATTTTTCTTTTTGAGTGAATTCAGTTCTTTCTTTATTGTAAACATCTGTGACTTTAATTCTTACATAATTGTCATTTTTTAAAGAAATTTTATAATTTTTAGTTACTGTTGGCGCATTAATAGAATATGTTTTACTTATATAATTTGAATCTATTGGATCAACTTCCCATATACTACTGTCTGGTTTTATATCTAGTGTTGCTACAGTTTTCGTTTCCTTAGAATTTCTTGCTGCTGTTATTATTTTATTTATTGCTTTAACTGTTCTTTTATTTGAATCTGAATTTGTATGTACAGAAAATTTGCTTAAATCATAATTATACATTGCATCATATACTGCCATTTTGGTAGCTGCATACGCTTCTTCCATACTATTACATCCTAATTCTTCTGGTGTCTTAAATGGATATCCATTTGTTATTGCTCTCCATATTTTTTGATTACTTAGCATTTCACTTATATCCACTGCATAACTAAAATCTATTTCTACTCCTCTTTTTCCTTTATCTAAACAGTATACTGGATACTCTATTCCTTCTTTTTCATATACTTGTATTTCAACACCAATTCCTATTCCATCATAATTAAATAATACCACTTCTCCCTTTGAGTAGGGTTCTATAGTTTCTGCTATTGTTGCTGCCTTTATTTTATTTATATTAATTATTCCTCCAAAATTAGTTATACACACTAAAGTTATTATTAAAATCTTTATTATTTTACTACCTTTTTTCATATTAAATTCCTTTCTATATTTTATAACTTGCAACTTCTAATGCTTGAATACATCTTCTGTATTCTTCTCTATTTTCTTCACATGTAATTAAAGTAATTCTATTATCTTTAGTAGCTCCTAAATAACTCCAATCTGTATCTTTTATTACTTTATTAGTTTGTACTTTATAAACCTTCTTTCCATTTGTTGTTGTATAAATTATTTCATCTCCAATTTTCAAGTATTTTATTTTTTCAAAAAAATTACAATTATACCCTCTATTATGAGCAGCTAACCCAACATTTCCTATCCACTTTTCAGTCGTTTCAAAATGCCCTACTGCTTTTAATAAGATATTTGAAGATGTTCCTTCCATAATATGAACATCTAAATTTATTTTAGGAATTTGAATTCTCCACTTGATCTTTTGGTTTTCTTTAATTGTATTTCTTTGACTTTTACTCATTTGTGTATTATTTTTTTCTTTAATATTATTAACTTGTAAATTATTTTCTTTATCATCTTTAATGTTTATATATTCGTGGCTATTTATAGGTATTGTTTTAGAATAAATATAGTTTGAATAAAACTTATTTGTATTTAAATAAAAAATAGAATTTATGGTTGGAAATATTACTAAATTATAAATTAGCAATATTAATAAAGTTAATGATAACATTAACAGTTTCAGTTCTCTTATAGTATATGTAAACACATAATTTGCACCTGCCTTTATTGTTTTTGAAATTTATTAGAGATATAAAATTTCTTGAAATAAAATTTTTTTGAAAATCATGATTAAAAAATAAATTTTATATTTGCATTTTACCTTATAAATACTAATTTGTAAAGAATTTTCGTATGACAGTATTCGACAAAAAGTCTTTTTAGTTTCCTTTAAAGCCTTTTCCCCAAGTTTCTCTTGCATTACTTATTACTATAAATGCTTTTGGATCAATCTTAGTTGCTATTTGTTTCAGTTTTGCGACTTCATTTCTTGAACACACACATAAAAGCATTGTTTTTTCCTCATTTGTGTACATTCCTTTTGAATATATTCCTGTACTTCCCCTTTTTAGTTTGTTATCAATTTCTTTTGAAATCTCATCATATTTTTGTGAAATAATATACACCATTTTAGTGAAATTTACTCCTTCAAAAACAATATCTATCATTTTGCCCATTAAATAGATGCTAATGGCTGAGTATAATCCTATTTCTATTTTTTTAAAAAATAATACATTTAGTCCAATTATTATTACATCAACTGCAACAATATTATTACTTGTGCTAATATATGGTTTATATGCTTTTGCAATACATGTTATTAAGTCTGTTCCTCCTGTAGACGCATTTGCTTTTAAAACCAATGCTAATCCAAATCCGATAAAAATTCCACCATATATACATGCTAAAAACCTGTCATTTGTAAGTGGTGGTACTTTTTCAAATATATCTATAAATATAGAAAGTAATGTAGTTCCTAAAATTGATTTTATTATTAATTTTTTTCCTATTTTAAAAAACGCCCATATAAAAAAAGGAACATTTAAAGCAAAGATAACTGTTCCTAGTGGTAACTTAAATAAATAGTAAAATATTGTAGCAATACCTGTAAATCCTCCAGAAGATAATTGGTTTGGTAATAAAAACAAAGCTGTACCAATTGCCATTATTATACAACCTATTGTTAAACATATTATTTCTTTAAAATTCTCTCTTATTTTTAAGATATTTTTGGTTTTGACATAATTCATAAAATCACCTATTACTACTAATTATTAGCAATAATAAGTGATTTTATACTTTAGTTTTTATTTTTTAACTCTTCTAGAATATCTTCATAAGTCTTATCAATTTTTATTTCGAATTTGCCTTTTTTTATATTTTCATCTGGTTTTACAACTACATCAACATCATAAAGTTCTTTTAATTTTAGGACATTTTCTTTTTTATGACCTATAATATTGTTTATATTATCTGGATTTGCAGTAATTGTTACTTGCATGACTTTTATATTGATTTGCTTTATTTTTTGTACAATCTCATCATACCACATTCTTGATTCTACTAATTGTCTAAATGCTGGATGATATGGACCTGCAATTACCTGACTACCTTTTTCTGTTGGGTCTGTAATTTCTTCTGTATTTTGAAGTCCAATTCTTATTACTTCTATTTTAGCTTTATTAAATAGCTTCATTATTTCTTCTGAACGCTCTACTGCTTGTTCTACAGTTAATGGCAAATAATCCCCTGATTCATATTCTTTAGCTAATGGAGTGTTTTTTATTACAAGTACAGGATAAATTCTCACAATTTTAGGTTTAAGTTTTATCAACGCTTTTGCTGTATTAATCTCATCTAGTTTTGTACTTTCTGGTAGTCCAATCATCATTTGATGTCCTAGTATAAATCCATAAAATCTAATAAGTTTAGATGCTTTTTTTACATCTTCAAAAGTATGTCCTCTTTGACATCTTGCCAAAATGTAATCATTAGCGGATTGTACTCCTAATTCTATTGTTTGTACATGATATTTTTTTAATCTTTTTAATATTAGTTTATCTATATAGTCTGGTCTTGTAGATATTCTAATGCTTTTTACTTTTCCTTGTCTAATGAATTCATTTGCAGCTTCTAACAATTCAATTTGCTTTTTTTCTTCTATTGCTGTAAAACTCCCACCATAAAATGCTACCTCTACATATTTTAAGTCATCCTTAAAGTTTTTTAAGTAAAATTCTATTGTCTCTTTTACATCTTTTGCAGTCACCTGTTTTGTTTGTCCACTGATTTCCCTTTGATTGCAAAATGAGCATTGATGAGGACATCCTAAATGTGGTACAAATATTGGTATAATATATTCTTTTTTCATCTTTTCCTCCTTGCCAATTTTGTAACATAAATTAAATGACCTTTATTAATTATTCTTTTGTATTTTTTTCAATCTGAAGTAGTGCTTTTTCAGCTGCTTTCATTTCTGCTTGTTTTTTTGTTTTTCCTTCTCCTACAGCAAGTGGTTGATCTTCACAATATACTTCAACAACAAATGTTTTATCATGATCTGGTCCACTTGTTTTAAGTACTTTATAGCTAATATGAACTGTTCCATTTTCTTGCAATTTTTCTTGAAGCACAGTTTTGTGGTCTTTCATGCCAACATTTTTACTTGAAAATTTTACTGCTTCTTTTAAATTAGTTATTATAAATTTTTCTGCTTCTTCTAATCCTCCATCAAAGTATATTGCCGCAATAACCGCTTCAACACTATCGGCTAAAATAGCTGGTTTTGTATATCCATGACTTACTGCTTCACTTTTTCCTAAGTATAAGAAATCACTAAAATGATGTCTTTGTGCTACTAAATATAAGCTATCTTCGCATACCACCTCTGCCCTCACTTTAGTCATTTCTCCTTCTTTTAATTGTGGGTAATTATTGTATATATATTTACTTGATAAAAATTCTAAAATGCTATCTCCTAAGAACTCTAATTTTTCATTGCTTTCTACATGATGTTCATACGCATAAGATGTATGTGTTAAAGCATTTTTTAGTAATTTTTTATCTTTAAATGTATATCCAATGCTTTTTTCTAATTCTTCCATATTTTTCTTCCTTCTGAAGGTATAATTTAAATGTTTTTCCTTCCTATTTATTATACATTATTTTGCATAAAATGCAAATGAAATTTAACTAATTAACATTGTTTTCATTACTGCCAAATAAAAAATACAAAATATTCACATTTTTTTCACAAATGTGTTGTATGATATCTATAGTTTAAGATAAAATATATTTATACAAATTTTGGAGGTAATTTTCAATGAGTGAAGAAAACAATAGTCAAGAATTTAAAAGTGTAAGTCCAACAACAACAGAAGCTAATTACAAAGCATTTAATGGTTCGGACAGGAAAAAAAAATCAAATGGAGCAGGTTTTGGAAAAGTAGTTATTTTACCTTTTGTATGTGGTGTACTTGGTGCAACAATTACACTTGGTGCATGTATAAATGTTCCAAGCATTAAACAAGCATTTTTAGAAAAATTGGTTATTACCGATTCATCTAATACTACAAATGATTCAAATGAAAATAGTTCTAATTTTAATACACAACTTATATCTCTACAAGGTTACTCAGACACAGCTATTGGAGTTGCAAAAAAGGTTCAACCATCTATAGTTGCTATTAGTGTTGAATATTCTGTTAATTCAATTTTTAACCGTTCTTCTGGAACAGTAACAGCCAAAGGATCTGGAATTATTATAAGCGAAGATGGATATATTTTAACAAATAACCATGTTGTAAATTCTACAACTTCAAGTTCTAATTCCTTTTATGAAATCGAAAAAGCAAATAAAGTTACTGTAAAATTATATAATGATGATACTGAATATACAGGAAAAATTATAGGTACAGATTCACAAACTGACTTAGCAGTTATTAAAATCGATAAAGATGGCTTAACTGTTGCAGAACTTGGTGATTCTAGTTCAGTACAAGTTGGTGAATTTGCAATGGCTATTGGTAGCCCTTTAGGATTAGATAATAGTGTAACTGCTGGTATTATTAGTGCTGTTAATAGAGATGTTACTGATAGTGATGGAAATAAATACACAGCAATTCAAACAGATGCTGCAATAAATTCTGGTAATAGTGGTGGCGCATTAGTTAATAGTAAAGGGCAAGTAATTGGTGTGAATACTTTAAAACTTTCTGGTACTGGAGTAGAAGGAGTCGGATTTGCCATTCCAATTAATTCTACAAAAAGTATATATGAACAACTTATTCAGTATAGCAAAGTAAAAAGACCTTATATTGGAATTGTTGGAATTGACTTAGATGAAAATACAGCTAAAGCTAATAACTTAGTAGTTGGTGTCTATATAAAAACTATAGAAGACTTTTCAGCTGGTGAAAAAGCTGGATTAAAAGTTGGAGACGTTATAATTGAAGCTGATGGAACTAAAATTACTACAATGGATGAATTAAATGATATAAAAAATAAAAAACAAATTGGAGATACGATAACTCTTAAAATTTATCGTGATGGAAAAGAAAAGAGTGTAACAATCACTTTACAAGAACACCCATAATTTCTTAAACATTTACGGATACAGCCATTTGAATATTGGCTGTATTTATTTTTATACTTCAATAGTCAAATTTTATAAAGTCAATAGCTAAAAATCAAAGAAAAAACGAGTAATTCAAAGAAATAGAGAGTAAATGAGTAGTATTCTCAGAATAAAGGATTGCCAATTTTACATACTTAACTCAAAAATGGTATTTATAAGTATAACTTGTTTGAAATTGTGCACAATATGTAGTATAATAGAAGATGTCGTGCAAAGAAAAAAGCTAAAAAAGGAGTGTGAAATTTATTTTAAACAAGCAAATTAAATACTGCACAAAAGAATGGTTTAAACTAATTAACTTAGTAGCAATTGCTTTATTTATTATCATGACAGTTATTTTTATGAAATACAAACTAGTATGTAGTGTTAGTATTTCAGGTGAACATATAGGATATGTTCAAAATAAAGAATTAGTTGAAGAAAAAGTAAATGATATGTTAGCATTAGAAGGAAAAAACAATATAGCATTTGTTGATTGTATAGTTCCAGAATATAATTTAACTTTCATTAATAATAATATAGACGTAAATGACAACTCTGTTTTAGCAAAAATTGAAGAAAACACAAAAATGACATACAAATATTATGCTGTAACTTTAAACGGTAAACAGAAATCAGTTGTAGATTCATTAGAAGAGGCCGAAAAATTAGTTACTGGTATGAAAGAAAAGTATGAAGATAATGTAAAATTTACAATTGGTATAAACGAAATTTATACCCAAAACATAGACGAATATAATGTAATAGATATCAAAGTAGCTAAACAAGCTGTTTCAAAAGAGTTGAAGAAAATTGAAAATGCTTCAGTTCATGGTGTTTACTTATCTCAAAAGCCTATTACTGGTGTTATTACATCACGTTTTGGTAGTAGAGAAAGTATTCGTAGTTACCCCCATAACGGACTAGATATCGCAGCACCTTATGGTACATCTATAAAGTCTGCATCTAAGGGAAAAGTTATATTTTCTGGAGATAAAGGAAGTTATGGTAACTTGATTATCGTTGATTGTGGTAATGGCGTACAAATTTATTATGGTCACTGTAGTAAATTATATGCAAAAGTTGGAGACAAAGTTAACGCTGGTGATATAATCGCTGCCGTTGGTTCAACTGGTAATTCAACTGGTAACCACTTACACTTTGAGATTAAGGTAAATGGGGTTAGTGTAAATCCTCAAAATTATATTTATAAATAAAAACCTAGTGTTAAATATATAACACTAGGTTTTTTATAAATTCTTAATTAACTTTTTTCATACTTGTCACTTTAAGTTCACAAAAAGGACAAATTCTATTGTTATATTATATGTGTAGTCAATAATTAGTTACTCCGTTATTGACTACAGATTAGTAAAACATCCCCTTTTATTTTCAAAAGTAGCCACATGAAAGTGGCTACTTTTTTTATCTTCCGCCCATTCCGGCCTCCGCCACCTCCGGCCTCCGCCACCTCCAGAGAAGCCTCCTCCAAAGCCTCCTCCTGATGAGAAGTTACTTCCATCATAACCACTTCTAGCAGCTTCTGCACTCATTCCTCCCATATATACTCTGTTTACTGATGTATTAAGTGTATTTATGAATGAGTTGTTTAGTGAGCTATGATATAGCATATGTATATATGAATAATTATCCACATCACTATTTTGTAATTCTGGATATTTAATTTTTAGCTGTTTTAATACTTTGTCTGCAATTCCAAAGGCTGTTGCAAATACCAAGTATTTTTCCCATAGTTTTAAATCTGGAACTTCTCTTTCGTTTAATAAAGAAAAGTCTTCCATATATTTTTTAAGTCCTACCCATTTTGCCTTTTCTTCTAATCCTTTATCTGTTAGTTCATTTACTTTTTTAGCCATACTGAAATGTGGTATAGAATTAAGTATTAAAAGGATTGCTGGTATTGTTAGCCATGGGAAAAGTGGTATTGTAACAATTACTCCAGTTATTCCAAATGTAACATATAATATTGCTTTAGTAGTAGACTGATTAACTTTCTTTTCATTTTCATTTGAGTAATTTTTTAATACTATTTGATGTGATTTTACTTCAACTTCTATTGCTTCTATTTTTTTCATAAAAATTTCACATTTATCTTTTGCATATTTTTCAAATTCTTTCATTGTAAAAGTAGCAATTTCACCAACTTTATTTGTTTTTCTTGTAACATCCTTAAGCATACTTAATACTGTAACTTCATCCTTTGTTAATGTTTCTAATTGTTCTGTATTATTCAAAATATTTATTCTTACTTGTGGTTTTGCCTTTGTTTTATCTTCTGAAAATGCTATATATTTTTTTAATGATAATTGTAATAAAGTTGCTGATAATATTTTCGATATATTTTTTCTAAAACTTCCATTTCTATGGTAATATAAATATGCTGCGTCTCCTGCTGAAGCCTCTTTGTTTGGAATATCTCTAAAATAGTCTAGTTTAGGCATTTTTCTTTTTTCCGTTTGTCTTGCTTTAATTCCATTTTTTATTAGATTGTATATTAAAAATATAGTTAGTGCAATTGTTGCTATAATATAAGCTACAGCTATAATTTTTTCAATACGTTTTGATCTTTCTATATCTTTTATATATTTTTCTCTTTCTCTATTTGCTTGATCAGCCCAACTTTGTTCTTCTGCTAAAATTTCTGAAAATTTTGATTTATCAACTCTTTTATTTTTTGAGAATAAGTCTTCTAAAACTGCTATTCTAGCTTCTACCATTACACCTGTATCTAAATAGTCAACATCTAAATACACCTTATCTTCACTTACTGTAATATTGCCATTATATGGACCATGAGCCCAACCTCTTATATTATTCTTTTCTGCTACTGCTTTTGGTAATTTAATTGTTCCTGTTAGTTTTGTTACAGGTATTTCATTGTCTGTACCAACCAATTGCCAATATAACTCTGAGCAGTCTGCATAAGTTTTTATTACATCTACTACCTTGTATTTAACTTGATAATTTCTTGTTTCCGTTCCATTTACTGAAACTCCCCAAGCAATTTCAAATTTATTGCTACTAATTGGTAATCCATAATAACAATTTTTAGTAACATGATACATTTCTTTATCAATTTGAGTTAATTTTTGTTTATTCCCAGAACTAACTCTATAAACTTCTACATTTGTTATTTTTTTAAATTTAGAACTATCTAAATAGAAATCTTTAAACATTGTATTAGTATCAGTAATTTTTGCATTCCAATTTTCAACTACATCCATACTTCCATCTTCATTTAGTTGAATTTCGAAATCTAACTTATTTAGCTTAATACTCCCTGCCTTTACTTGATTTCCAATTAAAAGGCTGAAAAAAAACACTAATAACATTATTAACATTTTAGTTAGATAGTGATACCTTTTCATTATATATCCCCTTTCTCATATTTTACTATTTACATTTTATATAATATATTTATAAATATCAATATTTTTTATACAAAAAATAGAGTGCCAAAACTGACACTCTACCGGAGTTAGAACATTCGCAAAAAGAAATCTTTCATATAGTATCGAATGCGCTCCACCAGTGCTTCCTCAGTGTCATACTCCATAAGACATTTGACACTTTCCATTTCAATAATTGCATTATCAATATTTCTTCTGTTTGCATTATAATTTTTCTTAGACAACTTAGCTTTTTCTTTCAGATGTTGATGAGGCATATAGGTTTCAAAGCCGTTGGCTTCAGTGTAAACTCTCAAGTTCTATACGCTTGCACGTTTTACTAATATTCCTTTATTTTCGAACTTTGAATCAGTCTTGTCAAACATCTTCTGCAATTCAATTATTATTAATGGTAATATAGATATTCCAAATGTATATAACCATTGTGTTTGTGTTAATGGTACAAGTTTAAATATTTCTGCCACTGATGGAATCACAACCACAACAACTTGTAATATAGCACCTAAGATAAATGCTCCCATTAAATATTTATTTTCAAATAATCCAACTTTAAATATAGACTCATCACTTTTTATATTAAAACTGTGTATTAGTTCTAATAATCCTAAGCTCACAAAAGCCATTGTTCTTGCAACTTCTGTTCCATATAAATAATTTCCTAAACTAAATGCCACTAATGTTAAAGCACCTAACATTATTCCCTCTGCAATTATTTTTTGCCATAATCCGTCTGCAAAAATTCCCTTTTTATTATCTCTAGGTTTTTTATTCATTATATCCGCTTCTGGCTTTTCTAATCCTAAAGCAATTGCTGGGAGTGAATCAGTTACTAAGTTTATCCACAATAGTTGAATAGCTAAAAGTGGAGATTTTAAACCTAATAACAATCCCAAAAATATGGTAACAATTTCTCCTATATTGGTTGCAATTAAAAAATGTACAGCCTTTTTTATATTATCAAATATATTTCTTCCTTGTTTAACAGCTTCAACAATTGTAACAAAATTATCATCTGTCAAGACCATGTCTGCTGCATTTTTAGCAACATCTGTGCCATTTTTTCCCATTGCAATTCCAATATCAGCATTTTTTAATGCTGGTGCGTCGTTTACACCATCTCCTGTCATTGCTACCACCGCACCTGTTGACTGATATGCTTTAACTATTCTAACTTTATGTTCTGGTGTTACTCTTGCAAAAACAGAATAATTCATAATGTTTTTTTGTAATATGCTTTGCGGTATTTTATCTAGTTCTTCACCTGTAATTGCTAAATCACTGCCTCTTAATATGCCTAAATCTTTTGCAATTGCTTTTGCTGTTATTATATGATCTCCTGTAATCATTACAGTTTTTATTCCAGCTTTTTTACAGGTTGTAACAGCTTCTTTTACTCCTTCTCTTGGTGGATCTATCATTCCTATTAGTCCAATAAAAATCAGATTTTTTTCTATATTCTCACTATCTATCTTGCTTGGCAGACTTGGTATATCTAAATATGCTATTGCTAATACTCTTAAGGCCTCATCTGCCATTTTATTATTTTGATTTTCTATCAATTTAGTTTTTGAATAATCTAATGTGGTTACATTTCCATTTTCATATACTTTGTTACATCTTTTTAATAATATATCTGGTGCACCTTTTGTTATAACTCTATATCCAGTTGGTATTTTATGAATTGTTGTCATCATTTTTCTACTTGAGTCAAATGGAATATCTTTTACACGTTTCATTACATTATATAACTCAATTTTGTTTTGTCCTTCATCTAAAGCTTTGTTAACTATTGCCTTTTCAGTTGGTTCTCCTGTTAGTTCTATTTTTCCATTTTCTCTTGATATTTCCACATCTGTGCACATTGTAGTCATACCAATTAACCATTTTATATATTCTTTATCATTAGTTTCTCCATTTATATTTGCTATTTTAGTAACTTGCATTTTATTTTGTGTTAGAGTTCCTGTCTTATCTGAGCATATAACACTACTACTGCCTAGTGTTTCAACTGCTGGTAACTTTCTAATTATACTGTTTTTCTTTGCCATTTTTGTTACACCAATTGATAACATAATCGTTACTATTGCTGGTAGCCCCTCTGGTATTGCTGCTACTGCTAATCCTACTGATGTCATAAACATTTCTATCGGTTCAATTTTCTTTAAAAGTCCAATTACAAATATTAATAAACAAATACCTAAACATGCTATTCCTAAAGACTTTCCCACTTCTCCTAATTTCTTTTGAATTGGTGTTTCAGGTGCTTCATTTGTAATAATCATCTTAGCAATTTTACCTACTTTTGTATTCATTCCTGTTTCTGTTACAATTGCCTCTCCATGGCCGTTGACTACTATTGTAGTTGAAAATGCCATATTTACCATGTCTCCTAATGCTGTTTTTTCTTTTAGCATGCAATTGGCGTCTTTTAAAACTGGTACAGTTTCACCTGTTAAACTAGATTCCTCTATTTTTAAATTAGAACTTGAAATTAATCTACAATCTGCTGGTACATAATTTCCCGCTTCTAGTAGTACAATATCTCCTGGAACTATTTGCTCACTTTTTATAGTGCATATTTTGCCATTTCTTTTCACTTTACATATTGGTGCGATCATTTTTTTAAGTGCTTCTAATGATTTTTCTGCCTTTGCTTCTTGTACTAATCCCATAATAGCATTAAATACTACAATTGCAATTATTATAATTGAATCAAAATAATCATTGCTTCCTTCTAATTTTGCTACTACTGCTGAAATAATTGAGGCAATTATTAATATTATTATCATAAAATCATTAAATTGCTTTATGAATTTTATAACTATACTCTCTTTCTTTTTTTCTTCTAGCTTATTCAGTCCAAACTTGTTTTGCTTGTCCTCTACTTGTTTTTCGTTTAAACCAAACTCAATATTAGTTTGCATTTGTTTTTCTACTTCTTTTGTAGATAATGTGTACCACATAATTATCCTCCTTTGTTTTAAGTTAGTTAATTATATGATGCTTGTACTTGGTTTATGTAAAAAATACAAATTTTAAAAATTTCTATACAGTGCAAACTGCTAGAAATTCTAATAAATCGCGTATTTGTCTTCTACAAAAAAATAAATGCAAACACTTTTATATTTACATTTATTCCTATAATTTTATTTACAGTCTTCTACTTTTTCTATGTTTTCTTCTAATAGCTCTGGCTTTTTTAGGTATTTGTTAAATAACTTTACAGAGTTTGCAAAATAGTATCCGTCACAAATTCTTTCATCACACACAAAGGCAAGTGATATACATTTTTCCTCTTTAAAAGTATCATCATCATATATGTAGCTTTTTTTCTTTTTTCCCATTGCTAAAAATATTCCTGTCGTTCCAAAGTCATATAAATGGTGATATATTGCATCTATTCCAAGTGAAGCCACATTTGTTAAAAATGCACTTGTATGGAATGGACTTGCCTTTATAATAGCCTTTGGTAAAATTCCATGCTTATCTAAAAACATTATTGTGCTTACTGCAAATTTCAAAACAAAATTTGGTATTATCGATAAAGTTCTGGCTAACGCATCTGTATCATTATTTTTTTCAACATTTTTGTTTTCATTAATAACACTTCCTAATTTTTCTTTTATTTCAAAAATGTTTTCTTTACCTGTAAATGGTAATTTTATTGTAGTTTCTATTCCATCATCAGTTAAATTCTTTTTTATAGCTAATGATATAAATATCTCATTTCTTGCATAAGTTCTACCATTCATTACAAATCTATTAAGCCTTGGTCTCTGATCCATAAGCCTTACTAATGCTGAATATACTATGTCCATATATGAAATTTTAATGTTTTCTTCAGCTTTTTTATCAATATAATTATCAATTTCTTTTATAGGCATATCATAAGTATAATAAACTTGTGAATCACTTCTTGTTCTCATTACCTGCGGAATAATCTTAAAAAACGGCGGAATATTTTTTATCTTTCTTCCATCTGATCTATATCCAAACATAAACATCCTCCCTATTTTCATTTATTATTATATAATGTATTTAGACAAATTTCAACAAAATTTTTTGCCTTACTTTTGTATTTATATTTGTATTGCATTTTGTTATATTTTGATATAAAATATTATCAAATTTATATGACTAGGAGCACTTATGAAACGTTATTTATTAAAAGATTATATTGATATTTTAAAAAAAGAAAACTTAGTAGAAAATGTTTGCTTATGTGATAGCATATTAAATACTTCAATTGAAAAATTAGAACATAATTCAAAAGAAGTTGCTAATAACACTTTATATATTTGTAAAGGTTTAAACTATAAACCTGAATATTTAAATGAAGCAATTGTAAATGGTGCTACTGCATATATTGCAGAACCTGAAAATGTAACAAACCCAAATTTTCCACATATTGTTGTAAATGATATAAGAAAAGCTTTAGCTGCTGTTTCTTGTATGTATTATGATTTTCCAGCTGACAAAATAAATATGATTGGTCTTACTGGTACAAAAGGAAAGTCAACAACTGCTTATTACATAAAAAGTATTTTAGATGATTACATGAAAGAACACAATTTACCAGATACTGCAATAGTTTCTTCTATTGATACCTATGATGGTAAAGAATGTAAAGAATCATTAATTACCAGCCCAGAATCTATTGATTTGCAAGAACACATTGCAAATGCTGTTGATTGTAAAATGCAAAATTTAGTTATGGAAGTTAGTAGCCAAGCTTTAAAACTAGATAGAGTTCATGATGTTTTATATAAAGTTGGTGTATTTTTAAATATTTCAGAAGACCATATTAGTACAATTGAACATCCTAATTTTGAAGACTATTTTGCTTATAAATTAAAGTTTTTTGCCCAAGTTGAAAACGCTTGTGTAAATTTAGACTCAGACTATATTGACCGTATTTTAGAAAATGCACAAAAATCTAAAAAGATTATTACATTTAGCACTAAAAATGAAAAAGCTGATGTATTTGCTTATGATATTAAAAAATTAACTCACACATCAATTTCTTTTAGAGTTAAAACAGCTAAATTTGATGAAGAGATATTACTAACAATGCCTGGATTATTTAATGTAGAAAATGCTTTAGCTGCAATTGCTACTGCAATGGTTTTAGACATTCCATTTAAAAACATTTATAATGGTCTAAAAGTAGCTAGAGCCAGTGGTAGAATGGAAGCACATGTTAGCAAAGATGGAAATATTATTGTTATTGTTGACTATGCTCATAATAAATTAAGTTTCCAAAAATTATATGAATCTACAAAACAAGAATATCCTGATAAAAATATAATTACAGTATTTGGTTGCCCTGGTGGAAAAGCTCAACTTCGTAGAAGGGATTTAGGTACTCTTTCTGGTATTCATTCAAAAGTTAGTTACTTAACAGCTGAAGATCCTGGTCCAGAGGAAACTGTTGATATTTGCAAAGAAATTGCTGAGTATGTTGCTAAAGAACATGGAAATTACAAAATTATTGAAGACCGTGGAGAAGCTATAAAAGAAGCTATTTTAGATAATCCAAATAGTGTTGTTTTGATTACTGGAAAAGGTAATGAAACAAGACAAAAATATGGCAAAAAATATTTACCTTGTTTGACAGATACTCAATATGCTTTAGAAGCATTAGAAGAATACGATAAAAAAATATGATAATAATTTAACAGAAGGTTTTGTTGTAAGTAGAGAAAATGTTGCTAACTTTTTAGAAAAAAAACTATCTATTCTTGGTTTAAATTATAAAGAAGCTGAAGAATTTATTATTTACTGGTTACCAAAATTAGAACAAAAAGATTATGTATATATTAGATTTCAAACTATGAATGAAATAGAAGAAAACATGCCATTGTTAGTTACACCTTCTCCTGATACATTAATTAGAATAATAATGGATTGGAAAAGTCTTGATAACTCAATAGATGTAAAAGAACAAACACTTACTCCTGTTACACGTAATGGTTACACTGTAGTAGAATGGGGCGGAACTGAAATAAAATAAACAAAAAAAGAATGTCATTTAAAATAAGTATCTATAATTGAACTTAACCCCAAAATTAGACACTTCTTGATTTAATTTATATTAGGCTACTTTTGGGGAATGAATCCTATAATTTATAGGGCTCATTCCTTTTAATTTGCCTTTAATCATCTTATTATTGAATTAATTTATTTAGCTACTTCTTTCTTAAAGTCTTCTATTGATTTGAACGTTTGTAAATAGTTCTAATTTAAATAAACCAAAGAAATTTTCATTGCACCGATTATCTAAACATTCCCCTTCTCCATACATACTTTGTCTAATTTCTTTTCTCTATAGAATATACTGATATTGTATAATTAGATTCTGTAACGCAATTTTGATTTGGTTTATCATCTTTAAAATTGCGTTTTAAAAAACTCTCACATATTTTTCTAATTTTACCTTTGCATAATTTACATTTTCTAACTCTTTAGATATTTTTTTCTTTGTTTCAAACTCATATTTATTTTGTCCACATTTCTCTTCATATAAGGTTTGCATACCTTCCTCATAATATACACTTCCCATTTTAGTACTATACTTGAATTTCCTACTTTAAAATGTATAGATACTGATAAATGATTTGTATTCATATATACTACCTACATTAATTTTAAATTTACCAGTATAATGATGTTTTTGGATTTTTAATTAATTTTTCAATGCCGTGTTCTTGACATCTTCTAGCCTCTTCTTTAACATTCTCCTTTGTAGGAATATTAAAATGTTTTACAGCTTCCTTAAAGCCTTGTTGTTCTTCAATACAATATTTTTCAACTTTTAGTTCAAATTCACTTGAATATTTACTCATAAAAAATACACCTCTAAATGTTAAATTTTTTGTCTAACATTTTTGGTGTACTTCAAATATTACTTATTTTCACATTTCAAACTCAATATATTCAGCATTCTTTAGTTGTGGCAATTCATTAGCTTTATTAAATGCTTTTTTATTTAATAAACACATATAACTTTGAATTGCTATCCCATGAGAAACTATACACACTGTTTTTCCTTTATTTTTATTTATTATATCCTTTATAGCTTTATTCATTCTTTTAGCTACTTTGAAAAAACTTTCCTGCTTTGGTATTTCAATCGGATAATTATAAATTTCTTTCCATAATTTTCTAATATTTGGATACTGTATATTTATATCTTCCCAACTCATTCCATCACATAACCCATAATCTATCTCAATAAGTCTTTCATCAATTTCTACTTTAATATTGCCAATATTTTCTGATATAATATTGGCTGTATCAACAGCTCTTTGTAATGGACTACTATAAATTGTATTTATTTTTTTATTATTTAACCTCTGAGCAATTTTTCTAGCTTGTATTATTCCATTATCGGTTAAATCAAAATCTGTTCTTCCTGCCAACCTATTACTTATATTCCCGATGCATTCTGCATGTCTTACTAGTATCACTTTTGTTTCCATACTTACCTCACTTTTCTACGCAAACCGGTTGTTCTATTTGTATTTTGTCTATATTAATAACTTCATTTTTTTTATAATTTATTTTAAAAGTTAATACTTCATTTGAATTTTGATTTGCTACTACTAAAATTTTCCCATTATTTAATATATTGAAATCTCTTGGGTTTTCGCCTTTTGTTCTAAAATACCCTGCTCTCTGCAATGTTCCATATTTGTGTATCCTAAATATACTAATAGTATTTTCTCCTCTATTAGAAACAAATATATACTTTTTATATCTTCTTATTGCTGATGGCATATTTAAAATCTTTTCTTTCGAATTGAGTGTAGCAATTTCTTGTGTCTGTATAAATTGTCCATCTTCATATTTTAAACTTATTATTTTTGAAGTATTTTCGCATAAGATGTATATATTCCTTTTATAGCATATTAAATGTCTTGGTTGTTCTTGCTCATTTAATTTTATTTCATTCTGTAGTTCATACTTAATTCCATTTATTTTAAATACATATATTTTACTTTGTGCTAAATCAACTGCATAATAAAGTTCTTTGAACAATTTTCCAACATTATGTATTTTTGATTTTTCTATCTTTACTAAACTACTTTTTTTACTCTTTGAGTTAATTATCAATATATTACTATCATGATAACTGGCTGCGATTATATATTCTTTATCAATATAGATATGTGTATATGAATTATTATTTTTATACTCATATTTACACTTTAAATTTTTGCTTAATAATGCAATACCTGCTTTATTTTCTTTGGACGACTTTTTTAAAGCAATGGCAATCTTAGAGTGAAAACGATTTATATATGAAGCATAGTCATTCATTTTTATTCTTTTTTCTATTTTAATAATTCCACTATTTTTTATTACACATTTATATAAAAATTTTTTATTACTATATGTAGAAACATAAACTTTCATTTAACACCTAACTCAATCTATCTAAATTTTCTAAGTACCAATTAATAGTTTCTCTAATTCCTTCATTAAATTGCATTTTTGTTTTCCACCCTAATTCATTTTCAATTTTAGTAGAATCTATCGCATATCTATAATCATGTCCTTTTCTGTCAACTACAAAGTTTATTAATTCTTCTGATTTTCCTAAATACTTTAAAATTAATTTTACAATATCTAAATTTCTTTTTTCTGTATGCCCTCCAACATTATATCTTTCTCCTCTTTTTCCATTATGAAAGACTGAATCTACAGCTGCACAATGGTCTTCAACGAAAATCCAATCTCTTATATTCATTCCATTTCCATATACAGGTAATTTTTCATTCTTGTATGCACATTTAATCATATGTGGTATTAACTTTTCACTATGTTGGTATTTCCCATAGTTATTTGAACAATTTGTAATATTAATATTCATATTGTATGTTTTGTAATATGACATAACCATCAAATCAGCACTTGCTTTAGATGCTGAATATGGACTATTTGGTTTTAGTGGGGTGTTTTCTGTAAAAGGTTTTTCTCCTTCACTTAATGTTCCATATACTTCATCTGTCGAAATTTGTAAGAACTTGTTTTCATAATTATCTTTCCAAAATTGCCTTGAAACTTCTAATAATGAATTAGTTCCTATTACATTTGTTTGTGTGAATATTAGTGGATTTTTTATACTATTATCAACATGTGTTTCTGCTGCAAAATTAATTACAGAATCAATTTTATATTTGCTAAATATTGTATTTAACAAATCAAAATCACAAATATCTCCTTTAATAAAGATAATCTTATGTATAACATTGTCCAAATTTTTTATATTTGCTGCATATGTCAATTTATCTAAAACAATTAAATTATATTTAGGATATTTATTAATAAAGTAATTAATGAAATTACTACCAATGAATCCTGCACCACCAGTTATCAAAATATTTTTACTCATCTTATTTCATTCCTCCATTTAACTAATATCATTTATTTTTTTCCACATTTTATCTTTTGAAGATAATATCAATTGACTTTCTCCACCTATCTCTTCTAAAGGCCATTTTATATTTATATTTTCATCATTCCAAATAATACCACTTTCATCTTCTGGATGATAAAATTCATCACACTTATATACAAATTCTGCAGTATCTGATAATACCATAAATCCATGTGCAAAACCTTTAGGGATAAAGAATTGTAATTTGTTACTTTCCGTTAATTCAATTCCATAATACTCTCCATAAGTTTTAGAATCTTTCCTCAAGTCAACTGCCACATCATATACTTTTCCTTTTATTACTCTTACTAGTTTAGCTTGTAAATAATTTTTCTGAAAATGTAATCCTCTTAATACCCCTTTAGAAGATTTAGAATGATTATCTTGCACAAAATCATTTAAAATTCCTAATTTTTCAAATTCTCTTTTGTTATATGTTTCCATAAAAAATCCTCTTTGATCTTCAAAAGAATGAGTCTCTATCACTAATAAACCCTCAATACTAGTTTCTTTTTTTATAAACCTTTCCATTTTTTCACCAACTATAATTTATTTTAGTTTCATTTGCAATTTTCAACAAATAATTACCATAATTCGTTTTAGAATATTTTCTTGCGAATTCCAAAAGTTTTGACCTCTCTATCCATCTATTTTTATAAGCAATTTCCTCAATGCAAGCAATTTGCACCCCTTGCCTTGTTTCAATTGCTTTGACATAATCCGATGCATCTAAAAGTCCTTCTGGTGTTCCCATATCAAACCATGCATGTCCGCGTTCAAGTGGTATAACTTTAAGTTTACCACTTTTCATATATTTTTTATTTATATCCGTTATTTCTAATTCTCCTCGTGCAGATGGTGTTATATCTCTTGCAATTTTAATAACATCATTATCATAAAAATATAAACCTATTACTGCCATATCTGATTTTGGAATAACTGGTTTTTCCTCAATTGAAATAGCATTACATTTGTTATCTATCTCCACTACACCATATGAAGTTGGGTTGGCTACTTGGTAGCCAAAAATAGTGGCTCCCTCTTCTAATTTTGTAGCATTTTTTAATAATTCTTTCAAATTAGAACCATATATTAAATTATCTCCTAAAATTAATGCCACATCGTCATTACCTATAAATTCTTCTCCTATACAAAATGCATCGGCTAATCCTATTGGCTTTTCTTGAATTGCATATTCAAGTTTCAAACCAAATCTACTTCCATCTCCTAATAATTCATGAAACATTGTTATATGCTTTGGTGTTGATATGATTAATATTTCATTAATTTCTGCTTGCATTAATGTTGCTAGAGGATAATAAATCATTGGCTTATCAAATACAGGTAGTAATTGTTTAGATATAGTAAGAGTTATGGGATATAATCTCGTAGCATTTCCTCCAGCCAAAATAATTCCTTTTCTTTTCTTCATATTTATATTTCCTTCAATTCCATTTTTAAAAATCTTTCTAATGCATTATCATAAGTTTGAATTTCTATCCCTTGTTTTATCAATTTCGTTACATCTAAGCTAGAATTCTTAGGTCTTCTAGCTTTTCTATTTGAGTTTTGCGTACTAATTGGGTTAACTTTGCAATTACTTTTAGTATAAATCAAAACCTTTTTTGCTAACTCATACCAACTTGTACTTCCTAAATTTGTTGCATTATAAATCCCATATGGTATCGGTTTCATTATTATTTGTTTTATAATTCGTGCTAAATCAACTGTATAAGTTGGATTTCCAAATTGATCATTTACAACATTAATTTCACTATTTTCTTTACTAAGACTTATTATAGTTCTTATAAAGTTTTTTCCATCTCCAAACAACCATGATGTTCTCAAAATATAATATTTTTCGCAAAAATTTATTATTTTCTTTTCTCCTTGTAACTTTGTAATTCCATACATAGTTGTTGGATTTAAATACAACTCATCATCTTCTTTATAAGAATAATATTGAGCTTTTTTTCCGTCAAATACATAGTCCGTACTTATATGTATAAGAGTAATATTATAGTTATTACATATTTGAGCTAAATTTAAAGTTCCAATACAGTTAATATTATATGCATACTCTTTTTCTTCTTCTGCCTTATCTACATTTGTATATGCTGCACAATTAATAATAATATTTGGTAACTTTTCTAATACATACTTTTCTACTTTTTCTCTTTTAGTAATATCTAGTTCATTAGAAGTCGGCGTGAATATTTCATAATCTTTCAATTCTTCTGTAACAGCTTTACCTAATAGTCCACTCGCACCAATAATTAATATTTTCATACCTGCACCTCTTTTTGTAATGGTTTAACAATATTATTATTGTAGAGTATATTTAGTTCATGTAAAGGTCTAGTCATTGCCACATACAACAATTTCATATCAATTGCTTTACTAGAATTATATTCACCTTCTGAAGCATCTGCAACAACTACGCCATCAAATTCTAAACCTTTTGCCAAATAACTAGTAATAGTACATATTCCTCCATTATATTGTGTATCAGAATCAGTTATGTTATTGATAACTAAACTTTCATTTTTTAATTTATTATTAATAGATGTTGCTTCCTCTTCATTTTTACATATTATAGCAACTGTTTTATATTCTTTTTTATTATATTGTTTTAATATATTTTTTATTGTATCAATTTGTTCATCTGAAGTATTATATTTAATATAATTAACATTCTTTCCATGTCTTATAACTGGCTTTGCAGTGTTTAAATTTATGTAATTTGTTATGTTATTAGACGAATTCATTATTTCTGTTGTTGTTCTATAACTTTTTAAAAGATATTTCATTTCACATTTATCATTAAAAGTATTATCAACTACACTATTCCAATTTTCTATTCCTCTATATTGGTATATTGATTGTGCTAAATCTCCAAATATACTAAATGTTGCATTTTTTAGTAAATATTTTAATGCATAAAAGCTGAAATCTCCAAAATCTTGTGCCTCATCTATTGCAACTTGTCTATACTGGTCATATTGTTCTATTCCTAATATTTTACTTTTTAGATATATTAATGCACTTAAGTCTTCAAACTCTACATTTCTATTTTTTATATCTGAAATATTTTTGTGTACTTTTTCCCTTATGTTGTCAAAAAAATCTAAACTTATATATTTTTTTATATTATTAAGAAATGTTATATATACATTTAAAATGCTAGGAATTAGGCTACTAAAATATTTTTTTACATATTTTTTGCAACCATTTTTTAATTCTTTTTCTATAAAACTTATTTTTTCTAATTCATTTTTATTAAGTTCTTTAGAAACTATATTAATATTTTTTTGGTATTGTTCTTTAACCTTAGCCATTATTAAATCATAATTATCTTCTATATATTTTGATAACATTAAATTAGTTCTATTCAATCTTGTCTTTATATTGTCATAATTACTCAATTCTTCAATTGAAAAGTATATGTTTTTTATTATATTACTGGTTATTACTTCATATCCCTTAATCTCAATACCTTTTTCTGGAATTATGTTTTCTTTCATTTCTTTTATAAATTTATCTATTGTTTCTTTAAATTTCATTGAAACTTTAAATTTTTCATATTTTAGTAGATTTTCATTTACGATAGATTGAATTAATTTTTTATCTTCATCAATTAACTTAATATTTTCATTTAAAAACTCTGTACAAAGTTCTTCATAAGTTAATTGTTTTACATTTTCAACATCCAAATCTGGTAATACTCCAGAAATATAATTAACAAAGAATTTATTTGGTCCAATCACTAGGTATTGATTTGGCTTTATATTGTCGCGATAGTTATATACTAAATATGCTATTCTATGCAATGCGACTGTTGTTTTACCACTTCCAGCAACTCCTTGTATAATTATATTTTCATTCAAGGGCTCTCGTATAATAGCATTTTGTTCTTGTTGAATCGTAGAAACAATATTTTTTAATCTATTATCTGCACTAGCACCTAAATATGGTTTTAATAATTCATCATTCGAAACAGTGTCAACATCTTGATAACTTTTTAATTCTCTATTTTCAATATCATACTGTCTTTTTAATAATAGTTTCCCTGCACATATTCCTTCTGGTGCTTTATAAGATGCTCTACCAATATTACTATCATAATACATTGAAGAAACAGGTGCTCTCCAATCAATAGTAATATTATTATTTTCTTCGTCCATAACTCCAACTTTACCAATATATAATTGTTCTATTTTCGTTTCTCCATCTCTAGCAAAATCTAATCTTGCAAAATAAGGCTTATCTATACTTTTTTCCATAAGCCTTAGTTTTTCAGAATACATTTCGATAGAATTTTTCATCATAGCCTCATTATTCATATATATTCTAGGTATAGCATCAATTCTTTGATTATAATATTGCATAACTTCTTCATATTTTTCTATAATATTTTTTAAATTTTCTTTTTCTTTTTGAAATTCGATATTATCCATATTCATCTCCTAATCAATAATTTTCAGTCAAATATTATATCATTATATTGTTTTCAATTCAACTATTATCTTTCCTCATGTTCTCCTTTTCTTAGATTTTTTCTTTTATATTCTTCGTACCAAATCGGTTTATCACTTCTAAAATAATCAAAATCCTCAACTGTTTGTTTTGCTCTCCTTAACATATCTTTTATTAAGGCTGCATCTTTAAATTTATATGCCCATATTATTTTGCTCAAACAATAATATGCACTATATATTTTATAGCTTTCCCAAAATGTTTGATTATCTTTCCCCTGTATGTATCCATCAATTACTCCTGTACTTAGACCTTTACTCAAAAATCTATTATACATTTGAATTTGATGAGTATCTTGATATGAATAATCAATATCTGAATTTCCAAAATCTATTATTCCCACATTTCCTTTTTCATCAATTATTATATTATCTTGATTTAAATCTCCATGTACTATTGATTTTGGTTGCTGTTCTAATTTTTCAATATTATTTTCTAAAAAATTTATTACTGTTTTTGCATAATCTACATTTAGCTTTCTAAATAGCGTAATTTTATTTCTAATTTTATCTATTTTATTTCTTAAATCCTTATTATCGAACTTCTCTTCATGTATTTTATGCATTATTTCTCCTACTTTCTTTCCTATTTCATATAATTGTTCTTCATTTTTTCCTGCTGCGAATTCAGTAAGAGTTTTTCCCTCCACCCATGTTAAAATATAATAATAATTATCTTCGTCTATTTTTCCCATAGTTATTGGTTTTGGTTTATTAAAATCAATGTCCTGTATTCTTTGTAAAATACAGAACTCTCTTTCTTTTTTTTCTAAACCTTTTTTAGGAAATATTTTTATAATAAATTTTTGTCCATCTTTAACAAAAAAATATTTCGTACACTCATCAAATCCCTCTTTTATTTTTCTTATGTTTGTCCATGAATTTGATCCTGGTACTTTCTCCAATCTTTTTTCCATTACACTACTTCCTATATCTATTTCAAAATATAAAACTTAAATAATTCTTTCCAATTTGTTTTTCCGTCATCATAAATTTTAAACTTGTATATCTTTAAATATTGTATTAAATACCAAACTTTCTTATAAATATTTTTGATTTTTTGTGTAATTATTATTTTTAAATTATAAGTTCTATCTTTTGCAAATCTTTGTAAATTTTTATTAATCGTCATTATAAAAGGACCTTTTCCATACGCAACTGGAAATAAAGATATATGTAAGTCTAAATATGTTACATTAGCTTTTTTAGCTTGATTTATAATTTCTTGATGTTTATTTAGTTTGTATGTTTTATTTATAATAATAATGTCTTTTCCTTCATTTGCAAACATGATATTATGTGGAAGTGTACCACTGATACATACAATTTCTCTTGAATCTGTAAAAAATTGTACTTGCTCTGTTAATGTTAGTTGTTCTGGTGATATAGAATAGTAACCATTATTATTAAAGAATTTTTCTATCTCTTTTTCCCCAATTTCTTTTTCTTTAGCTTTTTTAAACTTTGAACGTGATAAATATATTTTTTCTGGTATATTCTGGTTTCCTTTTACACTGTCCCTGACTTTTTCAAAAATTTTAATATATTCTTTTGTATAATACTTTCCTGGATAAATTGAGCACTCTGGTATAATAATTTTTTTAAATTTAGTAGGTTTATTAATTAATAGTATCCTATCATCTGAAATACCAAACAAATTTAAAAATTCTTTATAATTTCCATCTATCTTAGTATTCTCATCATTTATCATTGTTGTAAAAACAATTTTAGCCTTATTTCCACTATTATCTTCTAGTAAATACCATAACCTTGATACTATATCTATAATAAAGTGTCCCCAATGTTTATAAAAAAAATTTCCATATATTACTGTTTCATTATCATATTCAATTTTTTCATTTTCTATATCATATTTACCATATACTCTATTTTTCATATTATATGCTAATTGTGCTGAAGACTCTATATAATTAAGTTCTTTATCTATAACTCCTCCTGCACCTTTTGAAGTATTATATTTATTTGTATTTAAAACTGGAAGAATTATCCCATTCTCAACTTCAGTTACACTAAGCTCTTTATTTAGGAAATAATCCTCTTTGGAAATCTCCTCGTATTCTTTTTTCGTAAAATCATCTATATATTTTAGGTTATTTCTTTTCATCATAAAATAATTCATTACCTTTCAAATATTATATTACTAGAAAACAATAAATCTTTTATATTTTTTTCTTTATTATTTAAAAAGTAATTAAAAAATTTATAATTCTTAATTTTGTCTTCTGGTTCATATTCAATTACATTATTTATTAAAAAAACTCTGCAGAACAACTTAAATATAAATTCATTTTTTATATTTTCTTTTATCTTATATTCATCAAATATTCTTTCTATCTCATCATACCATAACAGAATCATTTCTTTTTTTAGATTTCTTACTTTTTTTAATTCTTCTGGTTTTAATTTATCGTTCATGTAAAGAGTAAGCCATGGACAATACTTATAAACTAAATAATCCTCTCTTGCATAAAAATGCCAATAAAATGTAGCAAAATCATCTAATAAAGGATTAAAATCGAATGTATCTATATCCCAAAAGATTCCGTCTAATGAAAAATTAAAATCATGAAAATCTCCATGTGAGTACGTTGTTACTGTTAAATCCTTTTCCTTTAAGTAGTCATATATATTATCTAAAAATTCCTTTATATTTTCGTATGCTTCTGGACAATAGTGTAATACATCATCATATAACTTTTCAAAGTCATCTCCATAATATTCTTTTCTTCTCGGATCTATTGTTATTCTTCCCCAAAACCATCTATCAGCACTTTTAGTTCCATCCATTTTTTCAATATTATAATTTCTTTTCATTAGTTCTATCTTATTATTAAGAAATTCTTCTAATTTTATCTTTTTTGTTTTAAAATTTATTTCTGAATTTCTTAAATAGTTGAAAGCGTTGACTTGAGGTGCTGGTATATACTTATATAAATTTATGATTTCCTCATTATTGCTTTTTATTTCTCCTAATTTCTCAATAATTGAAAATTTAGGTTTTATCATTTCTTTTATGTATTTTTCATCTGCAACATATGAACTATTCTTTACAATCTTAAAATAATATTTATTATTATTATATTTTATTATTCCAGTACTATATTTATTTTTTTCTCTTCTTGTTTCATAAAATTCAAATTTTTCTGTATCAAATTTTTGATTATCATAACTTTCTTTAATCAATTTCATAACCTTAATATACTCATTTTCCATATAAAGATTTTCCCCCTTATATTTTTCTTCTACTTCAGAATCTACTTTTAGATCTTTTCCCTTCATTTATCAATTCTATTCTCTCCTTTGCATAATAGATATCTAATGTATGTGCTACATATAATAATTTAGCATCTAATTCATTATCGCCATACTACTCTTTTCCTACATCTAATAATATAACAAAATAAAATTCTAATCTTTTTACTAAATATGATAGAATAATACTTACTCTCACATTATAATCTTTAGATTCGTCCAAAATCAGGGTAGCATATATTCCTTGTCTTGTTATCTTTTTATGTAATTTTTTTGTTTCTTGTAATGTTTTAGTTATTACTGCTATATTAGTCCTTTTATCTTGTACCAATTCATTAATTCTATTAGCAATTGGTGTTGCCAGTTGTCCTTCTGTTTGTTTATTAATAACTGGAACTGGATTTCTCTTCTTATTACTGATTCTGTTAATCTTGTATGTATTTGAACTCTAATTTTATCAATAAAGTCACTTCATCTTTTTTTGTATTTTCCATTATTGTTTACCATATTAGCTAATTTATCTTTAGAACTTTCTATCTTTACTCCAGCATCTATAACTTGTTCAGCAAACTCCTCAAAATTACATTGATTTACATCATTAACTCCTAAATCTAGTAATATATTATATATACAATCTAAGAAAAATCTATTAGATGCAATCATCATAAAATATTTTGATTGTAATTGCTTAGCATATGTATAATCTAAGCTAGCAATTGTTGCTTTCTAATATACAACAATTAAGTTATTATCATCATCAACATTCGCTTTACCAATATGAATTTCACTTGTTTCTCTGGAATCAATTCTTTCAAAATAAGGCTTATATTTTGAACTTTCTTAACCTCTTTTTATCTAAATACATTGCTGCCAAATTTGCTTACAGATATAGATTTTCATGTAAATGTTCTATACTACTTGTAATTGTTTCAATTTGTTCTTTTACTATTTCTATTGTTTCTTTTATTCTTTTTTCTTCTGCAAGTTTAATATCTAATTTTTTCCACTTTTCACCCCTTATTATTTAATTTTACTTCTTATATTGACTATACTTCTAAAAATTGTTATCATTATAATAATAATTTTAGAAGGAGACTTGAATTATTATGTATTATAGATATAGTAATTTAGACATATTAAAAGAAATTAAAACACCATACTCTTATATAGAAAAGTTAAATATTTTATTAATTCGTCATGGTGAATCTGAAGTAAATGCACTACAAGCTAATTATAAAAATTTAGGTCAACCATTAACTGAAAATCTAAAAATAGAGGATTCATTGGTTAAATTGACTGACACCGGCATTGAACAAGCTAACCAATTAGGCATATCGTTAAAAAAGTATATGCAAAAGCAAGGTATTTCTAATAATGACGTTTTAGTACTAGTTTCTCCATATGAACGAGCCAGGCAAACCTTTGAGATTGCCAATAAACATTTAGACTTTACAGAAAGTGCGCAAAATATTGTTGTATTAAACTCTTTAATTGAACAATTTTTTGGTGCATTTCATATGATTAGTAGAGATGTTAAGAAGTCTACATATCCTAAAGTATATGAAGAATGTACTAGAAACACATTAACATATTTTAAACCTACATTTTTGGGTGAATCTCCATTCGATGTATGCAATAGACTTTGGAGTGCAATATATTTTATAAAAGATTATACTAATGAAAATAACATTAAAAATGTATTTATTTTTGGTCATGGTAACGCAAATAAGTGTATGCTTATGAATCTTTTAAATTTGCCACCAGAATTCTACAATGACTTTCCAAAAGCAACTAATTCTTCTATTATTAATATTAATAATGGTAAATTTATTCCTTTTAACTCTTAGAACTATATTTTATATAGTTCTTTAATTAGTTAAATTTCTTCCTCCATCTATATTAAAAATACTACCTGTTGTATAATCACTAAATTCTTTTAATATTACTACCGTAAATCTTGCTATCTCTTCTGGCTCTGCAATCCATCTTAAAGGTATTTTGTTTAATGTGTTATTTACTATAGTTTCATCGTTTATCCAGCTTGAATTCATTGATGTATTACAAGCTCCATAAGAAATTCCATTAACAGTTATTCCTTCGTCTGCTAATTCTAACGCCATCTCTTGTGTAAGCATAGCAATCCCCGCTTTTGATGCATCATAATGATATTTGTTTTTTCTTGGTTTATTGTAATGTACTGAAAGCATATTTATAATTTTGCCTCCTCTTTTTATAAGCCTTCCAAAAATATTACTACATACAAAAGTTCCTACTAAATTAGCATCAATTATCTCTCTAAATTCTTTCGCTGACATTTCAAAAAACTTATTTTCAGTCTGTTTAGCAGCGTTATTAATTAATATATCAACTTTCCCATATTTATTTTCTATATACTTGTTAATTTCTTCAATTTGATTCTCATCTGAAATGTTCGCATTAACAAATTCAATTTTTCCATTTGATTTCTCTTGTGCTTTTTTCCCTTCTTTATCATCAATATCTAAAATAATTACTTTGCATTCTTCTTTAGCTAATTCCATTGCAATAGACCTACCAATTCCATTTGCTCCACCTGTTACAATAACTATTTTATTTTTTAGAATCATTTATTTACCATCCTTAATATATTAAATTTTATTTATTTTTACTACTATAGCTTTCATTTTATTTTAACGCTTTGTGTGTGTTATGTAAATAGTTTTTGTAAATTTTTTTAAATAAGTTAGATTTTTTATTTATTTCTATATTAAACTCTTGCTTAAAGTAGTGTGACATATTTTCTCTTGTTCCTATAATAAAATTTTCTTTATCTATAAATAAATCACATGTATTCAAAATAATATACCATTTTTCACATCCTATGATTCCAATATCTTTTATCTTTTTTACCTACATACTGATATATTTTCCTTATTTTTTTGAAATTGTCGATTCACTTTTAGGTATCATAAATTTCTATAGTTTTTTTACTCTTCTTCCAAATTTACATAAAAACATGGTAATGAGAAAAATTTCTTATTACCATATTCTTAGTTTACTTATTTTTCAGCAGTTTCTTAAAATGACATTCTTTTTTTGCTATACAACAAGGTTAGGCTACCTTAGTTTCGCTCGAGCAAAGCGAGTGGCATGTATTTCGCACTTGCTTCGAAGGTATGCTTAGTGGAATGCCTTTCTTATTTTAATTTAATTGATAATAGCTTACTTATTCCGTTTTCTTCCATAGTTACACCATATACTGAGTCTCCTGCTTCCATTGTTCCTTTTCTGTGTGTTATTACTAAGAATTGTGTTTGCTTGCAGAACTTCTTTAAATATTCTGCAAATCTATAAACATTAACATCATCTAATGCTGCTTCAATTTCGTCTAATATGCAGAATGGTGCTGGATTTATTTTTAATATTGCAAATAATAGTGCTATTGCTGTAAATGCCTTTTCTCCACCTGATAATAGCATCATGTTTTGAAGTTTTTTGCCTGGTGGTTGAACTCTAATATCAATTCCACATTCTAAAATATTCTCTTCATTTTCTAATATTAGTTCTGCTTTTCCACCATTAAATAGCTCTGTAAATACTTCATTAAAGTTTTTATTTATAAGCTCAAATTTTTCTTTAAATTGATTTTGCATTGTTGTTGTCATATCGCCTATAATTTTTCTTAGTTTAGATGCTGTATTTTCCAAATCTAAGCGTTGTTCAGACATGAAATCATATCTTTCCTTAGTCTTTTTATATTCTTCAATAGAATCAATATTTATGCTTCCTAAGTCTTTTATCTTATTGCGCAAACTATTTACTTGTTTTTGTGCTGTTGCCACATTATTAGGCTTTTGATATTCTTCTGTACTATTTGGTGTTAGTTCATATTCATTCCATAAGCTTTCAACTACTTGTTGTAAATCTTGCTCTAATTTTGTTTTCTTAACATCAAGTTTTATAATTTGCTCTTTCAAACTTTCTAATGTAGAAAATTGACTTTGAATTTCATTTTCTGTATTTACTAATTTTTCATTTTTAGCAATTCTTTCTTGTTTTAGCTCTTCAACTTTAGTTCCACTATTTGTTACTTCTTGTTTGATTTGTTCTATTTGAGCATTATATTCTGTAATAGTTTGTTCTAGTTTAGTATTTTCTTCATTTATTGCTAATATATTTTGATTTTTGTTTTCAATACTTTGCTCATTATTTTTAATATCTTGTGAAATTCTTTCAACCATTTCTTCAATTGAGCTTTCACTTTCGTCAAAAGATGTAACAGATATTTTTAAATTAGTAATATCAAAATTCAAATCATCAATATATTTTTGATTATCTTTGTTGTTTAGTGCAAATTCCTCTATTACTTTGTTTAACTCTTCTATTTGTTGTGTTAGAGTTTGTATTTCCGTTTCCTTTTGCTCTTTTAAAAGTCTATTTTCTTCTTTTTGTTTCTCTGTTTGTGTAACTTCTTCTTTTAATTTAGCAAGCCTATTTTCCAAACGAGTAATATTTTCCTCAACTGCAACCATTTTTTGTTTTTCTGTTGCATATATTATTTCAATTTCTTGTAATTCTTTTTCAAGTTTAGCTGTCTCCTCAATACTATCTCCAATAGAAGATGCATACTCTTCTTTTTCTGCTGTTTTGTCAGCAATTTGTTTTTCTAGTTTTTTAAGTTCTTTTTCTAGGTCTTCAATTTCTCTACTTCTTCCTAAAATATTTACTGTTTTAGTTTGTACACTTCCGCCTGAAATAGAACCACTAGAACTTATGATATCACCTTTTAAAGTTACTATTCTAAATGAATATTTGTCTTTTTTAGCAAGTGCAATAGCTGTATCCATATCTTCAACAACTACTGTTCGTCCTAATAAGCTTAAAATTATTTGCTCATATTCTTTTTTACATTTTACTAAATCTGAGGCAATTCCAATTACTCCATCCATTTTTGTTAGTTTGTCTAACTTTTTGCCTTGAACAGAAGCTATTGGTAAAAATGATGCTCTTCCTAAACTGTTTGTCCTTAAATATTCGATCATTTTCTTTGCATCTTGTTCTGTTGATGTTACAATATTTTGTAGTGATTGTCCTAAGCACATTTCAATTGCTGTCTCATATTCTTTTTCAACTGAAATTAAGTTTGCTAAAACACCATGAATTCCTTTATTTAAATTTGAGTCTTTATCACATGCTACTAATAAAGATTTAACTGTTTTATTATATCCTTCTTTTTCTTTTTCAGTTTCAATTAAGAATTGATGTCTTGCTTGTTTCATTCTTTGTGTATATGTAAGTTTTGAAATTTCATCTTCATATTGTTTTAGTTTTTGCATATTTTGTTCTTTTGCTTGAACACTTTTCTCTAGCTTTTCTACTGCAATATTTCTTTTTGATTCTATATCATAAAATCCTTTTGAAATTTCATTTTTACCATATCTTGTAGAATCTAACTCAGATATAACTGAATCAATTTCATTTTTTAGTTGCTTTTTATGTTTTTCTAAGTTCTCATAATTAACATCTTGTGTATTTATTTCTGCTGCAAATTCATATTTTTTGTCTATATTATTTTGAACAATTTGCTTTTTGCCTTCTATTTCTAATTCTTTAGCAGATAATTTTTTTGATAATTCTGCAAGTTCTGCCTCTTTTTCTGCTAACTCTTTCTCAAACTTTTCTTTATTAGATGTTAAATTTGTTTTCTTTTCTAATTTTTGTTTTTGTTCCTCTTTTAGTTCCTCTATTCTGCTTTTTACTTCTAATATTTCAGTTTCAAGTCTTTGCTTATTTGCATTATTGTTTTGTATTCTTTCATTTGATATTCCTATTTCAGAGTTTATTTTTTCTATTTTATTTGAACTTTCAAACCCTATATTTTGCATATTTTCAATTTGAGCTGTAATATCATCTACAACTTGTCTTAATTCTTCTTTAGAAGCTTGTAGTGCTTCCATTTTGCTATCTTCCGCTTCTTTTTGAGAAGTAATAATATCTTCATCTTTTACAAGTTGTTCTAGCTTTTCTTTATATGTATTAATGTTATATATAAATAGCCCAACCTCAATAGATTTAAGTTCTTCTCTTAAATCTAAAAATTGTTTTGCTTTATCTGATTGTAATTTCAAAGGCTCAATATTTGCTTCGATTTCTGCTAATATATCATTTATACGAAGTAAATTTAATTTTGTTTGCTCTAACTTTTTCTCTGATTCTTGCTTTCTAGTTCTATATTTAACTATTCCGGCTGCCTCTTCAAAAATGTGTCTTCTATCTTCTGATTTATTACTTAAAATCTCATCAATTTTACCTTGCCCTATTATACTATACCCGTCTTTGCCAATACCTGTATCCATAAATAGTTCTAAAATATCTTTTAAACGGCAAGGAACCTTGTTTATAAAGTAACCTGTTTCCCCGCTACGATATATTTTTCTCGTAACTGTTACCTCTGAGTATTCAATAGGAAGTTTGTTATCATTGTTATCAATTACAATTGATACTTCTGCAAATCCTAATGATTTTCTTGCTTGTGTTCCTGCAAAAATGATGTCTTCAGATTTTGCACCTCTTAAAGACTTCATACTTTGCTCTCCTAATACCCAGCGTATTGCATCTGATATATTACTTTTTCCAGAACCATTTGGTCCAATTACTGTTGTAATTCCTGGTTTAAATTCTAATACTGTTTTATCTGCAAAAGACTTAAATCCTTGCATTTCTATTCTTTTTAAATACATTTGTTATTTCACCTTTTCTAATGTTTCTGAAAATTAAGATAAATGCCTTTCTAGTATTTTATTGCACTTCATAATTACTTCATTAACATCTACATTTTTTATTTGTCTATTTTCCATTAAAATATTGCCTTTTACAATTGTAGTATCAACACTTCTTCCTGATGTATTATATACTAAATTTGCAATTTTATTTAAGTTAGGAAGCATTGTAATATTATCTAATTTTTCTTCTATATTTACTAAAATTATATCTGCATCTTTCCCAACTTCAATACTTCCTATTTTATTGTCTAATTGTAATAATTTAGCTCCATTTATTGTTGCCATTTTAACCGCATCTTTAGCAGTAATTCTTTCTTCGTTTTCATGAATTCCACCTTGAGCTAAACATGCCACTCTCATAGCTTCAAACATATCCATATTACTTCCTGAACCTTGGCCGTCTGTTCCTAGAGCAACATTTAACCCTTGTTTTAAATATTTAGTTGTATCAGCTATTTTACATCCTAATCTTAAATTTGATATAGGGTTATGTGCAATTCCACAGTCCATGGTTTTTAAAACCTCTATATCTTCATCTGTTAATTTTACACAATGTGCTAATATTGTATGTACATCTTTAAAGTAGTCTCTTAATACTTGAATTGCTGGTCTCCCATGTTTATTTTTTATATCTTCTATTTCATCTATGCTTTCTAAAAAATGTACATGTATTGGTAAATTATATTCTTTTGCTAAACTTGTACATGCTTCTAATGCTTTATCAGAACAAGTATATAAAGAATGTGGAGCAACAGAATATGTAATTAGATCATTATTTTCATCTCTAGACTCATAAAATTCTCTAAACTCATTTATTCTTGTTTGTAAATCACCGCCCATGTCTACAATTGGTCTTGTAATAACTGCTCTTACTCCTGTATTCACAGCTGCTTCTCTAATTTGCTCTGGCATAAAATACTGATCATTTACACATGTTGTTCCTGTACTTATCATTTCAATATATGATAATATACTAGCCCAGTATATGTCTTCTCTTGTTAGTTTATCTTCTATTGGCCAGATTTTATCATTTAACCATTCATATAACTTGCATCCTTCAGTAGTTTCTCTAAATATGCTCATTGGTATATGTGCATGCGTGTTTATTAAACCTGGCATAACTATATGATTTTGTGCATCTATAACTTTGTCTGCATTATCTTGTATGTTTCTTTCAATTTTTACTATTTTTCCATTTTCTATTAAAATATCTTTATTTTCAATTACAATGTCTTCATTTTTTAAAAGTAGTACTTTTCCATTTTTTATTAAAATTTTATTCATACTTCCACCTCTTCCTTTGGCAATTATATCATAATGTCTAATTTTTATGCAATATAACCTGCATGGAAATTTAAGCATAAAAAAAACGAATTTTAAGAATTTATGCGCAGTGTAAACTGCTATAAATTCTAATAATTCGCATATTTATCTTCTACGTAAAATCCTCCTACTAGGAGAATCTTACAAGAAGATAAAAAATAGTATAGTCTATAACTATACCATTCATTATATTTTTTCTTATGCAACATGTTCTTTAATATATTCAACAACATCGCCTACTGTAACTATTTTTTCTGCATCGGCATCTGGAATTTCCATATCAAATTCCTCTTCTAACGCCATAATTAATTCAACAATGTCTAATGAATCAGCTCCTAAATCATCAATAAAAGATGCCTCCATAGTAACTGCTGTATCTGTTACACCTATTTGTTCTATAATTGTCTCTTTTACTTTTTCAAAAACTTCTTCTGAACTCATGATACTTTAGCCACCTCCTTTATTTTTTTGCTTTAACTCTTTACTAAAAGATAATACATGTAAGTATAATTGTCAAGCAAATTCGAAAAATATTTTCATTTTTATATATTTATATTCCACATTTTATTAGTTTTGCAAGTTTTCTTCATTTTCTTTTGTAAATTCTTCTTTTAATTTCTCAACAGCTTGATTTTTAACAAATTGTTCAGCTTGTTTTATAGTAAACTCAAATACCTTTGCGTCACTGCTTCCATGTGCCTTTACAACTGGTTTTTTTACACCTAAAAACAATGCTCCACCATATTCTTTATAATCTACACTTTTAGCAAATCTTTTTATTGCTGGCATACTTGGAAGTGCTGCTATTTTAGATAATAAATTCTTTTTTAAGCTTTCTGATAATGTTCTTTTTACGAATTTCCCTAATCCCTCTACTGCTTTCAAAAAATTATTTCCTGTAAATCCGTCTGTTACAACTATATCAACATTTCCAGAAAAAGCATCTCTTCCTTCTACATTTCCAATGAAATTAATTCCAAGTTCTCCGCTTTTTTCTTTTAAAAGCTTATATGAGTCCTTCATTAATTCATTACCTTTTGTTTCTTCTGTACCAATATTTAATAATCCAACTTTTGGACTTTTTACTCCTATTGTTGTTTCTAAATAAATACTTGCCATTTGTGCAAATTGTAAAAGATTTGTTGGTTTACAGTTTGTATTAGCTCCACAGTCCATTAAAACTAACCTACTTTTATATGCTGGTAAAATTCCGGCTAGTGCTGGTCTGTCAACACCTTTTATTCTTCCAACTAAAAGTGTTGCTCCTGTAAGTAATGCTCCTGAGTTTCCAGCAGAAATAAATACATCTCCCTTACCTTCTTTAAGTAAATTAAAACCTACAACCATAGATGAGTCTTTTTTATGTTTTATTGCTAAAGTAGGTGTATCCTCCATTTCTATAGTTTCTGTTGTATGATGTATTTTTATTTTTGGTGATACATCTGAGATATCATCTTTTTTATAAAATTCTTTTACTTTTGAATTAATAATATCTTTATCTCCAATTAATAAAATTTCAGCATCAATTTGATTTATGGCTCTTACAGCTCCCTTTATTGTTGCATCAGGTGCATTATCTCCACCCATAGCATCTAGTAATATTACCATTGTTTATTTTTCTCTCCTTTAGTTATATCAAACATAATTAATTATATATTTACTTTTCTATTTTATAACTTATATTGTTTAAAGTCAATTAAAAATTATCAATAAGAAAAGCATTTTTCCGATCAATTGTAATTAATCATTACTCTTATTTTTCTCATGAGTTTAATTATTTAAAAAATTTATATGTGTATATATTGTTGTTCTGTACAAAAAAAGAGTACTTTTAAACTAGTACTCTTTTTGGAATATATAGTTATATTTAAAACTATGCTAATTCTATTGTAGCACCAACTTCTTCGAATTTAGCTTTTAATTCTTCTGCTTCTGCTTTAGCTACATTTTCTTTAACTGTTTTAGGAGCTCCATCAACTAAATCTTTAGCTTCTTTTAATCCTAATCCTGTAGCATCTCTAACTACTTTAATTACTTGGATTTTGTTTGCTCCAGCTTCTTTTAATACTACATTAAATGAAGATTTTTCTTCAGCTGCTCCAGCTGCTGCTCCTGCTGCAGGTGCTGCAACTGCTGCTGCAGATACTCCATATTTTTCTTCAATTCCTTTTACTAATTCTGCTAATTCAACAACTGTTAAAGTGTCGATAGTTTCTAATAATTCATCAATTTTTGCCATTTTAAAATGACCTCCTTCTTTATTTTTAATAATTTTTTATTTTAATCAACTTAGAATAATCATATTCTAAACTTTATAATTTGTTTAGGCGTTAGCTTTTTGTTCCCTAACTGCATCAAGCGCAACAGCCAATTTTGTAATATTTCCAAGTAAAGCACCTGCCAATTTTGCCATAAGTTCTTGTCTTGATGGTAATTTTGCTAAAGTTATAATTTCTTCAGCTGTCATTACTTTACCTTCTATAATTCCACCTTTAATTTTGTAGAATTCATTGTTTTTAGAGAAGTTGTATATTACTTTAGATGGTTCTAAATAATCTTCAGTTCCAATTACAATTGCAGTTGGTCCCTCTAGTAAATCATCTAGTCCATTTTCTCCATTTGCGTCTAATGCTCTTTTTATAATGTTGTTTTTAATAACTTTGTATTCACTATTTGTATTTCTTAAATCTGCTCTTAATTTTGTTACATCAGCAACATTAATTCCTCTGTAATCTGTTAAAAGAATTATTTTTGCTTCTTTTAATTTTTCAGCTAGTTTACTAACTTCTTCTTCTTTTTGTTTTAAAATGTTCTCACTTGCCATTTTTTCACCTCCCAAATTTTATATGAATGCAATTTAATCTAAAAAAACATCCAATCAATAATGCCTATTCTTACTAAGACAAAGATTGATTGGATGATATTTCCGTTTCTTTCTTTACCTCGGTAAGACTTAAGTGTATGCTTACTTTCTTCGGCAATATTTATTTATTTTTGATCAATATACATACTTGGTCCCATTGTAGTAGATATAGCTACACTCTTAATATATTGTCCTTTTGCAGCTGCTGGTTTTGCTTTTATAATAGCATTTACAACTGTTTCATAGTTTTCAAGTAGTTTATCTGCTCCAAATGATACCTTTCCAAAACCTAGGTGAACAATATTATTTTTATCAAGTCTGTATTCAACTTTTCCTGATTTAATTTCTTGGATTGCTTTTGTAACATCCATTGTTACAGTTCCTGATTTAGGGTTTGGCATTAAACCTTTTGGTCCTAATACTTTACCTAATCTACCTACAACACCCATCATATCTGGAGTTGCAACTATAACATCATAATCAAACCAATTTTCTTTTTCAATTTTTGGTATTAATTCTTCTGCTCCAACAAAATCAGCTCCAGCTTTTGTAGCTTCGTCTGCTTTTGGTCCTTTTGCAAATACTAATACTTTTTGAGTTTTACCAGTACCATTTGGAAGTACTGTTGTTCCTCTTACTTGTTGATCAGCTTGTTTTGAATCTACACCTAATTTCATGTGTAATTCTACTGTTTCATCAAATTTTGTTTTTGGCATTTTTTCAATTGTATCTAGTGCTTCTTTAGCAGTATACAATTTTTTTCTATCAACTAGCTTTTCAGCTTCTTGATATCTCTTTCCTTTTTTCATTTTTAACCTCCTTTGGTTCAATCGAAAATCACTATTTGATTTTCTCCCAATTTATTTTTTAGTCTTCTACAACTACACCCATAGATCTAGCAGTTCCTGCTACCATACTCATAGCTGCTTCTAATGATGCTGCATTTAAGTCTGGCATTTTCTTTTTAGCAATTTCTTCAACTTGTGCTTTATTTAATTTTGCAACTTTATCTCTATTAGGTTTTCCTGAACCCTTTTCAATTTTTGCAGCTTGTTTAATTAAAACTGCCATTGGTGGTTCTTTAGTAATAAATTCAAATGATTTATCTTTATAAACAGTTATAACAACTGGAATAATAGTTCCTGCCATTTGTGCTGTTTTGTCATTGAATTGTTTTACAAAGTCCATAATATTAACACCACTACCACCTAATGCTGGTCCAACTGGTGGAGCAGGTGATGCTTTACCTCCTGGAATTTGCAATTTTATAATATTACTAACTTCTTTCTCTGCCATTGTTATAGCACCTCCTTTATTGTTTTGTAATATGTATATTAATCTAAAATTTTGATTTATAGCACTCTATTTATGTTATAAAACAAAACCTAAATTACAAATTATTGTAATTTTAATTTATAACTTCTTATTACTTTTTTAACCATCTCAAAATTTTCTTCAACATACACACGTATAGCTTTAAAAAATTTTGCCTGGTTTCCTCGTACTACTCATTCTAAATTAAAATTAAATTTTTTGGACTTGAGAAAATTCAAGTTCAACAGGTGTTTCCCTTCCAAACATTGAAACTAATACTTTAACTTTATGTTTTTCTTTATTGATTTCTGTAACAGTTCCTGTAAAATCTGTTAATGGTCCATCCATAATACGAACTGTATCATTAATATTATAATCTACATTTACTTCTACTTGTTCAAATCCCATCTTTCTAATTTCCTCATCAGTTAATGGAATTGGATCTGTACCAGAACCAACAAATCCTGTAACACCTCTAGTATTTCTTACTATATACCATGTTTTTTCTGTTACAATCATTTTAACTAAAACATAACCAGGAAAAACTTTTTTTAAGTTTGTTTTTCTTTGTCCTTCTTTAATTTCTATTTGTTCCTCCATTGGTACAATAATATCAAAAAAGAACTCTTCTAATTCTCTATTTTTAATAGTTTTTTCTAAGTCTGTTTTTACCTTGTTTTCATAACCAGAATATGTATGTACAACATACCATCTTGGTACTAATTCTTCTTGTTGAGACATATTTTTAGCCTCCTTATTATTCATTTACTGTATTATTTTCAGCCTCATTATTAGAATTTTCTGCATTTAAAATATTATCTATTGCATCATTTGCCTCATTGTTAGAATCTTGTTGTTTATGAGATTCAACAAAATCTTTTACTCTATTGATCCCTTGTTTGTTGACAATTTCAAATATTAAATCTAACGCAAATACAATAACAGCCGTAATAAGTACAATTACAATAACAGCAACAGTATTATTTACAAGTTGCTTTGGTGTTGGCCAAATTACTCTTTTTAATTCTGCCTTAAAATCTTTAAAAAAGTGTTTGTTTTCTTTCTTTTCTTTTTTGTCATTTTTAGATACTTCTTTTTTAGGCATCTTATTTCCCCCTTAAAAGGCTTATTTTGTTTCTTTATGTGTTGTACGTTTTTTGCAGAATTTGCAATATTTAACAACTTCTAATCTGTCTGTATTATTTTTTTTGTTTTTTTCTGTTAAATAATTTCTTCTTTTACATTCTGTACATTCTAATGTAATTGGTTCTCTTGCTCCTTTTGTAGCCATTTAACACACCTCCAGCTTTATGCTTTTTCAATTTCATTTTTTTAAGCGTATGTTTCTCACATACGCTTAAATATCATACCATGTTTTTCTAAATATGTCAACTATTCTGGCATATTTTCTTCATTTTCTTTTCTTTTTTTGGACTGAATAACCAAATTTCCCAACTTGTTTTCCTAACGTAAAATATTTTCCATTTGCATAAGTAATTAAATCACATTTGGTTATATCAAAAGCTCCTTTATCATCAATATATTTTTCATCAGCATCAATTGATAAAATTTCTGCTATAAACATATCATGACTTCCCATTTCTTTTATTTCTGTAACCTTACATTCTATTGAAACTGGGCTCTCTTTTATAAGTGGACATTTTACAAATTTGGCTTTTTCTTTTGTTAAGTGCATTTCTTTAAACTTATCAACTTTTGCTCCTGATTTAACTCCACACCAATCTGTCGCAAAAGCTAAATTTTTATTTGTTAAGTTTATTGCAAATTCTTTGTTTCTAGATATTATATCGTGTGAATATCTTTCTTTTCTTACTGATATATAGCACATTGGTTTATCAGTATTTATTATTCCCGTCCATGCAACAGTAATAATATTATTTTTATTCATATCTCCTGACGTTACCATTACAACTGGTAAAGGATATATAAATGTACCTGGTTTCCATATAACTTTACCCATAAATTATCTAGATTCTTCCTCTCTTTTTTCTTTATTTTGTTTTTGTAGTTCACTTTGATATAGCATAACAGCAGAAAGATCTTCAGAATCATATTCAATACAGTACTTATCATTTATTCTATAAGTATATACCCCTGCTACTGTTTCTTGTTCTCCTCTAGCTAATTTGTTGTTTTGTCTTGATATCATTCCAATATATCCACCTGCATTTGAATATTACTTTACATTCTTCAACTTCTTTTTCTTTCATTTTTCCTGTTGTTATCTTTGACTGGTTTGCCAACAACAATTGATACCCGCTATATCCCTTGTTAATTTTATCCTGTGTTTGTTCTCCTTTGTATAAAATCTCTTAATATCATTTCTAAAAAATGTCTTTTATTGATAAACATATTACTCATTATTTTCTATCTTTCAATTATATTTTACAGTTCTATTATACTATAAACATAAAAAAATACAAGTTATAAATTATAATTTGTCACTTATAATCTTTAACTTGTATTTTTATAAAAATAAAAAAACTGGCGACAACCTATTTTCTCAGCAGGGTAACCCGCAAATATCGTCGGCACA
>ERZ824480.159-NODE-159-length-109030-cov-9.419592_pt1 | contig 109030 bp, 103 predicted proteins | sample MGYA00519861_ERZ824480 | MGnify/ENA primary metagenome ERZ824480 (study PRJEB31778, sample SAMEA3449152) | human gut metagenome | biome: human gut; feature: human-associated habitat; material: faeces | place: United Kingdom | collected 2010/2012 ... | reverse complement strand
CCGTTTCACCAAAATCGTCACGGGCTTTTTTATTAACGGCATCGGTACGAAGTGGCGCACTGAGTTGTACTGCCACCTGACTACTGGCCTCCCGTGGCAAGCAACGAATCATCCGCTCAGCCATCATCCGCAGCCCCCACTGCAAACGTATCGACACCGCACAGACAGGGTTTACAGGTTGGAACAACTCATGCAGCAGACAGATTTTGAGGCTGATATTTCGTTTCTGCTCTGTAGACAGCTTTTCACCACCGCAGGTGGGTTCAACCTTGTCAGACTGGCTGATAACAAACAACACCTTATGCCGGTATGCTTCACCAATCACCTGCCGGTAAAAATGTTCATCTACGGCCAGCGCCCGATCATCACCCTTAATCAACCACAGAACCAGATCCAGCTGGGGGAGCTGTTTACGGTACAGCGTGGCATACTCTGTATCCCGGCGCTCAGACTCCCCGACGCCGGGTAAATCCACCAGCGTCATAAAGCGCTTCCCCACTTGCAGGCGAAAGCGTAAGGGTTCGCGTGTGCAGGCGGTCACATCGCTGACCGGTGAAATCTCACCGGTAAACAGGGCATTACATAAGCTGCTCTTGCCCGAGCCAGTTTTACCCATGATGCCAATCACCGGCTCATAGTCAGTAAGCTGATTTATCTGCTGCAGAATACGCTCTGATGCCCAGTGCGGCAGGTTAGAAAGCGAATGCTGCAGTGACTGTAAACCTTCAAATTGATTCATTACTGCTCCTCTGAAATGAAAACAAAAAAGGCAAGACCGTGAGGTTCTGCCTTTAATGAGGTATGTTCAGGGGAATGATATATATCTGAATATTTTTAGAATGCTGATAGGCCGTTCTGTGCCAGAAGCGGATGTTACTTCTTGCATATTTCAATTTTCTTCTCCCCACAGCGGTGTATCTCCTAACGCTTTAGCAATAAAATCAACAAAGCTGCGAACCTTGAAAGGAATACGGATCGCGCTGGGATAAACAGCCTGAATAGTAAGTTCAGTCGTCCGGTATGCTGGCAGCAGCTTTATCAGCTTGCCCTGCTTAATATGCTCGCCAAAAACAAAGTTGGGCCCGTAAGCAATGCCTGTTCCGGCCAGTACGGATTCAAGAAGCAACTGAATGTTATTGGCAGTCATACGGCATGGGCCTTCAATACTGTGCGGCCTGCCTTGTGCATCATAAATCGTCCAGTCTCCCGCTGAAACCGCCTGGCTGAACGCCAGTCGAGGCGCACGGGAAAGATCATCCGGCGTCTCTGGTGTGCCATGTTTTTTCAAATACTCCGGTGAAGCGCACAAAACCATCCTGCAAGGTGCCAGCCGCCGCGTAACCAGTGTCGGATCCTCAAAACGCCCAACTCGGATGGCAACATCGATTCGATTTTCGAGCAGATCGGCGTATTTATCCTCCAGTACAACGTCCAGACTGACCTCCGGAAATTGCTCCAGGTAGCGTGATACGATCCTACCAAGATGCATTGCACCGAAGGCGACCGGTGCTGCAACGCGAAGCAACCCCTTCGGTGTTTTCTGAACATCACTGGCTTCCCGGTTCGCATCCTCAAGAACCTCAAGAATAACTTTGCAACGTTCATAATACCGCTCACCGGCATCCGTCAGGCTAAGACGGCGTGTTGAACGCTGAAGAAGTCGTACATTTAGATCAGATTCTATAGCGCTGACATGCTTTCCTGCCATTGCAGCCGAAAGCTTAAAACGTCTCGCGGCGGCGGCGAAACTGCCTTCATCCACTGCCGCGATAAAAATCTGCATGCTGGTGAACCTGTCCATAACTTACCACCATTCGATAATCAGAGTATCGGCTGTCGACACAATTACGCTGATTATCATCACTCATGACAGCAATTACCATTACCTTAATGACATGAAGAGGCATGAGACGATGAAAATTAAGGTGAATGGAACGGGTATCCACATTGAGCAACAGGGCAGCGGTGAAATTGCACTGGTATTTTTGCATTATTATGGCGGTTCATCCCGTACATGGGAGAGCGTGATAAGTCAGTTACCTGACCACTACCGCACAGTTGCAATCGACCACCGGGGCTGGGGGGGCTCAGACGCACCTAAATCAGGATACCGAATTGGTGACCTTGCTCGGGATGCCGAAGGGGTTATTTCAGCGCTTGAGCTTAAACGCTACATTCTTATTGGCCATTCGATGGGGGGAAAAGTTGCCCAACTGATGGCGTCGCGTCGGCCTGCAGGTCTTGAAGGCCTGATGCTTATCGCTCCCTCTCCACCTTCACCTATGCGTCTCACGCCTGAGCAGCGCGATACGTTATCCAGCGCATATAACAGCCGCGAATCTGTCGGCTTTGTGATTGATAATGTCCTGACAGCGGGGGCACTAAGTTCTGCTCTGCGTGAACAGGTAATCGAGGACAGTTTGAGGGCCTCATCCGAGGCCAAAGAAGGCTGGCCTAATACGGCTATCGGCGAAGACATTACCCAGGAAGTGGCCTCAATTAATGTCCCTGTGACGGTCATTTCAGGGGAGTTGGATCGTGTAGACCTTCCGGCTACTCTGCAAAGAGAATTGCTGCCCCTTATTTCACATGCATCAATGTATATTATTCCAGACGTCGGACATCTCTTGCCTCTGGAGGCCCCTACAGAGGTCGCCAGCCACCTGTTAAAATTTACAGCCGCCATTGAAGGGGGGACAGCAGTCTACCATTCGCCTGTCGAAACGATAGCCGCGTTTGATGATGCTTTCAATGCAGGCAGGGTTGATGACCTGCTGGCTCTGTTCAGTAACCGTGCCACTATGAAAATGACTGATGGTGTGGTCATCGAAAGCGATCCTGAAAAGCTTCGGGACACTTTTTTGTCACTGACATCATCCCAGCCAGTTATCAGAAACCATATCCGCTCGATCCTCTCCGCCGGTGAAATTGCTCTGCTTATTATTGACTGGACTTTGACCATAACCACCAAGGATAGAACACTGCACGAAGAGTCCGGTACAGCAACGCAGGTGTTGTTGCGAAGCGTTGACGGAGGTTGGCGGCTGCTGATTTCAAATCCATCAGGAACGTAGTGAGTTCAGTAAGAATAGCTTGCGCTAGCAATATCGCGTGGCTGCAGAGAGGTAAGTGACATCCGCCACCACCCGCATGCCGTTTTAAGGCATGCGGTAATAACGATGAGCGCAAGATTGCTGTTATGTCTTGCTGCTTTCGGAGCGCCTGCTTTTCGCTCACAGCGGACCTTCAAACCAGCCATCTCGTCCTCTCTGTGCCGAAAGCTGAAGTAGCTAATAGCACTTATTGTTGATCAATGAAGAGCTGGTCAATTGAATAGGCTAATTTAATTGATAGCTAGCGTAACTATGAGGAGACACACTCATAGTGATGAGCGTGTTCCCATATAAATGATCAGATTATGATAACGCAGCTCGTTCATAAAAAGGCATAATCTCTTGATAAACCTGATTGTAAAGCTCTGATTTTAGCAGACTGTATTTTTCAGTCATAATAAGTGTTTTAAACTGATTCGTTTCTCTTTCAAATGAAACTGAGCCGATAATTAGCTGGCTATTAGTTGATAAACCATTAATACATAAATCGAATAACTTTTTTGTTGTGCGCGGATCTGGATCTTGTTGTTTAGGCGAGTCAATTACTACTGGAAGCATAGGACTTGTCGATTTATCTTCTATTGTTTTTAGAAGAGCATAGTGATAAGCCAATATTGACCTTGGAGCACGGCTGCCTGTTTCGCTCTTAGAAATCGGACCATATTGAAGAATAGTTCCAACTTTAGGATCTTTGATACCTAACTCAGTTTGCGCAAACTTCAGTGACTCTTTAAACTTATCATTGATTTCTTTTGCTCGCTTTTTATCTTCGAACTTTGCTATTTCTTTTGAAAGCTGAGTTCTAGCAACATCCAATTCGCCTATTTTTAGCAGTAATTCGTTAATTTGCTCATCGAAAGTTACCTCAACCTGCTTACTTGCTTGAGACTTAATAACGTCTTGAAGAGTCAGTTGCTCTTTGACTTCCAGAAGCATGTTTTTGAGTTCTGAGCTTAAGCTTATAGCCTGTTTCAAATCTTCTTTAATTTTAGAGAGTTGATCATCATATACAGATTTTTCCTCATACAACTTTGGTATGATTTGCAATAGCTTTTCTTTATTCTCAAGTACTACATATCTCGCTTCTAAGCCTGCCGATGGTAGCAAAGAATCTATATCATTTTCATCGAGCTGTCTTTTTGATTCCTCTATTTCTGTTACTAATTCATCTCGTAGAGATAATATTTTTATGAGCTTAATTCTGTATTCTGTTTCTTCTTGATGTAAGTCTTGGCACTTACGAAGGAAACGTTCCAGCAGCTCTTCATAATATTTTACATCCACATCGAAAAGTACTCTTCCAAATGACTCTTCGAATCGCTTTTTAGCTCTCTTTAGAGCTTTTAACGTCGTTCGGATTTCAACAAGATCGATATCAATTAAATTAATCTTTCCTTGTAAAGTATAGTACTCCTTTGGTTTTACACCAGTATGAAAATTCAAGATATTTTTTTGCCAGTCCTCATACATAGCCAAACTGCTAAATGAATCTAAAACCTTCCCCCAACCGTTATCTTGATCAATATAGTAAGGGAGATAAAGACTTGCTGGTTGTGCTTGTCCCTGAACCAAATTAGTTTTAGTCACAAGCTCCAAATTGAAATCAAAGACATCACGCACAGCTAATGCAATCTCTGCACGAGAGCTAGAGGTCACTAAGTGATGCTCTTGTCCTGCTGTTATATCGAAAATGGAAATACGTTTTTCGTGGCGAAGAAACGCATAGTCACGATTATTAACACAAATAACAACTTTTGAAACAAAGTTATCTTCTTTCCACTTTTTATCCAGTCGAACATCAGCACCTAATGTATGATATAAGCTCTTAATAAAGCTAGACTTACCTGTGTCGTTCTCACCTGTAATGATATTAATATCAGGTGAGAACTTGAAGGAGAATCCTTTCTTATCGCGAAGGGATAATATATGAGCACTTTTAAAGTATATGCTTTTCATTATTCACCTCCCTCTAAGAGCTTCTGGATTATTGAGTAAATAACTATGCATTCTTTCTTCCCTGACTTTAAAGTCAATGCATAATCTGGACAAAGTGCATCAATTTTGTACATGGTTTCAGTTAGATATAATTTCAAATCCGAGTGAGCACTCGCCTCATCGTAAAGGCTAATTGCATATTCTAGATATACAGTCGAAGGATTTTTTTTGTTTTGGTTAAGGTCGATGCAAACTTGTGAGAACATGGCTTGCAGGATAATGAGCTGAAGCGATGTTTTGCCAAGATCATTGAATAGGGGACTAGCTTTGTCCCAATCAGGCTTTAAACTATTACTTGCATTCAAGGAATCAAGCACACCATTCAATGCTTCTGATGAGAAACCCTTTCGTGAGATAAGTTCAGGAAAATTAATAATATCTGCGGATTTTACCTTGGATTTTTCTCGACACGCCTGTTCAAGCAAAGAAGCTAATGCATTAACACTCAGGCTAATGCTATCGCCAAACTTCTTGCTAAGGAAATCGCATAGTTTACCTTTTAGATGTGTAATGTGGTCATATAGGCTTAATGAGGATTGAACGAAACGCATAACAGAAAGATCGATACTGGAGTCATCAAGCTTTACTTGATCTTTGATTGCTTTCTTAAAGCTCGTCTGATACTCCACTTTGACTTCATTTGCACCAAAACAAGACTTACCACCGTTTTCCTCACATAGATTGAAAGAAGCATTAGTAACAAAAAGGAGCTTGGGTGAATATTCGGCGAAATTCTTTTGATGAATAAATAACTTACCGATGATAGATATGGGGTTCTTCTTGGTGCTATTACTAAGAGTGGATGCAGTCCAGTGTTTCTCTCTTGTTTTTACTTGAGCAAATGTGAGTTGTGTTGGAGAAACTTCGTCATCAAGAATAAGAACATCATCATGATATTCGAAGATAAACACATAGTTCTTTTCATCTAGTTCATATTCCAGCATTTGAGATAAAGCCCAGCAAGTTTGATAGTCAAACCCACGTTGAGCAATCTCACCGCCTCTTTCAGACTGCGGAATACTAACTAATGTTTCAGCTAACCCCATATACTCCCTTATGTTTAGTTCAATGGACTCGCGTAACAACATCATTAATCCGATTGAATACAAATAGTAGCATTAGCACGAACTATTGGGTAACACATTCTGAAAGTTAAAAATATGTGAGTTGCAACATCGAAACAGGGAAGCTAAGTAAGCGACTTTGTCTCTAGCGAAGTCATAGCTCTATTCGTTCAGAGGAGGACCAAGAGTCTTTGAAGTACGTGCTGGCGGCGCTCGCCAAGCGTTTTGGAGGCGATGAACATGGTGAAGACTATGAGAAGGTGCGATCGGTTGCCTTCACACGTTTCTACGGCGAGGACGACGAAGATGGTCTTGTTAGTCTGCAGCGTTTCGCAGTTGGGTTAGTCCAGAGCTTGATGGCTGAGATTGTGACCTGCTCCTAGATGATTAATACGCCACTATGCTGGTAATGTCAGCAGATCGCTCATAAGGGACAACCATACTCAAATCTCCCACATTGCAGGAGATTTGAGTATGAACACGTCACCGTGGAACAAAGACCGTATCATAGGCCAAAAAAGGCCACTTCAGATATCTCATATCTGGGGTATCCGAATCCGACTTGAACTGGAAGGTAAAACGCGCGATTTAGCTCTGTTCAATATGGCACTGGACAGTAAGCTTCGAGGCTGTGATCTGGTCAAACTCAAAGTATCTGATGTTGCATATGGTAGCTCTGTTTCGAGCAGAGCAACGGTATTGCAACAGAAAACCGGTAGCCCTGTGCAATTTGAGATAACCAAAGGGACAAGAGAAGCTGTTGCTGCATTGATAAAGCTTGGCAATTTGCACAGTAAAGACTTCTTGTTTCGGTCTCGGATCGGAACTAACCAGCATATTTCAACCCGGCAATACAACCGAATCTTTCATGGGTGGGTAGCAAAGCTTGGTCTCGAAGAGACGCTTTACAGCACACATTCCATGAGAAGAACAAAACCTTACCTGATCTACAAGAAAACCAAGAATCTCCGGGTGATCCAACTTCTGTTGGGTCATAAGAAACTGGAAAGCACAGTCCGTTATCTGGGCATTGAAGTCGATGATGCGTTAGAGATTTCTGAATCGATTGAAGTCTAAGGTTATCAGGGCTGCAACAGCAGCCCTGTGCCAGAAGCGGACTTTTTAAAAATATTGCGTGCCCAACAATTGGGCGCAGGTCACATCAAGTACCCTCAGAATTATAGAGAATACCTGAAATTTTTGTAGAGCGAGGTTTGTTACCCTGCCCGACCAGCGACATGTGGTTAGTTTAGTGATCAGAAATGTCGAGCGTTTGGTCGTTCATTGACGCGGGATCTTCCAACGGTTCCACATGAGTGGTGATATGGATAAAAGGCAGTGCGGTGCGGATATCATTCTCTATACGCTCGGCCCAGTCGTGCCCATATTGAACAGTCCATCGCCCAGGAACTAGGATGTGCATTGTCATAAACGCCCGCCCGCCAGCCTGGCGTGTACGTAGTGCATGGAAATCAAGCCCCTGTTCACGATATCCTGCCAGCAGTGACTCGATTTTTTTGAGTTCTTCCGTGGGTAGCGATACGTCCATCAGACCTGCAGCTGAACGACTCATAAGCTGATAACCAGTCCAAACGATGTTGGCTGCGACCAGCAATGCAACGATCGGATCGACCCAAAACCAGCCGGTCAGATAAACCAGTCCGACACCAAAAATGACACCGACCGACGTCCAGACATCGGTCAGCAGGTGATGAGCATCTGCCTCAAGAGTGATAGAGTTGTGCTGCCTGCCAGCCCTTAACAAAATGCGAGCCGTCACAAAATTAAGGATTGATGCGACTGTTGAAACCAGTAATCCGAGACCAATCTCCTCAAGCGGCTGTGGAGTTAACATCCGCTCAACTGCGGTATAGGCGATACTGGCTGCCGCCAATAGGATCAGAAATCCTTCGAAAGCACTCGAGAAATATTCGGCTTTGCCGTGCCCATATGCATGGTTCTCATCGGCCGGAAGCGCAGCCAAGGTCAGCATCCAGAGCGCCATTAGGGCTCCTGCGAGGTTAACTACGGATTCGATGGCATCAGATAGCAGACCGACCGAACCGGTCATTTTCCACGCCACACCTTTGAGTCCGATAGTGGCAATAGCCGTGGCAATGGAAAGCCAAGCGTAGTGCGTCAGCGGACGAGGTAACCCTTTTGTTTTAGTCATTATTAACTTCCTAAAATAGGACGACTAACTCACATTTCTATCCATGATAGATAATTAAACAATCATTTCGCCATGAATATTTTTTCGTTTTTATTAAATTTAATTAAAAAGTCTCTGCAAGTGCTGTTTCATCTTCTAGTAAACTAAATTTTATTTTTAGGGTTTTCTTCAACTTGAAGTAATATTATCTCACAACAGATTAGTCACTTAGGTTAACTGAGCGGCTTTTATATTTTTCAATTAAAATATGCAAAACTCCCATTGCACCATGTGCATAAAAATAGACCTCAATGAAAGTAGTAAAGAACTTATGCCAGTGGATTACTGTTTCAGCCAGATTTGACTGCATGGTATTCAACAAGAACCATAGGCCACCTGAAAGTGCTACAATTAGCAATGCTAGAACTCCAAATCCTTGGATTGTACTGGCAATACCTCCCGAATGTGCATCGGGCAGTCGGAAACTAGTCAACGTTTTTATATCTTGCTTAATACCACTAAAGTCAAGCCCTACCCATGAAAAATAATAAGTAAAACCTCTTTGAGTAAGCATCCAACTTAACATAATAAAACCACAAATAATCAGTCCTAACCCTGAAATAATGTGCATCCAGGTTATAACTCCTTCAAGACTATGTTCACCAATTGCTTCGGTCTCTGTCAGATTAGAGTTAATAATTTGTGATAATATTAGAAATGCCACAATGATGTGAAGAATACGAAAAAAAGGAGCGTAATCATGGGGTAATAGATTCCAGAGTCGCAATTTCATTAATGAGTCCTTAGTAAATTTATCGATGATCTTAATCATACAAAAGAATTATTAGGATAACCTTAATTCTTAAAATTGCAGCAGGCATTAGTTCACCTCTGATATGGCCACTTGCGAAATGGGAATGGTAACTGTTATTACTATGTGTTTACTTGCTGTTCTTGTTACGCAGCCCCTTAAACACATTACTTTCAAATATGATTTCCTGCTGGGTTTAAATATGTGTCTTTCTATAGTGCGGCAACCTATTTTTACACCAACTCATGAATTAAATAAGAATCATAAATTAAATGAGAGGTTTAATTCTCTTGCTTAACGCGATGATATTAAATGGAAATTTTAATTTTTGTAATTTATTAAACAGTTAGAATGAGACATGGTAAATACGATCTTCCTTTAGATAATTCTGATAGCACTTTTTCTACTGGGCAGTCTGCAATGTCCGCTTCTCGCTCACAACGGACCTTCAGCTCAGTTAGTTCTAACCGCTTCGTGCTGTGAGTTCAACGGGTCTATGCAACCTGAATACGGGGCACTTGATGGTTATATCGCCCGGCAGGATGACGATATCGACTGGCCGCTGAAGCGCGATAATCCGACAGAAGATCATGGCTATGCAGCATTCATTTCGGAGAAAATTACTGGAGGTCGCTCTGATGGCTATTAACGGTAAGAGCTGGATTTTTCTGGGGCTCACTATTTCTCCTTTTGCTACGCCCGACCCTTTGGTGAAGTCAGTACTGAAAAATATTCACGAAACACTGGGTAATGCCGGATATTTCTTCATTGCTTTCCATGCGGCAGCGGCGTTGCTTCATCACTATGTCCAGAAGGACAACACACTATGTAGAATGCTTCCTGATCACAACAAGCCGATTTAATTTGTGTTTCTGCCGGGGGAGCGTCTTCCCGGCAGCAATATTGCTGCCCTCAACGCTTCGTTATATCCCCTGTAGCCCTGGTTCATGTCAGACAGAATGCCTGCAGCTCAGTACTGTATATTCTTTATCACATTGCTGACTTTCACCTGCACAAGGTAATTCAACCTAGATGAGTCTGAGGTTGCCACGGGATAGATGAAAACGCATGGCATGGCAGGAACAAGAATCAACGTTACTTTTTGTCCTGGTAAACCACTGTGATGTTGTCTGGTTTTCTTAACGTCGGGGCCGTAGCAGGGTCAATCAGGTACACAGGTACTATCACGGCATTTTTCCCACTAAACAGAATTGGCACCCAGCAATGAACACGTGGGTCTCCTGTCGTCTCCGGGATACCACTTGTACCGTATGACATAAGATCAACCACATTAATAAAAAGCGCCTTACCTATATCAAAGAAAAACTCGTTAAAAACCACATCTTTTGCCAGCAAAATTACAGCATCACCTGCTGCCAGTTTTATTGGGGATGAAGAGTGTCCAGAGGTTTCAACATCAGCAAAAATAATCCTTTCGGTATAGATAAAACAGGCATAGCGGGCATCCTGTTCTGATCTTTCCAGGAGCGACTGACAGAACTCTTTGATATGTCGATTTTCGACCCTGCCAACTGCATTATCCCGACGGAGGTGTCGCTTATGTTCGCGAACATGCACCTTGCCATTGACGCTGTCAAAGTCGTACCCTTTTCCAACCTGAAGCTTACTCTCCCAGATCTCCATACAATACTTTTCAGCAGCTACAACATTTCTTCGGCGAGGCAAATCCTGCTGGTAGACACCAGACAGTAGCCGGGCCTTAAGTTCGTCCGCAAGCTGATAATAGCGATTAATATCTTTCAGTACCGGAACGGTGGCATCCAGCAATGTGGAAATAACCTGCGATCGTGAGATCTTCTGTTTTTTGCTGTATTCATCCACAACACGCAGAGTCTCAGAATTGGTTACATTGAAAGTGATTCGTTCTGACATGCCAATCACCTATTAAGCATTTTAGAAAAAGTGCATAACAATTAACCTTAAACACCTTTATTATCAACAAGTTTATTCTATTGCTCTTTCTCTTTAGTTATCAATTCATAGTAACATGCTCTCACGTAAAAATACTGAATATGATGCTGTCAGGACAGCCTGGATACCAGGAGCGAACATTTGGGTTTTTAGTATAATTAAGGTCTTCATGTTTTAAGAACTTCCTCTTCATATCCCCTTCCCCAGTGATCCGCTTACCCCGTCTGTATATCTTCTGTCCCCACAGTACTGCTCAGTAAACAGAAATACTGTGACTTTCCTGCATAAAAATTACATATCACCACCTTCCTTTGTACACACACTACAGAGGATTAAATCATGGACTTTCCCTGGCCCTGGAATCGCAAATACACAATGAACTGGTTCCTGTTGTCGTTACTGAACCACCATCTTGATCAGCTACTGGAACGTTACTCCCGCCTTCAGCCCCTCAGACTCGATGTGTTCTATCAGAATGACACATGGCGTTATAACCATCACGGATGGTACGAGACAGAAAGGGAGGTACGCCAGTTAACAGAACATCTGATGTTAGAGAGCAACATCGTGGGCCACTTCTGGGTACTGGAGTGTACTTCCCGACACAAATGCCATGCCCATATCGTGATGTATCTTGATGGTCACCATAACCAGGCCACCTTTCCGGTGGCTGAACAGGCGGGGGCTGCCTGGCAGAAGATTACACAGGGTGAGGGGTACCACAATCGCTGTGATCCCAAGAAGTGCTACGAAGCCGATATCACCCGCCCCGTCAATTACGATGATGCTGCAGCCATCGACAACCTGCGCTACATCATCAGCTATCTCGCCAAGGAGAAATCAAAATACGGGCAGACTTACTACGGGGCCAACGAGGTACCACCCGCGAGTGGACTGGGCAGACCGCGAGGGCTTCGATAAAACGACGCACTTTTTTACGTCAGTTCCGGTTGTTATGCCGGAGAAGGGTACAGTGATTCATCACACGACTCCGGTACTTACTTAGCTACCGGAGAATCTCACCATGGCAATTAAACCTTCCCTGCTTGAAGATCAGTTCGTTGATATGACTTTCATCACCCGCCTGCTGGGGGTCAGTGATAAGTGGATTTACCGACTCATCAAAGATGGCATATTTCCAAAACCCATCAAACTGGGGCGAAGTTCACGATGGCTACAGAGTGAAGTGGAAGCCTGGCTACAGGCGAGAATCCACGAATCACGCAGCTAAATACCTCTCCTTACATATCACTTTCCTGACAGGCAAACTCTTTATCCTCTCATAGCGGAGGTTTGCGGCTGCCTGTCATTCAGTATCCAGGGATAATCCACCATGAAAGAGACAAAGACGCGATATAACAGTTTGCTGGTCAGCTATCAACGTTGGCTAAACGGGTTCACAAAACTGGCCATCATAAATGGCATGTGTCATCCCAATATTCAGGCCAGCCACCATCTGATGGTGGGCAGTCTGTACTTTCCCGGCGCAGGGCAGATGACTGCAGTGGTACCACAGTGCCTTTACCGACTGATTTACGGAAGTCAGCATCCAGAGCCAGTGTCGGTATTGACTGATATGCAAATCAGCCTTGAGACAAGGCAAAAAACTTTACTGCACCACCCAATGTTGGAAGGGATATTACTGAGTGAATGTATCCGCCTCAAACAACGCCCACTGGCAAATAGGCTGATTAGCCTGTTACACCAATTCAGTTCACCGGAGCATCGCCACAAACTGGTCTGGCTATGTTGGTACGATTTGATGATGGGTGCGACGCTGGAAGACTGGTTGGATAACCTGAAACGTAAGGCACCTGAAGATCTAGGCTTGTGGCTGGTTGGACGGCAGGAGGAAAACATATCCCTCACGCAAATGATGGATGAATATCTGCTATTTACCGGCCACTATTATCAGTTCCGATCTGTGCCTAACCGTTTTACTCCTGGGAAAAAGAGCAGAGCTACTCCCCACTTTTTCTCAATGATGCTCCCCCTTTATCCAAAATGTTCAGGGGCAAGGCCCATTCACTATTGGTATTTATTGGAAGATACGATATTATTCTATAATTCCGGAAATATAGAAATGAGATATAAATGGAGCTTTCGAAAGCAGCAGAAACCCTGAAAGAGCTGGGTCATCCTACGCGCCTAAGCGTATACAGAGAGCTGGTTAAAGCCGGGCATGAAGGGCTACCGGTTGGCGAACTGCAGAAGCGGCTCGAAATCCCAGCGTCTACGTTGAGCCATCATCTTTCCTCGTTGATATCAGTTTCTTTGGTACGCCAGGAACGTCAGGGCAGAACGCTTTTTTGCCACGCTCGATATGAAAACCTTGAGGCTCTGATTGCCTTCCTGACAGAAGAATGCTGCTCAGGGACTAACGACTGCCTCCCCCTGCCCCAGAAGACGGAGAAGTAAAATGACAGGTGATCTTAAGAATGTTGATTCGGGTTTGTTCGACACCTCAATCACAGAGGCAAGATTCGGTGTTCCTGCCGTTCCCCATCCTCCACGTATCCTCATGTTGTACGGCTCTGTGCGCGAACGTTCCTACAGCCGACTGGCAACGGAAGAAGCGGCAAGGTTACTGACCGCCATGGGCGCAGAAGTGCGGATCTTCAATCCTTCTGGCTTGCCTCTTCCTGATGATGCGCCTGACTCGCATCCTAAAGTCATGGAACTGCGCGAGCTGGTTCGTTGGTCCGAAGGGATGGTGTGGTGTTCCCCTGAACGCCATGGTGCGATGACCGGCATCATGAAAGCCCAGATTGATTGGATACCGTTATCAGAAGGCGCTGTTCGCCCTTCGCAGGGTAAGACTCTGGCCGTTATGCAGGTCTGCGGTGGCTCTCAGTCTTTCAATGCCGTAAACCAGATGCGCATTCTTGGCCGCTGGATGCGGATGATCACCATCCCGAATCAGTCCTCTGTGGCAAAAGCCTGGCAGGAATTTGATGAAGATGGACGAATGAAACCGTCGTCTTATTACGACCGGATCGTGGATGTGATGGAAGAACTGGTGAAATTTACTCTGCTGACCCGAGGTAACTCAGCCTATCTCGTTGATCGCTACAGCGAACGAAAAGAGTCTGCAGAAGAACTTTCACGGCGGGTTAATCAGAGCAAAATTTGAGGGCTGGTATGAGTGATGTAACGGCATTCAACAACTGCATGAGCGTGTTCTGGCGGCAACATGAAGCCGAACTCTCTCGCTTTCTGACATCTAAGACAGGTGATAGCGAAAAAGCAGCAGACCTTCTGCAAGAGCTATTCCTGCGTGCCCGCGCTCATTCAGACAGTTTCTGCGAAATGGAGAATCCGCGAGCCTGGCTGTATCGGGCGGCGAGGAATCTGCTGATTGATGAGTACCGCACCACCAGGGAATTCGTTGAGCTGGAAGATGATGCCCCATTCACTGATGCATCCCCTGATGCAATCTCAACGCTGGATATTTGCCTGCCTGAAACATTGCAGGCATTACCTGAAGATGAGCGGTGGTTGATTGAAGAATCCGACCTTAACCGGCGTCCCCAGCAGTCCCTGGCCGATGAACTGGGAATCACGCTTACGGCGTTTAAATCCCGACTACTTCGGGCCAGAAAACACCTGAAAGAGACGATGACAGAACTTTGTCAGATTGAGGCGGATGACACGTCTTCCGTCTGCTGCCACAAAAAAATGAATTAATCGCGCATCTTTTCCCCACCACCTTCGTTTACCTCAGTGTAAAGCCAAATGACTAAACACTGAGGTAAACAGTCCATGTCAAAAATTGAGATCTTTGAAGCAGCAGGCTGCTGTGCAACCAGCAGCGTTGTAGTCAGTGACGAAGCCGTCAAATGGAACGCCAGCGCCGAATGGGCGAAAAAGAATGACGTTGATATACAGCGCTACAGCCTTGCGAAGAACCCGCAGCAGTTCCTGAATTCGCCGGTCATTAAAGAGTTTCTGAACACATCAGGGATGGAGTCTCTCCCTGTCACCTTGCTCGACGGCAAACTCGTGATGGCAGGCAAACTCCCGACTCGTGAAGATATCGCCCGTTGGGCAGGTATTCCGCTTAGTCAGGACTGGAGTGAAGACAGCACGCAACCACGCTGCTGCAGCATTCCACGTATGCCTTAATTCCAGAGGAGCAATCACTGATGAATATGCCATTTTTAAAAGACATTCCCCCGTTCATCTTCTTCACTGGCAAAGGTGGCGTGGGTAAAACATCCCTGGCCTGTGCTACTGCGGTATGGCTGGCCGATCAGGGTAAGAGAACGCTTCTGGTGAGTACCGATCCGGCTTCCAATGTCGGCCAGGTATTTAGCCAGACTATCGGCCACCGAATCACAGATATCAGTACCGTAGAAAATCTTGCCGCGATGGAAGTTGATCCGATGGCTGCAGCACAGGCATATCGTGACCGAGTACTCGACCCGGTTCGCGGGCTGATGCCAGCCGATGTGGTCAGCAGCATTGAAGAACAGCTCTCCGGTTCATGCACTACGGAAATCGCGGCATTTGATGAGTTTACTGGTCTTCTTACCAACCATGAGTTGCGGGAAAAGTATGACCATATCGTATTTGATACTGCGCCAACCGGTCATACCATCCGTATGCTTGAGTTGCCGGGGGCCTGGAGCGGTTATCTCGAAGCGAACCCTGATGCCGCCGCTAACCTCGGGCCGCTGGTGGGGCTGGAGAAACAACAGCACCAGTACTCAGACGCGGTTAAGGCGCTGTCTGATGCAGCTCTCACGCGCTTGGTTCTGGTTGCCCGAGCCCAAGCTTCAACACTGAAAGAAGTCTCTCATACGCACGATGAGCTTTCTGCTATCGGTTTGCAGCATCAACACCTTGCCATTAATGGCGTGCTGCCGCCGTTTGCGGGTGAAAATGATCCACTGGCGCAAAGTATTCTGGCTCGAGAAGAAAAAGCATTACAGGCAATGCCAGAGAACCTGGCGAACCTTCCCCGCTCGCAGCTGTATCTGAAGCCATTTAATCTGGTCGGTCTGGAAGCGCTGCGTCAGTTATTTACGGAGAACAAAGCCTCGCTGCCGCTCCCTGCTACCACGCTGAATACTTTGGATTTACCGAAACTTGCCTCACTGGTAGATGAACTCAGCCTGACAGGTAAAGGTCTGGTAATGGCAATGGGTAAAGGTGGCGTGGGCAAAACGACTGTTGCAGCTTCGATCGCGGTATCGCTGGCAAAACGCGGTCATAAAGTCCATCTGACGACGTCCGATCCGGCAGCACATCTGTCTTATACGCTGGATGGCTCGCTGCCAAACCTTCAGGTCAGCCGTATCGATCCGAAGGTGGAGACAGAGCGCTATCGCCGCTTTGTGCTGGAAAATCAGGGCAAAGGATTAGACGCTGAGGGACTAGCAGTGCTGGAGGAAGATCTCCGCTCGCCATGTACTGAAGAGATCGCCGTGTTTCAGGCATTCTCGCGGATCATCAAAGAGGCAGACGATCATTTTGTTATTATGGACACCGCGCCAACAGGTCACACACTTCTGCTACTGGATGCAACAGGAGCCTATCACCGGGAAATGGTGCGTCAGATGGGGCAAACACATGACCATGTGATGACGCCAATGATGCAATTGCAGGACCCGGAGAAGACAAAGGTTATTATCGTGACGCTTGCCGAAACGACACCGGTACTTGAAGCGGCGAACCTACAGCAGGATTTACGTCGCGCTGGCATCGAGCCATGGGCATGGGTTGTGAATAACAGCCTGGCGGCAGCTGAACCGTCTTCACCTTTCCTGAAGACCAGGGCGAACCGCGAGTTGCCTCTCATCTCTGATGTGGAAGAGCAGTATGCAAAGCGTATTGCATTAACTGCGTTACAGAGCGAAGAGCCGGTAGGTATTGACCTACTGAAAGAAATGGCTAAGTAACCATGAAGGGGGCAAATGCCCCCTTCATTTTTATTTCAGTCTTTTACCTGCATCATTAACGACTTTTTCACCATCTTCTTTGGTGAAAGCCCCTTTCTGAGATTCTGGCAGGATATCCAGAACGACTTCAGAAGGACGGCAAAGTTTAGTTCCCAGTGGCGTCACTACAATCGGACGGTTAATCAGGATCGGATGTTGCAACATAAAATCGATTAGCTGGTCGTCAGTAAATTTATCATCTGCAAGACCCAGTTCCTCATACGGTTCGACGTTCTTACGCAGCAAAGCCCGGACGGAAATGCCCATATCTGCAATGAGTTTGACCAGCTCATCGCGTGAAGGTGGGGTCTCAAGGTAAAGAATAACAGTCGGCTCATTACCGCTGTTGCGGATCATCTCCAGCGTGTTACGCGACGTGCCGCAGGCCGGGTTGTGATAAATAGTGATGTTGCTCATATCAGTATCTCATTACAAAGTGAAAGAGAGACGTAGCGCCAGCGCGGCCAGCGTTACAAACAGCACAGGCAGAGTCATGACGATCCCGGTGCGGAAATAGTATCCCCAGGTGATGGTCATATTCTTCTGTGAAAGGACATGCAGCCAGAGCAGCGTTGCCAGGCTACCAATAGGTGTAATTTTCGGGCCCAGATCGCAGCCAATCACGTTGGCGTAGATCATCGCTTCTTTGATAACGCCTGTTGCAGTGCTGCCATCAATAGAGAGAGCGCCAACCAGCACGGTAGGCATGTTGTTCATGATGGAAGACAGGAAAGCCGTCAGGAAGCCAGTACCAAGCGTCGCAACCCAGAGTCCTTTATCCGCCAGTACGTTCAGCACACCTGAAAGGTATTCGGTTAGCCCAGCGTTGCGCAGACCGTAGACCACCAGGTACATCCCCAATGAGAAGATGACAATCTGCCATGGCGCACCGCGAAGCACTTTGCCAGTGTTAATGGCATGGCCTCGTTTCGCCACCGCAAACAGAATGACAGCTCCTACAGCAGCAATCGCGCTGACCGGGATACCCACCGGCTCAAGGACAAAAAAGCCAACCAGAAGAAGGATCAACACTATCCATCCGGTTCTGAAGGTTGCCAGATCTTTAATAGCTTTTGCAGGTGCTTTCAGGAGAGCCAGGTCGTAAGTCGGCGGAATATCTTTGCGGAAGAACAGATGCAGCATCACCAGCGTGGCGATAATAGCGGCAATATCCACCGGCACCATTACCGACGCATACTCAGTGAAGCCCAGCCCAAAGAAGTCTGCAGAAACGATGTTAACCAGGTTGGACACGATAAGCGGCAGACTGGCCGTATCGGCAATAAACCCGGCGGCCATGACAAATGCCAGCGTAGTACCTTTACTGAAACCTAATGCAAGCAGCATGGCGATGACAATTGGAGTAAGAATCAATGCCGCACCATCGTTGGCAAACAATGCCGCCACCGCTGCACCTAGCAGGACGATATACGTAAAGAGCAAACGGCCACGACCGTTACCCCAGCGTGAAACATGCAATGCCGCCCATTCGAAAAAGCCGGATTCATCGAGCAGCAGGCTGATGATAATCACCGCAATAAAGGTCGCTGTCGCGTTCCAGACGATATTCCACACCACCGGAATATCGCTTACATGCACAACGCCAGATATCAAAGCCAGTCCTGCGCCTAGCATTGCACTCCAGCCGATCCCTAATCCCTTCGGTTGCCAGATAACCAAAACAATGGTCAGGACAAAAATAGCGCCTGCCAGTAACATACATCCTCCTGACAGGGCGGTTCTACCGCCCTGTAAAAACAAAAAATTAACTCGCCAACTCTCTGAGTTTTTCAATACCGGCTGGCTCAGAAGCCAGTACCGGAACGAGCGCTATACGGTTAGCGTGCTGATTCTTAACAGCCTCAATCTGAGGCTGTTCCTGCTGGGCGCGCTGGCAAAGCAACGGAGAACTCGTATCCGCAATGGAAAGGCTGTTATTGATAATCCAGCCCCACGGATGAATCCCCGCACGCTCAAGATCGGACTGCAGGTTTGCCGCTTCCAGTACCGGTGTGGTTTCAGGCAGAGTGACCAGCAGGACTTTGGTGCGTTCCGGGTCCTGAAGCTGCATCATTGGGGTAGTAAAATGACCTTTACTCCCCATTTTTTTGGCAATCTCTCGGTGGTAAGCCCCGGTCGCATCAAGCAGTAATAGCGTATGCCCGGTAGGTGCCGTATCCATGACCACAAACCGTTTGCCAGCTTCACGAATTACGCGTGAAAACGCCTGGAACACCGCAATCTCTTCTGTGCAAGGAGAACGTAAATCCTCTTCGAGCAGCCGTTTCCCAGCCTCATCCAGATCCCTGCCTTTCGTCTCAAGAACATGCTGACGATAGCGTTCAGTTTCATCGTGAGGGTTGATTCGGCTGACCTGCAGATTTTTGTGGCTGCCATTCAACGTTGTACTCAGGTGTGCAGCAGGATCTGAGGTAGTGAGATGCACATCAAAACCCTTATCTGCCAAACTGACGGCGATAGCCGCAGCCATTGTGGTTTTACCCACACCGCCTTTACCCATCAGCATAATCAGACCGTGTTCACTGCGAGCGATATCATCAACCAGGCCAGAGAGCGATAAGTTTTCAGGCGTGTACTGGATGTTCGTTACCGGGAGCGGTAATGCCTCAGAACCGGTATCCAGAAGTCCCTTCAATGCTGAAACACCAACCATATTGACTGGCTGTAGTAATAGGGTATCTGTCGGTAGCCCAGATAAACCGGCAGGAAGATTTGCCAGTGCCTCCTGCTCACGTTGCCATATCGCAGCGGCCAGGGCGTCATGTTCAGCTTCGGCTTTAGGCAGCACACCATTAATCACCAGGTATTGGTTTTTCAGGCCAATTGCGGCGAGTTCTTCATGGGTGCGGGCGACTTCCTGCAGCGTAGATTTTTGCAGTCGCGCAACCAGAACCAGGCGGGTACGTTCAGGATCGGATAACGCCTCTACCGCATGAGCATACTGCTCACGCTGCTTTTCCAGCCCGGCCATTGGGCCAAGACAGGAAGCACCATCCGGGTTACTTTCAATGAAGCTACTCCAGGCACCGGGAAGCTGGAGAAGGCGAATCGTGTGGCCCGTCGGCGCTGTATCAAAAATGATGTGATCGAAGCGGGTCAGCAGGGAAGCGTCTGTCAATAAGCCGGTGAACTCATCAAACGCCGCAATCTCAGTGGTACAGGCTCCTGAAAGCTGCTCGCTGATACTGTTAACAACGTCATCAGGCAAAAGACCTTTGATAGGATCAACGATTCTGGAGCGGTATTGTTTGGCGGCTTCCTGCGGGTCGATTTCCAGAGCGGAAAGTCCAGGAACTGCTGCCACAGGGCGAATGGTATTACCGATAGCCTGATCGAACACCTGACCGACATTGGAGGCTGGGTCAGTACTGACCAGCAAAACCCGCTTACCCTGTTCAGCAAGGCGGATAGCCGTCGCGCAGGAAATAGAAGTTTTTCCTACACCACCCTTGCCGGTAAAAAACAGGTAAGGCGGGATATTCTGTAAGAATTTCATATGTCCTCCTGACATATTCAGCAACAGGAAGTATTACCACCACAGCAGCTGGTGGGAGCTAACCCTACCTTCTCCAGCGGAATACCGAACCAGCGAGCCAGCTCAGCGCGTTTTGGGTATCGCCCTGCCATCACCGTTTCACCGTCCAATAGCAGTAACGGAAGACCTTCTGCTCCAGATGCTTCGAGGAATGCTTTCGCTTTCTCATTCTGAACAAAGCTCATGGGCTGCTGCGCCAGGTTGTAACGTTCAACCTGTACACCACGTCCTTTCAGCCACTGCACATCAGCAGAAAAATCAACCAGAACCTGATCGACATCTGAGCCACATACGCCGGTACTGCAGCACATTGCCGGGTCAAACACCGTTAACGTCTTCATTCTGAATACCTCACATTTGGAAAAACATATATGTTCAGGCAAATTTTTTAGATGCAAACAGCCTTACCGCTACCAGAGCAGTTTGCCGATGCCAGCTTACGGGCGATGGCCTGTACATCGTCCTGTTGGCTTAACCAGGCCTGCTCAATCACCTGAGCAGCCCAGAATGGAATATGCGGGGATAAGCGATAATGAACCCATTTCCCCTGCTTGCGATCCAGCAATAGACCGCTTTCCCGGAGCATTGCCAGATGGCGGGAGATCTTGGGCTGCGACTGATCCAGCGCTGTACAGAGATCGCACACGCACAGCTCTCCCATCTCTCTGAGCAGCAACACGATGCCCAAACGGGTTTCATCGGAGAGGTTTTTGAAGAGTTGTAATGCTGATAATTGTGGCATAAGCCCTCCTGCTATTATCTCGCAGTTTCTCTCTATAACAGTGCAATGTCAAAAAATATATTTGAATTTCCATATATGAAAGAAGCAAAGCTTCTCTCTACGTCTAGTATGGACAGCGAGATAATCTAGAGTAACCTCTTATACTAGGAAGCCCTGAAGACATCCACAGGGCACATTCTGTTAGAGTTAATATTAAGCTGGAGGTAGCGCCCAAAGTTCTTCAAGGTTCACATCGTCGCTGCTGGGTCGATGCTGTTTCAGCAGCGGGTCAATTTTCAATATCATTGGAAGATCAAAAGCGGTTCCAGTGACTACGCAGCAGCCCTTGGCTAGAGTCGGTATGAGAGCCTTAGAACTGGAATCTAACGTGCTAATTGTATTGTCTAATAGCATAAGGTCGCGATCGTTAACCAATCGGTGTATGAAGAAATTGTGAATCTGGGAAACAATAGTAGGTGAAATATCTGCAGGCCGCTGACTAGATAGTGTGAGGTATACGCCATACTTGCGTCCCTCCTTAATTATTTCTTCAAAGAGTTCAAGCCGGTAGTCTTTCCAGATTTCATGCTCACGGGTGGACTGCTCTGACAAAATATTGTGTGCCTCATCAATGATAAGGTGCAGAGTCCGGCTTGGAGGGCTTTTAAGATTCTCTGCATCTTTATGATTTGTGTAGAAATTTTTGGCTACAAGCAGTGGCAAGATCTTTTTTATCTCATTCTTGCATTTCTTTAAAGAGATGACATGTAAGAGATGCGGAGGTTGTGGCACATCAACGATTTCAAGAACATTACGCAGAGCCGATATAGATGATTTGGCCCTAGCTAGCACCGGTTGAATGTGTTCGTATTGGGCATAGCCAAATACAACATCTGAACAGAGTTGGAGGTAGCACCGCAATATTAGTTCGTCGAATTGATCAATTCCATCTAAATTAACACTCTCATCAATAATGGGTTTGATATTCGCGTCAAATCCATTGCCATTTGAATTATAGTACGTGCCGCTGGCATGCTTAAAATACTTATCTTTATTGTAATAAATAATTCCTTTTAAATGTTCTTGAAGCAATTCGCAGTCAATCATGCGTGCAATTTCACGGCTCAAATCCAAAGCATCTGATTTCGCTTCACCTGTACTAAAAACTTTTTCAAAAACCTTTTCTACATACCTTTTGAGTGGCGTAGTTTTAAATTTTTCCTTACCAGATAGAACGCGACGCAGAAATGGCTGTTGTGTGTTCGTAGTTGCCTGAAACAAGAGGCTTAGGGTTTCGACATCCCAAAAATGAGCGCCTTCAATCTTGAATTTGTGCTTTGCTTTTTTAGAGTCCAGCACTGTGATTTGCTTATTCTTAGCTGGTAGTAGCTGATCTTCCGTGTATTCACCATTAAAATCTATGATAACGAACTGGCTCTTGTGCTGTAATGCTTGGAGCCGCTCATTAAAAAGTGTAGTATAAAGTTTAGCTAGCGTATTAGATTTACCACTCCCGGTGTTACCAAATATGCCCAAATGGCTGTTGAATAATCGCATCCATGGGAGGTTGATGGGTACATTCTCCTTGAGCATAGAGCCAATAGAAAAACCTGTTTTACCGTCCGCCCCATAAATTTTCCCTACCATAAGTTCGCTGAGTAGAGATGCCTTGTCTCGGATCATCGGCATGTACTTCACACCTTCAAAAAACTTATCATCTACTATATAACCAATGGGGCGAACATCCACTTTTCGTACATATTGGACCTTCTCGGCATCAGTCTCTAGCCTTTTCTCATCCAAAAATTCACCTTCAACAAGACAGACAATATCTATAAAGCCTCGCTGAATAGATACGTGCTCCCGAAGTGAAATACCTCTGTACTTAACTCCTCCGTAGAAAATAGTCTCATGATTGGAGTCTTCAAAAATTCGAAGGGAGATACGCACTCCACTCACTGCAATAACCTCACCTACGATGATACTCATATCAGATCCTCCTCTTCAGCTTTTAATGGAGGTTCATAAGTGTCTGGCGTGAGTGAGAAAACATATTTATTGAAATTGGTGAAGTCCATATTCATATCTTCAGCGGGCCCAATTACTTGGACGTTTTTCCAAGATTTGAATTCTTCCCGCATGCTATTTGCACTATTGTTGCTATAACAACAAATAAAAGTATGAAGTTGTGGGTTGGAGAGGGAGCGTTGGATAAGTCTGAGAATGTGTTCATCAGCAAACGAAAAGCCAAATGTTATGAGTATAGAATTTGGTTTTTCAAGCTCATAGCTTAATAGCCTGAGCATCTGGTAGTAGTGTTCTTCGAAGACAGTTTCGTAAAACTTCCACTTAGTGGGGTTGACAATAGGTAGCTTATTGTACTCCCCCCAGAAAATATCTATCTGGTCTTGACTGAATGCCAAGGATGGAATGCCTTCAGTTCTGTTGCCATCGACACCAAGAAATTCGGAATATCCATTTAAATTTCCGAGTGTCTCTTCTGTCAAAAGGTTACTAAAATCATTGCGGTAATTGACTTCAATCTTATCACCGCTTTTTGACCAGTAAACCGAACCGTGAAGATGGATAATGTTTAGCTGCGGGATGCCATAGTTGCTTCGTTCAAATACTCCAGTTTGACATTGAAACGTACTGAAGTTTTTGGAATGAAGATGCTTTGTGTGAAATCCGGAGGTACCATCATTCACCACAAAATCATGTGATCCCTTCATGAGAAGGCTGTCAGCTGTATGGGACAGGCATCCATCATAGTTTGTGGTAAAAATATTGATTTTGCGGTTGAGGTCTTTCCTTCTATCCAACAACCCCAAAAGGGTTGTTAAAAAAATCTCATAATTCTTGAGATTTTCTTTTCCTTTATTCGTTGTAACGAAACTTGGATTGAATGTCTGCACTGGAAAAATACATGTGTTGTAGTAGTGCATGAATAACGCGGTTCGCTTCTCTGGCGAGTTTTCAAACTGTGTGGCGAGCGTTTCGATCGTTTCTCGCCGTCCCTCTGCATTCTTGATGGCTAGGGACAGCGTCGGGAACAAGTCTGCTGAAGCGCCTGAGCCAATCAGTATGTTGATGTTCTTATTGTATATATCCAATGGCTGGATCGCCTCAAACATACTTACCTCCCTTATTTAGTTTTGTCTAAAATAGCATCAGTGTATAGGCAGACCAAGTTTTGACTTAGGCAAAAAATTTGTAGCAATAGCCACTATTTCTCTGGTTTTCAACTATTGCAGTTAGCAGCATATATTGAATTACATCCATCCAGACGTCTAGGTACCCAGACGAATGCAATTGCTTTTCGAGACTGCCTTTCAACATTTCAGCTTGTAATAATCCCTTCCTTGCCTAAATTACTAGTAAAATCACCATACCACTGCATCATCGCCCTCCTCCCCTCCAGATATTGAGCATGGTTATACGTTCCACGAATTGAGTTCTTATCGACGTGAGCCAGCTGTAGCTCGATCCAGGCCGAGTTAAATCCCTGCTCATGCAAAATGGTACTCATCGTGTGGCGGAATCCATGCCCTGTAACGCGTCCTGCATAGCCGATGCGCCTTACCAACACAGTCAATGCCATATCACTCATCGGTTTCTTAGGATTATTACGTCCTGGGAACAGCAACTCTCCTGCTCCCGTCATGGGTTTAAGCTGATTAAGCAGGTCAATTGCCTGGCTTGATAACGGAACCAGATGAGGTCGGCGCATTTTCATTCGCTCTGCTGGTACGTTCCAAACCTTCCGCTCAAAATCAAACTCCTGCCACTCCGCTTGCCTCAATTCCCCAGGCCTTACTCCAGTCAAAATAAGTAATTGCATCGCAATCTTAACAATCACACTACCGGCATAGGTGTTCAGAGTCCGAAGAAACTCAGGCAGTTCATCCTGGGTCAAAAAAGCATAGTGCTCTTTCTCATGGGGAGCTACGGCGCTGGCTAGATCGGGAGCTGGATTGTACTCAGCCCTGCCAGTCACAACCGCATACTTCCAGACCTCTCCACAACGCTGGCGAACCTTACGGACCTTCTCAGTTGCTCCTCGAGTTTCTATCTTTGAAAGAACAGCAAGCAACTCCATCGGTTTGATATCTTTGATTGGTCGGTGGCCGATATAAGGAAATACATCCTTCTCAAAGGTTCTCATCATCTCTTCACGATAGGAGACAGACCAGCGATCATAGCGACGCTGATACCACTCCCGAGTGATAGCCTCAAACGAGTTTTCAGCGTCCTGCTTGCGACTGAGCTTCTCCATTTTTCTTTCGAGAGAAGGATCGTTACCAGCTGCTAATGTTCTTTTAGCATCCTCACGCTTGCTTCGTGCTTCAGCTAAAGAAACAGCAGGATAAACACCAAGCGCAAGTACATTTTCCCCTCCAGGCGTACGATACTTCAGACGCCAGTATTTCTTACCGTTGGGGTTAACCAATAAGTAAAGACTCCCACCATCAGCCAATTTGTAGGGCTTCTCTTTCGGCTTTGCAGTTTCAACCTGACGAGCAGTTAACTTCATTGGGGGTACCTCTCAGCATGGGGTACAATTATACCCCCATCCATACCCCCACATTGAGCTTGACCCTGGGGGAGTATTATTGAGTTCAATAGACTAATAGAATGCTATAACTGCTGATTTATCAAGGAAAAATTGAGTTGGGTAGACTTCAGAAGACTTGAGTTTGGAGCGGGCGAAGGGAATCGAACCCTCGTATAGAGCTTGGGAAGCTCTCGTTCTACCATTGAACTACGCCCGCATTGAAGTGCGTAAGGGATTATAAACCTTACGCTCTTCTTGGCAAGGGACTAACCGACTGACTGGCGATTAATTCACCGTCAGCATTTTGGCTTACTCCCCTGCGGCGGTAAATAACGCAGCGGATCGATAGCCGTTGCCCGGTAGCGGATTTGGAAATGCAGGCGCACCGTCGTCGCATCCGAGCTGCCCATCGTCGCTATCTTCTGCCCGGCCTTCACGTTTTGACCGTTGTTCACCAGCATGGTGTCATTATGCGCATACGCAGTGATGTAGTCCTCACTGTGCTTAATCATGATGAGATTACCATAGCCCCGCAGCTGATTACCGACATAAACCACCTTCCCTGCTCCGGCCGCATAAATCGGCGTACCGCGCGCAGCCGAGATATCGATGCCCTTATTGCCGCCGTCCGCCGTAGAATAAGGCAGAATCACCTTACCGCTGGCAGGCCACTGCCAGCAACGTTGCCCTACTGGTGGCCAGGACGACTGCGGCACAGAAGAAGATGGTCTGACCGCCGCCGTTTTGGTTGAGGATTTCTTGGTTGTTTTGCCAGATCCAGAACTGGTTTTCGCGCCGCCGCTGACCTTCAGCTTTTGCCCCACTTCAATGGTATAGGGCGGTGAAATATTATTCAGGCGAGCGATCTCTTTCACGCTGGTACCGGTGGCGCGCGAAATACGGTATAGCGTATCTCCCCGCTTCACGGTATACACGGAGCCGGAATAACTTCCTGTATCAGACGACTTGCTCCCGGAACAGCCCGCTAACAGCAGACCGACACACAGCAGCATCACGATACCCAGGCCATTTTTCTTCAGGCGTCCTGCACTCAAAACAATACCTCGCAACATTTTCAGACGCTTTATCATAGCAGCCAGAAACCGGATGCCAAATCATATCGCGCAACGAACCGGCAGCTCTGGCATTTCACACCCTCTGTTAATCACTCTGACTTAATTAAGCATATAATGTGAGTGCTTAAGATTGATGGTGGACGCTATGCGACAGGAACATGTCATTTTATTGAATGAGCAGGACCAACCCTGCGGAACGCTGGAAAAGTATGCGGCGCATACCGCCACAACCCCCCTGCACTCCGCTTTCTCGTGCTGGATATTTAACGAGCAGGGCCAACTGCTGGTCACCCGCCGCTCGCTGCACAAAAAAGCCTGGCCAGGTGTCTGGACCAACTCTGTCTGCGGTCACCCGCAGTTAGGTGAAACCAACGAAGCTGCTATTGTCCGCCGGGCTCGCTTCGAACTGGGTGCAGATATCAACTTGCTCACCCCCGTATACGCTGATTTTCGTTATCGCGCCACGGACCCGAGTGGAATAGTTGAAAACGAAGTATGTCCGGTTTATGCCGCACATATCGTCAGTGAGCTACAGCTAAACCCAGATGAAGTGATGGATTGCCAGTGGAGCAATCTTGAGGATGTCTTAAGCGGGATTGACGCGACGCCGTGGGCTTTCAGTCCGTGGATGGTAATGCAGGTTGCAAACAAAGAAGCGCGTGCGCTGTTGCAGAATTACTGCCAACAAATTATTGCCTGATGGCGCTACGTTTATCTGGCCTACATTACGAATCGTAGGCCGGATAAGGCGTCAGCCGCCATCCGGCATTTCACATCTTACTTAACCGGGCGCATCGCCGGGAACAGGATCACGTCACGGATGGTGTGGCTGTTGGTGAACAGCATAACCATACGGTCGATACCAATGCCCAGACCCGCAGTCGGCGGCAGACCGTGTTCCAGAGCGGTAACGTAGTCTTCGTCGTAGAACATCGCTTCATCATCACCCGCATCTTTGGCGTTAACCTGATCCTGGAAACGCTGCGCCTGATCTTCGGCATCGTTCAGCTCGCTGAAGCCGTTACCGATCTCACGTCCGCCGATGAAGAATTCGAAGCGATCGGTGATTTCCGGGTTTTCGTCATTACGACGCGCCAGCGGAGAAACTTCTGCCGGATACTCGGTAATGAAGGTTGGTTGAATCAGGTGCGCTTCTGCAACTTCTTCAAAGATCTCGGTCACAATACGGCCCAGACCCCAGCTCTTCTCAACTTTGATGCCGATAGATTCAGCAATCGCTTTTGCAGAATCGAAGTTATCCAGATCGGCCATGTTGGTTTCCGGACGGTATTTCTGAATCGCTTCGCGCATGGTCAGTTTTTCAAACGGCTTACCGAAGTCGAAGACTTCTTCACCGTAAGGCACTTCAGTCGTTCCCAGAACGTTCTGCGCCAACGTACGGAACAGAGATTCAGTCAGTTCGATGAGATCTTTGTAGTCCGCATAAGCCATGTAGAGTTCCATCATGGTGAACTCTGGGTTATGGCGAACAGAGATGCCTTCGTTACGGAAGTTACGGTTAATTTCGAATACGCGTTCGAAGCCGCCAACCACCAGACGCTTGAGGTAAAGTTCCGGCGCGATACGCAGGTACATGTCCAGATCCAGCGCGTTATGATGGGTGATAAACGGACGCGCTGCCGCACCGCCTGGGATCACCTGCATCATCGGGGTTTCGACTTCCATAAAGCCGCGAGCAACCATGAACTGACGGATGCCAGCCATAATCTGTGAACGCACTTTAAAGGTATTGCGGGATTCATCGTTAGAGATGAGATCCAGGTAACGTTGACGATAGCGTGCTTCCTGATCCTGCAGACCGTGGAATTTGTCCGGCAGCGGGCGCAGCGCTTTGGTCAGCAGACGCAGTTCGGTGCAGTGGATAGACAGCTCACCGGTCTTGGTCTTGAACAACTTACCTTTCGCGCCGAGGATATCGCCCAGATCCCATTTTTTGAACTGCTCGTTGTAGACGCCTTCCGGCAGGTCATCGCGAGCAACGTACAGCTGAATACGGCCGCCAACGTCCTGCAGCGTAACGAATGATGCTTTACCCATAATACGACGGGTCATCATACGGCCAGCAACGGATACCTCAATGTTCAGCGCTTCCAGCTCTTCGTTTTCTTTCGCGTCGAAGTCAGCATGCAGTTGGTCTGAGGTATGATCGCGACGGAAATCGTTCGGGAACGGGATCCCCTGCTCACGCAGGCTCGCCAGCTTCTCACGGCGCGTTTTCAGTTCATTGTTAAGGTCGGCTACCGCGTCAGCGCCCTGTACGTGTTGTTCAGACATGTTGGTTCCTCATAACCCTGCTTTCAAACTTGCTTCGATAAATTGATCCAGGCTGCCATCCAGCACCGCCTGCGTGTTACGGGTTTCAACCCCGGTACGCAGATCTTTGATGCGGGAGTCATCAAGGACATAAGAACGAATCTGGCTACCCCAGCCGATATCTGACTTGGTGTCTTCCATCGCCTGTTTCTCGGCATTCTTCTTCTGCATTTCCAGTTCATAAAGCTTCGCTTTCATCTGCTTCATGGCCTGGTCTTTGTTCTTGTGCTGGGAACGGTCGTTCTGACACTGCGTCACAATCCCGGTCGGGATGTGGGTAATACGCACCGCAGATTCCGTACGGTTAACGTGCTGACCGCCTGCACCGGAGGCACGGTAAACGTCGATACGCAGGTCCGCCGGGTTGATATCGATATCAATATCATCGTCAACTTCCGGATAAACAAACGCCGAACTGAACGACGTATGGCGACGTCCGCCGGAGTCGAACGGACTCTTACGTACCAGACGGTGTACGCCAGTTTCAGTACGCAGCCAACCGTACGCATATTCACCAGCAATTCTGATGGTCACGGATTTAATACCCGCGACTTCACCTTCAGACTCTTCAATGATTTCAGTCTTAAAGCCGCGCGCTTCAGCCCAACGCAGATACATGCGCATCAGCATGCTTGCCCAGTCCTGCGCTTCCGTACCGCCAGAACCTGCCTGAATATCGAGATAGCAATCCGCGCTGTCATATTCACCGGAGAACATACGACGAAATTCCAGCTGGGCCAGCTTATCTTCCAGCGTATCGAGTTCTGCTACGGCTTCGTTAAAGGTTTCTTCGTCGTCGGCTTCTACAGCCAGTTCCAGCAGGCCGGAGACATCTTCCAGGCCCTGGCTCATCTGATCGAGCGTATCAACGATGGCCTCAAGGGAGGAACGCTCTTTGCCCAGCGCCTGAGCGCGTTCGGGTTCGTTCCACACGTCCGGCTGTTCCAGCTCGGCGTTTACTTCTTCCAGACGCTCTTTCTTGGCATCATAGTCAAAGATACCCCCTAAGAACGTCAGAGCGCTCCGTGAGGTCCTGAATGCGGTTATTTACCGGATTAATTTCAAACATTGTCTGATTTCTTTTATTGGACTAGTCAAAATGCGGTGATAAGAGCGGGATTGTAACTAATCCACGCCCTTTTTTATAGCGATTAGTGACGCTAAAGTGGCCAGATATTGTCGATTATAATCTGCAAGCTGCGGTTGCCGCGAAACTCGTTAATATCCAGTTTGTAGGCAAGCTGAACTTCGCGCACGCCGTTGTCCGGCCAGCAGGTGGTATCGACATTAAACGCAATACCGTCCAGCAGCGGACCACCGCCCACGGGCTCGACCATCACCTTCAGATGACGCTCACCGACCAGACGCTGCTGGAGCAAACGGAAATGCCCGTCAAACAGCGGTTCCGGGAACATTTGCCCCCACGGTCCGGCATCGCGCAGCATTTGTGCGATCTCCATGGTCATCTCCGCCGCGCTCAGTGGGCCATCCGACACCACTTCACCTTGCAGTAAGGCAGGATCCAGCCACTCGGTTACCAGCTCGCCAAAACGCTGCTGGAAACGCTCAAACTGCGCCTCTTCAAGCGATAAACCCGCCGCCATGGCGTGACCGCCAAACTTGAGGATCATGCCCGGATAAAGGGTGTCCAGGCGCTCCAGCGCATCGCGCATGTGCAGCCCCTGAATCGAACGCCCGGATCCTTTGAGAGTACCGTCACCTGCCGGGGCAAACGCTATTACTGGGCGATGGAATCGCTCTTTAATACGCGATGCCAGAATCCCCACAACGCCCTGATGCCACTCAGGATGATACATTGCCAGGCCGCCCGGTAGTGTATCGCTACTGCGTTCCAGCTTTTCACACAAAGTCAGTGCTTCGGCCTGCATACCCTGCTCGATTTCTTTGCGCGTCTGGTTGAGCGCATCAAGCTCATTGGCCAGCACACGCGCTTCGCCAATGTTGTCGCACAGCAACAGCGCCACACCAACGGACATATCGTCCAGACGGCCCGCCGCATTCAGCCGTGGCCCGAGGGCAAAACCTAAATCACTGGCTGCCAGCTTTAGGGGGTCGCGATTGGAAATCTCCAGCAGCGCTTTAATACCAGGGCGACACTTTCCGGCGCGGATACGGCTTAAGCCTTGCCACGTCAGAATACGGTTATTGGCATCCAGCGGGACCACGTCCGCCACCGTGCCAAGTGCAACCAGATCGAGCAAATCCGCCAGGTTCGGCGGTGCAATGCCGCGTTCATCAAACCAGCCTTTGTCACGCAAAAACGTGCGCAGCGCCAGCATCAAGTAGAAGGCCACACCAACGCCAGCCAGCGATTTCGACGGGAATTCACAGTCGGGCAGGTTAGGGTTGATGATAGCCTCTGCGCCCGGCAGCGTATCCCCTGGCAGGTGGTGATCGGTCACAACGACCGGGATCCCCAACGTTCTGGCATGTTCGACACCCGCGTGAGACGAGATGCCGTTGTCTACGGTGACAATCAGCTGAGCGCCCCGGGCATGGGCCTGATCAACGACTTCCGGGCTTAAACCATAACCGTCTTCAAAACGATTTGGCACCAGGTAGTCAACGTTACTGCAGCCCAACGCGCGCATCGCCAGGATGCTTAGCGCCGTGCTGGTCGCACCATCAGCATCAAAATCGCCGACAACGATGATTCGGGTTCCTTCGCGAAAGGCGTTGTAGAGGATCTCAACCGCTTTTTCGACGCCGTTCAAATGTTGCCACGGCAGCATGCCTTTCACGCTACGCTCAAGCTCCTGCGCGCTACGTACACCACGACTGGCGTATAAACGGCGCAGCAGTGGCGGCAAGTCGGCAGGTAGCTCGGCGGTCTCGTCGGCCTCACGCCGACGAAGTTGTATCTGTTGTTTCACGCGAATTATTTACCGCTGGTTTGTTTTGCATGTGCGTCGAGGAATTCTTTCATCTCTTTCGGGCCCTGATAACCAGGTACGACATAGCCATTGCTCAGCACAATCGCCGGTGTACCGCTGACGCCAAACTGTACGCCCAGCGCATAGTGGTTAGCGATATCCACATCACAGGTCGCCGCTTTTACACCCTTGCCAGTCATCGCGTCATCAAAGGCTTTGTTTTTGTCCTTAGCACACCAGATAGACTTCATGTCCTGCTCAGCCTGGCTGTCCAGCCCCTGACGTGGGAAGGCCAGATAACGTACGGTGATCCCCAACGCATTGTAATCTTTCATCTCTTCATGCAGCTTGTGGCAGTAACCACAAGTGATGTCGGTGAAAACAGTAATGACGTGTTTTTCCTGCGGCGCTTTGTAGATGATCATCTCTTTTTCCAGCGCGTTCAGATGCTTCATCAGCAGTTGGTTGGTGACGTTCACCGGACTTGCGCCGCTCACGTCATACATCGGTCCCTGAATAATATGTTTACCGTCTTCAGTTACGTACAGCACGCCGCTATTGGTCAGTACGGTTTTCATGCCCGCAACCGGAGCAGGTTGAATCTCGGTGCTCTGCACACCCAGCTTTGCTAATGACTGGCGAATTGCCGCGTCGTCTGCATGTACCATGCCGGAAAACGCCGTCGCCAGCAGGGTGAACATCATAAAACGTTTTTTCATAGCCTATCCTATCCTGTCAGCACTCACGCTCGCGGGTGATGCTGTTGATGTAGTTGCCGCAAGCGCTCCGTTGCGACATGAGTATAAATTTGCGTTGTCGAGAGATCGCTATGCCCCAGTAGCATCTGCACCACGCGCAGATCTGCGCCATGGTTGAGCAGATGTGTGGCAAATGCGTGCCGCAGGACGTGCGGTGACAGCTTTTCGCTGTCGATTCCCGCCAACACAGCATAGTGTTTGATACGATGCCAGAAGGTCTGACGGGTCATCTGTTGCGCCCGCTGACTAGGAAACAGCACATCAATCGATACGCCGTTGAGCAACCATGGACGCCCATGCTCCAGGTATGTTTCCAGCCAGTACACTGCCTCCTCACCCAACGGGACAAGGCGCTCTTTGTTACCTTTACCGATCACCCGTACCACGCCCTGACGCAGGCTGACGTCACTCATCGTCAGTCCTACCAGTTCAGACACGCGCAGGCCCGTTGCATACAACACTTCCAGCATGGCTTTGTCGCGTAGCTCCAGCGGTTGATCGATAAGCGGCGCCTGCAGCAGTCGTTCTACCTGCGCTTCGCTGAGATCTTTGGGCAGACGCTGCGGAAGTTTAGGTGATGCAAGCGAGGCGCTGGGGTCATCTTCGCGATATTTTTCGCGGTACAGATGCTGAAAAAAACGTCGCGTCGCACTGAGCAAACGTGCAGAACTGGTGGCTTTATACCCTCCATCCATCCGCTCAGCCAGCAAGGCTTGCAGATCATCACTTTGCGCGGTCGCAAGCGAAGCGCCGCGGTGATGTAACCATTCCACAAGCATGGTCAGATCGCGACGATACGCACTTAATGTGTTTTCCGCCAGATTTCGTTCCAGCCACAGGGCATCAAGAAACTGCTCGATGCGCGCCAGATCCTGTTCCACTCGCGCCCCTTATTCCACTCTCATTTTTGATGCATTATGCCTCATTGTGCCGGGATTGCGGCGATTCTGTTACACTACCCGCAACGCTACAGCAGAATTGAGATGTTTACGTCATGAACATGGGTCTTTTTTACGGTTCCAGCACCTGCTACACCGAAATGGCAGCAGAAAAAATCCGCGATATCCTGGGTCCCGAACTGGTGACACTGCACAACCTCAAAGACGATTCCCCGACCCTAATGGAGCAGTATGACGTGCTCATTTTGGGCATCCCAACCTGGGATTTCGGTGAAATTCAGGAGGACTGGGAAGCGGTCTGGGAGCAACTGGACGACCTCAACCTGGAAGGAAAGATTGTCGCGCTTTACGGTATGGGCGATCAGTTGGGATACGGTGAATGGTTCCTGGATGCGCTGGGTATGTTGCACGATAAACTGATCACCAAAGGTGTAAAGTTTGTCGGCTACTGGCCCACCGAAGGCTACGAATTCACCAGCGATAAACCCGTCATTGCCGATGGGCAGCTGTTTGTTGGTTTGGCGCTGGATGAAACGAACCAGTACGATCTCAGCGATGAACGCATTCAGGCCTGGTGCGAGCAAATTCTTGGCGAAATGGCCGAGCACTGGTCCTGAATTTCTGCCGACTGACGGCTAAGGTCGCAACCTTACCGTCAGTACTACTTCTGCTTCGCCTTTTGCAGCATCAACCGCCGTAAATCCCGCCACTCTGCATCATCCATACTGTCTGCCGCCAGCCACAAATGTTGACGTTTTCCGGCATCAGAGCGCAAACGCAGCATCATGCCTGTTTTAACCATCCAGGGGGCGCTAACGATAGACCACTCTTGCCCTTGCCAGCGCAGACGGCCATCCATCAACAGCCTAATCTCACCCTGACAGGCGTTGATTCGACGCTGACTGCGAACGCTATCGAATACCACCAGAGAGAGCAAAACCAGCCATAATGGGGTGTAGCTCAATGGCCAGGGCATCAATAAAATAAACACCGCGACCAGCCCATGAATTAGCAGTGAAAGCCACTGCGCGCGCCATGATACGCGTAAATCAGATTGCCACTGGACCACGTTCCCGATTCCGTGTCTGGATAAGTCGCACCATCTGCTCCAGCTCAGCATCAGCTGGTTTCCCATGATTCATCAACCAGTTAAATAAATCTGGATCATCACATTCTAGCAGACGGATAAAGATACGCTTTTCTTCGTCACTTAAGCTGTCATATTCATGTTCGAAAAACGGCATGATCGAGATGTCCAGCTCGCGCATACCGCGGCGGCATGCCCAATGAATACGTGCTTTGTTGTTAATATCCATGTTCTTCTCCCTGTCTCGCGAAAACGAAGTATCCCGCTATTGTAACGTGTTTTTCCCGCTCTTTTACGGGAATATCAGTAAACTGAAGCTCGCTCGCTAAATAAAACCTTATTAAGCCAAAGGATTCACCATTTTTTGATGTTTCCTCGCAAAGCGCAATATATGGCACAAATAGCCTGTTTAAACCGCTTGCAATGGGCCATAGCTCTTTTACCATTAGTCATTATCACTGCGTTAAGCAAATCAGGACATTATTATGGCTTTTACATCTTTTCCTCCTCGCCAGCCTTTCGCGTCAACGCGTTTGCCTCTGACGCTAATGACGCTAGATGACTGGGCGCTCGCCACCATCACCGGTGTCGACAGTGAGAAGTATATTCAGGGTCAGGTCACGGCGGATGTCAGCCAGATGACCGAGCATCAGCACCTGTTAGCTGCACATTGTGACGCCAAAGGTAAAATGTGGAGCAACCTGCGTCTGTTCCGACAGGGTGACGGTTTTGCATGGCTTGAGCGCCGTAGCCTGCGTGATGCGCAGCTCACCGAGTTGAAAAAATACGCGGTCTTCTCGAAGGTGGCGATTGCCCCGGATGACGAGCGTGTCCTGCTGGGCGTAGCGGGATTCCAGGCACGTGCAGCGCTGGCCAATCTCTTTAGCGAATTACCGAACAGTGATAAGCAGGTCATTACCGAAGGTGCCTCCACGGTATTGTGGTTCGAACACCCTGCTGAACGTTTTCTGCTGATCGTTGATGCCACCACAGCAGAAACCTTGGTTGAAAAGCTGCGTGGCGAAGCAGAGTTAAATAACAGCCAGCAGTGGCTGGCGCTGGATATCGAAGCGGGTATCCCCGTTATTGATACAGCCAACAGTGCTCAGTTTATTCCACAGGCTACCAATCTGCAGGCTTTGGGCGGGATCAGCTTTAAAAAAGGCTGCTACACCGGTCAAGAAATGGTTGCTCGTGCAAAATTCCGCGGAGCCAATAAACGCGCCATGTGGACTTTGGCGGGTGCCGCCGGTCGAGTACCGGAAGCTGGCGAAGACCTTGAATTAAAAATGGGCGAGAACTGGCGTCGTACCGGTACCGTACTTGCCGCAGTAAAACTGGCCGATGGTCAGGTACTGGTGCAGGTTGTGATGAATAACGACATGGAGGCCGACAGCGTGTTCCGCGTTCGTGACGACGCAAAAACGCTGCAAATCGTACCGCTGCCGTATTCGTTGGAAGAGTAAATGAATAATGCCTGATTGCGATGCGTCTATCAGGCATGCTGGCTTTTGTTTTGTAGGCCGGATAAGGCGCTAGCCTCCATCCGGCGTCAGTGATTACGCCTGACCAACGTACAGATAGATCGCCAGGAAGTGGCAAACGCTGCCGCCCAGCACAAAGCCGTGCCAGATCGCATGGTTATAAGGAATACGCTTACAGACGTAGAAAATTACGCCCAGGGAATACACCACACCGCCAACAGCCAGCAACGTCACGCCTCCCGCTGCCAACTTAACCGCCAGTTGATACACCACAATCAGCGATAGCCAGCCCATTGTCAGGTAGGTTACCAGCGACAGAACCTTAAATCGGTGCGCAATGGTCAGTTTGAATAAAATACCGATCAGCGCCAGGCTCCAGATAACAATCATCAGTCCACGTGCCAGCGGCGAATCAAGCCCCACCAGCAGAAATGGCGTGTAGGTCCCGGCAATCAGCAGATAAATCGCACAGTGGTCAAATTTTTTCAGCCAGACTTTCGCTCTCTGATGGGGGATCGCGTGATACAAGGTTGAGGCGAGGAACAGCAGGATCATGCTGCCGCCGTACAGGCTATAGCTGGTAATGGCCATAGCGCTGGCGTTGGTATCTACTGCCTGGATCAGTAATAACACCAGTCCGACAATCCCAAACACCAGCCCGATACCGTGACTGATGCTATTGGCTATTTCCTCTGCCAACGAATATCCCTGCGCGATTAATGGCTTCTGAACCATAAGTTACTCCCCAGAAACGAACACTTTCGTTATTGCGCCTCTAGCGTAACTGAGAATGGTTCCAGTGAACACCTGTTAGCTAAAATAAATATCACATTAATATTAATCCTTTAAAATCATTGTGTTGCAAGTGATTTTTCAACTAACAGATGTTTCTTTAAATCAAAGGCATTTAAAATCAATCACATAAAATTGCGTCTGATTCGGGTAAATCTCGGCAATCACATGTTTAAGTTCTTCAAGCGTCATGTTTTCCTGCTGGGCATGTTTATCCGTTAGCGTATCCAGCGTGACGGTTGAGGTGCCAACAACCTCAATCGTGCAGAAGTAACCGTCATCTTCGAAGCGCCCAACCCGTAAAATGTCCCCGGCTTTGAAGTGTGATTCGGACTCGTCACGAATGGTGATGGTCTTGCGTCCGGCCAGAATGTCATCCTGGAAACGCTGAAAAAAAGTGATGTCATTTGGCTGCATGTTATTATTCCCTGTAGATGAAGTCTGATGAGTGAGTTTTGCCATTGTGAGTATGTTCTCCCACGCTGCCATCGCCAGTCTCAACAATCTTGAGATGCTGGTCTACAACTATGTCATCAAAAACCGTGACAAAGTCATGTACATGACCATTCGCGAGCTGGCCGATGCCGTGGGTGTTTCCACTACCACCGTACTGCGCTTTTGCCGCAAGCTTAAATGTGAAGGTTACTCAGAATTTCGCGTGCGCTTCAAATTATATTTAGAGCAGAATGAACCGCAACAGGCTAATTTCGGTGCCAGCGAAATTATCAGTTTCTTTAAAGGCGTCAATAACGACGAGTTCGATAAACTGCTCGATCAGGCTGTTGATATTATATTATCGTCCGAACGTATTATATTCGTCGGAGCAGGAACGTCTGGAGCGCTGGCAAAATATGGCGCACGTTTTTTCTCAAACGTCGGTAAATTCAGTAATCACATTGACGATCCTTATTTCCCGGTAACTAACGACATGGCCAGAAACGCGCTGGCGATCGTGCTTTCCGTATCTGGAGAAACAGAAGAGATCCTGCGCTTTGCCAGCCAGTTCAGTCTGCACAACTGTAAGGTTCTGTCGGTCACCAGCCATGAACACTCTCGCCTGGCGAAACTCGCCGACTTTAACCTCTCCTGGCATGTACCACAAACACGTATTGCCGGGGTATACGATATAACCACGCAGATCCCCGTTATTTATATTCTGGAATCACTCGGTCGCAAGCTGGCGAAAAGAATAGCGTAAAAAAAACAATCTGTTTTTTTGATGTAACAAATCACATTTACGCTATTTTGTTATATCGTGACATTTATCTTTCCTTTGTTAGACTCAAAATCAGATTGTATTAATTTGAGACTGAGCGCAGATGAAAAAACTTACCTTACCAAACGATTTTTTATGGGGCGGCGCGGTTGCGGCGCACCAGGTTGAAGGCGGCTGGAACAAAGGTGGCAAAGGCCCCAGCATTTGCGACGTACTGACCGGAGGGGCACACGGTGTTCCGCGAGAAATCACTCAGGAAGTTGAGCCCGGTAAGTACTACCCCAACCACGAAGCTGTCGATTTTTACAGTCATTACAAAGAAGACATCAAGCTGTTTGCCGAGATGGGGTTCAAATGCTTCCGTACCTCCATCGCCTGGACCCGTATCTTCCCCAAAGGGGACGAAATCCAACCGAATGAAGAAGGGCTAAAGTTCTACGACGACATGTTCGATGAACTGCTGAAGTACAACATTGAACCAGTCATCACCCTTTCCCACTTTGAAATGCCGCTGCACCTGGTTCAACAGTACGGTAGCTGGACCAATCGTAAAGTCGTCGATTTCTTTGTCCGTTTTGCTGAAGTCGTTTTTGAGCGCTATAAGCACAAGGTCAAATACTGGATGACCTTCAATGAGATCAACAACCAGCGTAACTGGCGCGCGCCGCTGTTTGGCTATTGCTGCTCCGGCGTGGTGTATACCGAGCATGAAAACCCTGAAGAGACTATGTACCAGGTGCTGCATCACCAGTTCGTGGCCAGCGCGCTGGCGGTAAAGGCGGCACGTCGCATCAACCCGGAAATGAAAGTCGGCTGCATGCTGGCGATGGTGCCACTGTACCCGTTCTCCTGTAAGCCTGAAGATGTGATGTTCGCGCAGGAATCGATGCGTGAGCGCTACGTTTTCACTGACGTTCAGCTGCGCGGCTACTATCCATCATATGTACTGAACGAGTGGGAACGCCGCGAATTCAACATCCGAATGGAGGCCGGCGATGAGCAAATCCTGCGTGAAGGCACCTGTGACTTTCTCGGATTCAGTTACTACATGACCAACGCGGTAAAAGCGGAAGGCGGCAGCGGCGATGCCATTTCTGGTTTTGAGGGCAGCGTACCGAACCCGCACGTAAAAGCCTCCGACTGGGGCTGGCAGATTGACCCCGTCGGTCTACGCTATGCCTTATGTGAGCTGTATGAACGCTACCAGAAGCCGCTGTTTATCGTTGAAAACGGGTTTGGCGCTTATGACAAAGTAGAAGAAGACGGCAGCATCAACGACGACTATCGCATCGACTATCTGCGCGCCCACATCGAAGAAATGATGAAAGCGGTGACCTATGATGGCGTAGACCTGATGGGCTACACGCCATGGGGCTGCATCGACTGCGTATCGTTTACCACCGGTCAGTACAGCAAACGTTACGGCTTTATCTACGTGAACAAACATGACGACGGCACCGGCGATATGTCGCGTTCACGAAAGAAGAGTTTTGACTGGTACAAAGAGGTGATTGCCAGCAACGGCGAGAATCTGTAATTTTTGCCGGATGGCGGCGTAAACGCCTTGTCCAGCCTACAGGTTATACTCCCGTAGGCTGGATAAACGCAGCGCTATCCGGCAATCAAGTCCCTACTTCCCGCCCGCCAGTTCCAGAAAACTGCCCGTTACGTAAGATGCCTTCTCGCTCAACAGCCAGGTAATTGCCTGCGCGACTTCTTCCGGCTGCCCGCCACGCTGCATAGGCAACAGTGATTTCACGCGATCGACCCTTCCCGGCTCGCCGCCTGATGCGTGCATTTCAGTGTAGATAAGACCTGGTCGCACGCAGTTTACGCGGATCCCTTGTGCCGCAACCTCCAGCGCCAGGCCGGTGGTGAGCGTGTCCACAGCGCCTTTCGAGGCCGCGTAATCAACATATTCGAATGGCGCACCAAGCCGCGATGCCGCCGAAGAGACATTTACAATCGCGCCACCCTGACCGCCGTGCTTGAACGACATGCGCTTTACCGCTTCCCGACAGCACAGAAAATAGCCGGTAACGTTGGTTGCCAGTACGCGATTAATTCGTTCGGCGGTTAAGTTTTCGACCGTGCTTTGCTCAAACAAGATCCCGGCATTATTCACCAGGGCAGTCAGTTGCTCGCCTTCACGGTCAATAGACTCAAACATTGCCACCACCTGGCTTTCATCACTGATATCCGCACGCAAAGCAAATGCTTTACCGCCTGCAGCGACGATGTTGTTCACCACCTCGGTTGCCGCACGAATATTGTGATGAAAATTCACGGCGACCGTGTAACCCTCTTGCGCCAGTTGCAGCGCGGTTGCTCGACCAATGCCACGACTGCCGCCCGTCACCAATGCTATAGCCATAACGTTTCTCCCAAAAAATAAAGGCGCCGAAGCGCCTTTAAAAGATAGTTGAATCAGCAGATTACTGATATTCGCTCATCGGTACACAGGAGCAGAACAGGTTACGGTCACCGTAAACGTCATCAAGGCGTTTCACGGTTGGCCAGTATTTGTTCGCCACACCCGCCGGGAAGACGGCGATTTCGCGGCTGTAACCGTGATTCCACTCCGCGACCAGCTCGTTTTGCGTGTGCGGTGAGTTAACCAGCGGGTTATCTTCCAGTGACCATTCACCGGCTTTCACGCGATCGATCTCAGCGCGGATTGCCAGCATCGCATTGATAAAGCGATCCAGTTCCACTTTGCTTTCAGATTCAGTCGGTTCAACCATCAGGGTACCCGCGACCGGGAATGACATAGTCGGCGCATGGAAACCGTAATCGATTAGGCGCTTGGCAATATCCAGTTCGCTGATGCCGGTCTCTTCTTTCAGTGGACGAATGTCGAGAATACATTCATGCGCCACGCGACCATCGCGACCGGTATACAGTACCGGATAAGCATCTTTCAGACGGCTGGCAATGTAGTTAGCGTTAAGAATCGCCACCTGGCTTGCCTGCTTCAGACCTTCTGCGCCCATCATACGGATGTACATCCAGCTGATTGGCAGAATGGATGCGCTACCGAACGGCGCCGCAGAAACTGCGCCCTGACGGGTCAGCATCCCTTCAATCTGCACTACGCTGTGGCCCGGTACAAACGGCGCCAGATGTGATTTCACGCCGATCGGTCCCATACCTGGGCCGCCGCCGCCGTGCGGAATGCAGAATGTTTTATGCAGGTTGAGGTGCGAGACATCTGCGCCAATAAAGCCCGGCGTGGTGATCCCAACCTGAGCGTTCATGTTCGCGCCATCCAGGTAAACCTGGCCGCCGAACTGGTGCACAACGTCGCACACTTCACGGATCGTTTCTTCATAAACGCCGTGGGTGGATGGGTAGGTCACCATAATGCAAGAAAGGTTGTCGGCATGTTGTTCTGCTTTTGCTCGCAGATCGTCCAGGTCGATGTTGCCGTTCTTATCACAGGCGACAACCACTACCTGCATACCCGCCATCTGTGCAGATGCCGGGTTGGTACCGTGGGCAGAAGCCGGGATCAAGCAGATATCGCGATGACCTTCGTTACGGCTTTCGTGATAATGACGAATCGCCAGCAGACCCGCATACTCGCCCTGCGCACCGGAGTTCGGCTGCATGCAGACGGCATCATAACCGGTCAGTTTAACCAACCACTCGGAAAGCTGGCCGATCATCTGATGATAACCTTCAGCCTGCTCTGGCGGGCAGAACGGATGCAGCTCAGCGAATTCAGGCCAGGTGATAGGGATCATCTCGGCAGCGGCGTTGAGCTTCATGGTGCAGGAACCCAGCGGGATCATTGCCTGATTCAGCGCCAGATCTTTACGCTCCAGTGAGTGCATGTAGCGCATCATCTCGGTTTCGCTGTGATAGCGGTTGAACACCGGATGGCTGAGGATCGCATCGTCACGCAGCATGCTTTCCTGAATAGAACGGCTGTCGAGCGCCACGTCTTTATCCAGCGTATCGATGTTCAGAGCGTGACTGTCGCCCAGCAGTACATTGAACAACTGCACCACGTTTTCACGGGTGGTGGTTTCATCGAGCGTAATACCTACCGCGTTATGGATATCGCTACGCAGGTTGATTTCTGCCGCTTCGGCACGCGCCAGCACTGCGGCCTTATCGGCTACTTCAACGCACAGGGTGTCGAAGTAATGCGCATGACGCAGCTTCAATCCTTTCTGTTGCAGACCGGCTGCCAGGATATCAGTCAGGCGGTGGATGCGATTAGCAATGCGTTTCAGGCCAACTGGACCATGATAAACAGCATACAGACTGGCGATGTTGGCCAGCAGGACCTGCGAGGTACAAATGTTGGAGTTCGCTTTCTCGCGGCGGATATGCTGCTCACGAGTCTGCATCGCCATGCGCAGTGCGGTATTGCCCGCCGCATCTTTGGAGACGCCGATAATACGGCCTGGCATGGAGCGTTTGAATTCGTCTTTAGCGGCGAAGAATGCCGCGTGTGGGCCACCGTAACCCATCGGTACGCCGAAGCGTTGTGCAGAACCGAAAACGATATCCGCGCCCTGTTTGCCCGGAGCAGTCAGCAGTACCAGCGCCATAAAGTCGGCAGCGACACTGACCACAATTTTACGGGATTTCAGCTCAGTAATCAGTTTGCTGTAGTCATGCACTTCACCGGTGGTGCCAACCTGCTGCAACAGCACGCCAAACACATCCTGGTGATCCAGTGCTTTCGCCGCGTCATCAACAATCACGTCAAAACCAAAGGTTTGTGCACGGGTACGCACGACGTCCAGCGTTTGCGGATGAACATCAGCCGCAACGAAGAAGCGGTTGGCGTTTTTCAGTTTGCTGACGCGTTTTGCCATCGCCATCGCTTCAGCCGCCGCGGTGGCTTCATCCAGCAGAGAAGCGGAAGCCATATCCAGCCCCGTCAGATCCAGTGTGACCTGTTGGAAATTGAGCAGCGCTTCCAGGCGCCCCTGAGAAACTTCTGGCTGATACGGCGTATACGCAGTGTACCAGCCCGGGTTTTCCAGCATGTTGCGCAGGATAACCGGTGGCAACTGCACGGCGGTGTAGCCCATGCCAATGTAGGACGTGAAGCGCTTGTTACGCCCAGCGATGGCTTTTAATTCAGCCAGCGCAGCGTATTCGGTCGCCGCCTCGCCCACCTGCGGAGGGGTTGCGAGCTGAATGTCTTTCGGCACAATCTGGCCGATCAGCGCGTTTAACGACTCGGCGCCAACCGCATTCAGCATCTCTTGCTGCTGCGCGGCGTCCGGTCCGATGTGGCGTTCAATGAAAGCGCCGCTGTTTTCAAGCTGGCTTAACGTCTGTGTCATGGGCGATGGTTCCTGAAACGTGCAGTGAATCGTGATTGTCTCTGTCTACGAGCCCGGCAGCGCTAGCGCTTACCGGGTCTACGCATGCTTTGTAGGCCGGATAAGCGCAGCGCCATCCGGCAAAAGCGTATTTACTCGTCTTCTAACAATGCTTCATATGCGGTCGCATCCAGCAGCGATTCAATTTCGCTTTCATCGCTGGCTTTGATTTTGAAAATCCAGCCGCCCGCATACGGCTCGCTGTTGACCAGTTCCGGGGAGTCGCTGAGCGCGTCGTTAACCGCCACAATCTCACCACCTACTGGCGCATAGATATCGGATGCCGCTTTTACGGACTCCGCAACGGCACAATCATCGCCCGCGCTCACAGTTGCGCCAACTTCTGGCAGGTCAACGAAAACCATGTCACCTAACAGCTCCTGAGCGTGTTCGGTGATACCAACGGTGTAAGAGCCGTCAGCTTCTTTGCGCAGCCATTCGTGTTCTTTGCTGTATTTCAGTTCTGCAGGTACGTTGCTCATCAATCAATCTCCAAAAAAGGATGAATTACGCGACGGCTTTGCCGTTACGCACAAAAACAGGTTTAGTCACTTTTACCGGCATTTCGCGGTTACGGATCTGCACGATCGCAGTTTCACCGATACCCGCAGGGACTCGCGCCAACGCGATGCTGTAACCAAGAGTTGGGGAGAATGTCCCGCTGGTGATAATGCCTTCCTGCTGGTTGCCGGAAGCATCGGTGAAGCGCACCGGCAGTTCATTACGCAGCACGCCTTTCTCGGTCATCACCAGCCCGACCAGTTGTTCGTGGCCTTTTTCACGCTGCATTTCCAACGCTTCACGACCGATAAAGTCGCGGTCAGCTGGTTCCCATGCGATGGTCCAGCCCATGTTGGCCGCCAGTGGAGAAATGCCTTCGTCCATCTCCTGACCGTACAGGTTCATGCCCGCTTCCAGACGCAGCGTGTCACGCGCGCCGAGACCGCAAGGTTTAACGCCTGCTTGTACCAGCGCACGCCAGAAATCTGCCGCTTTTTCATTCGGCATGGCAATTTCATAACCTGCTTCGCCGGTATAACCGGTGGTTGCGATAAACAAGTCGCCCGCCTGAACGCCGAAGAACGGCTTCATGCCTGCTACCGCCTGACGCTGCTCGTCAGTAAACAACGTAGCTGCTTTTTCCTGTGCGTTTGGACCCTGTACCGCAATCAGCGACAGGTCGTCACGAACGGTGATGTCGATGGCGTAAGGTTCAGCGTGTTGGGTAATCCAGGAGAGGTCTTTTTCGCGGGTGGCGGAGTTAACAACGAGGCGGAAGAAGTCTTCAGTGAAGTAGTAGACAATCAGGTCATCTATCACGCCGCCCGAAGCGTTAAGCATACCGGAGTAGAGGGCTTTACCCGTCTTCGTTAGCTTTGCGACGTCGTTTGCCAGCAGATAACGCAAGAACTCCCGGGTGCGGCTACCGCGCAGGTCGACGATGGTCATATGCGACACATCAAACATTCCGGCATCGGTGCGAACAGCATGGTGTTCATCGAGCTGAGAACCGTAATGCAGTGGCATCATCCAGCCATGGAAATCGACCATGCGCGCGCCACATAGCGTGTGTTGTTCGTACAAAGGAGTCTGTTGAGCCATCTTTTCCTCGTTGAATAAGCGGGGCTACCAACTCTTTCGCGGTGAAATTTTCGCCACGAAACCCAGCACCGCAGCCGCTCCAGGGGCTACGACGCAAACGTTCTCTTTGTCCTGAACTTACCACCGAAACAGACGCTAAACCATAAGTCAAAATTAACCATCACATTAGCTTATGGCGAAAAACAGCCAGATCGCCAACAGAATAAAACTCCATGTACATAGTAATAAATCAGAATAAAAAACAAAGATAAGCGCAAACCTACAGCACCAATCCACATTAAATGTGGAAAAAATGTCAAAAATGGCGTTATGAAAAAAACGTGATATTAAAAAAACTAATGCGAAAAAAGGCGTGGAATTAGATTATTTCAAATGAGAGAAGCACCCCGGCGCGCAGGCCGGGAGAGGAAAGTGTGACGGGTCTCAAACTCTTAAGATTGTCCTTACGGACACTAACGTAACCACTCGGGAAGATCGTTCAGTCCCATCGCCTGACGGATGAGTTGTGGTTTTACGCCCGGGAGGGTATCGGCCAGTTTCAGCCCAATATCGCGTAGCAGTTTTTTCGCCGGATTCTCGCCTGCAAACAGTTCACGGAAACCCTGCATCCCTGCCAGCATCAGCGCTGCGCTGTGCTTACGGCTGCGTTCGTAGCGGCGTAAATAAAGATACTGACCAATATCTTTACCCTGACGCTGTAGCCGCTTAAGTTCATCGATCAGCTCCGCCGCATCCATAAAGCCAAGGTTAACCCCCTGACCCGCCAGCGGGTGGATGGTATGCGCCGCATCCCCCACCAGCACCAGACGATGGGAGGCGAACTGACGGGCATAACGTCCCGTCAGCGGAAACGCCTGACGTTCGCTTTCAAGGCTGCACAGCCCCAGACGATTATCAAAAGCGATATTCAGCGCCTGATTAAACTCGTCAATGCTTGCCTGCTGCATACGTTCTGCTTCCTGCGGCGAGAGCGACCAGACGATAGAACACAGGTGTGGATCGCTGAGCGGCAGGAATGCCAGGATCCCCTCGCCGTGAAACGCCTGACGCGCAACTGCACCGTGCGCTTCCTGCGTACGGATAGTCGCCACCAGCGCATGATGACGATAATCCCAGAAGGTGAGCGGAATATCCGCTTTGTTGCGCAGCCAGGAGTTGGCACCATCAGCACCGACGACCAGACGAGCCGTCAGCATCGCGCCATCTTTCAGGGTCAGAAATGCTTCGTTCTCACCCCAGGCCACCTGCTGTAATTCAGCGGGTGCCATCAGCGTAATATCCGCTGAACGCTGCGCCTTTTGCCACAGCGCATAATGAATCTCTGAGTTTTCGACAATGTGCCCCAAATGGCTGTAGCCCATGCTCTGGTCATCAAACGCAATACGCCCAAAGCTGTCTTTGTCCCAGACTTCCATGCCGTGGTAGCAGCAAGCGCGACGGGCAACAATGTCGGACCAGACGCCAAGACGGGTAAGCAGTTTTTCGCTGGCGGCATTAATGGCCGAAACACGAAGCTGAGGAGGTGCATCCGCCGCCAACGGCTGCGGAACATGTTGTTCTAATACAGCAACGCGCAACCCGCTGCCCTGTAAGCCGCAGGCAACCGCCAGTCCTACCATGCCGCCACCAACAATTGCTACATCAACACTTTGCACTGTTTGCTCCTGAAAATAGGACAATCAAAAACCGTAGGCCGGATAAGGCAAAGCCGCCATCCGGCATCAATTCCGCGACATTGCCTGATGGCGCTGCGCTTATCAGGCCTACTTCTTTAATTCGGCCTACAGGTTATATTTAGCGCGCAACCCAGCCCAGGGTCCGCTCCGCCAGCGCATCGCGCGCAGGGGTGAATAATTCCATCGCCATCAGCCCGGCATTACGCCCAACAACCAGCGGGGCCCAGTGATTGGCAAACAAATACACTAAATTATTGGTCACACCAATCGTCGTATCACGATCGCTTTCGCGGCGCTGCTGATAGCGTGCCAACACCGCATAATCACCCACATCTTCCGCGCCGTTTTCCGCCTGCGTCAACGTCTCAGCCAGGCTCATTACGTCACGCAGACCCAGGTTGAAACCTTGCCCGGCAATGGGATGCAGCGTCTGGGCGGCGTTCCCTACCAGCACGGTACGATGGGTAATCGCCTTCAGCGCTGTAGTTAACGAAAGCGGGTAGGCGCTGCGTTTACCGGCCTGGGTAATACGTCCCAGTCGCCAGCCAAAAGCGGTTTGTAGTTCACGGCAAAACTGTTCGTCGGACCAGGCCATAATCTCATCACGCTGCTCCAGCGGATGGCACCACACCAACGAGCAGCGACCGTCAGACATCGGCAGCATTGCCAGCGGACCATATTGCGTGAAGCGTTCAAACGCTCGCCCGTCGTGCGGTACAGAGGTCGTGACGTTGGCAATTACCGCCAGTTGCTCATAAGGCTGTTGCAGCCAGTCAACACCGCAGGCGGTAGCCAGTGCGGAGCGCGTACCGTCGGCGGCCACCAGCAGGCGACCATCAATTATTTCGCCATTTTCCAGCGTTACTTCAACGCGCTCCTGCGTGCGCGACACGCTAGCTACGCGGTCGGGGCAGTGCAATGTGACGCCCGGAGCTTTGCGCAGCAGCGCAAACAGACGCAGCCCGACGTCGTGCAGTTCTACCACCTGGCCCAGAGCCGGAATACGGTATTCCTGCGCATCCAGCGTCACAAATCCGGCATGACCGCGATCGCTGACGTGAACCGTTTTAATGGCCGTTGCGCAATCGGCAATCGCCTGCCATACGCCAATTCGCGCCAGCTGTTGGCAGGTTCCTGCCGCCAGAGCGATCGCCCTGGCATCAAACCCGGGATGGCGGTCAGTTTCAGGTTCGCTCGCTTCTATCAGATGAACCGGCAGAGTCCCATGGCTGAGCTGAGAAATGGCCAACGCCAGCGTCGCGCCAACCATACCACCACCAACGATAATCACGCTCATTGCAGTCGCGCCGCAGCCATTAAGGCTTCAATGTCATCCGCTTTCTTCACTACGCTGGCGGTCAGGTTTTCATTGCCGTCCTCGGTGATGAGAATGTCATCCTCAATACGAATGCCGATACCACGATAAGCCGGTGGTACATCGGCGTCTGGCGCGATATACAGTCCCGGCTCGACGGTGAGCACCATTCCCGGCTCAAGAATACGTGAGCGGTCCTGACCATAAACGCCGACGTCGTGCACATCCAGCCCAAGCCAGTGGCTTAGACCATGCATAAAGAATGGGCGATGTGCATTTTCGGTAATCAACTGATCGACATCACCGTGCAAAATACCGAGTTTCACCAGACCCGTAATCATGATGCGCACCACTTCGCCAGTGACTTCCTGAATGGACGTTCCGGGACGATACAAACGCAGGCTGGTCTCTAAGGATTCCAGCACGATATCGTAGATTTCACGCTGTGCTGGGGTAAATTTACCATTTACCGGAAAGGTACGCGTAATGTCGCCCGCATAGCCTTTGTATTCACAGCCAGCGTCGATCAGCACCAAATCGCCATCGCGCATTTCACTTTCATTTTCGGTGTAATGCAGGATACAGCCGTTTTCACCGCTGCCGACAATCGTGTTATAGGACGGATAACGCGCACCATGGCGGGTAAATTCGTGGTGAATCTCCCCTTCTAACTGGTATTCAAACATTCCCGGACGGCATTTTTCCATCGCACGGGTATGCGCCAGCGCGGTGATTTCTCCGGCACGACGCATGACCGCAATCTCTTCCGGTGATTTGAACAGGCGCATCTCATGCACCATTGGACGCCAGTCGATAATCGCGGCAGGTGCGTGCAGATTTTGTCTGGAGCCTTTACGCAGTTTATCCAGTGCCGTGCACACAATCTCGTCGGCCCAGGCATATTCGCCCTGTGCGTGGTAGACCGCGTCCAGGCCATTGAGCAACAGGTGCAGCTGTTGGTTGATTTCACTGAAGGCCAGCGCCCGGTCAACGCCAAGTTTTGCCGGGGCAGCATCCTGGCCCAGACGGCGACCAAACCAGATCTCCGCCGTCAGATCGCGAACCCGATTGAACAAAATGCTATGGTTATGAGTGTCATCGCTTTTAATCAGCACCAGCACAGCTTCAGGTTCGTTAAAACCGGTGAAGTACCAGAAATCACTGCTTTGGCGGTACGGGTATTCACTGTCCGCGCTGCGCGTCGCTTCAGGCGCAGCAAAAATCAGCGCGGCGCTGCCGGGCTGCATTTGTGCCAGTAAAGCCTGGCGACGACGCTGGAATTCTTGCTGAGATATCTCGCTCATCACACTCTCCTTTGCGTTTCGTTCTTAGTGCAGAGTCGGTTTACGGACTTCCGGTGCAGTCGGCTGCTGACGCGTAAACGTGTCATGACACAGCAAAGCGGCTACGCGCACGTATTCGATGATCTCTTCGAGCGACATTTCCAGCTCTTCCTGATCTTCGTCTTCGTCATACCCTAACTGCGCGATATTGCGCAGGTCGTCAATCGCTTCCCCGGTTTCGCCGGTTACTTTGTCGAGCTTCGGCTGCGTGACGCCAAGGCCCAGCAAAAAGTGGTTTACCCATCCCGCCAGCGCATCGGCGCGATCGAACACGCTGACGTCATCCCCTTCAGGCAGATAAAGCTGAAAAAGGAAGCCGTCGTCTTCGAGGGCATCGCTGGTGGCAGAGTGCATTTTCAGCAGCGCCTGAGCCAGCTCGTGACCAAAGGCCAGACCTTCGTTCGTCAGGTCGTGCAACAGCGGCTGCCATGAGCTGTCGTTGTTTCCACCGCAAATCATTCCGCTTATCAAGCCGTGCATTTCGGCCGGGGTTAATCCAGCCCCTTGTTGGTTCAAAAACTGGCTAACTTCGTTGTAACCAGGCATTTCGTTCTGTATAGACATAAGCATTCGTCATCAAAGGGAGGAATATTCATGGTATGCTACCACTTTGGACCCTGGTGGACCAGAAAAGGGCTTGTATCTTGATACCAGGGTAGCTATAGTGTCGCCCCTTCGCGGACCCACGGTCTGGAGACGAAGGCAGCGCAGTCAATCAGCAGGAAGGTGGCATGTCTGCACAACCCGTCGATATCCAAATATTTGGCCGTTCACTGCGAGTGAATTGCCCGCCTGAACAAAGGGATGCGTTGAATCAGGCTGCGGACGATCTCAATCAGCGATTGCAAGATCTGAAAGTTCGCACTAGAGTCACAAATACTGAGCAGTTGGTTTTCATCGCCGCGTTGAACATCAGCTATGAATTAACTCAGGAAAAAGCGAAGACGCGTGAGTACGCGGCGAGCATGGAACAACGTATTCGGATGCTACAACAGACCATCGAACAGGCGTTGCTTGATCAGGGTCGCATAACCGAAAAAACGGGCCAAAACTTTGAATAACACTTTTCGGTTTACTGTGGTAGAGTGACCGTGAAGACAAAATTTCTCTGAGATGTTTGCAAGCGGGCCAGTCCCCTGAGCCGATATTTCATACCACAAGAATGTGGCGCTCCACGGTTGGTGAGCATGCTCGGCCCGTCCGAGAAGCCTTAAAACTGTGACGACACATTCACCTTGAACCAAGGGTTCAAGGGTTACAGCCTGCGGCGGCATCTCGGAGATTCCCTTCTACCTGGCAACAGCCATGACATTACTTTCTGAACTCCCTTTATCCCGGCAAGAAATTCGTCAACTGATTCGGCAGCGTCGTCGTGCGCTTACCTCCGAACAGCAACGACAATACGGTCAGCAAGCCGCGACCCGTATGCTCAGCTTTCCCCCTGTTGTACTCGCTCATACGGTGGCAGTATTCCTCTCGTTCGATGGCGAACTCGATACCCAGCCGCTAATAGATCAGCTGTGGCGAGCGGGCAAGCGCGTTTATCTTCCGGTTCTTCATCCCTTCAGCGCCGGTAATTTGCTGTTCCTGCACTATCATCCGCATAGCGACCTGGTAACCAATCGCTTAAAGATCCAGGAACCACGACTTGATGTACGTGACGTATTACCGCTGTCACAGCTGGATGTACTGATTACGCCGCTAGTGGCGTTTGATGAATATGGGCAACGCCTGGGCATGGGCGGCGGATTTTATGACCGCACGCTACAAAACTGGCAGCAGCATAAGATCCAGCCCGTAGGCTACGCGCACGATTGTCAGCGAGTAGAAAAGCTGCCTGTTGAAGAATGGGATATCCCGCTGCCTGCGGTGGTGACGCCGTCAAAAGTATGGGAATGGTAGCTTTTTTGTCGATTGACAGCGCCGTTTTTTTAAACTAACTTTCTCGGTGAAGGGTGAGGGAGGCGAACCTCCCTCCTGCGTACTCTCTGTTAATATGCTGGCGAAGCGATGATTAACAGGATCAGCAGCATGATGACGTATCTCATCATCGTCCCTTTCCTTTTTAAAGCCTCTGCTTCGGTAGGGGCTTTCCCGTTTCAGCACGATGCTGAGCCCCTATCGTAAATTCCTTTTATTGATGTACAACGCAGAGCGCAGCCTTTAATTACCAATTGCGGCAAAGATCGAAAACGGAATGTATGCGTTACACAAAGAGATAGTAAGGCAGGATAATCAGAGGAAAGATGGGCAGGTCAACTGCCTGCCCATGTAGAGGAAATCAGTACAGCAGACGAGCGCGAATGGTTCCCGGAAGAGCTTTCATCGCCTGCAGCGCTTTCTCCGCCACATCTTCATCCGCTTCAATATCAATAACTACGTAACCTACCTGTGCGGAAGTCTGCAGATACTGTGCGGCAATGTTGACGCCCTGCTCGGCAAAAATCTGGTTCAGCGCGGTCAGTACGCCCGGACGGTTTTCGTGAATGTGCATCAGACGACGACCGCCGTGTAGCGGCAGCGAAACTTCCGGGAAGTTAACTGCAGACAGCGTAGAGCCGTTGTCGGAATACTTGGTCAGTTTCCCTGCCACTTCCAGACCGATGTTTTCCTGCGCTTCCAGCGTTGAACCACCAATGTGCGGCGTCAGGATCACGTTGTCGAAATCACACAGCGGCGAAGTGAAAGGATCGCTGTTGGTTGCCGGCTCGGTTGGGAATACGTCGATTGCCGCCCCTGCCAGGTGCTTGGTCGCTAACGCGTCGCACAGCGCAGGAATATCAACAACCGTACCACGTGCGGCGTTAATCAGCAGCGCGCCTGGTTTCATCAACGCAATCTCACGCGCGCCCATCAGATTTTTGGTGGAGGCATTTTCCGGTACGTGCAAACTGACCACGTCGCTCATATTGAGCAGGTCGGAAAGATGCTGCACCTGCGTGGCGTTGCCGAGTGGGAGTTTATTTTCAATATCATAGAAATAGACATGCATCCCCAGCGATTCCGCCAGAATGCCTAACTGAGTACCAATGTGGCCGTAGCCGATGATCCCCAGTTTTTTGCCACGCGCTTCAAAGGAGCCGGTAGCTAGTTTGTTCCACACGCCGCGGTGTGCTTTGGCGTTCGCTTCAGGTACACCGCGTAGCAGGAGAAGCAGTTCGCCAATCACCAGTTCCGCAACGGAACGCGTGTTAGAGAATGGTGCGTTAAACACGGGGATCCCGCGCTTTGCCGCAGCGGTCAGATCAACCTGGTTGGTGCCGATACAGAAGCAGCCAATCGCGACCAGTTTCTCTGCGGCGTCAATCACATCTTCAGTCAGATGGGTACGGGATCGCAGGCCAATGAAGTGGGCATCACGGATGGACTCTTTCAGTTGTTCAGTGTCCAGAGCGCCTTTGTGAAACTCGATGTTGGTATAACCTGCTGCACGAAGGCTTTCGAGTGCTTTTTGATGCACGCCTTCTACCAGCAGAAATTTAATCTTATCTTTCTCCAGTGATACCTTTGCCATTTCCCCGACCCTGTCTTTTTTTGTTCAAACTGATGTGTTGTGTGTGGGATTTTCATCCGCCTCTTCAACATATCAAAAAATAATATTGCGGCAATATGAACGTTTGCGTCGCCGTGCTGAAGAAATGTCATTCAGAGAGAAATGTCAGAGGAAAATACTGGCGATAACTTTTTCTTTGGAGAGATCGGCAGGACAATATTATAAACGTGACACAAGTCACCAAATTTGCCCTGCCAAAATTTTTTTAACGGGAGAAGACACTCCCATCAGATCATTTTACGATAGTTTTCACGCCGTCTGGGGTACCGATCAGCGCGACATCCGCACCACGGTTGGCAAACAGACCGACGGTTACCACGCCCGGAATCGCATTGATGGCGTTTTCCATGGCCACGGCATCAAGGATCTCCAGACCATGTACATCAAGGATCACGTTGCCGTTGTCCGTCACTACGCCCTGACGGTATTCAGGACGACCGCCCAGCTTCACCAACTGGCGAGCCACAGCGCTGCGCGCCATTGGGATCACTTCAACCGGCAGCGGGAAGTTGCCGAGAATGTCGACTTCTTTGGACGCATCCGCGATGCAGATAAATTTCTTCGCCACGGAAGCAATGATTTTTTCACGAGTCAACGCTGCACCGCCGCCCTTAATCATCTGCATGTGGCCGTTGATTTCATCCGCGCCGTCCACGTATACGCCGAGACTATCAACTTCGTTAAGATCGAACACGTGGATGCCAAGGCTTTTGAGTTTTTCGGTTGAAGCGTCCGAACTGGATACCGCACCTTCAATCTGACCTTTCATTGTGCCCAGCGCATCAATAAAGTGTGCGGCTGTTGAACCTGTACCTACGCCCACAATGGTACCGGGCTGTACATACTGAAGTGCCGCCCATCCTACTGCTTTTTTCAGTTCATCCTGCGTCATGATCGTTTCGCCTGTGGTGTGAATATGGTGGGAAAATTCACGCGCATTATAGAACATTGTGCAGAAAAATGTCCCCACACCCGCTCGCAAGCGGCGGATTTCGTCTTTACCCAACCTAAATTTGTGTCATAGTGCAGAACAAGCAAAATTTTCAGGAGTGCGTCAAAGCAATGAAACGTCCGGACTACAGAACACTACAAGCACTGGATGCGGTTATTCGTGAACGAGGATTTGAGCGCGCGGCGCAAAAGCTGTGCATCACGCAATCCGCGGTTTCACAGCGCATAAAACAGCTTGAGAATATGTTCGGACAACCGCTGCTGGTGCGTACCGTACCACCACGCCCAACCGAACAGGGGCAGAAACTACTGGCGCTTTTGCGTCAGGTTGAACTGCTGGAAGACGAGTGGCTGGGTGATGAACAAACCGGATCGACGCCGCTGCTGCTCTCACTGGCAGTGAACGCCGACAGTCTGGCGACCTGGTTGCTTCCGGCGTTAGCCCCGGTACTGGCCAATTCACCGATTCGGCTGAACCTGCAGGTTGAGGATGAAACGCGCACCCAGGAACGTCTGCGTCGTGGTGAAGTGGTCGGGGCTGTGAGTATCCAACATCAGGCGCTGCCAAGCTGTCTGGTGGATAAACTCGGCGCGCTGGACTACCTGTTTGTTGGCTCCAAACCTTTCGCCGAGCGTTATTTCCCTAACGGCGTCACCCGCTCCGCCCTGCTGAAAGCCCCGGCGGTAGCGTTTGACCATCTTGATGATATGCATCAGGCGTTCCTGCAACAAAACTTCGACCTGCCGCCGGGCAGCGTGCCGTGCCACATCGTTAACTCGTCTGAAGCCTTCGTCCAGTTGGCGCGTCAGGGCACCACCTGCTGCATGATCCCGCACTTACAGATTGAGAAAGAGCTGGAAAGCGGCGAGCTGATCGATTTAACGCCAGGTCTGTTCCAGCGTCGGATGCTGTACTGGCACCGTTTTGCACCGGAAAGCCGCATGATGCGCAACGTTACCGACGCGCTGCTGGAATACGGGCACAAGGTGTTGCGTCAGGATTAAACCGTTTATTGCTCCAGAGTGCCGGATGGTGGCGTAACGCCTTATCCGGCCGACAATCCTTACCCTCTTTTCATGCTATTCCCGCCACGTCTTTGAAATACATCACAAAATAAAACATGCCATGCGGCAAAAAACGACGCCCTGTTGGCTATTTTTTGCTGGCGACAAGCCAAATGAAAAAGCTCACCGTATCCGCAAAGATTCAACTTATTGCGTAATACGGAGCAAAAAATGGCAAATGTGCAGGAGTGGCAAACACTCGCTAATAAAGAACTCAGTCGACGGGAAAAAACCGTCGAATCGCTGGAAAGACAGACGGCGGAAGGAATTGCCATCAAGCCGCTATACACTGAAGCGGACCTCGATAATCTGGAAGTCACGGGCACTCTTCCCGGCCTACCGCCTTACGTGCGTGGCCCGCGCGCCACCATGTATACCGCGCAGCCGTGGACCATTCGCCAGTACGCTGGTTTCTCTACCGCCAAAGAGTCCAACGCCTTTTACCGCCGCAACCTCGCCGCCGGGCAAAAAGGACTTTCCGTCGCCTTTGACCTTGCCACCCATCGCGGCTATGACTCTGACAACCCGCGCGTGGCAGGTGACGTCGGCAAAGCGGGCGTGGCGATCGATACTGTCGAAGATATGAAGGTGCTGTTCGACCAAATTCCGCTGGATAAGATGTCGGTATCAATGACCATGAACGGCGCGGTGCTGCCGGTACTGGCGTTTTATATCGTGGCTGCAGAAGAACAAGGCGTAACGCCGGAGCAACTCACCGGGACCATTCAGAACGATATTCTGAAAGAGTACCTGTGCCGCAACACCTACATTTACCCGCCAAAACCTTCAATGCGCATCATCGCCGACATCATCGCCTGGTGTTCCGCCAATATGCCGCGCTATAACACCATCAGTATCAGCGGTTATCACATGGGGGAAGCCGGGGCGAACTGCGTCCAGCAGGTGGCGTTTACGCTGGCTGACGGCATTGAGTACATCAAAGCCGCGCTGTCTGCTGGGCTGAAAATTGATGACTTCGCGCCGCGCCTGTCATTCTTCTTCGGCATCGGCATGGATCTGTTTATGAACGTCGCCATGCTGCGCGCGGCTCGCTATTTGTGGAGTGAAGCAGTCAGCGGTTTTGGCGCAAACAACCCGAAATCTCTCGCTCTGCGTACCCACTGCCAGACCTCCGGCTGGAGTCTGACCGAGCAGGATCCTTACAACAACGTGATCCGCACGACCATTGAAGCGCTCGGCGCTACGCTTGGCGGCACCCAGTCTCTGCATACCAACGCCTTTGATGAGGCGCTCGGGCTACCCACCGATTTCTCCGCCCGCATCGCACGTAATACACAGATCATCATTCAGGAAGAGTCAGAGATCTGCCGCACCGTCGATCCGCTGGCCGGATCGTATTACGTCGAGTCGCTCACCGATCAAATCGTGAAGCAAGCGCGCACGATCATCAAACAAATTGATGAGGCAGGCGGCATGGCGAAAGCGATCGAAGCCGGGCTCCCTAAACGGATGATCGAAGAAGCTTCCGCGCGCGAGCAGTCGCTGATCGACCAGGGTAAACGCGTTATCGTCGGCGTGAATAAGTACAAGCTGGATAAAGAAGACGAAACGTCGGTACTGGAAATCGACAACGTGAAGGTACGCAACGAGCAAATTGCCTCGTTGCAGCATATCCGCGCAACTCGCGACACAGATGCCGTCAATGCCGCACTCGCGGCGCTGACCCACGCCGCGCAGCATAATGAAAATCTGCTGGCCGCCGCCGTTAACGCCGCCCGCGTTCGCGCCACGCTCGGTGAGATCTCCGACGCACTGGAAACCGCTTTTGACCGCTATCTGGTTCCCAGCCAGTGCGTCACCGGCGTGATTGCGCAAAGCTATCACCAGTCCGACAAATCCGCCGATGAGTTCGACGCCATCGTTGCGCAAACCGAACAGTTCCTCGCGGAAAATGGTCGCCGACCGAGGATCCTGATCGCCAAGATGGGCCAGGATGGTCACGATCGCGGCGCGAAAGTGATCGCCAGCGCCTACTCCGATCTCGGCTTCGATGTCGATCTCAGTCCGATGTTCTCCACACCAGAAGAGATCGCCCGTCTGGCGGTAGAAAACGATGTGCATGTAATAGGCGCATCGTCACTGGCGGCGGGTCATAAAACGCTGATCCCGGAACTGGTTACCGCGCTCAAAAAATGGGGGCGTGAAGATATCTGCGTGGTAGCAGGAGGCGTTATTCCGCCACAGGATTACGCCTTCCTGCACGAGCATGGCGTGGCAGCCATTTATGGCCCCGGCACGCCAATGCTCGACAGCGTCCGCGATGTGCTAACCCGTATCAGTCAGCATCATGATTAACGCCGCCACGCTTGAGGATACCGTCCGTCGCTTGCGACTTGGCGAACGGGCAACGCTCGCCCAAGCGATGACGCTGGTCGAAAGCAGCCACCCGCGCCACCAGCCGCTGAGTACGCAGTTGCTGGACGCAATTATGCCGTTCACCGGTAACGCCCTGCGTTTGGGGATAACCGGTACGCCGGGCGCGGGCAAAAGCACCTTTCTGGAAGCATTCGGCATGCTGTTAATCCGTCACGGATTACGGGTGGCGGTGATCGCCGTCGATCCCAGCAGCCCGGTTAGCGGCGGCAGCATTCTTGGCGATAAAACCCGCATGACGGAGCTGTCTCGCGCCGAATCTGCGTTTATTCGCCCGGTCCCTTCCAGCGGTCATTTAGGCAGAGCCAGCCAGCGCGCCCGCGAATTAATGCTGCTTTGCGAAGCGGCTGGCTTTGACGTGGTGATTGTAGAAACCGTCGGCGTTGGGCAGTCAGAAACCGAAGTCGCAGGCATGGTGGATTGCTTTATCTCACTGCAAATCGCCGGCGGTGGCGACGATTTGCAAGGCATCAAAAAAGGTCTGATGGAAATGGCGGATCTGGTCGTCATCAATAAGGACGACGGCGAGAACCATGCCAGCGTGGCCATCGCCCGCCATATGTACGAATCCGCCCTGCATATTCTGCGCCGTAAATATGACGAGTGGCAGCCGCTGGTTCTGACCTGTAGCGCCCTGGAAAAACGCGGTATTGAGGAGGTCTGGCAGGCGATAACCGACTTTAAAACGTGCCTTAGCGCCAGCGGTCGACTGGAAAAAGTCCGCCAGCAGCAGGCGGTGGACTGGTTACACCAGCAGGCTGAAGAAGAAGCCCTACATCTGCTGTTTGCGCGGACTGATTTCGACCGCTATTTCCAGCAGACGCTACAGGCCGTCAAAAATAACGATCTGTCGCCGCGCACCGGTCTGCGGCACATCAGCGAATTTATCCAGCATCATTACTTTCAATAAAGAGAACATTATGTCTTATCAATACGTCAACGTGGTCATCATCCAGAAAGTCGCGGTTATTGAGTTCAATTACGCCCGCAAGCTCAATGCCCTGAGTAAAGTGTTTATTGACGATCTGATGCAGGCGCTGAGCGATCTCAATCGTGCGGACATTCGCTGCATCATTCTACGCGCTCCGAGTGGAGCCAAAGTTTTCTCTGCCGGGCATGATATTCATGAACTCCCGACCGGACGTCGCGATCCGCTCTCCTATGACGATCCGCTGCGTCAGATAACCCGCATGATCCAAAAATATCCAAAACCGGTGATCTCTATGGTTGAAGGCAGCGTCTGGGGCGGCGCATTTGAGATGATCATGAGTTCCGATCTGATCATCGCCGCTGAAACATCCACCTTCTCGATGACCCCGGTCAACCTCGGCGTGCCGTATAACCTGGTCGGCATCCACAACCTGACTCGCGACGCCGGTTTTCACATCGTGAAAGAGCTGATCTTTACCGCCTCACCGATTACCGCTCAGCGTGCGATGGCCGTCGGGATCCTCAACCATGTGGTTCCTGTAGACGAACTGGAGGATTTCACTCTGCAAATGGCGCACCACATCTCGGAGAAAGCGCCGCTGGCGATCGCTGTCATTAAAGAAGAGCTGCGCGTACTGGGTGAAGCGCACACCATGAATTCCGATGAGTTCGAGCGCATTCAGGGCATGCGCCGCGCGGTGTACGACAGCGAGGATTATCAGGAAGGGATGAACGCGTTTATGGAAAAACGTAAACCTAATTTTGTCGGCCATTAATCACGTCTGAGGAAGGAGACGGCCATGAAACGGATGAGCGCCGAACAGGCGGCAGAAATTATCCAGCACGATGATATGGTGGCGTTTAGCGGCTTTACCCCCGCGGGTTCGCCAAAAGCGTTACCCACCGCAATTGCCCAACGCGCCTGCGAACAGCATCAGAACGGACAGCCTTTTCAGATCCGCCTGCTGACCGGAGCATCAATTGGCGCCGCCGCTGATGATGTACTATCCGCGGCGGATGCCGTTTCCTGGCGTGCGCCTTATCAAACGTCATCGGGCCTGCGCGAGAAAATTAATCAGGGCCAGGTGAGGTTTGTCGATCTCCATTTGAGCGAAGTGGCGCAAATGGTTAATTACGGCTTTTTTGGCGAGATCGATGTTGCCGTCATTGAAGCCTCAGCCATCGCGCCGGATGGCCGGATTTGGCTGTCCAGCGGTATCGGTAATGCCCCCACCTGGCTGCTGCGGGCGAAAAAAGTGATCATTGAATTGAATCATTACCATAATCCGCGTGTGGCGGAGTTTGCCGACATCGTGATACCCGGTGCGCCGCCGCGGCGTAACAGCGTACCCATTTTTCATACCATGGATCGCGTAGGCAGTCAGTGCGTACAGATAGACCCCAAAAAGGTGGTTGCGGTGGTGGATACCGAACTGCCCGATGCAGGAAATGCATCGGATAAAACCAATCCGGTCAGCCAACAAATTGCCGATAACGTAGTCTCTTTTCTGCTGGCAGAAATGGCGCACAAACGCATTCCAGCTGAGTTTCTGCCCTTACAAAGCGGGGTGGGCAATATCAACAACGCGGTAATGGCTCGACTGGGCGAGAACCCGGATATCCCGCCCTTTATGATGTATTCGGAGGTGTTGCAGGAGTCGGTGGTGCATCTGCTGGAAACGGGCAAGATAACTGGTGCCAGCGCCTCCAGCCTGACCATTTCAGCCCCGTCGCTACAGAAGATTTACGACAACATGGACTTCTTCGCCAGCCGGATTGTGTTGCGCCCGCAGGAGATCTCCAATAATCCGGAAATCATTCGTCGGCTGGGAGTCATTGCGCTCAACGTCGGTCTGGAGTTTGATATCTACGGTCATGCCAATTCCACGCACGTTGCGGGGGTGAACCTGATGAACGGCATCGGCGGCAGCGGAGATTTCGAGCGCAACGCCTACCTGTCTATCTTTATGGCGCCGTCGATTGCCAAAGGCGGGAAAATCTCAACCATCGTACCGATGTGCAGCCATGTCGACCACAGCGAACATAGCGTTAAAGTGATCGTGACCGAACAAGGGATTGCCGATCTGCGTGGGTTATCTCCGATGCAGCGGGCGCACACAATTATCAATAACTGTGCGCATCCGCTTTACAGAGATTACTTGCACCGCTATCTGGAGAAAGCGCCCGGCGGGCATATCCATCACGATCTCAGCCATGCGTTCGATCTGCATCGCAACCTTCTCGAAACAGGCTCGATGCTAGGTTAACTTGCACTACCGTCACGATCTTCAGCAATATGCTGGAGCATGGTGGCGGTATAGCGATGATTTTTCAGCGAATAGAGAAACTCCTGCATATACATGGGACTGCCGGGCGCGTCGAAATATTTCAGCGTCGACGGGTTCACCAGCCGCCAGGCGAAGTGAGGGATCACCGTCAAAAACTGCCCGCGCTCCACAGCGCTAATCTTGGCCATAAAGCTGTATGGACGGTAGATAATCGTCGGGTTGATCCCGCAGGGTCGCATGTATGCATCCAGCATCGCCTCAAAGTTGGCGCGATTCTGGAAGCGCATTTGCAGCCAGGGCAGCTCGCGCAGCAGATCCTGCGGCTGTTTTTCTTCATAGCGCCGGGAAACGAGAAACCCCAAACGCAGCGGAGGCAGTTCGCTGATCGCCAGATTTTCCAGCTCCTGCACGCGGGGGGAAACGTGCTGCGGCGAGATAATAAAATCCAGTTTGCGATCGAACAGGTTATCAATCACCCCATTCTCGCTGAATTCAACGGCCTGAGCCGTCACACCGTCATACTTGTCACCAAGGCTAATCAACTGGTCAAAAATAATCGTTGGGTAGGTATTGTCGATGCCGATAACAATTTCCCGCGAGCGGCGAGAGGCGTTATGGATTTCGTTATCAATGGCAGAGAGGCGCTGATAAACGGGAAACAGCTTCTGATACAGCTCTTGTCCTGCTTTATTCAGGCTGATGTTGTTATCTTTGCGGGTAAACAACGTATAGCCGATTTGATCTTCCAGTGCAGCAATGCTTTTACCGAAGGGCGATGCGGTCATATGTATTTTTTCTGCCGCTCTGGCGATGTTATTGGTTTGCGCCAGCAGAATGAAATTACGCATCTTTTTCGAGATAAAAATATCCATAGCGTCCCCTTAAAAATCGCTATGGCCTATCCTCATTACGGCGAAAAAAAAGACCGGATGTGAAGTCTCATTTTTACAGTTGCTCACAGAAAAAACCCGGCTGGAAAGCCGGGTCTGCAACAATTACTGAGTTTTGGCTGGCGTTGCAGCTGGTTGCCCCGCCGTCGGCTCAATCTGGAAGACGACATCAACCTGATCGTCAAACTGAATAACCGGCTGTTCGTAGGTTTCCTGAGCAGAAGCAGCAGGTGCGGCATCGGCTTTCATCATCCGTACCATCGGGCTCGGCTGATAATTGGAAACGTGGTAGCGCACGCTGTACACCGGGCCAAGTTTGCTATTGAAGCCCGCAGCCAGTTGTTCTGCCTGATGAATAGCATCATCAATTGCCGCTTTACGCGCTTTATCTTTGTAAGCATCCGGTTGGGCAACACCAAGCGATACCGAACGGATCTCATTCAGACCAGCCTTCAGCGCGCCATCGAGCAGAGCGTTAAGTTTGTCCAGCTGACGCAGCGTGACTTCAACGGTGCGCACCGCACGATACCCTTTGAGGATACTTTTACCATTCTGGTAGTCGTAATCCGGCTGGGTACGCAGGTTTGCAGCGCTAATGTCTTTCTTCGCTATCTGGTTCTGTTCAAGGAAGGACAGATATTGCGCCACGCGCTCATCGGCCTGCTTCTTCGCTGAAGCCGCATCCTTGGCAGCAACGTTCACTTCAATTGCCAGCGTAGCGATGTCTGGTGTCGCATCCACGCTCGCTGTTCCGGAAGTCACGATGTGCGGTCCATTTGGCAACTCATTTGCCTGTACCGATAGTGCGCTGAATCCGACTAATGCCGCCAGGGCCATTATTTTGAACTTCACGGTCGTTCCTCCATGTTTCAATAATTACCCCGAAACTCAGGGCACATGCAGGCAAGCTTAGACGATCTCGCTGCGTTGTCCATCAGACAACACTTAGTTGAACAACGCATGAACGTGCGCAACACCTTCTTTTGCCAGTTGAAAAGCAATAAACCACATCACTAATCCTACCAGCGTATTGATGATGCGCTGCGCTTTAGCAGTGCGCAGACGCGGAGCCAGCCAGGCCGCCAACAATGCCAGACCGAAGAACCACAGGAACGAAGCGCTGACGGTTCCCAGCGCAAACCAGCGCTTCGGCTCAACGTCCAGCTGCCCCCCCAGACTCCCCAGCACCACAAAGGTATCCAGGTAAACATGGGGATTGAGCCATGTCACCGCCAGCATGGTGGCGATGATTTTCCAGCGCCCCTGCTTCATCACCTCGGCACTGGCCAGTTCCAGGTTACTGCTCATCGCCGTTTTTAACGCCCCGAAACCGTACCAGAGTAAAAAAGCCACCCCACCCCAGGTGACCAGCGCCATCAGCCATGGTGACTGCATCAACAAGGCGCTACCGCCAAAGATCCCCGCACAAATCAGCACTAAATCGCTGATAGCACAGAGTAAAGCAATCATGATGTGATACTGGCGGCGAATGCCCTGGTTCATCACGAAGGCGTTTTGCGGACCAAGCGGAAGAATCATGGCCGCACCAAGTGCAAGCCCTTGAAAGTAATACGATAACACGTTAATCATCCCGAACTGTTTCTCTTAGGAGCAGACTATAGCGCGGGGAAAACATTAGCGGAAATGGATAATTTTAATCGTAGATTAGGGAAATTAATGGAAAGAAAGTTTTTATCGGCCCGGAAAGCGATAGCGCCTCCGGGCGCGTAATTACTCTGCCGCGCGCTCTTTCACACGCTTGAAGTTCACATCCATCTGCGGATACGGGAAGCTGATGCCGTTGGCATCGAACTCGCGCTTAATGCGTTCCAGCACATCCCAGTAGACGCTTTGCAGATCGCTGCTGTTGCTCCAGACGCGTACCACAAAATTAATTGAGGAAGCCCCCAGCTCATTCAGGCGTACCGTCATTTCACGGTCTTTAAGAATGCGATCTTCCGACTGAATGATATCGGTGAGGATTTTTTTCACCAGATCGATATCGGAGTCGTAAGCCACACCGATAATAAATTCGTTACGTCGAACCGGCTCACGAGAGAAGTTAATGATGTTCCCGGCGATGATTTTGCCGTTTGGGATCACAACAATCTTGCCATCCACGGTACGCATGGTGGTAGAGAAAATCTGCACGTTGAGCACGGTTCCCGCTACGCCGCCGAGATCGACATACTCACCCGCACGGAACGGACGGAACATTACCAGCAGGACACCTGCGGCGAGGTTGGACAGCGAACCTTGCAGCGCCAGACCGACGGCTAAACCTGCGGCACCGAGAACGGCGATCACGGAGGCTGTTTGCACCCCAACGCGGCCCAGAGCGGCAATCAGCGTGAAAGCGATAATACCGTAACGCACCAGTGCAGAGAGGAAGTCGGCAACAGTGGCATCAATTTTACGCGCCAGCATCAGGCGGTTAACGGTATTTGATACAATGCGCGCCACGATCATACCAATAATGACAATCGCGATGGCCGCAACGATGTTGACGGCATAGCTCAACAGCAGTTCCTGGTTGCGCACCAGCCAGGTGCCCGCACCGTTTATGCTGTCGACAACATTCAAATCTTCCATTCAATATTCCTTTTTTGCTTACCCAAACGGGAGAAATAAAGCCGCCCTAACGGGACTGGCAACCTGACAAGGGTAAACAATAAACCTGGATTTTGCCAAACAGATCACAGAATTCTCTGCCAGCAGAACGTTGACATAGCAATAAAAAAGGCCCGCATTTGCGGGCCTCATGTCACGTGGAACGGCGTAAATTACAGAACGTCAACCGCGTTCAGTTCTTTGAAAGCCTGTTCCAGACGGGTGATCATGGTTGCCTGACCAGCACGCAGCCATACGCGCGGATCGTAGTATTTCTTGTTCGGCTGATCTTCGCCTTTCGGGTTACCCAACTGGCCCTGCAGGTAAGCTTCGTTTGCTTTGTAGTAGTTCAGAACGCCTTCCCAGGTAGCCCATTGGGTATCGGTGTCGATATTCATTTTCACTACGCCGTAGCTTACGGAGTCTTTGATTTCCTGAGCAGTAGAACCGGAACCGCCGTGGAAGACGAAGTTCAGGCTGTTGTGCGGCAGGTTATGTTTCTTAGAAACATAGTCCTGAGAGTCGCGCAGGATGGTCGGGGTCAGAACGACGTTACCCGGCTTGTAAACGCCGTGTACGTTACCGAAGGAAGCTGCGATGGTGAAACGCGGGCTGATTTTGCTCAGCTCGGTGTATGCGTAATCAACGTCTTCCGGCTGGGTGTACAGTGCAGAAGCGTCCATGTGGCTGTTGTCCACGCCATCTTCTTCGCCACCGGTGCAACCCAGTTCGATTTCCAGAGTCATGCCCATTTTGGACATGCGCGCCAGGTATTTGGAGCAGATTTCGATGTTCTCTTCCAGAGACTCTTCAGACAGGTCGATCATGTGAGAAGAGAACAGCGGTTTGCCGGTTGCTGCGAAGTGTTTTTCACCCGCGTCCAGCAGACCGTCGATCCACGGCAGCAGTTTCTTCGCGCAGTGGTCAGTGTGCAGGATAACCGGAACACCGTAGTGTTCAGCCATCTGGTGAACGTGATGTGCGCCAGAGATAGCACCCAGGATTGCAGCACCCTGAGGAACGTCGGACTTCACGCCTTTACCCGCGATGAAAGAAGCACCACCGTTGGAGAACTGTACGATTACCGGCGCTTTAACTTTTGCAGCGGTTTCCAGTACGGCGTTGATGGAGTCGGTACCAACGCAGTTAACAGCTGGCAGAGCAAAGTTGTTTTCTTTAGCTACCTGGAAAACTTTCTGTACGTCATCACCAGTGATTACGCCTGGTTTTACGAAATCAAAAATTTTAGACATGTTGCGAGTCCTGTATCTTCGGCCTTGGAAAGGGCGCGCGCCCTAAAGCGCGCTAATAATTGGGCAGGTTTCCCTGCCCATTAAATTCTTACTTTTTAGCACGCTCTTCGAGCATGGCTACTGCTGGCAGTACTTTGCCTTCCACGAATTCGAGGAACGCGCCGCCGCCAGTAGAGATGTAGGAGATTTTGTCAGCAATGCCGAACAGGTCGATTGCTGCCAGGGTGTCACCGCCGCCTGCGATAGAGAATGCTTCGCTGTCTGCGATGGCATTAGCAACGATTTCAGTACCTTTGCGGAAGTTCGGGAATTCGAACACGCCAACCGGGCCGTTCCACAGAATGGTTTTCGCATTCTTCAGGATGTCAGCCAGCTGCTGTGCAGAAGCGTCGCCGATATCCAGGATCTGCTCGTCTTCTTTTACATCGCTAACGGATTTCAGGGTAGCCGGTGCGGTTTCAGAGAATTCAGTCGCTACGCGAACGTCGGTCGGAACCGGGATGTCGCAAGTGGTCAGCAGACGCTTAGCTTCGTCAACCAGGTCAGCTTCGTACAGGGATTTACCCACGTTGTGACCTTGAGCAGCAACGAAGGTGTTCGCGATACCACCGCCAACAATCAGCTGGTCAGCGATTTTTGACAGAGAATCAAGAACGGTCAGTTTGGTAGAAACTTTAGAACCACCAACGATAGCAACCATCGGACGAGCAGGTTCTTTCAGTGCTTTACCCAGTGCATCCAGCTCGGCAGCGAGCAGCGGACCTGCGCAAGCGACATCGGCGAATTTACCGATACCGTGAGTAGACGCCTGCGCACGGTGAGCAGTACCGAAAGCGTCCATAACGAACACGTCGCACAGAGCAGCATATTTTTTGGACAGCGCTTCGTCGTCTTTCTTCTCGCCTTTGTTGAAGCGAACGTTTTCCAGAACAACCAGTTCACCGGCAGCGACTTCAACGCCGTCCAGGTAATCTTTTACCAGGCGAACCGGAGCAGACAGTTTGTCTTTCAGGTAGTTAACAACCGGCAGCAGAGAGAATTCTTCGTTGTACTCGCCTTCGGTAGGACGACCCAGGTGGGAAGTTACCATCACTTTAGCACCCTGTTTCAGGGCCAGTTCGATGGTTGGCAGGGAAGCACGGATACGCGCATCGCTGGTTACTTTCCCTTCTTTAACTGGTACGTTCAGGTCCGCACGGATAAAAACGCGTTTACCAGCCAGATCCAGATCGGTCATCTTAATTACAGACATGGTGAATCCTCTCGTTGATTCATAAAGTTTTGTCGACGCTCAAGCGTCGAGCCTGAAACCAATAGCAGCCATCGCTAACGTCGTGTCGAGCATACGGTTAGCAAAGCCCCATTCATTATCACACCAGACCAGTGTTTTGATCAGGTGAGCGCCACTCACGCGCGTTTGCGTACCATCAACGATGGCGCTGTGCGGGTCGTGGTTAAAATCTACTGAGACCAACGGTAATTCCGTATAGTCAACTATACCATGAAATGCACCTTGTGCTGCTTTTTGCAGCAACTGGTTGACTTCACTGGCTTTTACTGGTTTTTTCACCGTCACGCTTAAGTCGATCGCCGTCACATTTATGGTCGGTACACGCACCGCAATCGCTTCAAAACGATCGTTAAACTGCGGGAAAATTCGCGTGATGCCCGCCGCCAGTTTGGTATCAACCGGAATGATCGACTGGCTGGCCGCTCGCGTGCGACGCAGGTCAGGATGATAAGCATCAATAACCTGCTGATCGTGCATCGCGGAGTGGATCGTGGTGACGGTACCAGACTCAATGCCGTAAGCATCATCCAGCAATTTAATGACGGGTATTATGCAATTCGTGGTGCAGGAGGCATTGGAAACGATCCGGTGCTCAGCGCGCAGCTGATCCTGATTAACGCCAAACACAACGGTTGCGTCGATGTCGTGACTACCAGGATGTGAAAAGAGCACTTTCTTTGCGCCGGCGGCAATATGCGCCTCGCCGTGTTCGCGGCTGCCAAAGACCCCCGTACAATCCAGCACAACGTCGACACCCAGTTCGCGCCACGGAAGCGCATCGAGCGTTCGCTCATGCAGAATGCGGATCGCGTCATCGCCAACGATGAGCTGGTCTCGTTCCTGACGAACATCCCAGGCAAAACGCCCATGGCTGGTGTCATATTTCAACAAATGCGCCATGCCTGCAGCATCCGCCAGTTCGTTGATTGCCACCACGGTGATTTCCGCCCGACGCCCGGATTCATACAAAGCACGAACCACGTTGCGTCCGATGCGACCGAAACCATTAATCGCTACGCGTACGGTCATAGGTCTCCTGCAAGGATTTCTCAGAAACGATGTGGCAGACAGAGTAATGCAGCAAATCGCTCAGGGAAACCTTACCTGTCGCAAACTGCGACTAATTGGTTAATTGTCGAACATTTAATCGACTGAAACGCTTCAGCTAGAATAAGCGAAACGCGGAATAAAAGGAATGTTTGTCCAGCAACAGAACACAGTTATCTGACTTACGTCACATTTTAACGTCCTTCAACGCGACTTTTATTCCATATTCCAGAATTACGAATAACCGTAGCAAGATTATTTCGTTGCCATGTCACAAATCCTGATTTATATCAGAAAGCTCCCTAACCCGCGTCTATATTATCAGCGCTACGTCCGAGTCTCGGAGTCCCTCAACTATGGCAACATTCTATCCCCATCCATCTGAAGCTCGCTTTCATGCGCTGCGTTTATTACCGGGCCAGGAAGTCTTTTCAGCGCTACACGCTTTTATCCAGCAGCATCAACTACAGGCAGCCTGGATAGCGGGTTGCACCGGCAGTTTGACCAACATTGCTCTGCGCTTCGCCGGACGTGAAGAAACCACATTACTTACGGGTACGTGGGAAATTATCTCTCTGAACGGCACGCTGGAACTTACCGGCGAGCATCTTCATCTGGCGGTTGCTGACCCACACGGCGCGATGCTGGGCGGACACATGATGCCGGGCTGTACCGTGCGAACCACGCTGGAACTGGTGATTGGCGAGTTGACGTCTCTGGCATTCAGCCGTCAGCCCTGCGCCGTTTCCGGTTATGACGAACTGGTTATTTCATCCCGCTAACGATTCACTTATACGAGGTCTTTTATGGCGCGTCGCCAATTTTCCAGCCAGTCTCTGGTTCTTATTGTCATTGCTATCGCCATCAACATGGTCGGTGGACAGCTTATCAGCATGTTGAAATTACCTATTTTTCTCGACTCGATTGGCACGTTGATCAGCGCGGTGCTGTTAGGACCGGTTGTGGGGATGCTAACCGGATTACTCACTAACCTGTTGTGGGGGTTGCTGACCGATCCGATCGCCGCCGCCTTTGCGCCCGTCGCCATGGTTATTGGACTGGTCGCCGGTTGGCTGGCACGGGCGGGATGGTTTCGCACCTTACCCAAAGTCGTGGTCAGCGGCGTAATTATCACGCTTGCCGTGACCCTCGTTGCCGTGCCGATTCGCACGACTCTGTTCGGCGGTGTCACTGGCAGCGGCGCGGATCTTTTTGTCGCCTGGATGCACTCGGTCGGTCAGAACCTGGTGGAGTCCGTCGCCATCACCGTCATCGGTGCAAATCTGGTCGATAAAATCCTCACGGCAATCATCGTCTGGGTGCTGCTGCGACAGCTTCCGCTGCGCACCACGCGCCATTTCCCTACGATGTCTGCCGTGCGCTAAATGCATCCGTTTACGTCGTTAACTCTATGGGTGCTTGCCGCCTGCTCCACGCTCCTGCTGCCAGCCGGAGTGCCGCTCAGCTTGTACAGCGCCGCGACATTTGTCGGTTTGCTATGTATGAAGGCTACGCGGTCGCGGGCGAAATACGTACTCTGGCTGATGATTCCCTTAGGACTGGGGCTATGGCTGGTACACGGCGGATGGCTTACCGAGTGGATTAGCGGGCAGCCGCGCGTACCAGAACGCTGGGTCGATGCCGTTACGCTCTGGCTGCGGATCCTGGCCATTGTGTCGACATCGCAGATGTGGATGCAGTACGTGCCGGTTGCGCGTTTTATGCGCGCCCTGTTTGCTTCACGCCTGCCGCCAGGCGTTGCCTATCTGTTCGCAGGCCCGCTGCTGGTGGTTGAACAGCTCAAACACCAATTGGCGATTATTCACGAGGCTCAGCGCGCACGCGGCGTACCGCTGGATGAGTCCTGGTACCAACGTTTACGCGCTATGCCGGCATTAATTGTGCCGCTCACCCATAACGCGCTCAATGACTTGGCCGTTCGCGGTGCAGCGCTCGATATGCGGGGATTTCGCCTGCATCGCACTCGCACCACGCTATGGGCGCCGCCAGACAGCACCTTACAACGTCTGGCCCGCTACGGTATGGTGGTTCTGATGGCAGTTGAGACAGGAATCTGGATATGGTTACGTTAGAGCAGTTTCGCTATATTCCGACGCACGCTATGCGGCCATCCGCCTGTTACGATTTCCATTACGCCAGGCCTGGTATGGTGGCTATTTTTGGTGAGAACGGCAGCGGGAAAAGTACGCTGGCACAGCTGATGGCTGGCTGGTACCCCGACTTCCTTCCGGGAGAAATTGAGGGCACAGGCACGCTACTGGGTAATCCCATCGGGCAACTATCGCTGGTCGAGCAGTCGAGTACCATCCAGCTTGTGCAGCAGTCACCTTACCTGCAGCTTTCAGGTTGTACTTTCAGCGTGGAGGAAGAAGTGGCGTTTGGCCCGGAAAATCTCTGCCTTACCGAGACTGAAATTATGCAGCGCATAGATGCCGCCCTTACGCTGACGGAATGTCAGCCTCTGCGCCATCGTCATCCCGGCACCCTTTCCGGCGGGGAAACCCAGCGGGTAGTCATTGCCAGCGCACTCGCCATGCAGCCGAAAATATTGATTCTGGATGAAGCGTTCAGTCGCCTGACGGCGCAAGCCACGGCAATGCTGCTGGCGCGACTGCAACAGTGGGCACAGGAACAGCATGCTTTGGTGATACTTTTCGAACGCAACCCTTCACCTTTTCTCAGCTACTGCCAGCAGGCATGGCAGCTGCGCGACGGAGCATTGTCATCACTATGCTAACGCTAAACCAGATCAGCTATCGCTGGCCGAACGCCGCCGATGACTGTTTACGCAATATTTCGCTGGAACTCCAGGAGGGGGAATGGCTGGCGCTAACGGGCGATAATGGCGCAGGAAAATCCACACTTTTGCGCATCATGGCCGGGCTACTGACGCCCTCATCCGGCACAATAACCGTTCAAAATCGTGCTATTGCGCAACTGAAAAACCGGGAGCGCGCCAGGGTGCTCGGCGTACTGTTTCAGGAAGCGGAGAATCAAATCTTTCACAGCAAGGTTGCAGAGGAAGTTGCCTTCGGATTACGGCTACAGAAGCTTCCGGCGACTGAAATTGCGCAACGCACGATGGCGGCGCTGCAATTATGTCAGTTAGAGGATGTCGCCGACGCGCACCCGCTTGATCTGCATACTGCACAACGACGTATGGTTGCCGTCGCCAGTCTGGAAGCCCTCAAACCCGCTATTCTACTGCTGGATGAGCCCAGCCGGGACTTTGATGCACACTGGCTTGACGTCTTCGAAAACTGGCTGGCAGTGTGTCGTACACGTGGCACCAGCGTTGTAGCGATCAGTCATGACGCTGCATTTACGCAGCGCCATTTTTCGCGCATAGTACGTCTTGAAGCAGGTCAGCTACGCACGTAACTACCCTGATAAGCAAAAAAACGGGCCGCCTGAGCGACCCGTTTTCATCTGTAATCGAAATTACAGCAGTTCTTTTGCTTTCGCGACCACGTTATCTACGGTGAAGCCGAATTCTTCAAACAGCAGTTCTGCCGGTGCAGACTCACCAAAGGTAGTCATACCGACAATAGCGCCGTTCAGGCCCACGTATTTGAACCAGTAGTCAGCAATGCCAGCTTCGATAGCGACGCGAGCAGAGACGGCTTTCGGCAGTACGGATTCACGGTAAGCCGCATCCTGCTTGTCGAATGCATCAGTAGACGGCATGGAAACAACGCGCGCTTTCACGCCTTCAGCGGTCAGTTTGTCCCAGGCAGCCACGGCAAGTTCAACTTCAGAACCGGTGGCGATGAAGATCAACTCCGGCTGACCCGCGCAATCTTTCAGCACGTAGCCACCGCGAGCGATGTTCGCCAGTTGCTCTGCGGTACGTTCCTGCTGTGCCAGGTTCTGACGGGAGAGGATCAGCGCGGTCGGGCCGTCCTGACGCTCAACACCGTATTTCCATGCTACTGCGGATTCAACCTGGTCACACGGACGCCATGTGCTCATGTTCGGGGTCACACGCAGAGAAGCAACCTGCTCTACCGGCTGGTGAGTCGGGCCATCTTCACCCAGACCGATGGAGTCGTGAGTATAGACCATCACCTGACGCTGTTTCATCAGCGCAGCCATACGCACCGCGTTACGGGCATATTCCACGAACATCAGGAAGGTGGAGGTGTACGGCAGGAAACCACCATGCAGGGAAATACCGTTTGCGATAGCAGTCATACCGAATTCACGTACACCGTAATGGATGTAGTTACCGGCAGTATCTTCGTTGATGGCCTTAGAACCAGACCACAGAGTCAGGTTAGACGGTGCCAGATCAGCGGAGCCGCCGAGGAATTCAGGCAGCAGAGGACCGAAGGCTTCAATCGCGTTCTGAGACGCTTTACGGCTGGCGATTTTCGCCGGATTAGCCTGCAGCTTAGCAATGAACTCGTTGGCTTTCGCGTCGAAGTCAGACGGCATTTCACCTTTCATACGACGGGTGAATTCAGCAGCTTCCTGCGGGAAAGCTTTGGCATAAGCAGCGAACTTCTCGTTCCATGCGGCTTCTTTTGCCTGGCCGGCTTCTTTCGCATCCCACTGCGCGTAGATTTCAGACGGGATTTCGAACGGCGCGTATTTCCAGCCCAGCTGTTCGCGGGTCAGTGCGATTTCTGCATCGCCCAGCGGTGCACCGTGAGAGTCGTGGGTACCGGCTTTGTTCGGAGAACCGAAACCGATGATGGTTTTGCACATCAGCAGGGACGGTTTGTCGGTCACTGCGCGTGCTTCTTCAACAGCGCGTTTAATCGCGTCAGCATCGTGACCATCTACACCACGAATCACGTGCCAGCCGTAAGCTTCGAAACGCTTCGCGGTGTCATCGGTGAACCAGCCTTCAACGTGGCCATCGATAGAGATGCCGTTGTCATCGTAGAACGCAACCAGTTTACCCAGTTTCAGCGTACCAGCCAGGGAACATACCTCGTGAGAGATACCTTCCATCATGCAGCCGTCGCCCATGAAAGCATAGGTGAAGTGGTCAACGATGTCGTGACCAGGACGGTTAAACTGCGCCGCCAGCGTTTTTTCAGCGATAGCCATACCCACTGCATTCGCAATGCCCTGACCCAAAGGACCGGTCGTGGTTTCAACACCCGCGGTGTAACCCACTTCCGGGTGACCCGGCGTTTTGGAGTGCAGCTGACGGAAGTTCTGCAGCTCGGACATCGGCAGATCATAGCCGGTGAGGTGCAGCAGGCTGTAAATCAGCATTGAACCGTGGCCGTTAGACAGCACGAAACGGTCACGGTCAGCCCAGGACGGGTTAGTCGGGTTGTGGTTCAGGAAATCACGCCACAGGACTTCGGCAATGTCAGCCATACCCATCGGGGCACCCGGGTGACCGGATTTGGCTTTCTGTACTGCGTCCATGCTCAGCGCACGAATAGCATTGGCAAGCTCTTTACGTGAGGACATTTTGACTCCAGATCGGATAATGAAGGCCACGCCCTAAACGACTTGACGACAGCGCGTTTTGGGCTACGCCGGAAAAAAGTGCCAACAATGTAACCCAAGCCGCGTGTCATGTACATGGAGCATCCTTTTACCGCTTCAGAAATCTCTGGATCATGCGCGCAAGTTGCGCAATCTTCTCGCCCGCTTATTGTTCTTTTCTTTATACTTATGCCGAGCGTCGGTTCACCTGCAAACGACGCATTTTTTAGAATAATCCTGACTTTGTGCGGAAGAGAAAAAATGAAAATTCGCGCTTTACTGCTTGCTACGAGCATGGCGGCGGCATTGACCGGCTGCCAGAACATGGACTCAAACGGACTGCTTTCCTCAGGCGCAGAGGCTTTTCAGGCCTACAGTCTGAGCGATGCGCAGGTAAAAGCGCTGAGCGATCAGGCCTGTAAGGATATGGACAGCAAAGCTACCATCGCCCCGGCTGGCAGCGAGTATGCAACGCGTCTTGGCAAAATCGCCGCCGCGCTTGGCGATAACATTAACGGCCAGCCGGTGAACTACAAAGTCTATATGGCGAAAGATGTAAATGCCTTTGCCATGGCGAACGGCTGTATCCGCGTATACAGCGGCCTGATGGATATGATGACAGACAACGAAGTCGAAGCGGTGATCGGCCACGAAATGGGTCACGTTGCGCTGGGTCACGTGAAAAAAGGGATGCAGGTTGCGCTGGGTACGAACGCCGTGCGGGCAGCTGCGGCTTCCGCTGGCGGGATTGTCGGCAGCCTGTCGCAATCGCAATTGGGCGATCTTGGCGAGAAACTGGTGAACTCACAGTTCTCCCAGCGTCAGGAATCCGAGGCGGATGATTACTCGTATGATCTGTTGCGCAAACGTGGGATCAATCCGGCTGGCTTAGCCACCAGTTTTGAGAAACTGGCAAAACTGGAAGCAGGACGTCAAAGCTCAATGTTTGACGATCATCCGGCATCCGCAGAACGTGCGCAACATATTCGCGATCGCATGAGCGCAGACGGGATCAAATAATCTTCGAACAGTGCCGGATGGCGGCGTGAACGCCTTATCCGGCCTACAGAATTACAAATTTAGTCCAGCGATCGGGCGTTATTGGCGAAGCCAGTTTGAGACCGGACAGCGCACAGCCACCGGAGCGTACACGTAGTACGTGAGGATGGCGAGCACTGCCCGGGTTCAAAATGGCGAGTAAAATAGCCCGAAATCGTTACTCGCCTTTTTTCGCCGCCTGGATATAGAGCATTTCTAATGCTAACGTTGCCGCCGCCAGTGCGGTGATCTCTGACTGATCGTAGGCCGGAGCCACTTCAACAACATCCATCCCGACGATGTTCAGATCTTTCAGACCACGTACCAGTTTAATAGCACGATCGGAAGTCAGACCGCCGATCACTGGCGTACCGGTTCCGGGTGCAAACGCCGGATCCAGACAGTCGATATCAAAAGTCAGGTATACCGGCATATCACCGACAATCTGCTTAACCTGAGCGATAATGTCATCAACGCTGCGGTCGTTAACCTGGCACGCATCCAGTACGGTAAAGCCGTTGTCTTTGTCGAACTCGGTACGAATACCGATCTGCACAGAGTGATTCGGATCGATCAGACCTTCGTTCGGCGCAGTGTAGAACATGGTACCGTGGTCGAATTCGCAGCCGTTCGCGTAGGTATCGGTGTGAGCATCAAAGTGCACCAGCGCCATTTTACCAAAGTGTTTAGCGTGTGCGCGCAGCAGCGGTAGCGTGACGAAGTGGTCGCCGCCAAAGGAGAGCATGCGCTTACCGGCAGACAGCAGCTTCTCAGCATGCGCCTGCAGTTTTTCACTCATTTCACGCGCATCCCCGAACGCATAAACCAGATCGCCGCAGTCCACCACGTTCAGGCGCTCGCGCATATCGAAGTTCCACGGGAATCGGTTGTGCTCCCAGGCCAGGTTGGTGGACACCTGACGGATTGCCGCCGGACCATGACGCCCGCCCGCACGACCAGACGTTGCCATATCAAACGGTACACCGGTGATCACCCAGTCGGCGTCGCTGTCGTACGGCATGAAGTTCATCGGCAGACGTAAAAAACCAAAGGCGTTAGAAACCAGGGAGTTGTCGTATTGATGACCTAAGGTGCTCATGTACTGACCTCTTTAAAAATCGATGAAAAAAAATCCCCTCCGCGTCGTTAAGCCCGACGAGGAAGGGATTGATTTGGTAACTGCATATTTACGGCAAATTATCGCCGTTATTTTGTACGGATTCAAGTGAGTGCAACAAATGCTGCCCCCGCGGATTCCGACTGCCGGATGGCGGCTTCGCTTTATCCGGCCTACTTTCGTAGGAACGGTAAGCGCAGCGCCACCTGGCATTTATCGTTACTCATCTTCCAGATAAGTATAACCGTACAGACCGGCTTCAAACTCTTCGAGGAACTGCTGTTGCAGCTCAGCGTCCAGATCGGTGTTTTTCACCTGATCACGGAACTGCGTCAGCAGGGTGTTCGGATCCAGCTGCACGTATTGCAGCATATCCGCCACGGTATCCCCTTCGTCGGACAGCTCAACTTCTACGCTGCCGTCAGGGAAGACGAACACGTCAACCGCTTCGGTATCACCAAACAGGTTGTGCATGTTGCCGAGGATCTCCTGGTACGCACCCACCATAAAGAAGCCCAGCATCGGCGGGTTCTCAGGGTCGTATTCCGGCATCGGCATGGTGGTCGCAATGCCATCACCGTCAACGTAGTGGTCGATAGCGCCATCAGAGTCGCAGGTGATATCCAACAGCACCGCACGGCGTTCAGGCACCTGATTCAACCCTTCCAGCGGCATTACCGGGAACAGCTGATCGATCCCCCACGCATCCGGCATCGACTGGAACAGCGAGAAGTTGACGTAAATCTTATCAGCCATACGCTCCTGCAGCTCGTCGATAATCGGACGGTGCGCACGGTTGCTCGGGTCGAGTTGTTTCTGCACTTCATGGCACATGTTCAGATACAGCTGCTCTGCCCACGCACGCTCCTGCAGGCTAAAGGTGCCTGAAGAGTACCCAACGTGAATATCGTGCAGATCCATCTGGCTGTCGTGCAGCCATTCACGCAGCGAACGACGGGTTCCCGGTTCATGCATCTCTTGCCAGGTTTCCCACATGCTTTGCAGGGCACGTGGCGCATCGTCAGCCGGAGGCGTGGCTTCGGTGTGTTCACTACGCTCAACGCCGATAATGTTAGATACCAGCACGGTATGGTGCGCGGTTACCGCGCGGCCAGACTCGGTGATTACCGTCGGATGCGGCAGACCGTGTTCTTCACAGGCGTCGCCAATAGCCCAGATGATGTTGTTGGCGTATTCGTTCAAACCGTAGTTTACGGAACAGTCAGACTGCGAACGGGTACCTTCGTAATCTACGCCCAGACCGCCGCCCACGTCGAAGCACTGGATATTAACGCCAAGCTTGTGCAGCTCAACGTAGAAACGCGCCGACTCACGTACGCCGGTGGCGATATCACGAATGTTCGCCATTTGGGAGCCGAGATGGAAGTGCAGCAACTGGATGCTGTCCAGACGACCACGCTCGCGCAGAATTTCTACCAGTTGCAGCACCTGGTTTGCCGCCAGGCCGAATTTTGATTTCTCACCGCCGGAGGACTGCCACTTGCCAGAGCCCTGCGACGCCAGACGCGCACGCACGCCCAGACGCGGAACGACATTCAGGCGTTCAGCTTCATCCAGCACGATAGCGATTTCAGACATCTTCTCGATGACCAGATAGACCTTATGGCCCATCTTCTCGCCAATCAGTGCCAGACGGATATATTCGCGGTCTTTATAACCGTTACACACGATCACGCTACGGGTCATTCCGGCATGGGCCAGAACGGCCATCAATTCAGCTTTGGAACCAGCTTCCAGCCCCAGCGGTTCGCCGGAGTGGATCAGCGATTCAATCACGCGACGATGCTGGTTGACCTTGATCGGGTAAACGAGGAAATAGTCACCGTTGTAACCGTAAGATTCACGGGCTCGTTTAAACGCGGCGTTAATCGAACGCAAACGATGTTGCAGGATCTGCGGGAAGCAGAACAATGCAGGCAGACGCTGGCCCTGCGCTTCACGGGCTTTCACCAACTCAGCAAGGTCAACGCGCGCTTCGGGTACGTCCGGATCCGGGCACACGCTGATGTGGCCCAGTTCATTGACGTCGTAGTAGTTATTACCCCACCAGGCAATATTGTAAGTACGCAGCATCTTGCTGGCTTCCTGGGAACTCATTGCAACCTCCTGCATGGAGCGTAGTACACCGTGTTCGCCTGCTGACGAAGGCGAACCCAAAGAAATGTCGTCAGACATAGCGAACCTCAAATTTTATTAACAAGTGTAAAACAGTTGACTACTATCGCAATCCGAAGACGCGATAACAACCCAAATACAGGCAGAATTTGCAGCAGATAGTGCTGACGCTCCGACTGTGCGACCGGTTTCTTTTTCATATCAATGTAAACACGTAACCGAACTTAATGCTGACGGTTCGGCGAAACCACGAGAAAACTCTTGTTTACCAAGAGCGCCCTTGTTCAGTTCTTAGTGACCGTTACCGGCCCTGGAGTCCTGAGAAGCGCCGAGATGGGTATAACATCGGCAGGTATGCAAGATGCAGATTGCGGGGAACATATGTACACCAGAACGGTGCGACAGATTCAGCAGAATACAACGGTTCATTATCTCGTATCACCTCCACGGTTGCTCCTTACGGAACGAACCCACAAGCCAAAGCTAAAGTCTTAACCCGGCTGGAAGTGGCAACACGATGAAAACGTCGTGTGCTTTTGTCTATCCTAAATAATCCGAGTTGCGGGAAGGCGGCAACGCAGGGAGTCCCCCGGAGCTTACATGAGTAAGTGACTGGGGCGAGCGAGGAAGCCAACGCACATGCAACTTGAAGTATGACGGATATGAGCCGCGCGCCGCGTTTTATACCCATAAGGAAGTCAAAAAGCAAAAGATAAATGCGTGCATTGCCAGCACCGTCAGGAAAAATTTCCAGTTACATTTTCAGTACAATGCGACCTCAATCAAAAAAAGCTGGAAATCAGGCGAAGAACTGTCCTAAAATAGCCGTCCAGATGTTAATCCATCTATACCGATTAACACTCAGACTGCCAGTGTCCGTCATCTGCAGACTCATGGTAGAATCTTCTACACATGGCTATTCCACTCGACAGTTTGAGCTAACCAAATTCTCCTTAGGTGAAATTAAATATGGCAAAACACCTTTTTACGTCCGAGTCCGTATCAGAAGGGCATCCTGACAAAATCGCTGACCAAATCTCTGATGCCGTGCTGGATGCAATCCTTGAACAGGATCCGAAAGCACGCGTTGCCTGCGAAACCTACGTCAAAACCGGTATGGTTTTAGTTGGCGGTGAGATCACCACCAGCGCATGGGTTGATATCGAAGAGATCACCCGTAATACGGTTCGCGAAATTGGCTATGTGCATTCCGACATGGGCTTTGACGCCAACTCTTGTGCGGTACTGAGCGCGATTGGTAAACAGTCTCCGGACATCAACCAGGGTGTTGACCGCGCCGATCCGCTGGAACAGGGTGCAGGCGACCAGGGTATGATGTTTGGTTATGCAACCAACGAAACCGACGTGCTGATGCCAGCTCCAATTACCTATGCTCACCGTCTGGTGCAGCGTCAGGCTGAAGTGCGTAAAAACGGCACTTTATCCTGGCTGCGTCCGGATGCAAAAAGCCAGGTTACCTTCCAGTATGACGACGGCAAAATCGTCGGTATTGATGCGGTTGTTCTGTCGACTCAGCACTCTGAAGACATCGATCAGAAATCGCTGCAAGAAGCCGTTATGGAAGAGATCATCAAGCCGGTACTGCCGACAGAATGGCTGACTGCTTCGACCAAGTTCTTCATCAACCCAACCGGTCGTTTCGTAATCGGCGGTCCAATGGGCGACTGTGGACTGACAGGTCGTAAAATCATCGTTGATACCTACGGCGGCATGGCGCGTCACGGCGGCGGTGCATTCTCTGGTAAGGATCCGTCTAAAGTTGACCGTTCCGCAGCCTATGCAGCCCGTTACGTCGCAAAAAACATTGTTGCCGCTGGTCTGGCTGACCGTTGTGAGATTCAGGTTTCCTACGCAATCGGCGTGGCTGAACCGACCTCTATCATGGTGGAAACATTTGGTACTGAAAAAGTGCCTTCTGAGCAACTGACCCTGCTGGTGCGCGAGTTCTTCGACCTGCGCCCGTATGGCCTGATTCAGATGCTGGATCTGCTGCACCCGATTTACAAAGAAACCGCTGCTTACGGTCACTTTGGTCGCGAACATTTCCCATGGGAAAAAACCGACAAAGCCGCTCTGCTGCGTGAAGCTGCCGGTCTGAAGTAATTCCCTCACGGCTCAACGCTTATGAAGACCAGCCTCGCGCTGGTCTTTTTTATGTCCTTTTCTCTTCCATACCCCATAGCCAAAGCTACGCTAATCTCCCTTGTTGCAAACAACAAATGAAAGCGATTACATATCGTAGAATTTCGATCCAACATGAATCAACATCTCTTCGTTACTGTGATTGCATCACTGTTACATTATATTTCAGCATTATCTTAAACCCAGACAATCAATGTTATTCATGCGAAATAAATAACGTTATTTTTCAATCAAATAACCAATAACTTACATGAATGCTAGTGTAACCGATTACACTAATGTGATGTGATTCGCATTTTTTTACCCCGTACTCACCTACCCTTAACATCAACAAAACTAGCTACCCAACCGGAGGGCATCATGCCTGACAATAAAAAAACGGGGCGTTCCAACAAAGCCATGACATTTTTTGTCTGCTTTCTTGCAGCCCTGGCTGGATTACTTTTTGGCCTGGATATCGGTGTTATTGCCGGAGCTTTACCGTTCATCACCGACGAGTTCCAAATTACCCCCCACACTCAGGAATGGGTGGTGAGTTCGATGATGTTTGGTGCAGCCGTGGGTGCCGTCGGCAGCGGTTGGCTCTCCTTCAAACTGGGGCGTAAAAAGAGTTTGATGATCGGCGCAATCCTGTTTGTTGCCGGTTCACTGTTTTCCGCCGCGGCACCAAACGTTGAAGTACTGTTGGTTTCCCGCGTGCTGCTCGGCCTTGCGGTAGGCGTTGCGTCTTATACCGCGCCGCTTTACCTGTCTGAAATTGCCCCGGAAAAAATTCGTGGCAGCATGATCTCTATGTATCAGTTGATGATCACCATCGGTATTTTGGGTGCGTATCTTTCCGATACGGCGTTTAGCTACAGCGGCGCATGGCGCTGGATGCTGGGCGTGATCATCATCCCTGCCCTGCTGCTGCTGGTTGGCGTTATCTTCCTGCCGGACAGCCCACGCTGGTTTGCTGCTAAACGTCGTTTTGTCGATGCTGAACGTGTTCTGTTGCGTTTGCGTGATACCAGCGCAGAAGCCAAACGCGAGCTGGATGAAATTCGTGAAAGTCTGCAGGTGAAGCAGAGCGGCTGGGCGCTGTTTAAAGAAAACAGCAACTTCCGCCGCGCAGTATTCCTTGGCGTCCTGTTACAGGTGATGCAGCAGTTCACCGGGATGAACGTCATTATGTATTACGCACCGAAAATCTTTGAGCTGGCGGGCTACACCAACACCACCGAGCAGATGTGGGGGACTGTTATCGTCGGTCTGACCAACGTGCTGGCAACCTTTATCGCCATTGGCCTGGTTGACCGTTGGGGCCGCAAGCCTACGCTGATCCTCGGCTTTATCGTCATGGCCGTCGGTATGGGCGTGCTGGGTACGATGATGCACGTGGGTATTCACTCGGCGGCCGCGCAATACTTCGCTGTACTGATGCTGCTGATGTTTATCGTTGGCTTTGCCATGAGCGCCGGTCCGCTGATTTGGGTTCTGTGCTCTGAAATCCAACCGCTGAAAGGCCGCGATTTCGGTATCACCTGCTCTACCGCAACCAACTGGATTGCCAATATGATCGTCGGTGCAACCTTCCTGACGATGCTGAACTCGCTGGGAAGCGCCAATACTTTCTGGGTCTACGGTGGTCTGAACGTCCTGTTCATCTTCCTGACCCTGTGGCTGATACCTGAAACTAAAAATGTCTCTCTGGAACACATTGAACGTAACCTGATGAAAGGTCGTAAACTGCGCGAAATTGGCGCACACGACTAATCACGAAAAGCTTCCTCCCCCGCGGGAGGAAGCCTTCCTCTTGCAGTCCCTTCCCTGCCGCACTATCCTCTGGCGTTATGAAAACCTCCCGTCTCCCTATCGCCATCCAGCAAGCCGTTATGCGCAGCCTGCGGGAAAAACTCGCTCAGGCCAATCTCAAGCTAGAACGCAATTACCCGGAGCCAAAGCTGGTTTACCAACAGCGCGGAACCGCCGCGGGTACCGCGTGGCTACAAACCTACGAAATTCGTCTGAATCCCGTCCTGCTGATGGAGAACGTTGACGCGTTCGTTAACGAAGTGGTGCCCCATGAACTGGCGCATTTACTGGTGTGGAAATACTTTGGCCGCGTGCCGCCGCACGGCAAAGAGTGGAAATGGATGATGGAAAGCGTGCTGGGCGTGCCAGCCCGACGTACGCATCAGTTCGAACTGCAATCCGTGCAGCGTAAGACCTTTACTTACCGCTGCAAGTGTCAGGAACACCAACTGACCGTACGCCGCCATAACCGCGTGATACGCGGCGAAGCCACCTACCGCTGCGTTCACTGCGGCGAACCACTGATTGCAGAATAATCTTCAGAATTATCAGGAACTTTTCTGATCTAACTGATTGCATACAGGAATGACTTTCGCTACGTTGCGGGCTCGTTTTGACACGGAGTTCGTGATGTACCGTAATTTTTCTTTTGCTGCGGCCTTGTTAGCCGCAGCATTTTCAGGCCCGGCTTTAGCCGAAGGCATCAACAGTTTTTCTCAGGCAAAAGCGGCGGGCGTCAAAGTTAACGCCGATGCACCAGGCGATTTCTACTGCGGTTGTAAAATTAACTGGCAAGGCAAAAAAGGGGTCGTGGACCTCGAATCCTGCGGCTATAAAGTGCGAAAAAACGAAAACCGCGCCAGTCGAATTGAATGGGAGCACGTTGTCCCCGCCTGGCAGTTTGGTCATCAGCGTCAGTGCTGGCAGGACGGAGGGCGTAAAAACTGCGCTAAAGATCCGGTCTATCGCAAAATGGAAAGCGATATGCATAACCTGCAGCCTGCGGTAGGTGAAGTGAATGGCGATCGCGCTAACTTCATGTACAGCCAGTGGAACGGTGGCGAAGGCCAGTATGGACAGTGCGCGATGAAGGTTGATTTCAAAGAGAAAGTTGCCGAGCCGCCTGCCCGCGCCCGTGGCGCCATCGCGCGTACCTATTTTTATATGCGCGACCAATACAACCTGACGCTCTCTCGCCAGCAAACCCAGCTTTTTAATGCCTGGAATAAGCAGTATCCGGTCACCGACTGGGAGTGTGAGCGCGACGAACGCATCGCGAAGGTACAGGGGAATCATAACCCCTATGTGCAACGCGCTTGCCAGGCGCAAAAGAGCTAACCTACACTAGCGGCAATATTTTTAACCATGCCCTGCCTGTTGCAGCCCAGGGCCATGACGCGGATGTTTAACTATGCGCATTCCTCGCATTTATCACCCAGAGCCACTCGCTTCCGGTAGCCAAATTTCACTGTGTGAAGATGCTGCCAACCATATCGGCCGCGTACTACGTATGGGGCCAGGCCAGCCGCTACAGCTGTTTGATGGCAGCAATCAGGTATTCGACGCCGAAATTACCCACGCCAGTAAGAAAAGTGTGGAAGTGAAGGTGCTTAACGCTGAACTCGACGATCGGGAATCACCGTTGCATATCCACCTGGGCCAGGTAATGTCGCGCGGTGAAAAAATGGAATTTACTATCCAGAAATCGATTGAACTGGGTGTAAGCCTCATTACGCCACTTTTTTCTGAGCGTTGCGGCGTTAAACTGGACAATGAACGCCTGAACAAGAAGCTCCAGCAGTGGCAGAAAATCGCCATTGCCGCCTGCGAACAGTGCGGTCGTAATCGGGTGCCTGAAATTCGCCCGGCAATGGATCTGGAAGCATGGTGCGCAGAACAGGACGAAGGACTGAAGCTCAATCTGCATCCTCGCGCCAGCGCCAGCATTAACACGCTGCCGCTCCCGGTGGAGCGTATCCGCTTGCTGATTGGCCCGGAAGGTGGGTTGTCGGCAGATGAAATTGCCATGACCGCACGGTATCAGTTTACTGATATTCTGTTAGGACCTCGCGTTCTGCGTACTGAGACAACTGCGCTCACCGCCATTACCGCGCTTCAGGTGCGTTTTGGCGATCTGGGCTAAGGCATAAACGGAGAAGAACATGATCAAGCTCGGCATCGTGATGGATCCCATCGCAAGCATCAACATCAAGAAAGATTCCAGTTTCGCTATGCTGCTGGAAGCGCAACGCCGCGGTTACGAAATTCATTATATGGAGATGGCCGATCTTTATCTGATCAACGGTGAAGCCCGCGCCCATACGCGTACCCTGAGCGTAGAGCAGAACTACGACAAATGGTATGAGTTCAAGAGCGAACAGGATCTCCCGCTGGCAGACCTGGACGTTATTCTGATGCGTAAGGATCCGCCGTTTGATACCGAGTTCATCTACGCGACCTATATTCTGGAACGTGCAGAAGAGAAAGGAACGCTGATCGTCAACAAACCGCAGAGCCTGCGCGACTGCAACGAAAAGTTGTTCACCGCATGGTTTGCCGATCTGACGCCGGAAACTCTGGTCACGCGTAATAAAGCGCAGCTGAAAGCCTTCTGGCAAAAACACAGCGACATCATTCTCAAACCGCTGGACGGCATGGGCGGGGCCTCTATTTTCCGCGTGAAGGAAGGCGATCCGAACCTTGGCGTTATTGCGGAAACGCTGACCGAGCACGGTACTCGCTACTGCATGGCGCAGAACTATCTGCCAGCCATTAAAGACGGCGATAAACGCGTGCTGGTGGTCGATGGCGAACCCGTTCCTTACTGCCTGGCGCGTATTCCGCAGGGCGGCGAAACCCGTGGCAACCTGGCCGCAGGTGGTCGTGGCGAGCCGCGTCCATTAACCGACAGTGACTGGGAAATTGCCCGTCGCATTGGGCCAACGCTGAAAGCGAAAGGTTTGATTTTTGTCGGTCTGGATATCATTGGCGATCGTCTGACGGAAATTAACGTCACCAGCCCAACCTGTATTCGTGAAATTGAAGCGGAGTTCCCGGTTTCGATTACCGGTATGCTGATGGATGCTATTGAAGCGCGCCTGCAAAAATAAAAGAACTCGCCGGTAGAAGGGACCCTACCAATACTAATAGTGACAGCGCTCCTGTTTGTACGCATACTGGGCGCTGTTGCTTTTTTGAACCAGGAAACAGAACCTCTGACAATGAATTTACAGCATCACTTTCTAATTGCCATGCCTGCTCTCCAGGATCCAATTTTCCGCCGTTCCGTGGTGTATATCTGCGAACACAATGAGAACGGAGCAATGGGGATTATCGTCAATAAGCCTCTGGAAAACTTACAAATTGAAGGGATTCTGGAAAAGCTGAAGATTACTCCAGAAGAACGCGATCCGGCCATTCGTCTGGATAAGCCCGTGATGCTCGGCGGCCCGTTGGCAGAAGACCGTGGATTTATACTTCATACCCCACCGTCGCGCTTTGCATCCAGTATTCGCATTTCTGATAACACCATCATCACAACCTCCCGCGATGTATTAGAAACTCTGGGCACGCAGGAGCAACCATCCGAGGTGCTGGTGGCATTAGGCTATTCATCATGGGAAAAGGGCCAACTGGAACAAGAGTTACTGGATAACGCCTGGCTTACGGCCCCTGCCGATCTCAACATCTTATTCAAAACGCCGATTGCCGACCGCTGGCGCGATGCGGCGAAGCTTATCGGGATAGATATTCAGACCATGCCCGGCGTGGCGGGACACGCATGATGAACGGAACATTACTCTCTTTTGATTTTGGTACGAAAAGTATCGGCGTCGCCGTGGGTCAGCGCATTACCGGTACGGCCAGGCCATTGCCCGCCATCAAAGCACAGGACGGTACGCCAGACTGGAATTTGATTGAACGCCTGCTGAAAGAGTGGCAACCGGATGAAATCATTGTCGGCCTGCCGCTCAACATGGATGGCACCGAACAGCCCCTTACCGCGCGCGCACGTAAATTCGCTAACCGCATTCATGGTCGCTTTGGCGTAACCGTAACGCTGCACGATGAACGTTTGAGCACCGTCGAAGCCCGCTCAGGCCTGTTTGAGCAAGGCGGTTACCGGGCGTTGAATAAAGGCAAAGTGGACTCCGCTTCTGCCGTTATTATCCTGGAAAGCTATTTCGAGCAGGGCTATTAAAGCCGCCCCTGCGCCTGTCGCTGCTGTAAACTTTGTGCAAACGTCTGCATACCTGTCTGCTGCCCGGTTTGAATCACGCCGGGTAGCTGATGCGTTTTCCCTTCGCGGATCAAATTGCCCACGGCGGGCGTGTTGACGAGCAGTTCGAATAGCGCCACGCGTCCCCCCTGCTTATCCTCCTCCAGTTTTTGCGAAAGAACCGCCCGCAGGCTATCTGCCAGTTGGTTACGCACAGGATCTTTCTCTGTTGCTGCAAAGGAATCCACCAGCCGCGCGATGGCCTGCGCCGCACCTCGCGTATGTAACGTTGCCAGCACCAGATGTCCGGTCTCCGCCGCCGTTAATGCCAGCCGAATGGTTTCCACGTCGCGCAGCTCACCCAGCAAAATAACGTCGGGATCTTCGCGTAGCGCACCGCGCAAACCGGTGGCGAAAGAGGCGCAGTGTGCTCCCACCTCCCGCTGTTGAATCAGACAACGTCGGCTGGTGTAGCGATATTCAATAGGATCTTCCAGCGTCAGAATGTGCCCCTCAATATGCTGATTAAGATACTCCACCATCGCAGCCAGGGTCGTAGATTTACCGCTGCCGGTAGCGCCTGTCACCAGAATCAACCCGTTTTCACTGTGAAGCAGTTCAGGTATGACCGCGGGAGGCTGAAGATCGTCTAAATGAGGACAATCCAGCGGTAGCAGTCTTAGCGCCAGCGAGGTTCCCTGCAGATGGACAAATGCGCTGGCGCGCAGCCGCCGGGAGTCCGTCAGGGTAACGGCAAAATCAATCTGCCCTTGCTCCTGCAACTGTACCTGTTGTTGCTCACTGAGCCAGCACATCAGCAGATTCTCTACGTCAGGCGCGGTAAACGGTGCGCTTTCGACTTTTCCATGTCTGCGCCAACGCGCAGGCCATGCATTGCACAGGTGTAGATCCGACACGTTATGCTTTACACTAAGGGCCACTATTTCTTCCATATTCATATGAACATCCTCGGAAAATGAACGATATCGCGCATAACCTGGCACATGTCCGGGACAAAATCTCAGCCGCCGCGACGCGTTGCGGGCGGTCTTCAGAAGAAGTTATGTTGCTTGCAGTCAGCAAAACCAAACCTGCGAGCGCCATCGAAGAAGCCATTACCGCAGGGCAACGTGCCTTCGGTGAAAACTATGTCCAGGAAGGGGTGGATAAAATCCGCTACTTTCAGGAAAAAGGCGTCAACGATCTGCAGTGGCACTTTATCGGCCCGCTGCAGTCCAACAAAAGTCGTCTGGTCGCCGAGCACTTTGACTGGTGCCATACGATCGACCGTCTACGTATCGCTGCCCGTCTGAGCGAACAGCGCCCGGCAGACCTGCCGCCACTGAATGTGCTGATCCAGATTAATATCAGCGATGAGAACAGTAAGTCAGGGATTCCGCTGGCAGAGCTTGATGCACTGGCCGCTGAAGTCGCTGCGCTGCCGCGCATTACCCTGCGTGGTTTGATGGCTATTCCCGCTCCTGAGTCAGATTATGTAAGGCAGTTTGAAGTTGCACAGCAAATGGCTGTAGCATTTGCCGGGTTGAAAACACGCTATCCAAATATCGATACGCTCTCGCTGGGGATGTCTGATGATATGGATGCCGCTATCGCGGCGGGTAGCACGATGGTGCGCATCGGCACTGCCATTTTTGGTGCTCGTGATTACACTAAAAAATAAGGAAAATTAAGGAACACCATGAATACGTTGACCTTCCTGCTCTCAACGGTAATTGAGCTGTATACCATGGCGCTGCTGCTGCGCGTGTGGATGCAATGGTCTCGCTGCGATTTCTACAACCCGTTCTCGCAGTTTATTGTGAAAATCACTCAGCCCATTATTGGGCCGTTACGCCGTATTATTCCGCCAATGGGGCCCATTGACAGCGCATCAGCATTAGTCGCGCTCGTTCTCAGCTTTATCAAAGCCATCGTGCTATTTAAGGTGGTCACGTTCCAGCCGATCATCTGGATCGCCGCCGTGCTGATTGTCCTGAAGACCATTGGGCTGCTGATTTTCTGGGTGCTGCTGGTAATGGCGATTATGAGCTGGGTCAGCCAGGGTCGCAGTCCGGTGGAGTACGTGCTGATTCAACTGGCGGATCCGCTGTTGCGTCCTATCCGTCGCATACTTCCAGGCATGGGCGGGATCGATTTCTCCCCAATGATTCTGGTTCTGCTGCTCTATGTCATTAACATGGGTATCGCGGAAGTGTTACAGGCGACAGGCAACATACTGCTGCCGGGGCTGTGGATGGCGCTATGAGTGCCGTTACACCCTGCGACGACGGTCTGGTTTTACGGCTCTATATTCAGCCGAAAGCCAGCCGTGACAGTATTGTGGGTTTACATGGCGACGAAGTTAAAGTCGCCATTACCGCCCCGCCGGTCGATGGACAAGCCAACAGCCATCTGGTGAAGTTTCTCGGCAAACAGTTCCGCGTAGCGAAAAGCCAGGTCGTTATTGAGAAGGGCGAGCTTGGTCGTCACAAACAGGTTAAAATTATTCATCCGCAACAGATCCCGCCCGAAATTGCGGCGCTAACTGATTAGGTATCCCATGCAAAAAGTTGTCCTCGCGACCGGCAATGCCGGTAAAGTGCGTGAACTCGCCTCTCTTCTGAGTGATTTCGGTCTTGATGTTGTTGCCCAAACGGATCTGGGAGTTGATTCTGCAGAAGAGACCGGACTGACGTTTATTGAGAACGCCATTCTGAAGGCGCGTCATGCCGCGCAAATTACGGGTTTGCCAGCCATTGCTGATGACTCCGGCCTGGCAGTAAATGCCCTTGGCGGCGCGCCGGGTATCTATTCAGCCCGCTATTCCGGCGAAGATGCGACCGATCAGCAGAACCTGGAAAAACTGCTGCACACCCTGCGGGATGTCCCGGATGACCAGCGTCAGGCGCAATTCCACTGCGTGCTGGTGTATATGCGCCATGCGGACGATCCCACGCCTTTAGTGTGCCACGGAAGCTGGCCGGGCGTGATTACCCGTGAACCGGCCGGAAACGGTGGTTTTGGTTACGACCCAATCTTTTTTGTGCCGTCCGAAGGAAAAACAGCTGCTGAGCTGACCCGCGAAGAAAAAAGTGCGATTTCTCACCGCGGACAGGCACTGAAGCTGCTGCTGGATGCCCTGCGCAATGGTTAACCTTCCACCGCTAAGTCTTTATATTCACATCCCCTGGTGCGTGCAGAAATGCCCGTACTGCGACTTTAACTCGCATGCGCTTAAGGGCGAGGTTCCTCATGACGACTATGTTCAGCACCTGCTGAGCGATCTGGATACTGAGGTGGCCCACGCCCAGGGGCGGGAAGTAAAGACAATTTTTATCGGTGGTGGTACGCCGAGCCTGCTTTCTGGCCCGGCAATGCAAACGCTGCTCGACGGCGTGCGTGCACGGCTGAATCTGGCCGCAGATGCAGAAATCACAATGGAGGCGAATCCCGGGACGGTGGAAGCCGATCGCTTTGTTGATTATCAACGCGCTGGCGTAAACCGTATCTCGATTGGCGTACAGAGCTTTAGCTCCGCCAAACTCGAGCGTCTGGGACGTATTCACGGGCCGGAAGAAGCCAAACGAGCAGCACACCTGGCGAGCGGTCTGGGGCTACGCAGCTTTAACCTCGACCTGATGCATGGTTTGCCAGATCAGACGCTGGAAGAGGCGCTGGGCGATTTACAGCAGGCCATCGCGCTCAACCCACCGCATCTTTCCTGGTATCAGTTGACCATCGAACCCAACACGCTGTTCGGTTCCCGACCGCCTGTTTTACCAGACGATGATGCGCTGTGGGATATTTTTGAGCAAGGCCACCAGTTGCTGGCCGCCGCCGGGTATCAACAGTACGAAACCTCAGCCTATGCAAAGCCGGGCTATCAGTGTCAGCACAACCTTAATTACTGGCGTTTTGGCGACTATCTCGGTATTGGCTGCGGCGCGCATGGCAAAATTACGTTCCCGGACGGGCGCATTCTGCGTACCACCAAAACGCGGCATCCGCGTGGCTACATGCAAGGGCGTTATCTCGAAAGCCAGCGTGATGTCGCCGAAGCCGATAAGCCGTTCGAGTTCTTTATGAACCGTTTCCGGTTGCTTGAGGCCGCGCCTCGCGCGGAGTTCAGACAATATACCGGGCTTACCGAGGACGTTATTCGTCGACAGATCGATGAGGCTATTTCCCAGGGCTACCTGAGTGAATGCGATGAATACTGGCAGATTACTCAACACGGTAAGCTGTTTTTGAACTCTCTGTTGGAGCTGTTTCTGGCGGAGTAATACGGTAATGATGTAGGCCGGATAAGGCCTTGAGCCGCATCCGGCAAATTGCCTGATGGCGCTGCGCTTATCAGGCCTACAGGGTTAGGTCGATGAGCGCAGCCACCTTCAGCCATTAATACTGATTAAACATTTCCTGGATCTGCTTAGGATCCTTGGTTTGAGTCAGCGCAAGCTGCAGCAGAACACGTGCTTTTTGCGGGTTCAGGGAACCTGAAGCCACAAATCCGTATTTTGCATCATCAACTTCTGCATCCTGCGTGGTGGCACCCGTTGGTACACGAGATGAACGCACCACAACGGTACCTTTATGCGCGGCGGTTGCCAGCGTATCGAAAATGGTTTTATACAAGTTACCGTTACCTACACCCGCACTAACGATCCCTGCGTAACCCGCATCTACCAGCGCTTTTGCCGGCAGATCGGAGGCGTTAGCATAGTTGTAAACAATCCCAACTTTCGGCAGCTCGGTCAGCTTAGAAACATCGAACGGAGTAGACGTGGTGTGCTTACGCGCAGGCGTACGCTGGTAGTCGATTTTACCGTTATGAATGTAACCCAACGGGCCGTAGTTAACGGATTTGAAGGTAGCAACGTCGGTAGTGTTGGTTTTAGTCACGTCGCGACCATCCATAACGGTGTCGTTCATCACCACCAGCACTCCGCGGTTGGCAGAGGCTTTGTCTGCGGCAGTTACCACTGCGTTATACAGGTTGAACGGGCCATCAGCGCTCATACCCGTAGATGGACGCATGGCGCCGACCAGCACGACCGGCTTGTTGCACTTGACGGTCAGGTCGAGGAAATAGGCGGTTTCTTCCATGGTATCCGTACCATGTGTCACCACGAAGCCGTCGGTTTTATCACACTCGGTATTAATCTTTTTGGCCAGCGTTAACCAGACTTCGTCATTCATATCCTGGGAGCCGATGTTCACCACCTGCTCGCCTTTAACGACAGCGATATCTTTCAACTGAGGTACGGCCTCAACCAGATTTTCTACGCCAACCTTGCCTGCCGTGTAGTTAGATTTTGTCGCGGAATCACCACCGCCGGCAATCGTCCCGCCGGTCGCTAAAATGGTGATGTTTGGCAGTGCAAGCGCCGCGCCGCTGAAACCCATAACCAGTGCGGCAAGCGCCGTTTTCTTGAAAAACTCCATGTTATTTCTCCAGTTACTTGAATTTGCAGCATTATGTCTATCCTACAGATGAATAATGTGACGAGTTCCAATTAACCAGATTTATATCTCCATCAAATTGCCATTCTTAGAGATGGATATCAAAAAAACAGAAAAGTACAAAATAAAACGGCGCAGAATGTTTCTGCGCCGTTAAAAAGAGGTGAAGATTATTTCAGAGTGCTAACCAGCGTTTTACGATCGTTTTCCAGCGTCACGACGCGGGCACAAACATCTTTGCCAAACTGTTGGAAGTCTTGTTCCTGATTCTTCCATTCGTTTTGAATTGAGGTTTGCAAGCCACCAAGGCTACCGAGCACGCCCTGCAACGGATTACCACCACCTTTGAGTACGGCTTTGGCACCCATTTCGTTGATGCTGTCCTGCAAAATACCGCCCATCGCCTGATTAACCAGCTGTTGTCCGTCCGCGCGGACTTGATCAATCGCCTTATAATGGAAGGTCAGACCATCAGTTCGATGCTCGATGATACGGTTCATCTGCTCTTTCAATTGCGCATCCAGCTTGGTTAAGCGGCCACGCATGTTGCTGCTTTCACCGACCTCTTTGGCGATGATTTTATCCAGCGCCACGCGACCTTTCTCTACGCGCGCTCTGGCACCTTCGTCAATCCACGGCAGGCTGCTACGCAACGCCGCCTGATAATCTTTGGCCTGCTCACGCTGTGCGGCGTTCAGGCTGTACTGTTTACCGTTGAAGGTGACATCGCCGGTCTGGGTAATAATCAGGTCGCCGTTCTCGCCCTTCACCTGCACCGTTTGTGGGCTCAAAATCACATCGTCACGCGGGGTGACGCTGCACTGGTAATCTGCATGTGCGGCCATCGCCGTGAACGTTAGGACTGCCGCCAGCAGCGTTTTGCGCATCATATCTTTCCCTCAAGACAAATCGGGCCGGCATTTGCCGACCCTGTGCTACTTAGTCCCACCAAATATCGAAAAGTTCGCTGGTACGCACTTCTTCGAGTTTGTGCTCTTCCAGCCACTTACGCACGATTGCCTGGTGTTCTTCGGTGCATTTGCCGATTTCCTGCAGACAGATCAGACCTTCCCAGGCCAGATAGCCGCTGCCGTCAAAAGCCAGCTTGTTCGGTTCGATAACTTCATTGATAAAGTCATCAACGATTTGATCGACCTGCTCTCCAGATGTACCTTCCGGGAAACGCCATGCAACCGAAAATCCTACTTCCTGGAATTCTTCGATGTGCATCTTTTTACGCAGACGACGGCTACGGTTCTTTGCCATTATTTCACCCTCTCGAACATTAAGTCCCATACGCCGTGGCCAAGACGATGACCACGTTGTTCAAATTTGGTTACCGGGCGCGATTGTGGGCGCGGTACATAATCGTTACTCTCGGACTGGTTTTTATACCCGTCAATGGAGGACATCACTTCCAGCATATGTTCCGCATAAGCTTCCCAGTCGGTTGCCATGTGGAATACGCCGCCCAGCTTCAGCTTACTTAAGATATGCTCAGCAAACGGTACCTGAACGATACGGCGTTTATTATGACGTGCTTTATGCCACGGGTCAGGGAAAAACAGCTGAACCATAGATAAAGAATTGTCAGGAATCATTTTATGCAGGACTTCAACGGCATCATGGCACATGACGCGCAGGTTCTCGACCCCCTCTTCATGGGCTGAAGCCAGACACGCACCAACGCCCGGCGAGTGAACCTCAATGCCGAGGAAATTCTGTTCCGGACGCGCTTTCGCCATTGCGACCAGCGACGCTCCCATACCAAAACCGATTTCCAGCGTGACTGGCGCATCACGGCCAAACAGTTCTGCGAAATTTACAGGCTCTTCGCTGAACTCAACGCCCATCACCGGCCAGTAGTTTTCCAGCGCGTGCTCCTGCCCTTTCGTCAGTCGCCCCTGGCGACGAACAAAACTACGAATCCGGCGCAGAGGGCGGCCGTTTTCATCAAATTCCGGTGAAATGACGTCGTTCTTCATAAAAGTTTAGTCTGCTGTGTTTGAGTTCTGAAAACGGGCATTATCCAAAGTTAGTTGCCGGATGCAAGTAAAGGAAGAAAGTGAGCAGCGGAAAGTTCCGGTTTACACCCCGTTGCCGCTGTGCTGCAATCTTGCCCCCGGCAATAATGAAACGGTAATCATGCAAGCGTCTCAATTCTCGGCTCAGGTTTTGAGCTGGTACGACAAATACGGGCGGAAAACGCTGCCCTGGCAAATTGATAAGACGCCTTACAAAGTATGGCTCTCTGAGGTAATGCTGCAACAAACTCAGGTTGCGACCGTTATCCCTTATTTTGAGCGCTTTATGGCGCGCTTCCCAACGGTAACGGATTTAGCCCATGCGCCGCTGGATGAGGTTCTGCATTTGTGGACCGGGCTGGGTTATTACGCCCGAGCGCGTAATCTGCATAAAGCCGCGCAGCAGGTTGTCACGCTGCATAGCGGTATATTTCCGCAAACTTTTGATGAGGTGGCCGCCCTACCTGGCGTCGGTCGCTCAACCGCAGGCGCGATCCTTTCCCTCTCTCTGGGTCAGCATTTTCCGATTCTCGACGGTAACGTCAAACGCGTGCTGGCTCGCTGTTATGCTGTAAGCGGCTGGCCGGGTAAAAAAGAGGTCGAAAATAAGCTGTGGGAGTTGAGCGAGCAGGTGACGCCCGCCCATGGCGTTGAGCGTTTTAATCAGGCGATGATGGATTTAGGCGCCATGGTCTGTACGCGCTCAAAACCTAAATGTTCGCTGTGTCCGTTGGAAAATGGCTGTGTGGCCAGCGCCAATGCAAGCTGGGCGTTGTACCCGGGTAAAAAACCCAAGCAAACGCTGCCGGAACGAACGGGCTATTTTTTACTGATGCAGCATGATGACGAAGTGCTGCTCGCACAGCGACCACCCAGCGGCTTATGGGGTGGTTTATACTGTTTTCCACAGTTTGACGACGAAGATGGACTGCGCAACTGGCTGGCGCAACGGCAAATTAACGCAGATAATCTGACCCAACTTAATGCGTTTCGCCATACCTTTAGCCATTTCCACTTAGACATTGTGCCTATGTGGCTTCCTGTGTCTTCATTCGGCTCATGCATGGATGAAGGCAACGCGCTCTGGTATAACTTAGCGCAACCGCCGTCGGTCGGACTGGCGGCTCCCGTGGAGCGTTTGTTACAGCAATTACGTGCCGGTACACACGTTTAACGTACCGGTCGATAGAGAGGATTTTTTATGAGCAGAACGATTTTTTGCACTTTCCTGCAACGCGAAGCAGAAGGCCAGGATTTTCAGCTGTACCCGGGCGATCTGGGGAAATGCATCTACAACGAGATTTCTAAAGAAGCATGGGCGCAATGGCAGCATAAGCAAACCATGCTGATTAACGAGAAGAAGCTCAATATGATGAACGTTGAGCATCGTAAACTGCTTGAGCAGGAGATGATCAACTTCCTGTTTGAAGGCAAAGACGTGCATATTGAAGGCTATACACCAGAGTCTTAAGAACCGTTGCCGGATGGCGCTACGCTTATCCGGCCTACGATTTAATCTGGTCCTTGCAAATAACAAACACAACACGCACTCCCGGAATGATGAAAAAATTTCTCGCGCTTGCCGTTATTGCGCCGTTGCTCATCTCCTGTTCCAGTTCGACCAAAAAAGGCGATTCCTATAACGAAGCCTGGGTCAAGGATACCAACGGTTTTGATATTCTGATGGGGCAATTTGCCCATAACATTGAGAATTTGTGGGGATTTAAGGAAGTGCTGATTGCGGGTCCAAAGGACTACGTAAAGTATACCGATCAGTATCAAACCCGCAGCCATATCAACTTTGATGACGGTACGATAACCGTCGAGACCATTGCCGGGACAGATCCCGCCGGACACCTGCGTCGGGCGATTATCAAGACATTGCTGATGGGGGATGATCCAGGTTCTATCGACCTCTATTCCGATGTCGACGACATTAAGATTTCCAAAGAGCCGTTCCTGTACGGGCAGGTGGTCGATAATACCGGCAAGCCCATTCGTTGGGAGGGGCGTGCCACCAATTTCGCTGACTATCTGCTGAAAACACGCCTGAAAAGCCGCAGCAATGGTATTCGCATCATCTATAGCGTGACGATCAACCTGGTACCGAACCACCTTGATAAGCGCGCGCATAAATACGTCGGCATGGTGCGTCAGGCTTCGCGTAAGTATGGCGTCGATGAGTCGCTGATTTTGGCCATCATGCAAACCGAATCCTCATTTAACCCATATGCGGTCAGCCATGCCGATGCGCTGGGACTGATGCAGGTGGTACAGCACAGCGCCGGGAAAGATGTGTTTCGCTCGCAAGGGCGCTCCGGCACACCGAGCCGTAGCTTCCTGTTTGACCCGGCCAGCAACATTGATACCGGTACCGCCTATCTGGCTATGCTCAACAATGTCTATTTAGGCGGCATTGATAATCCAACATCCCGTCGCTACGCGGTGATCACGGCATATAACGGCGGTGCGGGCAGCGTGCTGCGCGTTTTCTCGAACGATAAAATCCAGGCCGCGAATATTATCAACAGCATGACTCCGGGGGACGTTTATCAAACGCTGACTACCCGGCATCCGTCTGCTGAATCACGCCGATACCTTTACAAGGTCAATTCCGCACAAAAATCATATCGACGCCGCTAATATATCCCCTCTTCTGCCCCGGTAAACGGGGTCCGGAAGAGGGCAAAGTGTTAACTCCATCACTCTTTTGCTTTGCAATCAGAAATTGTTTGCAAATATTTGTCACAGGTAACAAAAAAAGAGGGTCCCTCGTTGATAGAATCACATCATCAAGCCCCGGCAAATGTGCCTTTTAAAACATTCATCCGCATTACGGTGTGAGGAAATTAACATGAATCTTAAGCTGCAGCTGAAAGTGCTCTCGTTTCTGCAGTTCTGCTTATGGGGTAGTTGGCTCACTACCCTCGGCTCCTATATGTTTGTCACCCTAAAATTCGATGGTGCATCCATTGGCGCAGTGTATAGCTCGCTGGGGATCGCCGCCGTGTTTATGCCTACGCTGTTAGGGATCGTGGCCGACAAATGGATCAGTGCGAAATGGGTGTACGCCATTTGTCACCTGGTCGGTGCAGCAACGCTGTTCGCCGCAGCCGAAGTCACCACCCCAGGCGCTATGTTCTTTGTGATCTTGCTTAACTCTTTGGCCTATATGCCAACGCTGGGGTTAATCAACACCATTTCTTACTATCGCCTGCAGTCAGCCGGGATGGATATCGTAACGGACTTCCCGCCAATCCGTATCTGGGGCACTATCGGCTTTATCATGGCGATGTGGGGCGTGAGCTTCTCCGGCTTCGAGCTGAGTCATATGCAGCTGTATATCGGTGCAACGCTGTCCGTTGTTTTGGCGCTGTTCACGCTGACGCTGCCGCATATTCCGGTGGCTAACCAGCAGAAAAACCAGAGCTGGTCGTCCATGCTGGGCCTGGATGCTTTCGCGCTGTTTAAAAACAAGCGCATGGCGATTTTCTTCATCTTCTCCATGATGCTGGGCGCGGAGCTGCAGATTACCAATATGTTCGGTAATACCTTCCTGCACAGCTTCGATAACAACCCGCTGTTCTCCGGTAGTTTCATCGTTGAACACGCCTCGGTGATGATGTCGATCTCGCAGATTTCCGAGACGCTGTTTATCCTGACCATCCCGTTCTTCTTGAGCCGTTACGGTATTAAGAATGTAATGCTTATCAGTATTGTGGCGTGGATGCTGCGTTTCGGCCTGTTTGCCTACGGCGATCCGACACCGTTCGGTACCGTGCTGCTGGTTCTGTCGATGATTGTTTACGGCTGCGCCTTCGACTTCTTCAACATCTCTGGCTCGGTATTCGTGGAGAAAGAAGTTCGCCCTGAAATCCGCGCCAGCGCACAGGGTATGTTCCTGATGATGACCAACGGCTTCGGTTGTATTCTGGGCGGACTGGTGAGCGGTAAAGTAGTTGAACACTATACGCTGAACGGTATTACCGACTGGCAGACCGTGTGGCTGATCTTCGCAGGTTACTCGCTGGTTCTGGCTTTTGCCTTCGTGGCGCTGTTTAAATACAAACACGTACGCGTTCCGGCAAGCACCCAAACTATCGCGCACTAACGTTTACGCAGAGAAAAGCGGGTTGCCAAAAGGTAACCCGTTTTTTTTGCGCTTACTTCACAACATATCCATACAGACGCTTAATACCGTCTGCATCCGTTTCACTGTAAACACCTTGTAGCTCCGGCGAGAAGCCCGGCAGCAGGTTAACACCCTCTTCCAGCGCCAGGAAATAACGTTGCACCGCCCCGCCCCAGATTTCGCCCGGTACCACGCACAGAACGCCTGGAGGATAAGGCAGCGCACCTTCTGCAGCAACGCGACCTGCGGCATCACAAATACGCACCAGTTCGACATCACCACGGATAAAGGCGCTGTTGGCATCCTGCGGGTTCATCGCCACGGCAGGCAAACTCTCCTGTCGGAACATCGCTTTTTGCAGATCCTTCACATCAAAGCTGACGTATAAATCGTGCATCTCCTGACACAGTTCACGCAGCGTGTAATCCCGATAGCGTACCGGATACTTGTTGAAGATGGTGGGCAGCACATCTGCCAGCGGCGTATCGTCCTCAATATGCTGCTCAAACTGCGCCAGCATCGCCACCAGTTGCGCCAGTTTCTCGGTGCTTTCTGCCGGGGTCAGCAGGAACAGAATCGAGTTAAGGTCGCATTTCTCCGGAACAATGCCGTTTTCACGCAGGTAATGCGCCAGAATCGTCGCCGGAATACCAAACTCAGTATATTGCCCGGTTTGCGCATCAATGCCCGGAGTAGTTAACAACAGCTTGCAGGGATCAACGAAGTACTGGTCGCGCGCGTAGCCGGAAAAACCATGCCATTTAGCACCCGGTTCAAAGCTAAAGAAGCGGCGTTCGCTGGCAATCACCGGCGTCGGATAGCTTTCCCACGGCTTACCATCAACTACCGGAGGAATAAACGGCTGAATCATCTTACAGTGGGTAAGAATCGCTTTACGGGCGTCAATGCCCAGCGCTACACACTCCGCCCATAGCCGACGCCCGCTCTCGCCTTCATGGATTTTGGCGTTAACATCCAGCGCCGCAAACAGCGGGTAAAACGGACTAGTGGAAGCATGCAGCATAAATGCATTGTTCAGACGCTTATGCGGACAGAACCGCGCCTGACCGCGAATATGGTTATCCTTTTTGTGGATCTGCGAGGTTTGCGAGAATCCGGCCTGCTGTTTGTGTACCGACTGGGTGACAAAGATCCCCGGATCGTCAGCATTGAGCTCCAGTAGCAGCGGTGACCCATCGGCCATCATCGGAATAAATTGCTCGTAGCCAACCCAGGCAGAATCAAACAGGATGTAATCGCACAGGCTACCGATCTTGTCGATCACCTGCCGGGCGTTGTAGATCGTACCGTCATAGGTACCAAGCTGAATGATTGCAAGACGGAACGGACGCGGCTGGTCAGCCTTGTGCGGTGCAACGTCACGCAGTTGCTGGCGAAGATACGCCTCATCGAAGCAGTGCTCGTCAATGCCGCCAATAAAGCCAAACGGATTACGCGCCGCTTCCAGATAAACCGGCGTCGCGCCCGCCTGGATCAGCGCACCGTGGTGGTTCGACTTATGGTTGTTGCGGTCAAACAGCACCAGATCGCCGCGCGTCAGCAGCGCATTGGTCACCACTTTATTCGCCGCAGAGGTCCCGTTCAGCACAAAGTAGGTTTTATCCGCGTGGAAAACTTTCGCGGCAAATTTCTGCGCATGTTTCGCTGATCCCTCATGAATCAGCAGATCGCCCAGCTTAACGTCAGCGTTGCACATATCCGCGCGGAACAGGTTCTCGCCAAAGAACTCATAGAAATGTCTGCCCGCCGGATGCTTCTTAAAAAACTCACCGTGCTGGTGTCCCGGGCAGGCAAACGTGCTGTTCCCCATTTCGACATACTGGGTAAGCGTGTCATAGAACGGCGGCAGCAACTCTTCCTCATACTGACAGGCAGCAGACTCCAGCTCCAGCCAGTCCTGAGCCTGACCGCAAATCACCGCGTTAACGCCCGCAGGTACATCGGCATCAGACTCTGCGAACAAAAACACCGGTATATGAAAACCAGTGCGTTTCAGCAAAGCCAGAATCCCACTGCGGCTGTCCGCAACGGTAATGACGACTGCCGCAACGTCAGTAAAATCGGTACTGTCCAGCGCAACCACCTGACGATGGCTGGAAAGACGAGAAGCCAGTTCACCACTGGCGGCAATTTTCATTGATTTCATAAGCGCAATAACCCGTTTCGGGAAAATCAAAAGTCCCGGGCAAAGCCGCATTGCTTTGCCCACGAAATGACGGGTCAAACTGGTTACCAGCCCCGACCGCCAGACATCAGTAAAAGCAGATAGCCTCTGATCTTACTGTTATCCTGCAGTGAGCGTACGCTGCCCTCACCGCATGGTGAGAGCATGAAGATAAGTCGCAGGAAGGGGCGAACGTCGCGCAAAAAGGCGATGTTGAAGGCGATGTAGGGGGAGTAATATCATCCCAGGCAGCCCCATTCAGACAGGAGAAAATTCGCGCAATCATGGCACCTTTCACCTACTGGCGCAAGATAAAATCCTGTGCTTAAACCTCACAGATAAACAAGCATTTCGTCTGACAATAGCGGCATAATAATGCAATCTGAAACATAATTTCACCCAAACAGTTGCCTTTAACATCAAGACGATAATGGGTATGCAGGAGCAAACGTGGTAATCGGACCCTTTATTAATGCCAGCGCCATTTTATTAGGCGGTGTTCTCGGCGCGCTGCTCAGTCAGCACTTACCCGAACGTATTCGGATCTCAATGACCTCAATATTCGGGTTGTGCTCGTTGGGAATTGGTATCTTGTTGGTTATCAAATGCGTTAACTTGCCGGTGATGGTTCTGGCGACACTGATCGGTGCATTAATTGGCGAATTCTGCCATCTGGAAAAAGGAATCAATGCCGCGGTTGCCAAAGCGCAACAGCTTTTCACCAAATCGGATGTCAATGCAACACACGAATCCTTTATCCAAAGCTATGTGGCGATCATCGTGTTGTTTTGCGCCAGCGGGACCGGGATATTCGGGGCAATCCATGAAGGGATGACCGGCGATCCTAATATTTTAATCGCCAAGTCATTTCTCGATTTCTTCACCGCTATTATCTTCGCCTGCTCGCTAGGGATCGCCGTGTCTGCCATTTTCATACCGATGCTGGCAATTCAGTTGACGCTTGCCACCTGTGCAGCTCTGATTTTACCGCTGACAACCCCTGCTATGATGGCCGATTTCAGCGCTGTAGGCGGACTGTTGCTACTTGCAACCGGTTTGCGGATTTGCGGCATTAAAATGTTTGCGGTGGTGAATATGCTTCCTGCCCTTCTACTGGCAATGCCGCTTTCCGCAGCGTGGACGGCTTTTTTTGCCTGAGAATGCGTGCAATAGCAACAATGTGGTGATAGATTGTGCAGTCTGCATTGATTTGAAGAAATTTCGTTGACGAAACGAAGTGAATCGGGTTTAATGCGCCTCGTTGCCCGGATAGCTCAGTCGGTAGAGCAGGGGATTGAAAATCCCCGTGTCCTTGGTTCGATTCCGAGTCCGGGCACCAAAATTTAGTTTCATGGCGTTCCTATACGTCCTGAAACGTTAAAAAATCAGTAAGTTAAAGAAACCTGATGGTGCTGAAAAGTTCCGTCAGTTTTTTTGACATCCAGAGTTTTTGGGGGCTTAATTGGGGGCCTGTTGGTTCGATAGACTCTGGAGCCCCCGCTATGCCACTCACCGATACCGCTATTCGTAACGCCAAGCCACTCGATAAACCTTACAAGCTCAGCGATGCGCAGGGTCTTTACCTGCTGATTAAGCCCAACGGCTCTAAACTCTGGCAACTCAAGTACCGTTTTGGCGGCAAGGAGAAGAAGCTGGCGTTTGGCGCTTACCCGACCGTTACGCTGGCGATTGCACGCAAGCTGCGTGAAGAAGCTCGTGCGGTACTCAGCGCGGGCGACGATCCGGGGGTGAAGAAGCAGCAGGAGAAGCAGGCGAAGAAAAGCGGCAATACGTTCGAAGAGGTCGCCCGTAAGTGGCTGGCGGGCAATATCCGCTGGACGGAGCATCATGCGGCAAAGATCCTGCGCTCACTGGAGCTACACGTTTTCCCGCTGATCGGTAAGATCCCCGTTACCGACCTGAAAACCGCCGATCTGCTGATCCCGCTTCGGGTAGCGGAAAGAAAAGGCAATCTGGAAACCGCCGCACGCATTCAGCAACGTACCACGGCAATCATGCGCTACGCGGTACAGGAGAGCCTGATCGCCAGCAATCCGGCCAACGATCTGACAGGGGCCATCGCACCGCCGCCGAAAAACCACTACCCCGCCCTGCCGCTGGAGAAGATGCCGGAGCTACTGGAGCGGTTGGAAAGCTATTCCGGCAGATTACTGACGCAGTTGGCAGTACAGCTTAACCTGCTGATCTTCATCCGCTCCAGCGAGCTGCGCTTTGCCCGCTGGACGGAGATCGATCTGGAAGGCGCAATGTGGACTATTCCCGCCCAGCGAGAGCCGATCCCCGGCGTGCGTTATTCAGAGCGTGGCGCAAAGATGAAAACGCCGCATCTGGTACCGCTGTCAAAACAGGCGGTGACGGTGCTGAAACAGCTAAAACTGCTGTCCGGCAACAGTGAATTGCTGTTCCCCGGCGACCACGATCCGCGTAAGCCAATGAGCGAAAACACCATCAACAAAGCGCTGCGGGTGATGGGCTACGATACGAAGGTAGACGTCTGCGGTCACGGTTTTCGCACGATGGCCTGTAGCGCGCTAATCGAGTCCGGGCGCTGGTCGAAAGACGCCGTGGAGCGGCAAATGAGCCATCAGGAGCGTAACAACGTTCGCGCCGCGTATATCCACAAAGCGGAACACCTCGACGAGCGCACGCAGATGATGCAGTGGTGGTCGGACTGGCTCGACGCCTGTCGGCAGAAGTTTGTCGCGCCATACCGGTATGACAGGCAGATGCAGGTAGCCTGAGCCATTCAGCGAGCCACGCCGGAAAGCAGATCTCACGGATCTGCTTTTTTATTTGCACCAGTGCCGAAACCCGGTTGGCTGCGCCAGTTCCGGCCTTTTAAGCCCTTTAGCCCTTTCCGGTCTGGCGCTGTTACCCTTAGCGTCCCCTTACCCCTTCGGCCTTTTGCTTTTCATGATTGCACCAGAGCAGGAAATTATTCCTCTTCATGCCGCCCATAGACCTGCACCACATACCGCCCGCGTCCGTCACCGTGGCCCAAATCCATTGAGGTCAGCGCCAGCGCTTCTTTGTCGCTGAATCCCTGCGCCAGATAGTGACGGATGGCATCCTGCGCCCACGCATAGCGCAGCGAGTGCGGGGTGTAATCACCCGCCAGCCCGGCCTTAGCAATTTCTCCCCGCCAGTAATTCATGGCCTGCTGGAGGCCGGGCTGGTCAATCAGCCTGCCGTTACGTTGCCCTGCGACAGATAAGGCGTCTTCCAGCGTTTTTTTTACAGCTATAGTATCCAGAATCACCGTTTCACGGGGGCGATTGCCTTTGGTGCCGAATACAACGGTTAACCGGGTTTCGTCACGCTCCAGCGCCTGTTTCCACGTTTTTAATGACTGACAGCACTGTACTGCCTCCTGCGAACGTAGCCCCATCAACCTTGCCAGCTCCAGCGTTACCGCAAGCCCGGCATCTTTCTCGCGGACGACTGCCAGCACCTTGCTGTAATATTCCGGCGTGATGGCCCGGTTGGTGCCGTTACGGGATGCGCCAGCCAGCCCCAATGATTTATTGGTCAGTCGCTCATGTTCGGCTACCTGCTTACGTCCGGCCTGTTGCAGTACGCCACGCAGTGCGGCCATTTCATTTTGCAGCGTCCGTTTACCGATTTCCTGCGCCAGCCGCGCCTGAACATAACATTCGATATGGCGAACCTTGATCTGCTCCACCCGCTGGATCTGGATATTCAGCGAGCGCAAATAGCGGCTGAACCGCTGCACAATATGAATGCGGTCATCCACCGTTTTAAAACTGCCGCCAGCCTTTTTCGCCAGCACCTTCATTTCACCGCCTAATTTGCCCATAGCTACCTCTTGCCACTTGATGAAAAGCACAATCTAGCCCCGGCGTATGCTTTGTGGCTGCGCCAGAACGATACCTTCACGCCGGGGTGGCAGGTTGTTGAGGTGTAGGGAGTTTCAGACTGTACGCGGTACAGGCTGCCTGCCGTAGCAGGAAATTCTCCGGGGCGTCATGCCCCCCTCGGTATCGATCTTTTTCTCCTTTTCTGAACCGACAGCTGCCTGAAAACGGCGTGTCAGTGTGGGGGATTGAGGGTGCAGGCCAGATTTTCCGTGGCTTGCGTCGGCGTGGTGGAACGGCGTCACTTGCGCCCGTAATACGGGACTCAAGTGACGCCCGGTCAGGTTTCGAGCTCTGAAAGAGGCAGTTCTGGTGCAGGTTTACGGTCACGCGGCAGCAAATGCCTTACGGCAAATGCAGGCCGCAGCCCGTAACGCAAAAGGCACTGGTGTGGCAGCAGGTGCAGGATTTACCGGAAAGTTTCCGGCACGGTGAAGCATCGACCAGAGATCTGGCGCAGGTAAAAGGCGCTGAAATTCAGCAGGTGTAAGCGAGCCGTGAAATCGGGTGATTTCCGGTTGTGTGGAATGACAGCCGATGAACTGGCGCAGTAAAAGGATGTAGCGTGTATAACTTCGGGCCTCCGCCGCGATGTTCTGCGACCCGGTGTTTGCAGAGGTCTGCACCGGTAAAGGGATCAACCGTCCTGATAACAGGTGCTTCTTTCAGGTTGTGAAGCAAAGGGAGCTGTCAACGACAGCATATTGCAGGAGGGAGATTACACCCGGTTTATGAGGATGAAAAGGGGAAATCTTTTTTCTGGAAATTGAGTTGTTTGTGGATTTTTTCGTCATTCTGTGAATGGCAGTCTGCCGCGCTTCGCTTGCCTTCTCCCGATCTTCAGCCAGCAGAGCTGACAGAAGATCGGGAGAGTCTGTTTTAACTTGGTTTGAGATAGCGGGAAGGCCAGATTTGCTCAGGCGCAACGCCTAGCGCTTCGGCGATCAGCCTTTCACCTTTGGGCCAGTGTCTGATCAGCGCATTCGCCAGCGTGGAGGACGCCAACCCTGAGTTGCGGGAAACGGCGGACAGCGACGTTCCACGCTTTTTCAGCGCTGCAATGATGTCGGCGGAATGCCAGTCCGGTTGCATCATGCCGCCAACCCGTCAATAAACTTTACGCCGTCAGGTGTACGCAGCCAACGCGGGGCTTTCATTTCTGCTGCGAAGTAATTGATCAGGTCATACAGCAGCCAGCTAAGGAATTTCTCCGTTTCAGAGGAAAATCCCTGCCCTGCCAGCGTCTGCGTCAGGGCAATGCAGTAGTTACATAGCTCGGTGCATTCAGGCCCAAACTGAGGGGCGTTTGCGGGGAGGGTATCAACGGTCAGGCTTTCGACAAGATGGGGCGGAACAGGATCTAACAGCGTGGGCTGGAGCAGCGTCAGAGCGACGTTGAGTCTGCCGCAGAGCGCCATTTTTAACGCAATATCTTTACTTTCAATCAGGGTTTCGGCGAAGTTTTCGCAGTGGCTGGCAAGGACGGTGAAGTCCGTGGCGGCATTGAAGGGAACAGCAAGTAACGGGTGTGCCTGGGTGAGGGTAGTAGCCATAGTGGCAGCCTCCAGTAAGTGATTAATTGAACCACCACCGAAGAGACCAATCTTGCGGGTGGTGGAACCGGACGGAGTTGGTCTTACCGGCCTTACTGGACACCGGCGCGTCTTGCGACGCCTCCGCCCGGCCCACCATTGAGATGTAGCCGGATGAACGACATAAAAAAGACGCAAAGCGCGTCATATGTCGCCAGTAAGGAATATCTTCAGGAGACCAATCCCGGCACCTGATTTTGCAGGTGCTTGTAAACGATACCGCTTTCAGCAATTGACAGCAAGAGGGTTTTTTGTAGAACTTTTTCTGGTATCTTCTGACAGTGATTTGCAACCTTCAGGAGGAAGTGCAAATGTATGAAAATACCATTTCATCAAAAGATTTAATTTCTCTCGCAACAACGAATACCTCCTTTACAGTAATGAGATTCAAAAGGAGCATTTATGAATGAGCCATCCCTTCGATTACGTCCGCTGGTTTCAATATTGCTGTTTTTGAGTGCGTATTCTCCACTGATGATAATACTAATTATCAAGGATATTGACACCTCCGAATACTGGCTATTTCGAACACCAATTCTTAGTGGCGTTCTTTTTCTAATAGCTGTGAGTAGTAGTATAATTACGCTTCAGGTAGTCAAATCAGTTGATGAGGGATTACCTGCGACCATAACAAAAGCAGCGAATAAATCTGGAGATATGTTTGGCTATACCATACCTTACATGCTGTCCTTCATGAAAGTTGATTTAAGTGATTGGCAAACAGCGCTAGGTCTTTCAGTATTTCTCTGCGTTTTGTTTATAATGGCTTATCGTACACAAACCGTTTTCATCAATCCAATTCTTGCAATAAGCGGATATATGTTGATTGACTGTACATTTAAACGTGGTAATGAAGAAATCCAGGCAATGGTCATTACCCGCAGGCCAATTAGTATTGGCGACTCTTGTCAGTTAGAGCGACTTTCCCATTACCTATATATAGCTGTACAATCGGAGCATAATCAGTCAGGAGAAAATAATGGACACAAATAAATTTAAGAAACAACTTAAGGAAATTAAAGCAACAAATTTCAGTGAATGGTCTGTTTCATTCTGGCTGGTAAAAAGAAAGATATCTCAGAAAAATGCACACTATGATGTGCTCCGTGTTAAAACAGATAAAAAGCTCCAAAAACGCTTTCATGGCTATATAAGACAACAACTACAGCATAAAGATTTTCATCTTACTCCCTATGATTTCAATAATGCAGATGGTGACGATTCCCTTTTCACCATCGATACTGCTGTTACAGATTTTGTGAAAGTTGCAGAAAAAATCGAGAATGGTTTCAAAAGCCCATTTGCTCAAAGTTATGATGAACTCCTCAACTCCTGGGCCTATATTTCACTTTTCGAAAAAGGAGATAAACGGCTATTCGCCTGGAGAAAAATTAATTCTGATATACAACCTAAGAAAGTCAGATCGAAAAATGCCGTTTTCTTCCAAAATCATAGACTCGTTGATATTGAAGATAAGGAGGTTTTTCTTATAGATCCAACATATGATTTCTTTGTTTATGATGGCACAACGTTTATTGCAAATAAGAAACAGTTTGAAAGCTCAATGAATTTCCGTGAAGGCATGAAAGCAAATGGTGAAGAAGTACTAAGTGATTTTACTTCACTCAATATTTTCGACAATGTTGAAATTATTAGAGAATTCGTTGGCGTCAATCTTCATCACCTGAGAAAATTATCATCAATTAAAAAATCAGGATACTATAAACAACCTGATTACATACAAAAATTGATCCGCGTTAATAAGAAGGAGAAATGGGAACTTAAAATAACAAATGGGAAAATCATTGTTGAAAAAGAAACCGTAGAATTGCTCCTAAAGTTACTTAATAATGATCGATTACGATCCCCTATTAATGATGAGCTTTTTGACTCTGCCGCAAAAGCTCCTGTCATAAATGGGCATATATGATCATTACTTTTAACATTCGCTAATATATTCTAGAAAACAGATTCCAGATACGTAATTTTTGGTGGACGTTCTGGAATCTGAAGAGCTTATAAAAGAGAATCACTTTCAATAAACGTTGTTAATTTCTATTTATAAATTTCTACTGGATACCTTGCTTCCTCCAGTTATTAATTGCCTGAGATATCCGTCCTGCCGTCGCATTATTCTGCCATTCATCCCAAAAATCAACAGTACCACTATTTGGTTTATGAAGCGGTTCATCAATCCTGACTCTACTGGGAAGTAAACTAGCATCACCAACAACTAATGCCTCACCTGTATCGAGTGTAGGGAGAATATCACTGAATCCTCCTAAACTTTCAGGAAGAAGTTTTCTCACAACAGATTGGTCATCTGAATTTGTTAAACGCATTGAGACGAAATTGCTACACTGGCTTAACATTGTTTTATTGACCTCTGAGGGTCTCTGGCTAATAACAACCAAGCTGACCCCATATTTTCTTCCTTCTTTAGCTATTCTCTCAAAAACATCTATGGAAATATCGTCTGCCGCACTAGCGTCATTCCTCTGGGGCATATAAAGATGAGCCTCATCACACAAAAGAGCCACCGGATGCCGAGAATCAGAAGGCGTCCACTGTTGTAAAGAAAATGCTAATCGTGCAACTAAAGAAACAATCAGAGGGAGGATATCAGAAGGCACTTCTGAAAAATTAACTATCTTTATGCCTCCCTCACCATTTTCAGCAGTACTTCCTAACAGAACATTAGCAAGTTCAGATAACCAGTCAAACCGCAAAGTATCATCTCCGCCTTTAAATAAAAAACCAAGACGTCTATCTGTCACCTTATTCTCAAGCCGGGATATCAAACGAGAAAGTTTTCCATTAAACTCACCCATCTTTTGACCTCTGGCACCATCAACCATCTCAGAATTTATTTCATTTAATCTTTCCAGAAGAAAATCCATATCAAAAGGAACCGGACTATCCACTGTAAAACTATCAAGAATATTCTGATGATTTCCCTTTTCTAAATAATCTTTTTTTGCTTTATTTATTTCTCTGGAAATAATCATTGCTTGATTTGGCGCATTTTGATCGGAACGATCGACAAATAAAGAGACTAGAGCTTCATAAGAGAGTAACCAGTAAGGAAGGTAAATAACACCATCGGATATGGTCTTATTTTGTTCTACCTCTAAAGGGCCTGCAACCTTATAGTGTTTAACACCTTGATAAGAAAGGGGAGAATACTCCCCATGAATATCAAAGACAATTCCATTGGCAGATGGCAAACCAGCCATCTGCTCAATAATTTTTGCTGTTGTCCATGACTTACCTGAACCTGTACTTCCGCCAACAAAAGCGTGTCTCTGAAAAAATTTATTCCCATTCAAATACGCAGTAGCATTATCATCAAGCGTATATTTTCCTAACGTTAATGCATTACCTTGGCTAGTAGCATTTGAAAGAACTCTCATAAATGCCGTTAATTCTTCCCCTTCAAGAGCAAAACAATTTGCATCAATTTCCGGAACACTTTCTAAAGTACGACGAAAAACATTATGTCTAGATCCATCTCTATCAAGTAACGTACCGATCAATGCAATTTTACATAGATTCAGTTCATGCTCCTCTTCTTCAGATGAATCTAATATATTATTTATTTTCTTCCTTGTTACTTGTGTTATAAGACCAATCAAATGTTGCCCCGGCCTTGCGCTTTGCAATACAACAAGTCGATTAACCTGGAGCCGTTTTAGATATTCAGGTACTGCCACATCAATGATCACTGTTGTAGTATCAACCGAAGCAACCTTACCTAATGCCTGTTCATCCTCAAATTCAAACAATGCCATATCCCCTCCGTTAGCAGGTAATGACTCCAACTTACTGATAGTGTTTTATGTTCAGATAATGCCCGATGACC
>ERZ824480.157-NODE-157-length-109856-cov-22.229297_pt1 | contig 109856 bp, 126 predicted proteins | sample MGYA00519861_ERZ824480 | MGnify/ENA primary metagenome ERZ824480 (study PRJEB31778, sample SAMEA3449152) | human gut metagenome | biome: human gut; feature: human-associated habitat; material: faeces | place: United Kingdom | collected 2010/2012 ... | reverse complement strand
GTTTAGATAGTACATCACAAAGTATGATAGGAAATACTAAATATTATTTAGGTGGTGGTGGAAATAATAGTAATTTTAATTCATCAGTAGATTTTTATTCTTATGAAAGAAAAATAAAGAATACAAAAAGCAATGAATTTTATTATGATAAAAATCCAAATAGTTGGGTAGGAAAACTAGGACTTATGTATGTGAGTGATTATGGATATGCAAGTGATAATTGTGAAACAAAGGCATTAAATGATTATAATAATAGTAATGATTTAAGAATATGTAATAATGCAAATTGGTTATTTAATTTAAAAAAATTAGAGGCTACTATAACGCAATATAGCAATACTTCTACTAGTATTCATTATATTGCCGATAATGGAACTGTTGTTAGTACTTATCAAGCATCATTGGCTCAAACTGTAGTTAGGCCTACATTATACCTAAAATCAGAAGTTAGAATAATTGATGGAGATGGAACAAGTAGTGATCCATATACACTTGGATTATAATGTGAATAAATACTTCAATAAAAATTTGAAGTATTTTTTATTGACAAATAATTAATTTATAAATATAATTAAATTGTATTATACATATAATACAATTTGGAGGAGTTATGAGTTTTAGTAATGATAGGCCTATTTATATTCAATTAGTAGAACAATTAGAAATTTTTATAATTTCTGGCAAGGTTAAACCTGGGGAAAAACTACCTTCTGTTAGGGATTTTGCTCTTTCAAACAAAGTTAATCCTAATACTATGCAAAAATCATTAATTGAGCTTGAAGAAAAAAAACTTATTTATACACCAAGTACAAGTGGTAAATATGTAACTAATGATATTAATGTTATTAATAGTTATAAAAAGAAATATTTAAAAAATAAAACTAATGAATATTTAAATACTCTTAGAGAATTAGGAATAACTAATGAAGAAGTAATGGATTATTTAAGGGAGGAAATGAAATGAATTTATTAGAAATAAAAGATTTAAATAAATCATTTGATGATAAGGAAGTGTTAAAAAATATTAGTTTAACTATTTCAAAAGGAAAAATTATTGGCCTTTTAGGTAAAAATGGAGCAGGAAAAACAACATTAATTAAATTAGTAAATGATTTATTAACAATTACAAGTGGAGAAATATTTGTTAATGGTAAAAAAATAGGAATAGAAAGTAAAAAAGTAATATCTTATTTACCAGAAAGAACATATTTAGATAAGTCTATGAGTGTTAAACAAGTATTAAAATATTTTAGTGAGTTTTATGATAATTTTGATGTAGATAAGGCAAAGAAGTTAATAAAAGATTTGGATTTGGATGAAAATTTGAGAATATCTAAAATGAGTAAAGGAATGCAAGAAAAGTTACAATTAATACTTGTTATGTCAAGAAAGTGTGATTTATATATTTTAGATGAACCTTTGGGAGGAGTTGATCCTGCGACTAGAGATTATGTTCTTGATACAATATTATCAAACTTTTGTGATGGTGCAAGTGTTATTATTTCAACACATTTAATAAGTGATATTGAAAGAGTATTAGATGAAGTAATATTTATGGATAAAGGTAGAATTATTTTACAAGAAGAATGTGATGTATTAAGAAATAAAGAAAACGAAAGTATTGATGAAATTTTTAGGAGGATGTTCAAATGTTAAAGAAATTATTAAAATATGATTTAAAATATATATATAAAGTTCTTGTAGTGTTTTATATATTAGTTATCTTTTTTGCTATATTTACTAGATTTATGTTATATAAAGATATAGCTATAATAAAAATATTCGGACAAGTTTGTAGTGGTATTACTATTAGTATGATTATTAGTATAATAATTAATAATATAATGAGGTTATGGGCTAGGTTTTACAATAATTTTTATAAAGATGAAGCTTATTTAACACATACTTTACCTATTAGTAAAAAAATATTATTTTTATCAAAGTTTTTAACTAGTGTTATTACTATTTTAGGTAGTATATTAGTAATAATTTTATCTTTGTTTATTGCATATTATACAAAAGATAATTATAATTTATTATTAAATATGGTTTCTTTTAAAACTTTAATTTTAGTTATAATTTTATTTATTTTAGAAATGGTTCTTCTTGTTTTATCTGGTTATTTTGGTATTTTAATCGGGCAAAGTAAAAATGAAAAAAAGATGTTTAAAACAGTTTTATATGGATTTATATCATATATTGTAAATCAAATATTATTTATTTTAGTTATTTTTATTGTAGGTGTTATAAATAAAGATGTTGCAGTAATATTTGAATCAAATATTAATAATTTTACAATCATTAATAATTTATTATCTGTAGGAGTTTGGTATTATTTTATATTAATTATAGTATATTATTACTTATGTTTGTACATATTCAATAAGGGAGTAAACATTGAATAAGTTTACTTTCTTTTATTTGTATAAAAAAAGCATTAATGATATAATTATTTTGGAGGATATTTATGGATAAAAAAATAACAATTGGACTTTTCGTAGATTCGTTTTTTCCAATGACAGATGGTGTTATTATGGTGGTTGATAATTATGCAAGAAGATTAGTAAAGTATGCTAATGTTATTGTATTCGCCCCTAAATATAGAAAAAAATATGATGATAGTAAATTACCATACCAAGTAATTAGATGTAATTCTTTTGAACCTGCTTTTTTTGATTATTTGCTTCCAGTACCTAAACTTGATATGAAATTTTATAAAAAACTTAATAGTTGTAATTTAGATATAGTACATATTCATTCGCCTTTTACTCTTGGTAAAGTTGGGGTTAAATATGCTAAAGAAAGAAATATACCATGTATAGGTACTATGCATTCACAATTTAAACAAGATTTTAAAAGAATTGTAAAAAGTGAATATATAGCAAGTTATCTTGTTGAAGGATTAATGGATGTATTTAATAACTGTGATGAATGTTATGCTGTTAACCAAGAGGTTGCAAGAATATTTCATGAAGAATATCATTATAAAAAATTACCTAGAGTTTTAAATAATGCTACGGAAATGTTACCTGTTAAGGAAGAAAAACATGCTTATAATTATATTGATAAAAAATATAATTTAGCACCTGATGTTAAAGTATTCTTATTTGTAGGTAGGATAAATGTATTAAAAAATGTTTTATTTATTGTTGATGCTTTAAAAATATTAAAAGAAGAAAGACCTGATTTAAAATTTAAAATGTTTTATGTTGGGATGGGACAAGATGAGGATGTTTTAAAAGAACATATAAAACAGCTTAATCTTAATAACGATATAATATTATGTGGAAAAATAATTAATAGAAAGATTTTAAGTTATTATTATAAAAGAGCAGATTTATTTTTATTTCCTTCAGTTTATGATGCTTCTTCAATCGTTCAAATTGAAGCGGCTTGTCAAAAAACACCAGGTATATTTTTAAAAAATACAGCAACAGCTTCTACAATTATAGATAATGTAAATGGTTTTTTATCAGATGATGATTTTTATAGTTATGCTTCTAAAATAATTGAAGTTTTAGACAATAAAGAATTATACGATAAGGTAAAAGAAAATGCTTATAAAGATTTATATAAGTATTGGGATGATGAAATAAATAATGTATATAAAATATATATTGATTTAATTAATAAAAAGAAAAAATAAATATAAGGGAAAATCATTTTCCTTTTTATTATTTTATAAATGTGATAAACTAGTAATAGTTAAGGAGAAATATTATGTTTGAATTAGTTAGCAATTATAAACCAAGTGGAGATCAACCTGAAGCAATAAAAGAGCTTGTCGAAGGAATTAAAAATAATAAGAAACAACAAGTTTTACTTGGAGCAACAGGAACAGGGAAAACTTTCACAATAGCAAATGTTATAAAAGAAGTTAATAAACCTACTTTAGTACTTGCACATAATAAGACTTTAGCAGGGCAACTTTATGCGGAATTAAAAGAACTTTTTCCTAATAATAGGGTAGAATTTTTTATTTCATATTATGATGTTAGCGCGCTTCCTATGTTATCTAGTGTTATTTAGTGTTGATAAATCCACAAAAATAGGACTAAATAAAACGAAATGGACTAGATAATACCGAATGTTAAAATGGAATTTGTGACTTTCATTCGTACTAATTCGTCCCCAACAATAATTGCACAATTAACTTAATATTATTATATTGATATAATATAAATAACAAATGAGAGTATGATTATTATGAGAAAGAAAAAAATTATACTACAGATTTATAATAATGAAATAAAAATAGTATTAAATGCTTTAAATGAATTTAGAAATAAAATATTAGAACAGGGCAGATACACAGAACCTGTTGATGAACTTATATTAAAATTAAATAAATATATTTGAACTGATTAGAACTAGTCAGTTCTTTTTTGTACTCACACATAGCCACTCTATTTAATTGTAGTGTGGCTAAATTAAAAAGAAATGAGGAGAATATATGCAAGAAAGTAGGTGCAAGGTAATTGCTATTACAAACCAAAAAAGGTGGAGTTGGTAAAGCAACAACAACTTTTAATCTGGGAGTAGCATTAGCAAAGCAAGGTAAAAAAGTTTTAATTGTAGATGTTGATCCACAAAGTAATCTAACAACTTATGCAGGTTGGTATAATAATGATGAAAAAATTAAAATAAAAGAAAATATATTACACCACAAAGAAAATATAGATTTAATTCCATCTAGTTTAAATCTATCAGCATTAGAAAATGCACTAGCCTATGCAATGAGTAGAGAATATACTTTAAGGAATTTTTTATCTGTTGTTAAAAACGATTATGACTATATTTTATTAGATTTTCAGCCTAGTTTAGGTGTGTTAACTATAAATGCTCTCGTAAGCACAGATAGTATTCTAATTCCAGTACAAAGCGAATACTTCGCTTTAAGGGGAATGACCGATTTATTTAAAATAATAAATAAGGTAAGAAGACAAATAAATTCGACACTAAAAATAGATGGAGCATCTATGACATTGTAGGAGTGTTTGTTAAGAAAAGTGATAATGACATGCAATAATATAAAACTATGTTTAATAGACTAATTACTGAAATTGATACTAAAGAACTAGAGTTATCAAAGTTAACAATGACAGAAATAGAAGAACTAATTAAAAAACGAGCAAGGAAAAGTTCAAGATAAGCTTACTTAAAAATAAAGTGTAAATACCATAAATTTAAATGTTATATGGAAGAGTTTTCTTTATATAATAAAAAAGGAACATTTTTGCTGTTATGTGTCACCTGTTATAGTTTTTTAAAAGCACCGTCTATGGTGAAATCAGGTGCTTTTTTATTTTTATTTAATTATACCTTTTCGTTTATTTTGAATTGCAAAAGAAAGATAAACCTCTTGCTTTTTTACCATTTTAATATATAATTAAGTTACTACTCTTGTGGCGGAATTGGTAGACGCGCATGACTCAAAATCGTGTATAGAAATATGCTAGGGTTCGAGTCCCTAGAGGAGCACCAAAATTAATAAAAAGCCAATAATAAATATAATCTACTTTCCTGTAAAAGAAAGCAGATTTTTTGTTAATTACATTGATTTTGAAATACTATTATTTTCTAAAGAAAAACCAAGACTTTCCAGATATTTTGTATATTTATCGACATCTTCTATTTCCAAACAGTCAAGGTCAATTATAACTATCTCACCTGCTTTTCTAACCTTCAAATTATTATTGTTATCAATTGAAGTAGCTATACTATTTCCTACATCAAAACTAATATCTTTATAATGCACTTTATTATCTTTAGTTAAAAAACCAAGATTATTAGGATGCAAGTCAGTAGCTTTTAGACCAATATTATGTAAATATTCGGAAATTTTTTTAACTATTTCACTATTCACTTCATCACACATAATAACCTTTTGCGTAACTTCAACATGTATAGGGTATCCATCAAATTCAAAATCACGATTTATAATTGGTTGTAATAAGTATTCACAATATGGTATAGTTGTTTGTCTTCTAGGTTTGCCTATTTTTATAATTTTGTCTCCTATACCATAAACTATTGAAGTTGTACCCTTTCCAATATAATTTAATTCGGAACTAAGGCCATTATTTTTACAATAATTAGTTAAATCTTTAATTAATAGTTTAAAGAACTCATTAAATTCTTGTTTCTGTTTTAAAGAAAAAAACAAATCTTCATATTCAAAAGTAGACGTTTTATCTTTATATCTTTGAATAAATTTATTTCTATCTTCTAACTTAAAATCTAAATTCCCTAACATATTTTGTTTTATGTTTTCAACATATCCATCTTTTACATAAAAACCATTAAATATATTTTCATTTACATATTTATTAAAATAGATTGATTCTTTTGAATTATCTATGGTGATATCTTTAATCATTGTATCCTTTCCAAAAAATGGAATACTTAACATTTCTTCTTCATTCTCAACTAAAATATAAGAAAATCCAACAATATCAATTAATTTATATTTTTTTGTTGTTTTATAACCATAACTAGAAAAAAAAGTTAATGTAATTAGACAATTAGTTTTCATTTTTAATCTAGTATAAACTTCTATTAAATCGCTCATTAGTCTCACCATCCTAATAAAACATTACTATATTTAACACAAAGTGTCAATATCATTTAAGTAAAAAAATCAAGTAATTAAAGTTCAAAATTAAAAAAATTATATTTGTAGAAAAAGGTCCTAAAACACCTAATAGTTTTAGAACTTTAAGAGTTCCAGATATTATATGGAAAGAATTAGACAAAAGAAAGAAACTTATAGAAATTTGCAAAAACCTTTAAAGGAAAATTATACTGATAAAGATTATATCAGTTGTCAAGATAATGGATTTCCACACGGAGAAACATTATTGAATAAATATATTGAAAATCAATGTAAAAAGAATAGTATTCCTAAAATAACAGTTCACGGATTAAGACATCTATATGCAACTATTTTAATAGAACAAGGAGTACCTATTCCTAAAATATCTGATTTGTTAGGACATAGTTCAGTTCATACAACATTTGATTTCTATTTAGATGTAATAAGTGAAAGAGAGAAAATAACTGCATTTATGAATAATACTTTTGCAATAAAAGAAAGTGAGGAATAGTTATGAAGTTTGATACAAAGCAATATACAGATTTTAAAGTATATGCAGTGACTACAATAAAGAAAAAATATAGAACAATAGAAATAGATGTTAAGAAAACTTTAAACATAGATCAAGTAAGATTGCTAATAGAAAAAAGTAAAGAAACACCAATTCACTTACAGATTATGTTTGCAGTTCTTATAGGACTACGAAAACAAGAAATAAACGGATTAAAGTATTCAGATATAGATTTCATTCATAGAACATTAAAAATACAAAGACAACTAGGTAGCAAATACTGATAATTCAGAGCTTAAAGTTGGAGAAACGAAGATGAATAAATGATAAGACAACGACTTTTAAGAGCTATGACTTTATAATATGCTCAACTTATGGCAATCCTAGAAGCAAAAGCTTCCATTTTAAATATTGGAAACAATTATTAAAAGAAAACAATTTACCAGACATTAGATTTCACGATTTAAGATTAACTTATTCAACACTATTATTAAAGAACAATTTTAACTCAAAGGCTATTTCAAAACTTATGGGACAAGCTACTGATATTATCACAATAGATGTATATGGAGATAATGATGAAATAATTGCAGATTGTGTTGATGAATTAGATTCATTTATAGAAAGTGTTCGTCCAGAGAATAATGAATTAGAAATACAAATTGGGGACGAATCTGATATTTCTATTGATGAAAATATTTTAAATGAATTAACAGTATTTTAATTAAAAAATAGATGATAATAAGAACAGGGTATTTTTGCGATTACCTTGTTTTTTCAAGGAAAAAATGATAAAATAATATAGCGAAAATGACATCTAATGTTATTTAGTCCAGAAAATAAAATTTGTGACTTTCATTCGTCCCAAAGAAAAAAGTATCAATTTAACCATTAAATTATAAATAATGAAGATGAATTTAGGGACTAATAGTTGGCTGACAGTTATACTTTTATAAGTTCAAAAAAAGTCACAAACTATATTAAGGAAGGGAGAAGATTTTTATGTTTGATTTAGTTAGTAATTATAAACCAAGTGGAGATCAACCTGAAGCAATAAAAGAGCTTGTCGAAGGAATTAAAAATAATAAGAAACAACAAGTTTTACTTGGAGCAACAGGAACAGGGAAAACTTTCACAATAGCAAATGTTATAAAAGAAGTTAATAAACCTACTTTAGTACTTGCACATAATAAGACTTTAGCAGGGCAACTTTATGCGGAATTAAAAGAACTTTTTCCTAATAATAGGGTAGAATTTTTTATTTCATATTATGATTATTATCAACCTGAAGCTTATGTTCCTCAAAGTGATACATATATAGATAAAACCAGTTCAATAAATGATGAAATAGATGAACTTAGACATTCTGCAACAAATGCATTAATATCAAGAAAAGATGTTATTGTTGTTGCTAGTGTTTCTTGTATATATGGTATTGGAGAAAAAGAAGAATATGAAAAAAATATGCTTACTTTAAATGTAGGGGATGGAATAGATAGAAATTATGTTTTAAAAAAATTAGTTGATATGCTTTATGAAAGAAATGATATTGATTTTAAAAGAGGTTCGTTTAGGGTTCGTGGAGATGTTATTGAAATAATACCAACATCAGTTCATGATAAAGGAATAAGAATTGAGTTTTTTGGTGATGAAATAGATAAAATTAGTGAATTTGATGTAGTAACTGGTCGTGTTTTTGTTAATAAAAAAACAATATCTATTTTCCCTGCAAGCTTTTTTGTAATTAGTGAAGAAACATTAAAGAAAGCTGTTTCTAGTATAAAGGAAGAATTAAAAGAAAGATTAGAAGAATTAAATAATGAAAATAAACTAGTTGAAGCTCAAAGACTTGAACAAAGAACTAATTATGATATAGAAATGATGTTAGAAACAGGTTTTTGTACGGGAATAGAAAATTACTCAAGGCATCTTGGAGGAAGAAAAAAGGGAGAAACGCCAACAACATTAATGGACTTTTTTCCCAAAGATTATCTTTTAGTTGTAGATGAATCTCATGTTACACTTCCTCAAGTTCGTGGTATGTATAATGGTGACAGAGCAAGGAAACAAACACTTGTTGATTACGGTTTTAGACTTCCAAGTGCTTTAGATAATAGACCTCTTAATTTTGAAGAATTTGAAAAAAAGATAAATCAAGTTATATATGTTTCAGCAACCCCTGGAGATTATGAATTAGACCAAGCAGGAAGTTATGTTGAACAAATAATAAGACCAACTGGTTTACTTGATCCAACATTTGAAGTTAGAAAAACAAAAGGTCAAATAGATGATTTAGTAGGGGAAATAAATGAAAGAATATCTAAAAACGAAAGAGTATTGATTACAACTTTAACGATAAGGATGGCTGAAGAATTAACAGCATATTTAAAAAATTTAGATATAAAAGTTGCTTATCTTCATAGTGAAATTAAATCTCTTGATAGATTAAATATAATAAGAGAATTAAGACTTGGAACTTATGATTGTATTGTAGGAATTAATCTTTTAAGGGAAGGGCTTGATATTCCTGAAGTTAGTTTAATAGCAATTTTAGATGCTGATAAGGAAGGATTTTTAAGAAGTAAAAGAAGTCTTATTCAAACAATGGGAAGATGTGCAAGAAATGCTAACGGGCATGTTATTATGTATGCTGATACGATAACAGAAAGTATGAAACTTGCTATGGAAGAAACTAAAAGAAGAAGATCTATTCAAGAAGAATATAATAAAAAGCATAATATTGTTCCTAAAACAATTATTAAAGAAATTAGAGATAATATATCAAATGTTGATAAGACAAATCTTGAAAAAAATAGTAAAAATGATATAATAAGTGTAGAAAGTATAGAAGATATAGAAAAAGAAATGAAAGAAGCTGCTAAAAAGTTAGATTTTGAAAGAGCAATGGAACTTCGTGATATATTATTTGAATTAAAATCTAAGTAGGAGGAGTAAATGGCTAAGAAAAGAAGAAAATTAAAAAAACAGTTTATTAAATTAATAAGGGTAATTGTTTTAATTATATTATTTATTATTTTATGTGAAGTATTATCATCTTTTATAACTAAAAAAACATTTAAACTTGTAGAAATACATAATAATGATTATTTTACGAATAGTGATTTTGGTATTGTAACAGTTACAAGTAATTATGATTATGATAACGATGGTGTTGATGATTATACTGATATATTAAATGGTGCTAAAAAGTATGCTTCTTTTAACCCTAAATATATAAGTAAATATTATGCAGGCGGCTATCCTCCAGTGGAAAAAGAGGGAGTGTGTACTGATCTTATATGGTATTCTTTAAAAGAAGCAGGATATAATTTAAAAGAAATGATAATATTAGATATAAAAAAAGACCAAGAAGATGATAACAAAAGATATGATATAAAATATAGAGATGATAATATTGATTTTCGAAGAGTAGGCTCTCAAAAAGTATTTTTTGATTCTTATGCAGAAAAATTACCATCAGGATTAGATGATTTAATAAGTTATCAACCTGGAGATATCGTGGTATTTGATGGTACAGAACATATTGCTATGATATCAGATAAAAGAAATAAAAATGCTATTCCATATTTAATTCAAAATGGTGATGAAGAGCAAGAGGAAAAAGAAGAAGATGTTTTAGAAGAAACACCAATGAAAATAACAGGCCATTATAGATTTACTTTTAATAGAGATATTAAAAATTTAATGAATAAAGTTAAAGAGTCATAAAAAAATGATTCTTTTTTAAGTTTTATATGATACAAAAATGTTTTTGAATGTTAAAATTTATAAAAAATATTGACAACCTGGGGGGGGTGTTTTATATAATTAATTTATAAAGTTAATAAAATAAGGTTGTGATATAGTGAAAAAAATAATAAGTTTTTTAAAAACAGATATTAAAATAATAAATAGTTATTTTTTATTTGCAATTATTTTAATTATATTAGTATGTGTAGGATACTCAAGTTATGCATTATTTAGTTTTACAAAAACAAGTACTAATGTAATTGAAGGAACAGTAGGAGATTTAAGTAAAAGTGGTACAGATACCCTTATAAAATTAACAGATAATAAAGATAACAGTGGACTTTACACCATAACACATGAAGCTGATAATACACTTCAAATAGGAACTAATGAAAGTGTAACAGAATATAGATATAGGGGAGCAAATCCCAAAAACTATGTAACATTTAATAATGAAGTATGGAGAATACTTGGAGTGTTTAAAGTGGATGATGGAACAGGTAACATGGAATACCGTATTAAACTGATAAGAAATGAAAACATAGGAAAAAAAGCGTGGGATAATAATGGTAAAAATAATTGGACAAATTCATCTTTAAATGTATATTTAAATAACGCATATTATAATAATTTATCAAATTTAAATTATGTGGCTGAAACAAAATATTATTTAGGAGGTTATACAAGTGAATATTTAGTAACCGTTGAGCAAATATATCAATATGAAAGAAAAATAAATGGAATTAATTATTATCGTGGGGCAAATCCAAATAGTTGGGTTGGGAAAGTGGCACTCATGTATGCAAGTGACTATGGATATGCAAGTGTTAATTGTGAAACGAAAAAATTATATAACAAAAATGCATCAAATGATGATATAAGAGTATGCAATGATACAAATTGGTTATACATTAAAAATACTAATCCTCTTACTTCATGGAGAGAATGGCTATTACCACAAAATTCGAGCTATGAAGGACATGTTTACATGTTACATGACTTAGGAATGATTGATAATTATACAGGCTCTAATACTAATTCTACAGCTATTTTAAATCTAATTGTAAGACCTGTATTATATTTAAAATCAAATATTAAAATAACCGGAGGAGATGGAACAAGTAGTAATCCTTATATATTAGGGTTGTAACTTATGATAAATCATAAGTTTTTTTTATATTTTTTTAAAAATAATTATTATTTCATGATATAATAAATTTAGATATATTTGGGGAGGTATTTATGAAAAAAGTTATATTAATTGATGGAAATAATATTTTATTTCGTAGTTATTTTGCTACTGCCTATAAAGGAACAATATTAAGAAATTCTAAAGGTTTTCCTACTAATGCTTTATATGGTTTTATTAATATGATTAATAAAATATTAAAAGAAGAAAATCCTGGTTATATAATGGTGGCATTTGATAAAGGAAAAACTTTTAGACATGAAAAATATAAAGATTATAAAGCAGGAAGAGATGCAACACCAGAAGATTTAAAACTTCAATTTCCTGCAGCGAAAAGGTTATGTGTAGCCCTTGGAATAAAATATTTTGAAATAGATAATTATGAAGCTGATGATATAATTGGTACATTTGCTAAAGAAATAGATCAAAATGATGATTTTATTGCTACAATTGTATCAAGTGATAAAGATTTATTACAGCTTATATCAGATGATGTTACAGTAAAGCTTTTAAAAGCAAGTGATTATATTATGATGGATGAGGATGAATTTAAAAATACATATGGTATTGAACCAATAAAAATGATTGATTTAAAAGCGTTGATGGGAGATGCTTCAGATAATATTCCTGGAGTAAAGGGTGTTGGAGAAAAAACCGCATTAACTCTTCTAAAAAAATATAAGTCACTTGAGGGGGTGTACGAACATTTACCTGAGATAAAGGGAGCTTTAAAAGAAAAGTTAGTAAACGATAAAGAAAATGCTTTCTTTAGTAAAGAGTTAGCAACAATATATAAAGACGTACCAATTGATGTTAATTTAGAAAATATAAAATATAATGGTTTAAGTCCTGATTATAATAAAATACTTGAAGATTTAGAGTTTTATTCATTTTTAAAAAGAGAAGAAAAACAAAATGTTTTAAAGGTAAAAGTAGAAAATATAAAAATAATAAAAAATAAAGAAGAATTAGAAAAAATCATTTTAAAAGATTTTTCATTTTATACTTTGGTTAAAGGAAATTATCATGATAAAGTTCTTGAAGGTATCGCTATATATGATGAAAATAATAGTTTATTTGTTTTAAAAGAAGCTTTAGAAAACACTTCTATATTTAATAGTAATATTAATAAATATACATATGATTTAAAAAAGTCACTTGTATTATTTAAATATTTTAATATAAAATTTGATGATAAATTTAACGATTTAATGCTTCAAACATATTTACTTAATTACAATATTAAAGATGATTTATCATATCTTATGAATATTGATAATATTAATATTGAATTTGAAGAACAATTATTTAAAGAAAAAGATATAAGTTTAGAAAAACTTGCTAGTTATGCTTTATTAAAAGCAAAATATATTTATGAAAATAAAAATAAATATTATGAAGAGTTAGAAAGTAAAAATGAATTAGATTTATATACAAAATTAGAACTTCCTGTAACATATGTTCTTTCTGATATGGAATATGTGGGAATATATGTTTCAAATGATATTTTAAATGATATGGGAAAAAAGATAAAAAATAAGCTTGATGAAATACAAAAATCTATTTATGATCTAGTAGGAATGGAATTTAACATTTTATCTCCTAAACAATTGGGTAAAGTATTATTTGAAAAGATGCATATTCCGTATCCTAAGAAAGTAAAAGATGGTAATTACTCAACAAGTGGGGATGTTTTAAATAAATTACTTTCATATTCAGTTATTCCTCTTATTCTTGAATATCGTACTTTATCAAAATTGTATAGCAATTATATAATTGGATTATCTACTTTTATACATGAAGATAATAAAATACATACAATATTTAATCAAACATTAACAAGAACAGGTAGACTTTCAAGTATGGAACCTAATTTACAAAACATACCGGTAAGGGAAGAGTTAGGAAGAATGATTAGAAAAGCATTTATTGCAAGTGATGATTCAGTTATTTTATCAAGTGATTATTCCCAAATAGAGCTTCGTGTTTTCGCTCATATGTCACAAGCACAGAATTTAATCGATGCTTTTAAAAGTGGAATAGATATACATACTAAAACTGCAATGGATATATTTCATGTTGATGAAAAAGATGTTACAAAAACAATGAGAAGAAATGCTAAAGCTGTTAATTTTGGAATACTTTATGGAATAAGTAGTTTTGGTTTAAGTGAGGATTTAGGTATTAACGTTCATGAAGCAAAGAAATTTATTGATAAATATTTAGAAACATATCCAGGAATTAAAACTTATATGAATAAACTTATTAGTGATGCTTATAATGATGGTTATGTAAAAACATTATTTGGGAGAACTAGATATATTGAAGAATTAAAAAATGCTAATTATATAATTAAATCAAGTGGTGAAAGAATGGCACTTAATACTCCTATTCAAGGGACAAGTGCAGATATTATAAAAAAAGCTATGATTGAAATATATGATAAATTTAATAAACTTAATTTAAAATCTAAAATGATTATTCAAGTTCATGATGAATTATTATTTGATTGTTTAAATGAAGAACTTGAAATAGTAAAAAAAATAGTAAAAGAAACAATGGAAAATACATATAAACTAGATGTTCCATTAAAAGTTGAAATAGATTATGGAAAAAGTTGGTATGATACTAATTAAGGAGGAAATATGCCAGAGTTACCTGAAGTAGAAACAGTTAAAAAAGCACTTTTAAAGAAAGTACAAAATAAAAAAATATTAAATATTAAAATATTGTATCCTAATATTTTTGAAAATCAAGATGTTGAAGAAGTAAAAAGACTTATAAAAAATCAAACAATAAATAATATAGAAAGAAAAGGTAAATGGTTAATTTTTTGTTTAGATGATTATTATTTGCTTAGTCATTTAAGAATGGAAGGTAAATATATTTTTAAACCATTAAATTCTTGCTTTGAAAAGCACGAACATGTAAGTTTTATTTTTGAAGATGAAGAATTAAGATATAAAGATACAAGAAAATTTGGTAGGATGTATTTATTAAAAAAAGATGAACTTAATAAATTTCTTACATCGAAACTTGGTTATGAACCATGGGATAAAAATTTAACTATCGCATATTTAAAAGAAAATTTAAAAAATAAAACATTACCTATAAAAACATTGTTACTCGATCAAAAATTAATCGCAGGAATAGGAAATATATATGCAGATGAAATTCTTTTCTTAAGTAAAATAAATCCTCATCGAAAAGGCAAGTCTTTAAATGATGAAGAGTTAGAAAAAATAATTGAAAATACAAAAAAAGTATTAGAACAAGCTATAAAAGATGGTGGTACTACTATTAGAAGTTATACATCAGTAGATAATAAAATAGGTAGCCATCAAAACAATTTATTAGTTCATAAAAAAGAAAATGAAAAATGTTTAATATGTAAAAATCTTATAAAAAAAGATAGAATTAATGGAAGAAGTACTTATTATTGTAGTGATTGTCAGAAATAAGATATTTAAAATTAATTAAATGTCTTTTTTTTCATATTATTAAATGAGGATGATGAATATGAAAAGAAAATCTTATTTAACAATTGTAGGAATTTGTTTATTAACAATATTTAGTTTTTATTATACTAATAAGATAATTGAGTTTTCTAAAAGTAAAGATTTAATTATGATTGAAATTATGAATAATAAAGATAATTATAATAAAATAAGTATTGATGCTTTAATAAATAATAATTATATAACACCAGGGAGTGAAGGTTTGGAAGTTGATATAGATAAATCGTATAATAAAATGAAAAAATTAGGAAAATATAATGAAAATTTATATGTTTATAATATTGTAAAACCTACAATTAGTATAAAAGACAATTATGATAAGTTTGTTATAAATGGAAATATAACAAAAAAAGAAGTTAGTTTAGTATTTAAAACTGAGGATTTAAAAAATATAGAAAATATAAATAAAATATTATTTAATAATAATGTTAGTGCAACATTCTTTATAGATGGTAATATAAAAGATGATGATATAAATATTTTAAAAATATTAGATGAAAGTAATAATTATTTTGGTAATTTAGGATATAATAAAAAATATAGTATTAAAACAATAAAATATACAAATGCTTTACTTGATAGAATAGATGATGATAATCATAATTATTGTTATGTTGAAAAAGATGATATTAATGTATTAAAAACATGTAGTGAAGTTAAAATGTATACTATAAAACCAATGGTTGTATCTAATATATTTCCTTTTACATATATAAAACAAAATTTAGAAAATGGTAAAATATTTTCGTTAGATACAAATAGTTATACCTTAAAACAATTAGATTTAATTATAAAGTACGTTAGACAAAAAGGGTATGACTTTGTTACTCTAGAAGAAATTTTAAATGAAAAGATAAATGATAAATATTAAAATTTTCTTTAAAAAAGTTGACAAAAGAAATAAAACATATTAAAATCATGGTATAAAAATGTTTAGAAATCGAGTAATTTAAATATTTATTTTCGAGAGAGTTAGTGTTTGGTGTAAACTAATATTAAATTTTAAATGAAAAACAGTTTCTATTGTTGCCTAAAGAAATTATTTATTAAAAGTAGAATAGGCCGGTTAAAACCGTTATATTATAAGAGTTAAAATAAGGTGGTACCACGAAATGTTTCGTCCTTTGGTATGACCTTTTTTATTTAAAAAAATGGAGGTATTTTTATGGATATTAAAGAAATTTATGAAAAAAAAGAAAGTTTAATAGGAAAAGAAATTGAAGTATCTGGATGGATTAGAAATCATAGAAAGCAAAAAGAATTTGGTTTTATTGATTTTTCTGATGGAACATGTTTTAAACATTTACAAGTTGTATATGATAATACTAATGATAATTTTTTAGATATACAAAAATATCATATAGGTAGTGCAATTAAAGTAAAAGGAATACTAGTAAAATCAGAAGGAAAAGAACAAGATATCGAAGTAAAAGCAAAAGATATTATATTACTTGGAGATTGTGATGAAGATTATCCTATGCAACCAAAAAGACATACAATGGAATTTTTAAGAGAACAAGCATATCTTAGACCAAGAACTAATATCTTTCAAGCAGTTTTTAGAATTAGAAGTGTTGCTGCTTCTTCTATACATAGTTATTTTCAAGATAGAAATTATGTATATTTTAATGCTCCTTTAATAACTGCAAGCGACTGTGAAGGTGCAGGAGAAATGTTTAAAGTAACTACTCTTGATTTAGAAAAAATAAAAGATGGAAAAGTTGATTATTCTAAGGATTTCTTTGGAAAACCTACATCTTTAACTGTGTCAGGACAACTTCAAGCTGAAACATGGATGTCTGCATTTAAAAAAGTTTATACTTTTGGTCCGACTTTTAGAGCAGAAAACTCTAATACAAAAACGCATGCTAATGAATTTTGGATGATTGAACCTGAAATAGCATTTTGTGATTTAGAACAAAATATGGATATTATGGAAGATATGCTTAAATATATTGTAAAAACAGTTTTAGAAAAATGTAGTGATGAAATAGAATTTTTAAATAAATTTGTTGATAAAACATTAAAAGAGAAATTAACAAAACTTGTTAATAGTAAATTTACAAGAATTACTCATGAAGAAGTAATAACAATTTTAAAAAATAGTAAAGTTGATTTTGAATTTACTCCAAAATATGGAGAAGATATTGCTAAAGAACATGAAAAATATATAACAGAATACTTTAATGGTCCAGTATTTATTACAAACTGGCCTAAAGATATTAAAGCATTTTATATGAAACAAAATGAAGATGGTAAGACAGTTGCAGCAGTAGATCTTGAAGTTCCTGGAGCAGGAGAATTAATGGGTGGTTCACAAAGAGAAGAAAACTATGAAAAACTACTTAATCGTATGAAAGAATTAAATATGAATACAAAAGAATTAGAATGGTACTTAAATTTAAGAAGATATGGCGCTTGTATTCATTCAGGATTTGGTATGGGTTTTGAAAGATTATTAATCTATTTGACTGGTGTAGAAAATATAAGAGATGTTATTCCATATCCAAGAACCCCAGGAAATTGTGAATTTTAAAAATTAATGTATAAAAAAAATAATTCTTCCCAAATTATTACTGGGAGGAATTTTTATATGAAAAAATTAATATTGGGCTTTTCAGTTTTTTTAACAAGCATTTTACTTGTAGGTTGTACTTTATCAAATACGCCAACTAAAAAAGTTGAAAGATATTTAGATAATTATCGTAATCTTGATGAAACAGTATTAACTCAACTTGATACAATTGTTGAAGCAGATACAATTATGACTGCTACACAAAAAGAAGATTATAGAAATATTTTAAAAAGACAATATCAAAATTTAGTTTATACAGTAAAAGACGAAATAGTAGATGGTGATAAAGCTAAAGTAACTGTAGAAATTGAAGTATATGATCTTTATAAAATAACAAATGAAGCTGATAAATATTATACGACTTCACCAGATGAATTTAAGGATGAAACAGGTAATGTATCACAAACTAAATATATTGATTACAGAATATCTAAATTAAAAGAGGCAAAAGATAAAGTAAAATACACTATTGAATTTAATTTAACTAAAGTAGATAATGTTTGGATAATTGATGACATTAACGAAGAAACAAGACAAAAAATACATGGTTTATATGCATATTAATTAGGATTTATCCTAATTTTTTTATAAACACCATATAACTTTCGGTTAATTATAACAAAATTTACTTATTAATTTTTTATAATTAAGAAAATAAAAGAAAAAGGTGATGAAAGGTAGTATGTTTTTGTCAAAGAGAATAAAAGAAAAAAGAATTGAGGCGGGTTTAACTCAAGAAGCATTGGGGAAAGAACTTAATGTTTCAAAGGTTAGCGTTTGTAATTGGGAGAAAGGATTAAAAAAACCAAGTTCAAAAAATTTAATTCAACTTTCTAAAGTACTAAATACACCACTTGAATATTTAATAGGTAATGATACTTATGTTGTAAGTGAAGACGACGAAAAGTATGGTTTAATGTTAGCTACTGAAGAAATAAATATAATTAAAGAACTAAGAAATCATAAAAAGTTATATGATATGTTAATGGATAATCCAAAAAGAACTTTTGATAGAATCGATAAGAATTTATTTTAAGTTCTTTTTCTTATATATTAATTATACAAAATAAAATTATTTTCATAAATTATAACAAACAAAGAAAGGAATTAATTTTATGAATAATTGTAATAATATAAGATATTGCTGTATTAGGGGACCAAAAGGCGAAAAAGGAGATAAGGGAGAACCTGGACCATCAACTATTCAAATTGGAAGTGTTGAGACAGTAGAACCATATGAAAATGCAATGGTAGAAAATGTAGGTACAAGTGAGGATGTTGTTTTAAATTTTAAAATACCAAAGGGAGAACAAGGGGTTGAAGGAAAAATTGGTCCACAAGGGTTAATCGGACCAAAAGGAGAAAAAGGAGATATGGGGCCACAAGGACTAAAGGGAGATAAGGGAGAACCTGGTCCATCAACCATTCAAATTGGAAGTGTTGAAACAATAAAGTCAAGCGAAGAAGCACAAGTTATTAATGTTGGAACACCAGTTGATGTTGTTTTAGATTTTAAAATACCAAAAGGTGAAAAAGGAGAACAAGGTGAAATTGGGCCAAGAGGACTTCCTGGAGAAATAGGTAGAACAGAACATATTGCAATAGATGAAACAGAAACACTTGAACCAGGTGAACCTGCTACGGTTATGGATACATTTGAAAACTGGGTTCATCATCTAGCTTTTTCAATACCAAAAGGAGAAAAAGGAGATAAAGGAGAACCAGGTCAAGCAGGAAAAGAATTTGTATCTTCTTATGGAATTAGATATTCAATGACTGATACGCAAGTAAATTTAGTCCAAGGTGTGGATACAGTAATTCCACTTCCTGAAAAAGGAGTAGCTTTCTTTACTGAATATCCAGATAATAATTCTATTAAAATTAAAGAAACGGGAGTATATTTAGTTTCATATTTACTATGTGGAGCAACAGATGAAGAGTGTTCTATTACTATGTCTATTAGAGCAAATGATATACTAGTACCAGCCACAAATGCCACTAGTGAATTTAATGCTCAATTTATTAACAATATAAGTGGGTCAACTATTTGTTCATTACAAGAAAATGATATTGTAACTTTAAATGCTAAGTCATCTAAAAATGTTAATATAAAATTTAATGGAAGTACCAACGCAATGTTAAATTTAGTAAAAATACATTAAGAATAGAAAACCTATTCTTTTTGTATGAATTAATTATTTCGTTTTTTATTTTTATCATAAATTATTACAAAGGAAGGTGATAATATTAAGGTAATAAATAATAATACGGTAGTTGTAACAACAGGTGATGAATTAAATCAAGTAGTAAGTGAAGATAATAATTATGACTATATTTATTTGGAAAATGATATAACTCTTACAAGTGGTTTTATTATAAACCCTAATAAATCAAAGATTATTATAGATGGGACCTATAATAATGTTAAATCTACTTATACAAATAATCTTGAAAGTTTAGAAGAAAATGTTATAAAAGCAAGTACAAAAAATAAAGAAATTATATTAAAAAATATGAATATAATTTCATCAAGTGGTTATGGAGTTATTTATGTACCTTCGCATCCTAATTATTCAAATGTTGTAGTAGAATATAATAATGTTAACTTTACTGGTATTGAACTTTCACAAAATTATTATGGGACAACAAAAATTATTGATTCTGTTATAGAAGTTAAAGATACTAATAATGTTTTAGCTCAAAAAGCATGTGATTCAAATAATGTATTAATTGGAGGTATTACTTCAATTAATAGTAGTGCAGTAGATAAACCTGTAATTTTTCTTAATGATGTTATCCCATCAACATTAAAAATAATGCCAAATAGTAAAGTAACTATAACAACAAAAGAAGAACTTATGAATGGGACAAATAGATTAGATTTAATCGTAGGACATGGAGCAGAATTTTTATTAACAACAGGTAATGGTTTTTCTATTACAACAACTCATGGTGCTAGAAATGTATTAATTGAAGAAGAAGCAAAATTTACTTTTATTGAAAATAATCATCAAAGAGTTCCTATGTGGAGTGTATTTGGAGATTTTATTGTTAAAGAAAATGCAAGTTTAGAAATAATTAATACTTTTATGACAACACCAACGGATAATTATAATATATATTTTAAAGGAACTAATCAAAATTTTATATTAGATAATCCTAAATATGTAAATATATATACAAAAAATGCTAATGTAATATATACTAATAATCCTGTTTCATTTTCATTGAAATTTAATAGAATTAATATGTGGATAAGTGCTTTAAATTATACTGATGCTTATAAAATCGATAATGAACCAGCTTTATATTGGTATAAAGATAATTATTTTACTTCTTTAAAAGGAACTTTTACTAAAGATATAACAACAGTAACTTCTCATAATTTAACTAAAGAAGAATTAAATAAATTACCGGATATAACTAATTTTTCTTTTCAAGATAGGAAAATATTAACAATAGGAGGAATTAAAACTAATATTCATCCAATTAATAATACTAGTAATACTTTTTCAGGACACACAATTTCTTTTGCAGATGTTAAGATTGAATACGATAATAAAATATTAACTGCTAGTTCTGATGAAAATGGTTTATTTGAGATAAATTTAGATAATCCTATTGAAGATAATAAAACTATTAAGATAACAACTTATTTTAATGGTTGTTTTAGTGAAAGAAAAATAATAACACCTTTTAATGGTGAAATAACACTTTTGAAAGTAACTGGAAATATTCCATTTAGTACTAATAAAATATCAACAACACCAATTATTTTACCTAAACAAAATAGTACTACTATAACAATAGTAGATAGTAGGATTAATGCTACTAAATGGAAATTATATTTAAGTTTTAATAATCCTATGATAGAACAAATGGGTAAAGTATTAATTGATTCTTTAGCTTTTAAAAAATTTAATAATGAAATTATTAAACTATCAACAATTAAAAAGTTAGTTTATGAAGAAGAAAATGTTGGAAGTAATGTAGAATTAAGTAATATAACTTTTTCTACAGATAAAGGTTTATTGCTTTTTCCTAGTAAAGATTTATTTTTAAATGAAGATTATAAAACATCGGTTATATGGAGTATTGAATATTAGTGGGGTGATTTATGAAAAATGATTATATTTATATTAAATTAAATAGAAAAAGTGAAATAGTTTTAAAAGATATATGTAATAAAATTGTTTTTACAGGTATAACAGATAACTATGGAAATATAAAAGTACCAATATGTAATAATAATTTATATCATTTATATGTTTGTAATGGATTAAATACAAAACAAGTACCATTAATAGCTAGAAAAAATGAATTATATTGTATAAATATTAACAAACAAAAAAGTAATAAACATTGTGTTACTATTCTTTTAATAGATAAAAATTATAAAAATATAAAAATAAAGAAAGGGGAAATATTATTATGGCAAGACACACAATCCCAATAACTAATGGAAAGGGAAGTATAGAACTTGTTAATGGAAATTATAGGGCTACAGTAGTAGCAAATGGATATGATGCATCAACATTAAATCCTAAAGAAATATCAATAGTGGAAGGTACTAATAATTATACTTTTACAGTAAGTGGAAATGGAACTTTAACACTTCATGTTACAGATACAGGAGAAAAAGTATCAGGTATTCAAGTAGTTGGAGCTAAGTTTATTATTACAGATGAAACAGGAACAACACAAGGAAAAGAAGCAACAACTAATCAAGATGGAAATGCTTTATTTGAAAATGTACCTTATTATGAAACAAATAGTCCAGTAATATATTATAAACAAATATCTAGTGATGGTGCTCATACTTTTGATGATAGTGTTAAATCAGTTATAATGAATGAACAAAATATAACAGTTGAAATAGAAAATCCAAATGCACCAGAAAGAAATATAACTTTAACTGATGCAAGTTATCCTAGTATAGTTATTAAAGATGCACAAATAACACTTGAAAATAGTTAATTAAAATAAAATGATCTGCAATAGATCATTTTAATTTTAGAAAATTGTTAAAATTTATAAAAAATATTGAAACCTGGGGGGTGCTTTATATAATTAATTTAAAAGTTAAAGAATGGCAGTTGCCTCAGTTAAGTAGCAATCCTGGCACTGTGCTTCTTCTAGAGAGCGTCGGCTATGTCAGCGACGGCAGCTTTGCTTTCGTCGACCCGCATGTCGTTCGACCAGTTTTATATCTAACATCTTCTGCTAAAATAACTGGGGGGGAACTGCCCGATGTAATAAATCATCTTATATAATTAAAATATTTTTTATTAAATATATTTTTTAAATCTTCTTTGGTGGGTTTTTCTATATTAGTGATAAATTCTTCACTATAATTAAATCTTATATAATTAATTTTTTTCCCTTTTTTATCCTTTTGTTCTTTCAAATTAAACCCCCTTAATATAAATAAAAAAACTATATTAATAGTTCCTAATTTAACTTATGAAATAAAATTAAATTTGATAACTAAATCATAGCTTTAATATTGTTTATACATTATTATCATAATGATATTTTATTTATTAAATAGGTTATTATATTTTAAAAATAAATTAAAATAATCTTTCTTATGAAATTTTTGATTATTTTTATATCTTTTAACAACTTTATTTTTTAATATTTCTATATTTATTATTAATATCGATAATATCGATGATTTTTTTTGTTTAATTTTTTCTTATAGTTTGCACAATAAACACCATTTAGTGTTTCGCTATCATTATCAAATATTTTTACACTGGGTCCCATAACAAATTCATATCCATTATCAATATATGTCAATAGTTCTTCTTGTGGAACGTAACAATGGTAATCCATTCTTACTAGTATGTTATTACATGATTCAATCTCTTCTTGCATGGATCTACACGAAGTATTATAGAAAAATGCTCCATATTCTGGATGAAAAAAAACATTATATTCATCATCTATCAATAAACCGGATAATAGAATATTATCGCTTATTTTCTTCTTTTTTTCTAAATTGGTTTTAATCATTCTTAGCTCACATACTGTTAAATTCATATTATTAATTTTGTCCATATCTACATTCAAACATGGATGAAAAGGAAATTTATTCAATTCGTTATTTATTGCCATTTCCACTTCACCTCTTGTTTAAATATTTTAACATATGTTCCGATAATTTACAAGTGTGAATGATAATATAGAAATTAAAACGACATAAAACAGGCAAATTTTCATTTGCATTAATATTATAAACACATTTTAAGCAATTAGACATATTCTTTGATGGGTATAGATATTTTTTCGTATAAAAACATAGTCTTACAATACTATTTAGTCTTACATGATTAATGTTTTTAATGCTTAATCCTTTAAAATTATTGTAGGTGATGTTAAGGTGAAGATAAATGATACGATTGTTAAAAGAATTAATTCAAATACAAACTCATGTAAAAAGATTAATAAAGGAATAATGCTTGAAATTATAATTAATTATATTAGATGATTTATTTTATTGAGCAGCAGGCACAAGTAGTGATCCATATACACTTGGATTATGATTTGTTGATCTCGTTAACTTAACTGTGTCTTGACTAAATTTATTATATAGTATTTATAAGTAATCAATTACAATTACTATATTAAAAAAGTATAATGTCAAGCAAAAAAGAATACTTGAGAAATCAGGTGTTTTTTTGTTGTATTTTTAGTTTTAAATTTTTAATTAATTTTTTACATTATATTGACTAAAGTTATAACTAATATTATAATTAAGTTATGATTATGGTAGAAAGGGGACAGTTTATGGAACGAAAAATTAGTGAAGAACTATTAAAATGGAAAATTGATGATAATAAAAAACCAATGTTGTTGTACGGAATAAGTGGATGTGGTAAAACTTATACTATTTTAGATTTTGGTAAAAAAGAGTATAAAAATACAATATATTTTGATTGTAATAATAATTTAGAATTAAATTATGTATTTGAAAAAAATTCAAGTTTGGAAAAATTGATAAAAGCTTTATCAGCAATATCACTAGAAACTATTTTTAAAGAAGAAAGTTTAATTGTTTTTGATAATGTTAATGAAAAAATATTTAAACTTGTTAAGAAATTGTTTATTAATTCTTCTTATGATATCGTTATGATAACATCTAATGAAAAGTTTTTAACAGGTAATAAAGCAGGAGAAATATCGCTTAAAAAGATGAATCTTGTTACATTTCCTGAGTATTTAAAGTTTATAGGCAAAGAACAACTTATTGATTTTATTGAAGATTCTTTTAGAAATAATAAACCTATGCCTTTTCATTCTTTAGCAATTGAAGTTTATAATGATTATGTTATAACTGGAGGTTATCCAAGTACAATAATTAACTTTCATAAAGAAAATGATTATAATATTTTATCTTCTTATCATGATAAAAGTATTTTATATATTAAAGATAATTTAATTGAAAGTGATAATTCAGAAATAAAAAAAGGTATTGAAGTTTTTAACAGTATTTCTTTTCAATTATTAAAGGAAAATAAAAAGTTTTTATATGGACTTGTAAAACCAGGTGGTCGTGGAAAAGATTATGAAAGTATTATTTCGTATATGGAAAAAAACCATTTAATTATTAAAAGTAATAGAATTAACGCTGTTACATCTCCACTTAGTAAGTGTCGTGAAGAAGATAATTTTAAATTATATTATAATGACTCTGGTATTTTGTATAAAAAAATGAATGTTAATTCTAATAGATTGCTTACAAATGAGAAATTACTTGAAACAATATATGAAAATAATGTTATTTCAGTATTAAATCAAAATGGATTTAATATTTATAATTATCATGCAACGGGTGGTAAATGTGAAATTGATATAGTTATTCAAAATAGAAATGGTTTAATTATACCAATTGAAATTTATAATAAAGATATGGGAAGTAAGTCTAAGAGTTTAGGAATGACTATGACAAAGTATAATTTAAATTTTGCTATTAGACTTTCTAATCAAAATTTTAGTTTAAAAAATAAGGTAAAATATATCCCATATTATGCAGTATTTTGTATTGGAGATGATATGTTTATATGAAAAAAGTAATATTAGCAATAATTGATGGTTTTGGTGAAAATAAAAATTCTTATGGTAATGCTTATTTAGAAAGTAGTCATCCTGCACTTGATTTTATATATGAAAACTATTCATATTCTCTACTTGAAGCAAGTGGGGAATTTGTTGGTCTTCCAAAAGGACAAATGGGTAATAGTGAAGTAGGCCATATAACAATTGGCTCAGGAAGAGTTGTGGAAGGGCCACTTTTAAAAATTGATAAAGAAATAGCAAGTGGGGAATTTTTTAACAACGAAGCTTTTATCGAAGCTTTTGAACACGCTAAAAAGTATAATTCTAAAGTACATATTATGGGACTTTTATCTGATGGAGGAATTCACTCTTCAATTAATCATATTATGGCTTTAATAGATATGGCAAAACAGTATGATGTTGATAAACTTTATCTTCATGCTTTTCTAGACGGAAGAGATACAGCTTATAATGTTTGTTTAAAGTATTTAGATGGAATTACTAACTTTATGAAAGAATTAAATATAGGAAGTCTAGCTACAGTTTCAGGAAGATATTATGCAATGGATAGAGAAAAAGATTATACAAGAACAAAACTTGCATATGATGTAATTGTTAATAACTTTGGTCCATATGAAGAAGACTATAAAAAAGTAATTGAAGATAATTATAAGCATGAAAATTTTGATGAATTTATTACTCCTACAATTATTGATAAAAAAGGTGTTGTAGAAAATGATGACAGTATTATCGTAGCTAACTTTAGACCAGATAGATTAACTCAATTATTTAGCGCAATTACTAATCCTAGATTTAGGCATTTTGAAACAAAAAAATTAAATAATTTAAAAGTTGTTACAATGATGACGGTTGATAAAAGTATAAAATGTATTAATGCTTATCCACATCATGATGTTATTAATACATTTGGGGAAGTTATTGAAAATAATAAATTAAAATCACTTCGTATTGCAGAAACAAGTAAATATCCACATGTAAATCATTTCTTTGATGGTGATAAAGATATAGTTTTAAAAAATACAACAAGAAAAGAAATAAAGAAAAAAGATGTAAGAACATATGATTTGTACCCTCCGATGAGTTCTAAAGAAGTAACAGATTATATTATAAAACATGGTAAAAAGTATGATTTTATTTTAGTAAACTATGCTAATCTTGATATGGTAGGACATACAGGTAATTTTGAAGCATGTAAAAATGCTGTTAGTTATGTTGATATGTGCATTAGAAGATTACATGAATTTGCAGGTTTAAATAATTATACCTTATTTATAACGGCAGATCATGGTAATTGTGAGGAAATGCTTGATATAAACGGTAATAGTTTAACAACTCATACAACAAATCCAGTAAGATTTGTTATATGTAATAAATCTTATCAAGTTTACAATGGAAGTTTAAAAGATATCGCGGTGTCTATTTTAAATTACATGGAACTTCCTGTTCCTGAAGAAATGACAGGGTTTAACATAATAAGTAAGAAGTAAGTACAAGGATAAAAAACTTGTGCTTTTTTAATTAAAATAAAAAAACTTGCAATTTTAGAAAAAATGTGATAAAATATGTAGCGTTTAAGGGGGAGTGTAGGATGAAAAGGGAAATTTTACTAAAAAAAGTCTTGCAAACTATTAAAAATACTGTTAATAATAATGAACTTACAATGGAAGGTTTACAAAATATAATTTTCTATTGTAATAGTGAAGAAGAATTAGATACAGATATTTTATTATTTATAATAGAAAATTTACAAACATTAGGTTTTAAAATAATTGAAGAAGAAAATGAAGTGGTTAAAGATGATACTTTTGATGATGATTTTGTAAAATTATATTTAAAAGAATTAGCAAAATATCCAATGTTATCTTCTGAAGATATTATTCAATTAAGTAAAAAAGCTAAAAAAGGTAGTAAGTATGCTAAAGATAAACTTATTGAAAGTAATTTAAGACTTGTTGTATCTATAGCTAAAAAATATATAGGACAAGGTCTTCCTATGCTTGATTTGATTCAGGAAGGTAATATAGGATTAATGAAGGCAGTGGATAAATTTAATCCAAACTTAGGTTATAAATTTTCAACATATGCAACATGGTGGATAAGACAGTCTATAACTCGTGCTTTATGCGATAAATCAAGAACAATAAGAATACCAGTTCACATGGTAGAGATGATGAAAAAATTATCACGTTTTTCAAATTATTATTTTGAAACACATGGATTTTATCCAACTGATGAAGAAGTTATGAAGAAATTTGACATTACAAAAGAAAAATTAAAAGAGATAAAAAAAGCTTCGATTAATGTTTTATCTCTTGATCAACCTGTCGGAGAAGATGAAGATACTTATCTAATAGATTATGTTGTAGATGAAACATCATTAAATGGTGGAGAATTTGTTAATGAAATTGATAAAATCGAACAAGAAAATACAGTTAAACTTGCTATGTCTAAATTAAAGCCAAGACATCAAATAATTCTTCAACAACGCTTAGGTTTAATAGATGGTGAAGAAAAAACACTTGAAGAAGTAGGAAACATTTTTGGAATTTCAAGAGAAAGGGTAAGACAACTTGAAGCTAAGGCATTAAATGAATTAAGAAAGCCTAAAAATGCCAAAGAGTTAAAAAGAGTTAAAAATTAAGTAAGGGGGGTATAAACTATGGAAAAAGAAGTTATCCTTAGTAAGGTATTAAGAAAAATTAAATATAAGTTAGTAAATAATGTTATTGATATGGAAGTTTTACAAGAAATTATTTTTAACTTATTTGAAGAAGAAATTGTAAGTGAAGATATCCTTGATTATATTTGTAAGGAACTTAAAAAATTAGGTATAATTATTACTGAAAATAATCGATATGAGTTAGATTTAAATGGTTACAATGGTTTTGTTGAAGATTCTGTTAAGCAGTATTTAAAAGAAATAGGTAAATATCCTCTTTTAACAGTAAAGCAAGAACAAGAATTAGCAAAAAAAAGTAAGGAAAATGATAAATATGCTGCTAAAAAGTTAGCAGAACATAATTTAAGACTTGTTGTATCAATAGCAAAAAAATATGTTGGTCGTGGTTTAAATTTTTTAGATTTAATTCAAGAAGGAAATTTAGGATTATTAAAAGCAATTGAAAAGTTTGATGTTGATAAAGGATATAGATTTTCAACATATGCAACATGGTGGATAAGACAAGCTATTACTCGTGGTATTAGTGATAGTTCAAGAACAATAAGGTTACCTGTTCATATTAGTGAAAAGGTTAATAAATATAAAAAATTTGTTAGGGATTATGAAGATAATTATGAACATAAACCATCTGATGAAGAAATAATGGCTTATCTTGATGTTAGTATAGAAAATTTAAAAGAAATAAAAAAAGCATCAAATGATAAGGTATCACTTGAAACACCAATTGGAGAGGAAGATGATTCACAACTTGGAGATTTTATAAGTGATGAGGATGCTATCGATCCTATTGAGGTTTTGGAAGAAAACGATTTAAAAGAAAGAATGAAAGAAGTCGTAGATTCACTAAGTGCTAGGGAACAACTTGTATTATATTTAAGATTTGGTTTAGATATTTCTTTAGAAGAATTACAAGAGTTGGTTGCTGAAACTTATGAAATTAAAGACATTGATACAATAAATAATATAATTTTATCAAAACAATTACATGTTAAAAAAGCAAGGACACTTGAAGAAATAGGAAAAATATTTAATTTAACAAGAGAAAGGGTAAGACAAATACAAAAAAAAGCTATTTTAAGAATGAGACATTCAACAAGAAGAAAAAAACTAGTTAACTATAGAACTAATTAATGGGAGGTTATTATGACAAAAGAAGATGTGTTAAGAATAACTTTACAAAAAGTTAAAGAAAACTTAAAAAATAATGAAATTAAGATGGATGATTTACAAGAAATAATAATGAATATCAATGATAATGATGTTAATCCTGAAGGTTTATTGCATTATGTTGTTAAGTCTTTAAAAACTTTAGGATTTAATATAATTGAAGATGTTGATTATGATATTGGTTTTGTAAGTGAAGATTCTATTAAGCAATATTTAAAAGAAATAGGTAATTATCCTCTTTTAACTTTAGAAGAAGAACAAGAGTTAGGTAGAAAAATAAAATTAGGGGATACTCATGCTAAAGAAAAACTTATTCAAAGTAATTTAAGACTTGTTGTATCTATTTCTAAAAAATATGTTGGACGTGGAATGGAGTTTTTAGATTTAATTCAAGAGGGAAACTTGGGCTTACTAAAAGCAGTAGAAAAATATGATCCAGAATTAGGATATAAGTTTTCAACATATGCAACATGGTGGATAAGACAAGCTGTTGCAAGAGGTTTAGCAGATAAATCAAGAATGGTGAGAGTTTCCGTTCATTTATATGAAAAAACAACAAAATATTTAGTATATACAACAAAGTATGAAGAAGTACATGGTTGTATGCCTAGTAAAGAATTAGTTATGAAGGAACTAGAAATAACAGAAGAACAATTAATGTCAATAAAAAAAGCAGCATTAAATCTTGTATCTTTATCAACTCCAATTGGAAAGGATGAAGAAGATGAACTTGGTTATTTTATTGAAGATAAAACATGTGCTTCTCCGATTGAAGAAGCTGATAAGATTTCAAGAAAAGAAGAACTTTACGAAGCTATTAAATCTTTAACACCTAGAGAACAAAGAATTATATTTTTAAGATTTGGATTAGATGGTAAAGGAATAAGAACTCTTGGTTCAATTGGAGATGAACTTAATTTAACAAGAGAAAGAATAAGACAAATTGAGGGAAAATCTATTAGAAAGTTAAGACGTTATTATAATAATAAACAATTAGAATTTAATTATAATGTTTTAAAAAATAAAAAAAGAGTAAAATAAGAAATTATTATTTATATTTTAAATTAGATGTTATCTATATTATATTTTATATAAAAAAGATTTTGTATATTGTAAGGTACAAAATCTTTTTTGTTGTATAGATAATTTTTTTAATAAAAAGCAAAAAAATACTTGCAAAACATATATTATTGTGATATCATTAATTCGTTATGACTGCAAAGATGTGCAAGGTTGTCGATACACCAGGCAAAGTTGTCTAATGATATCGGGTTATTTGTACGGAGTAAGTCTATACTAGATATAGGCGAAGGGAGGAAAATTAATGTCAAACACAAAGGTTCGTGTTAGATTAAGTTCATACGACCATAGAATTTTAGATAGTGCAGCTGCTAGAATAGTTGAAACTGTTAAAAGATCTGGTGGAACAGTTAGTGGACCAGTACCACTTCCAACAGAAGTTGAAAAAATAACAATTTTAAGAGCAGTTCACAAATATAAGGATTCTCGTGAACAATATGAATCTAGAACACACAAAAGATTAATTGATATTAAAAATCCAAGTAAGGAAACACTAGACGCATTAAGACGTTTAGATTTACCAAGTGGTGTTAATATCCAAATAAAAGAATAATAAGGAAAAAATAATAATTAAAAAGGAGAACAAAATATGAAAGGAATCTTAGGTAGAAAGATTGGAATGACTCAAGTTTTTTCTAAAGATGGAAAATTAGTTCCAGTTACTGTAATCGAAGTTGAACCAAATGTTATTACTCAAATTAAAACAGTTGAAAATGATGGCTATAATGCAATTCAATTAGCTACAGTTACAGTAAAAGAAAAACATAGTAATAAAGCTAGTATGGGTCATACAAAAAAAGCAAATACAACTCCTAAGCGCTTCTTAAAAGAAATTAAAGGAGTAGACACTTCTTGTTACACATTAGGACAAGAAATCAATGCTTCTTTATTTGAAGCAGGGGAAATTGTAGATGTAACAGGAATTAGTAAAGGAAAAGGTTATCAAGGTGTTATTAAAAAGAATAACCAATCACGTGGACCAATGGGACACGGTTCAAAATATCATAGAGGTGTGGGATCTCTAGGAACAATGCTTCCAAAAAGAGTATTAAAAGGTAAAGCATTACCATCTCACATGGGAGATGTACAAACAACTATCCAAAATTTAGAAATTATCAAAGTAGACATGGACGAAAACTGCATTTTAGTTAAAGGTAGTGTTCCAGGTGCTAAAAAATCTTTAGTTTTAATTAAAACAGCTGTTAAAACAGATAAGAAAAATGAAGCTTTTGATTTAATATCTTACGAAGAAGTTAAAGAAGAAGCAAATCTTGATGAAACAGTTGTTAATGAAGAAACTTTAGAAGATAATTCTAAAGAAGAAAACATTGAAGAATAATCATTTGTTTTGAAAGGAGAAAAAATATGAAAGTAGAACTTTTAAACGTTAATGGTGAAAAAATTAAAGATATTAACTTAGATAAAGAAATTTTTGGAATAGAACCTAATAACAAAGTATTAAAAGATGCAATTGATTTAGCTAGAGCATCTTTAAGACAAGGAACTGCTAAAACTAAAAATCGTAGTGAAGTTAGCGGTGGTGGTAGAAAACCATATAAACAAAAAGGAACAGGTAACGCTCGTCAAGGATCAATTAGAGCTGTTCAATGGGTTGGTGGAGGTATAGCCTTTGGACCAGTACCTAGAAGTTACAATAAAAAGCAAAATAGAAAAGAAAGAAGATTAGCAGTTAAGAGTGCTTATATTTATAAAGCAAAAGAAAATGGTCTTGTATTAGTTGATGAAATCAAATTTGCAACTCCAAAAACTAAAGAAATGTTAAAACTTCTTGAAACATTAAAATTAACAAATGAAAAAGTATTAATAGTAGTTAAAGAATATACAGAAAATGTAATTTTAGCAGCAAGAAATTTACAAAATATTGCAGTAGTATTACCAAGTGAAATTGGTGTTTTAGATATTATTAGTGCAGATAAAATGTTAATTGAAAATAGTGCATTTGAAGAAATAAAGGAGGCATTAAAATAATATGAAATATTTAGATATTATAAAAGCACCAGTTGTTACTGAAAAAAGTGCTTTACTAAACGAAAAAAATGAATATGCTTTCTTTGTTGATGTTAAAGCAAATAAAACAGAAATTAAGGATGCAATTGAAAAATTATTTAATGTAAAAGTTAAAGAAATAAGAACAATAAATGTTCATCCTAGAAAAAGAAGAGTTGGTCGTTATACAGGTCTTACAAATCGTAAGAAAAAAGCAATTGTTACTTTAGAACAAGGCCAAACTATCAACTTAGGTTAAGGAGGAATTAATTTATGGCAATTAGAAATTATAAACCAACCACAAATGCAAGACGTGGTATGAGTACTCTAATTAATGACGAAATTACAACTAATAAACCTGAAAAAAGTCTTCTTGCTCCAATTAGTAAAAAAGCAGGAAGAAATAATCAAGGAAAAATAACTGTTCGTCATCAAGGTGGAGGAGAAAAAAGAAAATATCGTATAATTGATTTTAAAAGAAATAAATTTGATATTGAAGGAACAGTAGCAAGTGTTGAATACGATCCAAATAGAAGTTCAAATATTTGCTTAATCAATTATGCTGATGGAGAAAAAAGATATATTCTTGCTCCAAAAGGAATTAAAGTTGGAATGAAAGTTATTAGCTCAGAAAATGCTGATATTAAGCTTGGAAATACATTACCAATTGCTAACATTCCAGTAGGTACAACAGTACACAATGTTGAATTAAAACCTGGTAAAGGTGGAGAACTTGCGCGTTCTGCAGGAAGTTCAGTACAAATACTAGGAAGAGAAGGAAACTATGTTTTAGTAAGACTTACATCAGGAGAAGTTAGAAAAGTTCTTGGAACTTGTTTAGCTACAGTTGGTGAAGTTGGAAATGAAGATTATGGACTAGTAAAATTAGGAAAAGCAGGTCGTAAAAGACATATGGGTGTAAGACCAACAGTTCGTGGTTCTGTTATGAACCCTAATGACCATCCACATGGTGGTGGTGAAGGTAAAGCACCAGTTGGTAGAAGTGGCCCAATGACTCCTTGGGGTAAACCAGCTCTTGGATACAAAACTAGAAAGAAAAAAGCGTCAGATAAACTTATCGTACGTCGTAGAAATGGAAAATAGGAAGGAATTGATAATATGGCTAGAAGCATTAAAAAAGGACCTTATGTATTCGATAGATTACTAAAAAAGGTACAAATGTTAAATGAAAATAATAAAAAAGAAGTTATTAAGACTTGGTCTCGTCGTTCAACTATCTTCCCTGATTTTATAGGACATACATTTGCAGTACATAATGGAAAAGAATTTATTCCTGTATATGTAACTGAAGATATGGTTGGACACAAACTTGGTGAGTTTGCATTAACTCGTAAGTTTGGTGGTCACGGCGATAATAAAACTAAGTAAGGTAGTAACAAGAGGAGGATATAAAAATGGAAGTTAAAGCTATTATAAAAGGAGTTAGAATTAGTCCAATTAAACTTCGTTTAACAGCAGACATGATTCGTGGAAAAAGCGTAAGCGAAGCTAAAAATATAGTTAATAACTATAATAGTAAACCAGCAAGAATAATTAAAAAAGCACTTGACTCAGTAGTTGCTAATGCAGTTAACAATAATAAATTAGATGAAAATAAATTATATGTTAAAGAAATTAGAATAGATATGGGGCAAGTATTAAAAAGAAGGGTACCTGGTTCTCGTGGTTCTATTGATAAAAACGATCATAGAACATCTCATGTAGTAATCGTGGTAGACGAAAAGTAGGAGGAAAGATTTATGGGACAAAAAGTTAGTCCAACAGGACTTAGAATTGGCGTTAATAAAGATTGGGAATCTAAATGGATGGCTCCTAAAAAAGATGTTGCTAAGTATTTAAATAATGATATTAAAATCAGAAAGTATTTAGAAACTAATTTAAAAGATGCTGGTATATCTAAAATAGAAATTGAAAGAAATCCAAAAAGATGTGAAGTTATAATTAACACTTCAAAACCAGGAGTAGTAATTGGTCGTGGTGGTGAAGGAATTACAAAACTTAAAAGTGAATTAAAAACTTTAGTTGGTGAAGATATTCAAGTTTCAATTGCAGATGTTAAAGATATAGATTTAAATGCACAATTAGTTGCACAATCTATTGCAACACAAATTGAAAATAGAGCACCATTTAGAGTTGCAGAAAAAAAAGCTATAAGAAACGCTATGAAAGCTGGAGCTAAGGGAATTAAAACTTTAGTATCTGGAAGATTAAATGGTGTTGAAATGGCAAGAAGTGAAGGTTACTCTGAAGGAAATATACCGCTTCATACTATCCGTGCAGATATAGATTATGGTTTTGCTGAAGCATTAACTACTTACGGAAAACTTGGAGTTAAGGTATGGATTTACAAAGGAGAAATACTTCCTGCTAAAGCTAAAAAAGGAGGTAATAACTAATGTTAATACCATCTAGAACAAAATATAGAAGAGTACATAGATTAAAATACGAAGGAAAAGCTAAAGGAAATACGCATCTTACAAATGGTGAATATGGACTTATGGCTAAAGAAGGTGCTTGGATTACAAATAATCAAATCGAAGCAGCTCGTATTGCTATGACTCGTTATATGAAACGTGGTGGAAAAGTATGGATTAATATTTTCCCACATATGCCAAAAACTGCTAAACCACTAGAAGTTCGTATGGGATCTGGTAAAGGTGCTGTTGATAAATGGGTTGCAGTTGTTAAAGAAGGAAAAATTATGTTTGAAATTGGTGGAGTTGATGAAGCTACTGCTCGTGAAGCATTACGTCTTGCATCTCATAAATTACCAATTAAAACTAAATTTGTAACAAAAGAAACAGAAGGTGGTGACGCACATGAATAAAATTGAAGAATTAAGAAAACTTACCACTGAAGAACTTAATAATAAAATAAAAGAAAATAAAGAAGAATTATTTAATTTGCGTTTCCAACAAGCTACAGGAAATCTTGAAAAACCTGGAAGATTAAAAGACTTAAGAAAAGAAGTTGCGCGCATGAAAACAATAATTCGTGAACGTGAACTAAATAAGTAGGAGGGTTAAAATGAAAGAAACTGTAAAGAAAGATTTAGTTGGAAAAGTAGTAAGTGATAAAAATGATAAAACAATTACTGTATTAGTTGAAACTTATAAAAAACATCCAAAATATGGTAAGAGAGTTAAATCAAGTAAAAAATATTGCGCTCATGATGAAACTAATAAAGCAAAAGTAGGAGATATTGTTAGAATTGTTGAAACAAGACCAATTTCTAAAACAAAAAGATTTTATTTAGCTGAAGTAGTTCAAGAAAGAGTTATATTATAATTGTTAGGAGGATAAATTATGGTTCAACAAGAAACACGTTTAAAAGTTGCTGACAATTCTGGAGCTCGTGAATTACTTGTAATCAGAGTGCTAGGTGGAAGCAAAGTTAAAACTGGAAATATAGGAGACGTTGTAGTCGGAACAGTTAAAAAAGCTATCCCTAATGGAACAGTTAAAAGTGGTAAAGTTGTTAAAGCAGTTATCGTAAGAACTGTTCAAGGTGTTAGAAGAGATGATGGATCATACATTAAATTTGATGATAATGCATGTGTTATTATTAAGGATGATAAAAGTCCTGTTGGAACACGTGTATTTGGACCAGTAGCAAGGGAACTTCGTGATAAAGATTATATGAAAATTGTATCTTTAGCTAAGGAAGTTTTATAGGAGGTAAGTTATGAAATTAAAAGTTGGAGATAAAGTTAGAGTTATTACTGGAAAAGATAAAGGAAAAGAAGGAAAGATAACTCATACATTTAAAAACGAAAATAAAGTAATAGTAGAAGGACTTAATATGGTAAAAAAACATGTTAAACCTAATAATAATAACCAAACTGGTGGAATCATTGATATGGAAGCTAAAATAGATGCTTCAAATGTAATGTTCTTAGATAATAATAAAACAACTAGAAAAGTTGTAAGAAATGAAAAAAATAAAACAAAAAAGGTTGAAAAAAAAGAAAGTAAACCTGTAAAGAAAACTACTTCAAAAAAGACAAAAGAAGTAGCTAAAGAAAATTAGGAAGAGGAGGGATTTTATGAATCGCCTAAGAGAAAGATATGTAAAAGAAATAGTTCCTAATATGCAAAAAAAATTCAATTACAAATCAGTAATGCAAGTTCCAAAATTAGATAAAATTGTTATCAATATTGGATGTGGAGATGCTACTCACAATTCAAAATTATTAGATGCTGCATGTAATGATTTACTTCAAATTACAGGTCAAAAACCAGTAGTTACAAAAGCTAAAAAATCAATCGCAGGATTTAAAATTCGTGAAGGACAAGCAATTGGTTGTAAAGTAACATTAAGAGGAGAAAGAATGTATAATTTCTTAGATAAATTAATTTCTGTATCTCTTCCACGTGTTAGAGATTTTAGAGGACTTTCACCAAAAGCTTATGATGGAAGAGGAAATTACACAATTGGTATTAAAGAACAATTAGTTTTCCCTGAAATCGAATTTGATGATGTAGTTAAAGTTCGTGGTATGGACATTGTACTTGTTACAACTGCTAATACTAATGAAGAAGCACATGCATTATTAGAAGAATTAGGAATTCCTTTTAGGAAATAGTGGAGGTAAAAATGGCTAAAAAAAGTATGATAGCGAAAGCTAATAGACCACAAAAATTTAAAGTGCGTGAATACACTCGTTGTAATAGATGTGGAAGACCACATAGTGTATTAAGAAAATATGGGATTTGTCGTATTTGCTTTAGAGAATTAGCAAGCAAAGGACAAATTCCAGGAGTTAAAAAATCAAGTTGGTAAAACTTGGAGGGAGGAATTAAAATGGTAGTGACTGATCCAATCGCAGATATGCTTACAAGAATTCGTAATGCAAATCAAATGAAATATAATGAAGTATCAATGCCAGTATCAAGAGTAAAAACTGAAATTGCTAAAATTTTAAAAGATGAAGGTTTTATAGCTGATTATAAAATTAGTGATGAAAAACCACAAGGAACATTAACATTAACTTTAAAATATTCAAATAATAAAAAAGAAAGGGTTATTACAGGACTTAAACGTATTTCAAAACCAGGTTTAAGAGTATATGTTGAAAAAGAAAATTTACCAAAAGTATTAAATGGTTATGGTATTGCAATTATTTCAACTTCTAAAGGTATTATGACTGATAAAGAAGCTCGTAAACAAAATATTGGTGGAGAAGTAATGGCTTATATCTGGTAATATGGTGAATATTTATGAGTCGTATAGGAAATAGAATTATAACTGTACCTGAAGGTGTTACAGTTGAAGTAAAAGAAAATACAGTTTTTGTTAAAGGTCCAAAAGGAGAACTTAATACTCCAGTTGCTAAAAATATAAATGTTGAAGTAAAAGAAAATACAGTTTTAGTAACAAGAAATAACGAACAAATTACTACTAAACAATTACATGGAACAACAAATGCAAATATTGCAAATATGATTAATGGTGTAAAAGATGGTTATACTAAAAACCTTGAAATTGTTGGAGTAGGATATAGATTTACTCTAAAAGGTAATACTTTAGTAATTAATGCTGGATATTCTCATCCAGTAGAATTAGAAATCCCTACAGGACTAAAAGTAGAAGCTAAAAGCAATACTGAAATATCTGTATCAGGTATTGATAAAGTTTTAGTAGGAGAATTTGCGGCTAATGTTCGTAAGGTTAGAAAACCAGAACCATATAAAGGTAAAGGTATTAAATATGCTGGAGAACATATTAGACGTAAGGAAGGTAAAAAAGCTAAATAGGTAGGAGGTAATTATGATAAAAAAAGAATCTCGTAATGAAATGAGAGTTGTAAGACACAAAAGAATAAGAAAATCAGTTATCGGAACTAACGAAGTACCAAGATTATGTGTTTATAGATCAAACAATAATATTTCAGCTCAATTAATTGATGATGAAAAAGGTATTACATTAGCTAGTGCATCTTCTTTAAAAATGAAAGGTAACAATACTGAAGTAGCTACTAAAGTTGGTGAAGAAATAGCTAAACAAGCTAAAAAATTAAAAATTAAAAAGGTAGTCTTCGATCGTGGAGGATATCTATATCATGGACGTGTTGCAGCTTTAGCAGATGCAGCTCGTGCTAATGGCTTAGAGTTCTAAGGAGGGTAATTTATGGAAGAAAAGAAAGAATTTAAAAAAGATCAAAAAAGAAAAGACAATAAAAAACCATTCAAAAAAGCACCTACTAAAACTCTTGATGAAATAATCGTAGAAACTAAAGCTGTAGTTAAAGTAACTAAAGGTGGACGTCAAAGAAGATTCCAAGCAGTAGTTTTAGTTGGAGATAAAAAAGGGTTAGTAGGACTTGGAACTGGTAAAGCAGCAGAAGTATCTGAAGCTGTTAAAAAAGCAAGACAAGATGCTAATAAAAATGTAGTTAGAATTCCAATTATTGATGGTAGAACAATTCCACATGAAGTTGTAGGAATTAAAGGTGCCACTAGAGTAATCATTAAACCAGCTAAAGAAGGTACAGGATTAATTGCCGGAGGTGCAGTTCGTAGTGTACTTGAAATAGCAGGATATCGTGATATAACATCAAAATCACTTGGCTCAAGAAAGAAAATTAATGTAGCAAGAGCAACTATTAGTGCTTTACAATCATTAAAAACTGCAGAACAAGTTGCAGAAGCTAGAGGAAAAAGTGTAGAGGAGATATTAGGATAATGAAATTACATGAATTAAAGAAAAACGAAGGAGCAACATTTGCTCGTAAAAGAGTAGGCCATGGTCCAGGTAGTGGACTTGGTAAAACTTCTGGTAAAGGTCATAAAGGACAAAAAGCTAGAAGTGGAGCATCAATTAATCCAGTATTCGAAGGTGGCCAAACTCCACTTTACAGAAGACTACATAAAAGAGGATTTACTAATGCACAATTTAAAACTAGATATGCAACAATTAATGTAAGTGATTTAAATAGATTTAATGATGGCGATGTAGTAACACCTGAATTACTAAAAGAAATTGGAATGATAAAAAAAGAATTAGATGGTATCAAAGTTTTAGGTAATGGAAACCTTGATAAAAAATTAACAATAAGAGCACATAGATTTACACAAAGTGCTTTAGATAAAATAGAAAAGTCAGGAAGTAAAGCTGAGGTGATTTAAGATGTTTAAAAATCTTAAACAACTATTTTCTAAAAAGAATAAAGATTTAAGAAAAAGAATTTATTTTACTTTGTTAGTTCTTACTATTTATGTTATTGGTATTTCAATTGAAGTGCCTGGTACACAACAAATAACAAAGAATTTAGGATTCTTAGAATTATTGAATGTAATGGGTGGGGGAGCATTAAAGAACTTTTCAATATTTGCTCTTGGTGTTTCACCTTACATCACTGCATCAATTATTATTCAATTATTACAAATGGATATAATCCCATATTTTTCAGAACTTGGTAAGCAAGGAGCAACAGGACAACAAAAGTTAAATCAAATAACAAGATATGTTGGTATTTTATTTGCATTCGTTCAAGGATATGCAATGAGTATTGCTTTTTTAGGAAGTTCTATGGGAACAATAGGTTATTTAAAAGTAGCATTAATTATGACAGCAGGTACGGCATTCTTATTATGGCTTGGCGATCAAGTTACACAAAAAGGATTAGGTAATGGAGTATCACTTCTAATTATGGCAGGTATAGTATATAGTTTACCTTCAATGATGAAAACAGCATTTAATTCATTAATTCCTAATGGATTAGCTTATTCTACAGCATTAGAAATTGGCTCATTTGTATTATTCTTACTTGTATATTTATTAATAATTGTAGGAGTAGTATGGATGGAAGGAGCTGAAAGAAGAATTTCTATTCAGTATGCTAATAAATCTACTGCAAATTTAGGTAAACAAACATTTATGCCAATTAAAATAAATTCAGCAGGGGTTATTCCAGTTATTTTTGCATCAAGCTTACTTGGAATACCTGCAACTATTGCACAGTTTATAAATAAAGGTGATTTTACAAATTTTGTAGATAAATATCTTAATTATAATCAACCAGTAGGATTTATTCTATTTGTGGTATTAATATTCTTCTTTGCATATTTTTATACATTCGTACAAATGAAACCAGATAATATGGCAAAGAATTTACAAAACAACGGTGGATATATTCCAGGAATAAGACCAGGAGAAGCTACTAAAAAGTATTTTACTTCTGTTCTAGCAAGACTTACAGTAGTAGGAGCATTTGCTTTAACACTACTAGCAGTTTTACCTATTCTTGTTAATATGTTTACACCACTACCATCATCAGTTCAACTTGGAGGAACAGGACTTCTAATTGTTGTTGGAGTAGCAATTGAAACTTATAAACAACTTGAAGGAAGCTTATTAAGTAGAGAATATTCTAATAGTACAAGTTCAAGAAGAGGAAGAACTAGGAGGATAAGTAGATAATGAAAAATATTATTTTAGTAGCTCCACCAGCTGCAGGAAAAGGAACACTTGCTAAAAAACTTGAAGAATTAGGTTACATTTCTTTATCAACTGGTGATATGTTAAGAGAAAAATCAAAAACAGATGAAGTATTAAATGAAATGATGAAAAAAGGATCATTAATTTCTGATGATATAGTATTTAATATATTAGAAGAAAAAATTGTTTCTTTAGATGATAAAAACTATATTTTAGATGGCTTTCCAAGAACAGTTAATCAAGCAATTATGTATGATAACTTATTAGAAAAGTTAGATAAAGATATAGGAGTAGTAATATATTTAGATGTGGATAAAGATATTTTATTAAAAAGGACAATTACAAGAAGAGTTTGTCCTAATTGTAAAAAATCATATTCTACTATAACAGAAAGTTTAAAACCAAAAAAAGAAAATGTTTGTGATGTATGTAAAAGTTCTTTAATTCAAAGGACTGATGATACAGAAGATATATTTGAAGTTAGGTATAATGAGTATATGGATAAAACATATCCATTAATAAACTATTATGAAGAAAAAAACATATTACATCATATTGATACAACTGATAGTGATGAAACTTATAAAAGAGTACTAAAATTGATAAAATAGGAGATAAGTATGGCAATAAGTATTAAAAGTGATAGAGAAATAGAACTTATGACTATTGCAGGAAATATAGTATACGAAACTCATAAGTATTTGAAAGAGTATCTAAAACCAGGTATTACTACTAAAAGATTAGATACTCTTGCCGAAGACTTTATTATAAGTAAAGGTGCTATACCATCTTGTAAAGGTTTTGAAGGATATCCTGCAACACTTTGTACAAGCATTAATGAAGAAGTCGTTCATGGAATACCAAGTAATAGAAAACTAAAAAATGGTGATATAATAACACTTGATATTTGTGCATGTTATAAAGGATATCATGGAGATTCAGCTTGGACTTATGCAATAGGAGATATCTCTTGCGATAAAGAGTATTTACTAGAACATACAGAAAAATCTCTTTATGAAGGTTTAAAACAAGTTAAACCTGGAAATAGAATTGGTGATATTTCTTCAGCTATTGAAGAATATGCTAAAAAACATAAACTAGGAGTTATTAAAGAACTTGAAGGACATGGAATAGGAACTAATTTACATGAAGATCCTGAAGTTCCAAATTATGGTATTAAACATACTGGACCAGTCTTAAAAAAAGGAATGGTAATAGCAGTAGAACCAATGTTAACTCTAGGAAGTCCGGAAATAGTCATTTTAGATGATGACTGGACAATAGAAACTAAAGATTATAGTCCATCAGCCCACTTTGAACACACAGTAGTAGTAACAGATGATGGATGCAAAATATTAACAGGAGTGTGAAATTTATGGCAAAAGATGATGTAATCGAAGTTGAGGGAAAAGTTTTAGAAATTATCCCAGGAGGAAAGTTTAAGGTAGAACTTACCAATGGTCACGTAATTGAGGCCCATGTTTCTGGTAAAATGCGATTAAATTATATTCGTATTTTACCGGGTGATAAAGTTACGATAGAACTTTCCCCATACGATTTAAGACATGGGCGAATAACCTATAGAAAAAATTAGGAGGAAAAACTATGAAAGTTAAACCATCAGTAAAAAAGATTTGCGCTAAATGTAAAGTTATTAAGCGTAAAGGAAAAATTATGGTAATTTGTGAAAATCCAAAACACAAACAAGTTCAAGGTTAATAGGAGGAAAAATTAATGGCACGTATTAAAGGTATTGAAATACCAAATGAAAAAAGAATTGAAATATCTCTTACTTATATTTATGGTATTGGACCAGCAACATCAGCTAAAATATTAAAAAATACTAATATTGATCCAAGTAAGAGAACAAAAGATCTTACAAATGAAGAATTATCTGCAATTAGAGATGAACTTAATAACTATGTAACTGAAGGAGATTTAAGACGTGAAGTTAACATGGCTATTAAAACTAAAATGGAAATAGGTTCATACCAAGGAATCCGTCATCGTAAAGGTTTACCTGTAAGAGGACAAAGAACTAATAGAAATTGTCATACTCGTAAAGGTAAAGGTAAAGTAGTTGCAAATAAAAAGAAAAATTAATTAGGAGTTTAGGAGGAATAAACTATGGCTTATAAACAAAGAAAAAGAAAAATTAAAAAGAATATTCCTGAAGGAATTGCTCATATTCATGCAACATTTAACAATACAATAACTACAATTACTGATAAAGATGGAAATGCTATCTCTTGGGCTTCAAGTGGAGCAATTGGATTTAAAGGTAGTAAAAAATCTACTCCATTTGCCGCAGGACAAGCAGCTGAAAAAGCAGGAAAAATGGCATATGATGCAGGAATGAGAAAAGTTGAAGTAGTCGTAAAAGGTGTAGGACCAGGAAGAGAAACTGCTATTAGATCATTACAAACTGCAGGTCTTGAAGTAACAATGATAAGTGATGTTACTCCAATTCCACATAATGGTTGTCGTCCACCAAAAAGACCACGTAACTAATTAGAATAGGGAGGAATTATAAAATGATTCAATTTGAAAAACCAAATTATAAAATTACTGATTATGTAGAAAAAAATAATTATGGGAGATTTGTACTTGAACCACTAGAAAGAGGTTTTGGTGCAACAATAGGAAATGCTCTTAGAAGAGTAATGTTATCTTCACTTCCAGGAAGTGCTATAACAAGTGTTAAAATAGATGGAGTTTTACATGAATTCCAAACAATCGAAGGAGTAGTTGAAGATGTTACAACAATTATTCTTAATCTAAAGAATGTTGTTATCAAAAAACATTGTGAAGGAGATAAAATTATTAGATTAAATGCTACAACTGAAGGTGTTGTAAAAGCTGGAGATTTTGAATGTAATCCAGATGTTGAAATAATTAATAAAGATTTAGTAATAGCTAATATAGCTAAAGGCGGAAAATTAATTATGGAAATGAATGTATCTTCAGGAAAAGGATATGTAAGAGCAGATGATAATAAAGAATTATTATCAGATAGAAAAATTGGGGTTATTGCAATCGATTCATTATATTCACCTATTGAAAGAGTAGCATATGAAGTTGAAGATGCGCGTGTTGGACAAAGTGAAAATTATGATAAATTAATCATAGATGTTTGGACTAATAGTTCTATTAAACCAGAAGAAGCTATTGCACTTGCAAGTAGAATATTAATTGAACACCTAGAAATAGTAGCTAATGTTAATAATATTGCAAATGTAACAGGATTAATGAAAGAAAAAGAAGAAGATCCAAAAGTTAAAGCATTAGAAACACCAATTGAAGAATTAGATTTTTCAGTTCGTGCGTATAATTGCTTAAAACGTGCTGGAGTTCATACTTTACAAGATTTAGTTAATAAATCAGATGCTGAAGTTATGAAAATTCGTAACTTAGGGAAAAAATCATTAAAAGAAGTATTAGATAAAGTTAAAGAATTAGATTTAAATCTTAAAGAAGAAGATTAATAGGAAGGAAAGTAATTATGGCTTATAGAAAACTAGGTCGTGATAGCAAACATAGAAGAAGCATGTTAGCAAACCTTACTATAGATGTTATCATGAATGGAAGTATTGAAACTACTGAAACAAGAGCTAAAGAAGTAAGAAGATGTGTTGAAAAAATGATTACTTATGGAAAAAATGGAAGTCTTGTTTCAAGAAGAAAAGCATTAGCGTTTTTAATGAATAATACTGATGCAGTTAAAAAAGTATTTGAAGAATTAGCACCTAAATATCAAGATAGAAATGGTGGCTATACAAGAATATTAAAACTAGATGAAAGAAAAGGGGACGACGCTTTAGTTGTTACTTTAGAATTAGTTTAAAAAAAAGGTTGTTAACATTTTTGTTAATAACTTTTTCTATGGCAAAAAAGATTAACTTATGTTATAATTCAAGTAGGAGATGATTAGATTGAAAGCATTAGTTACTGGTGCATCATCTGGTATTGGAAAAGAAATGGCTTATTATTTAGATAAATTAGGCTATGATTTAATACTTGTTGCACGTGATAAAGTAAAATTGGAAGAAGTACAAAATAAATTAAGTAAAAAATCAAAGATAGTTATAATTGATCTTGCTAATGAAAAAAAGATAAAAGATTTATATATGTTAGTAAAAAATGAAAATATAGATCTTTTAATAAATAATGCAGGATTTGGTCTTTTTGGTGATTATGAAGATGTTGATTTATTAAAAGAATTGGAAATGATAGATGTTAATGTTAAAGCGGTTCATATCTTAACAAGGATGTTTCTTAAAGACATGGATAAAAGAGGATCTGGTCGTATAATAAATGTAGCAAGTAGTGCAGGTCTTTTAAAAGGAGGGCCTTTAATGAGTACATATTATGCTACAAAAAGTTATGTTGTTAGCTTTAGTCTTGCGATATATGAAGAATTAAGAAGAAAAAATTCAAATGTTAAAATCTCTGTACTATGTCCTGGTCCTGTTGATACTAATTTTAATAATGTTGCAGGAGTTAAATTTAATATAAAATCTTTAACTGCAGAATATGTTGCAAAATATGCTATAAATCAAAGTTTAAAAAACAATAAATTAATAATTGTTCCAGGAACTGCTACTAAACTAGGAGTATTTGTAACAAGATTTTTGCCTATTAAATTAATCCTTAAAATAACTTATAAAATACAAGAAAGAAAAAATAAAAGATAATTTCTTTTTTCTTTTAAAGAGGTATATATGAAGTATTTAATTACATTTAGTTATAATGGTAATTATTTCAAAGGTTATCAAAAACAAAAAAACTTAAAAACAGTTCAAGGTTGTTTAGAAAAATATTTAACAATGTTAAATGATAATGAAGTTGTTGTTACATCATCAGGAAGAACGGATGTTTATGTACATGCTATTAATGCTAAAGCTCATTTTAATTTAGATAAAAATATAAAAGAATATAATATAAAAACTTTTTTAAATAGAAGATTAAATGGTGAAATATATATAAAAGATGTTGTTAAAGTAGATGATAATTTTCATGCAAGATATGATGTTATAAAAAAAGAATATCGTTATTATATAAATATGGGTGAATTTAATCCAATTGAAAAAGATTATGTTTATCAATATAATAAGAAACTTGATATAAATAAAATGAGAAAAGCAAGTAAATTATTCGTTGGAAAGCATGATTTTAGAGCTTTTTGTTCTAATGAAAAAGAGAAAATTAATTGTATTAGAAATATTTATAAAATAAAAATAATCAAGCATAATGATAAGTTGGAATTAATATTTGTAGGAAATGGTTTTTTAAAACATATGGTAAGAAATATTGTAGGAATATTATTAAAAGCGGGAAGTAATTTACTTACAGTTGATGAAGTTAAGATGATTTTAGATGAAAAAACAAGACAACATAATACAAAACCAGTTCCAGGAAATGGTTTATATTTGCAAAATGTTTATTATAAATAGGATAAAATATGAAAAATATGTATAAAAATCAGTAATTTTATTGACTTTTTGCATATTTTTTAGTATACTTTTAATCGGTACATTTTTCTATATATCCCAAATTAAATAAACCCTGGGAAAGTTTATTTAAAAAAGATATAAAATGAAAGGAAGAAATAAAATATGAAAAGTTATATGCAAAAAAAAGAAACAGTTGAACGTAATTGGTATGTAATTGATGCAACAGACATAGCTTTAGGACGTTTAGCTACAAAAGCTGCTAGTATGTTAAGAGGAAAACATAAAGCAACTTATACACCACATATTGATTGTGGAGATTATATTATTATTACTAATGCTAGTAAAGTAAAATTAACTGGTGATAAATTAAATAAGAAATTATATTATAATCACTCTGGTTATACTGGTGGTCTTAGAACAAGAACTGCTAAGGAAATGATTTCTAAATATCCAGTTGAGATGGTTGAAACAGCTATTAAAGGAATGCTTCCTAATGGAAGACTTGGAAGACAAATGTATAAAAAGTTATTCGTATATGAAGGAGAAACTCATCCACATATGGCACAAAAGCCTGTTGTAGTTGAAGTTAAATAATGGAGGGTATTTATGGCTAAAGAAAAGAAAACATTTTATTATGGAACAGGTAGAAGAAAATGCGCAGTTGCTAAAGTTAAATTAGTTCCAGGAAAAGGTAATATTACTGTTAATGGTAAAGATGTTCATGAATATTTCCCATCAGAATTATTCGTTATGGATTTAAGTCAACCACTTGTACTTACTAATACAAATGATAAATTTGATTGTATTGTTAATGTATATGGTGGAGGATATTCAGGTCAAGCAGGGGCTACTCGTTTAGGTATTACAAGAGCACTACTTGAATATGACGTAACAACTCCTGAAGCAGAAGAAAGTTTTAGAAAAATTCTTAAATCTGCTGGTTTTGTAACTCGTGATCCAAGAGAAAAAGAACGTAAAAAACCAGGTCTTAAAAAAGCAAGAAGAGCACCACAATTTTCAAAAAGATAATAATATATTTGAAGGTTTTACAAGATTTTGTAAAACTTTTTCTTTGTAATGTTTTATTTTTTTAATATATATGATATACTTTAATAGAAATAAAAGGAATAAGGAGTTAATATGGGTAATAAGATATTTAAGAATTTAGATGAACAAGTAGAAATATTAAAACAAAAAAATCTTACAATCAATGATGTTGATTATGCTAAAGAAGTATTACTTCGTGAAAATTATTTTTTTCTAAATGGCTATCGTTATCCATTTATTAAATCACTTGATAATAAAGTTTATATTGATGGAGTTACTTTTGAAGAACTTTATAGTCTATTTTTATTTGATAGAAAGTTAAGAAATGTTGTATTTAAGAATATACTTATGATAGAAAATAATATAAAATCAATTATATCATATCAATTATCTAAAAAATATGGTTATCGTGAAAGGGATTATTTAAATCCTAATAATTTTAATTATATTCCTGAAAAAAGAAGACAAGTTAATGATTTATTAGGAAAAATGAAAAGACAAATAAAGGATAATGCTGTTAATCATACAGCAACTAAACATTATATAAATAATTATGGTTATATTCCATTATGGGTGCTTGTAAAGGTATTATCTTTTGGTATTGTTTCAGAACTTTTTTCAATATTAAAAAAAGAAGATCAATATGATATTGTGGAGTTATATGATTTAGATGTAAATGTATTTACTAATTATTTATCATCTTTATCAAATTATCGTAATTTATGTGCTCATGAAGATATACTTTATAATAATAGGACACAAAAAAGTATATTAGATACAAAATATCATAGACTTCTTAATATACCAATTATGGATAATGAATATATATATGGAAAAAATGATTTATTTTCTGTTGTTATAATGATGAAATCAATGATAAAAAAAGATGAATTTGATTTGTTTGAAAAAGAAATTAGTGATTTAATAGATGAATTAGACAATAAATTAAAAAGCATAGAAATTAATAAAATATTAGATTGTATGGGATTTCCAAAGAATTGGAAAGAATTAAAAGATATTGATAAAAAAGAAATATTCTAGACTTGTTAAAAGTCTTTTTCTTTTATATAATTAGTTAGGAGATGAAATTATGAAAAAAATAGTTTTATTTGGAGGAGGGACAGGACTTTCGCAAATACTTAAGGGATTAAAACTTTTTCCTGTTGAAGTAAGTGCTATTATAAGTGTATCTGATAATGGTGGTTCAACAGGAATGTTAAAAGAGGAATTAGATATGCCTGCAATCGGAGATATTGCTAAGGTTGTTATTTCAATGGCAGATGTTAATAAAGATATTATGAATATGCTAAGTTATAGATTTGATGATAGGACATCTTTAGAAAATCATCCGATTAAGAATCTTTTGCTTGCTGCTTTGTATGATATAAAGGGGAATTTAACAGAGTCAACAGAAATACTTTGCAAGTTTTTAAATATAAAAGGTAAAATTTTACCTTTGACTGAAGAAAAAGTTGAACTTGTAGGGCGTTTAAAAGACAAAAAGATAGTTATTGGTGAAGAAAATATTACTAATTGTTATTCAGTTATTGAAGATTTAAGTTATAATAAGAAGTTTGAAGTTAATAAAAAGGTGTTTAAAGAAGTAAAAGATGCTGATTTAATTATTTTTTCACCAGGTAGTTTGTGGACTTCAATAATGCCTCATTTAATTGTACCTGAAGTGTGTGAAGAAATAAGAAAGTCTAAAGCAAAGAAGATGTATATTTCTAATTTATTTACACAAACTGGAGAAACAGATAATTTTAAAGTTAGCGATCATGTTAATTTAATTGAAAAGTATTTGGGTTGTAAGCTTGATGTTGTTTTATCAAATAATAAGAAAATTGATGAAAAGCTAGTAAAGAAATATCAAACAGAAGAGCAAAAAGATCCAATTATATTAGATAAAGAAAATATAAATGCTAATGTAATTGAGGATTTTATATATGAAATAGAAAATGGAAGTATAAGACATGATTCATTAAAAACAGCATATTTAATATTTTCATATTTAATGAAAGATAGTGAAAAATGATAGATTGTTTTGATAAATTAATAATCGAATTAAAAAAATGTGATATTTGTAAAGAAAGATTTGGTTTTGAACCTCATCCTGTTGTTTTTGGAAATATTAATTCAAAGATAGTTCAAATAAGTCAAGCACCCTCAGCAACTGTATATCAAACACTAAAACCATTTACTGATTTAAGTGGTAAAAAGTTAAAATATGATTGGTATAAAATAAGCGATGAAACATTTTATAATTTCAATAATTTTTATATAACATCACTTGCACATTGTTATCCAGGAAAAGATAAAAATGGGAATGATAGAGTTCCTCCGAAGGTTTGCTATGAAAAATGGGTAAAAAAAGAAATAGAATATGTAAATAATAAATTATATATAGTTATTGGATCAAAGGCTGCAAAAGTATTTTTTCCTAGAGAGAAATTTAATAATTTAGTATTTAAAAACAATTATATTAATGGGAAATTAACAATAGTGTTGCCTCATCCATCGCCACTTAATATAAAGTGGTTTAAAGATCATCCTGAGTTTATGAATGAAAGAATTTACGAGGTTAGAAACATTATTAATAAAATTTTAGATTTGGATTAATAATAATTCATTAACAAATTTTCGTTTAAAACATATCTTAATATAGGATAAATTTAAATGGAGATGAAATTAATGGATTTTTTATTAAGAAAACAAATAAGAGGGATAGTTATTGATGCAGGACATGGTGGTGATGATTCTGGAGCAAGCGGAAATGGAATAATAGAGAAAGATTATACTTTAAATATATCTAAGTATATGAATGATAGATTTAAAGATTTAGGAATTCCTACATATATGACTAGGACAACAGATGAAACATTAAGTCATAAAGAAAGAGTGAAAAGAATACTTAATGCATTTGGCAATAGAGATGATGTTGTTGTTATATCTAATCATATAAATGCAGGGGGTGGCGATGGTGCTGAAGTAATATATGCTTTAAGAAATAATGATAAATTAGCAAAGAGCGTGCTTGAATCAATTGGCAAAGAAGGGCAAAATATGAGGAAGTATTATCAAAGAAGATATCCAACTGATCCTTCGAAAGATTATTATTTTATACATCGTGAAACAGGTAAAACTGAACCAATTTTAGTAGAATATGGGTTTTTAGATTCACCTAATGATGATGTTAATCAATTAAAAAATAATGTTTTAGATTATGCGGAAGCTGTTGTTAGAGCAGTAGCAGAATATGCTAATGTGCCTTATACACCACCTAAAGGAGAAAATGTATATACTGTTAAAAAAGGAGACAGTTTATATGTGATAGCTAATAAATATGGTATAACGGTAGATGAATTAAAAGCAGCGAATAATTTAAGTAGTAACTTATTAAATGTGGGACAAATATTAAAAATCCCTAAAAAAGAAGAGGCAACACCGAGTGAGTATGAAGTTTATACTGTAAAAAGTGGAGATAGTTTATGGTCTATTGCTACAAATTATGGGGTAAGTGTTGATGATATAATTAATTTAAATAATTTAGGTACTACTATTTTACAAATAGGGCAACAAATATTAATACCAAAACAAGTTGAAAGTGAAAAAAATGTATATATTGTAAAAGCAGGAGATAATCTATATTCTATTGCTAATAAATATAATATAACGGTAAATGAACTTAAAAAAGTAAATAATTTAGAAAATAATAATTTAAGTATCGGACAAGAGTTAATAATACCAGATTATTCTAATAATGGCTCTATAGAAAAACCTATTAATGAAATAACATATATTGTACAAAAAGGCGATAGTTTATGGTCTATTGCAAAAAAATATGATATTAATGTAAATGATTTAAAATCATATAATAATTTAAGCAGTAATTTATTAAATATAGGACAAACTTTACTTATACCCAAAACAAGTAATTATGAAACTTATATAGTTGTTTCTGGAGATAGTTTATATAAAATAGCAAATAAATTTAATACAACAATAGATAAGTTAAAAAGTGTTAATAATTTAAAAAATGATGATTTAAGTATCGGACAAGTATTAATTATACCAAGTTAAAAAGAAGAAATTTTTCTTCTTTTTAATGTATTTGTCTACATACTCCTTCATATGGAATATAAAAACAGTGACTTTTATATCTTCCAGAATTTCTTTGATCGTACCATAAAGCAAGGCATGTTGCCCCTTTTTTAGGAGCGTAGAACCATAAAGCATTAGTGGCAGGGTGATAATACTCTCCACGAAGTATTCTATCAGCAAGCTGTAATTCTTTTGTTGTAGGACTTCCTACAAATAATGAAGAATTAATTCCAGAAAATCCCCCAGGGGATTGATATACAGCATCAGTTATACTTCTTATTTTTTTAAATGTTAAACAATCACCAATTATACGATTAATAATAACATTACCTACCATAAGCATACCAAGGTCACCTTCACCAAGTGCTTCTGCTCTCATAAGTCTTGCAAGTAACTCTTTTTCTTTAGTTGTATAATTTATAATGCTCATATAATTATTCACCTCATCTAAATAATTATATGAAATGTTAAAGTAAATATTGAAAAAAATAAAATTTAATGTTATAATTTTAATTGTTGTAGGGGATTAGTTAAATGGTATAATAATGGTCTCCAAAACCACTGTTGGGAGTTCGATTCTCTCATCCCCTGCCAAGAAGATACCGATTTTGTCTTAATTTATAGGATAAAGTCGTTTTTTTATGTGAAAATTATTATTGTTTTAAAAGTATGGTATAATATATAGTGAAGGTAGGAGTAAAATGAAGAATATAATTATTAAGTCGGTATTAGCAGTTGTATTCGGTATAGTTATAGGTGTATTTTCAAAATGGGGAGATGTTATACCGGGTGATAATTTAATAAAATATTTTGGGTGGATATCTACTGGTGTTATTATTTGGTTGGTAATAGGTTCATTTTTAATTATTAAGACTAAGAATAGAAAAGAATTTAGTATTGTTTATTCATTATTTATGATATCAATGCTAATATCGTATTATGTTTTTTCTTTCTTGGTGGTTAAATACTTAGTGCAAAAAATAGTAATATTTTGGATTATAATGTTTATTGGATCACTTATCTTAGGAAATATAATATATGATAAAAAAAATACTAATTTGTTTAGAATATTATTTATTCTAGCTTCAATAATATTTTTAATATATGATGCCATTGAAATAAATGGAATTAATCTAATAGCTATTATTCCTGAAGTGTTAATGGTGGTATATCTTTTAATTATTATAAGTAAAGGTATAAAGGAAGTTAAATAATAATTATTTAATTAAATTATAAATTTGTTATAGAAAGGAGAAAACAAATGAAAAATGAATTGATAATTAAAAAATGTTTAAAGTGTGGAGCAATGGTTGAGGTAATCAATGACTGTAACTGTAGTGAGTGTGGAATCACTTGTTGTGGTGAATCTATGGTAAAGCTTATTTCAAATAGTGTTGATGCATCGTTTGAAAAACACATTCCAACTTTTGAACATAGAAAAGATGAAATATACGTTAAAGTAAATCATGTTATGGAAAAAGAACATTTTATTGAATGGATTGCACTAGTTAATGATAAAGATATTTATAAAGTAAAATTATTGCCAGAACAAAATGCAGAATGTAAATTTAAATATGTAAAAGGATCAAAATTATATGCCTATTGTAATAAGCATGGACTTTGGTCTTGTGACGTAGAATAAGTTTTTTTATAGATAAGATCAATTTTATATATTTTAACTTATTTTTATACTTGTAACAAAATAAAAAGCGTTCATTAACAATTGGTTAACACGCTTTATTTTTTTTTAAATACATTTATAATAGTATATTGAATTGATAAAACAGTATTAAAATTGCTGTTTTTTATTCTTTTTAATGCATTTGTATAAGAACTTTTTAATATTTTTTTTAATTTCATAAGCTAACCTCTTAATCTATTAGAAATTTCTAATATATCATATATTTTATTCATATATTACAATAATGTCAAGGAGTGAAGTTTATGCCATTTACAATTAAAAGCACGAGATGTAAAGAAAGTGCAGTTTATAAATCATTATATATTAAAGAAGATTTAGTTAAGGAAATAGAAAAAATTGCGAAAGAAAATAATACTTCTTTTAATAATGTTATTATTAGTATGATTGAGTATTGTTTAAAGAAAAATAAATAAATTAAGTATACTCACTTAATTTATTTTTTATTATATCAATATCTTTTATAAGTTCATCAATTATATCCTTATTTTGTTCGTTTGAGGCTTTATTTTGCTTTTTTGGTGTTTCTATACTTTCTTGAATTGCAGAGTTGGTTTCTAATATTTGAGCAATTAAATATAAAAAATTACCTAAAGAGTTTTGTCTTATATAATCTAAGTCTCCGATAAGGGTAAAACCTATAACAGTAGCTAAAAAAGTATATGTCATTGCATCGGTTTTTTTATTTTTCATAAAATATTCCTCTTTATAAAAAAATATGCAAAAAATGTAATAAATTGCTATAAATTGTAGAAATACTAAGTCTTTTTTGTTATAATAATTTTTAGATACTTGGAGGTGTTAAAGGTTTATGGATTTAGCAGTTTTACTTATTTTAATAATTATAGTAGTCTTAGTTTTAAAAGATGTAAAATGGGTTACTTATCTTATTGGAATTGTTGAAATATTTTTAAGACTTATTCATTATATTGGAGATAACTTAAAAATAGCTAGTTTAAATAGTTTTATTAATGAATATTTCCCAACTTCTATTTTTGCAATAATAGGGAAATACTCAAGTGGTGTAGTTTATGATATATTATCATGGGTACTTGTATTATTTTTAATTTGGTTTTTAATTTATTTAGTAAAATATTTATTTGGAAGTAGATAAAATGATTTATTTAGATTATTCTGCTACAACACCAGTTAATGAAGAAGTATTATCTAGTTTTGTAAAAGCTACAAAAAACTATATAGGTAATCCTAATTCTCTTCATAAACTAGGAGTAGAATCAAATAAGTTAATAAATGATGCCACTAAACAAATTAGTGATATCTTAAATGTAAAACCAAACGAAATAATATATACAAGTGGAGCAAGTGAAGCAAATAATCTTGCTATAAAAGGAATATGTTTAAGAAATAATAAAAGAAAACATATTATAACAACAGAATTAGAACATTCTTCAGTTATTGGACCTTGTTCATATTTACAAAGATTAGGTTATGAAGTTGATTTTGTTAAACTTGATGAAAATGGAATTGTTGATTTAAATGATTTAAAAAAATTAATAAAAGAAGATACAATTTTAGTAAGTATAGCAAGTGTTAATAGTGAAGTTGGTGTTTTACAACCTATTAATGAAATAGGTAAACTTATAAAAGAAGTTAATAAAAATACTTATTTTCATAGTGATATAACACAAAGTGTAGGAAAAGTTAAAATAAATTTAGATTATGTTGATTTAGCAAGCTTTTCTGCTCAAAAGTTTTATGGACTAAAAGGAGTAGGTTGCTTAATTAAAAAAGAAAACATAGTTTTAGAACCTCTTATTCATGGGGGAAAATCTACAACAGTTTATAGAAGTGGAACACCTGCTTTAGGGCTAATTGTATCAACAGCTAAAGCACTTAGACTTGCATATTTAGATTTTGATAAAAAATATGATTATGTATGTTTTTTAAATAAATATTTAAAAGAAGAATTATTAAAAATAAATAAAGTTCATATTAATAGTAATTCTTATTGTGTACCACATATTGTAAATATAAGTATAGAAAATATAAAACCGGAAACGATGCAACATGCATTAGAACAAGATAATATATATGTTTCAACACAAACAGCTTGTTCCAGTAATAATCCAATTTCAAAAGCAGTATTAGCAGTAACTAAAAATAAAAATTATGCTTCTTCTAGTATAAGAATAAGTTTATCTTATCTTACTACTAAAGAAGAAATAGATATGTTTATAAAAGTATTAAATAATAAAATAAAGGAGTTAAGTTAATATGTTAAAAATCGTAAGAGTTCAAGCAATTTGGTGTAGTAGTTGTCTTTATATGAGTAAAGTATGGGATAAGGTAATGAAAGATAAGAATGATATCGAAGTGATTAATCTTGATTATGACCTTGATAGAGATATAATAAATGAGTTTAAAGTAAATGATAATTTACCAGCATTTATGTTTTTTAAAGATGGTAAGGAAGTTAAAAGAACATATGGCGAAGTAAGTGAAAAAAAATTAAATAAAATAATTGAGGAGTTAAGATAGTGAAAAAAATAATAAAGTGTTTTTTCCTTTTTCTTCTTATTTTCTTTATAAGTGATGTTAATGCTAAAGAAATTAATATTGATTTTTTCTATGGCAATGGATGTCCTATTTGTTCTAAAGAAGAAAAGTTTTTAGAAGAAATTGAAAAAAAATATGATGTAAAAATAAATAAATATGAAACATGGTATAATGAAGAAAATGCTAAACTTTTAGATGAAACAAAAGAAAAATATAATACAACAGGAAGAGGAGTTCCTTATACTGTTGTTGAAGATAATGCTTTTTTAGGGTTTAATACTACAATATCTTCCCAAATAGAAGATAAAATAAAAGAATTAAATAATAATACAATTAAAGATGATAAAACTCCCCCTGAAGATAGTAAAACAATATACGATATTCCTATAATAGGGAAAGTAGATATTAAAAAAGTAAGTGTTCTTCTTATTACAATAGTTATTGGACTTGTAGATGGATTTAATCCCTGTGCTATGTGGGTGTTATTATTTTTAATAAGTTCATTACTTGGAATGAAAGATAGAAAAAGAATGTGGATAATTGGAGTTACATTTTTATTAACTTCGGCCTTAGTGTATATGGTAATTATGCTTGGATGGTTAGAAATAGTTGTCAATATAACAACAAGTATTTTAGTTAGAAATATTATTGCTTGTATTGCTATTATCGGAGGTCTTGTTAATTTAAGAACATTTATAAAAACAAGAAATACAAGTGGTTGTACGATATTAGATGATAAAAAAAGAACAAAAGTCTTTGATAAGATAAAAAATTTTACAAAAGAAAAAAGTTTGTTTTTAGCTCTTGCAGGCGTAATAACTTTAGCAATTGGAGTAAATGTTGTAGAACTTGCTTGTAGTGCAGGATTGCCACTTGTCTTTACGCAAGTTTTAGCTATTAATAATATAACAGGTGTAAATGCTTTAATGTATGTTTTTATTTATATTTTCTTCTTTTTAATAGATGATTTATTAATCTTTATAATAGCTATGACAACTCTTAAATTAACAGGTATTTCTAATAAATATGCCAAATATTCACATTTAGTTGGGGGAATACTTATGATAGTAATTGGTCTTTTACTTATTATAAAACCTGAATTAATAATGTTTAATTTTTAAAAAATATGGTAAAATAGTGTTAAGTTTATGAAAGGAAGTATTATATGAAAAAAAACGAAAAGATAACATCAAGAGATGTAGATTTTGCTAAATGGTATACAGATATTGTAAATGAAGCTCATTTGGCTTGTTATTCTAAAGTAAAAGGATGTATAGTAATTGAGCCAAATGGTTATGCAATTTGGGAAAGAATGCAAGAAGAATTAGATAAGATGTTTAAAGAAACAGGACATAGAAATATTTATATGCCTATGTTAATCCCAGAAAATTTAATGAATAAAGAACAAGATTTAATTAATGGATTTGCACCAGAAGTTGCGTGGGTAACACAAGGTGGAAGTAAAAAGTTAGATGAAAGAATGTGTATAAGACCTACTAGTGAAACATTATTTAGTGATTATTACAGTAGTGTTTTAAAATCATATAAAGATTTACCTATGAAATATAATCAGTGGTGTAGTGTTCTTCGTTGGGAAAAAGAAACAAGACCATTTTTAAGAAGTAGAGAATTTTTATGGCAAGAAGGACATACAATTCATGAAACAAAAAAAGAAGCAGAAAAAGAAACAAAAGACATGTTAAATATATATAAAACTTTCTTTGAAGAATATTTAGCAATACCTGTTGTAACAGGTAGAAAAACAGAAAGTGAAAAATTTGCGGGAGCAGAATATACTTTAACAGTTGAAGCTTTAATGTATAATGGTATATCTCTTCAATCTGCGACAAGTCACTTTTTCGGTCAAAAATTTTCTAAAGCATATGATATAAAATTTGCTGATAGAAATAATAATTTAAGTTATGTATACCAAACATCATGGGGAAGTTCTACAAGAATGCTTGGAGCACTAATTATGGTTCATAGTGATGATAATGGTTTAGTTCTTCCTCCAAAAATAGCGCCTACTAAAGTAGTTATTATTCCAATTGGAGATGTAAAAGAAGAAGTAGAAAAAATATATGAAAAGTTAAAAACAAATAATATAAGTGTAATTATAGATAATAGTGATAAAACACCAGGATTTAAATTTGCTGAAGCAGAAGTTTTAGGTATCCCTATAAGAATTGAAGTTGGAGAAAGAGATTTAAAAGAAAATAAAATAACTTTTGTAAGAAGAGATACAAATGAAAAATATACTGTAGATAAAGATATTGATATTTTAAGCTATACTTCTAACTTATTAGAGAAAATCCAAACTAATTTATTTAATAAAGCAAAAGCAAGACTTGAAAGTTTAACTTATGAAGCTCACTTTTTAAAAGAAGTTGAAGATATTATGAATACAAAACCAGGGTTTGTTAAAGCAATGTGGTGTGGTGATCCTGCTTGTGAATTAAAAATGAAAGAAATAAATGGTACAAAATCAAGATGTATTTTGGAAAATGAAAAAATAGATGATAAATGTATTGTATGTGGAAAACCTGCTAAAGATTTAGTTGTATGGGGTATTCAATATTAAGTATTTAGTTATGTAAAACTAAATATTTTTTATTTACTTTTTTTATTAATTAGTGTTATATTTAAATTGGTGATGATTATGGAAAGTAAAAAAACGAAAAAAGAAATAGTGCAAATGCTTTTAAAAAAACAACTTGAAGAAAATGATGAAGAAGAATTAATAAATATGCTTATTGATGAACCAATTGCGGTAGATGTTGATAAGCAAAGTGATAGCACAAGAACTTTTGGTGATAAATTAGCAGACAAATTAACTGAAGTTGCAGGAAGTTGGACTTTTATAATAAGCATGATTATCTTTTTAATTGTTTGGATTATTTTAAATTTATATTTGCTTGATAAAGTAGATCCATATCCATTTGTTCTTCTTAATTTAGTTTTATCTTGTATCGCAGCTTTACAAGCTCCGATTATTATGATGAGTCAAAATAGGGAAGCTAAAAAAGATAGATTAAGAAGTTCAAACGATTATAAAACAGATTTGAAAAGTGAACTTATCTTAGAAGAACTTCATAGTAAAATGAATAAAATAATTAAAAATCAAAATGAAATTTTAAAGTATTTAAATAATGATAAAAAATAAAATTGTAAAGCAACAAATCAAAAGAAAAACTTGCTTTTTTTGCTTATTTGTGTTATAATATAGCCAGTTAAAGGGAGTAGTTCCACTTATAGTGATTTAAGTTCGTCAACACAATGATTATATCATTCGGATTTAAATTATAATTAAATATAGAACAAGACTTTAAAATAAATTAAGTCTTGTTTTTCTTTTACAAGATTTAATAATAAGGGGGTTATTTTATGAATAATGATGAATTATTAAAAGAAAATATTAGTATTGCTTTAAAAAAAATAGGAAATTATATTTATGAGGGGGCTTTTCCATTTATTTCTTCGTTTAAGTATATAAAAAAACTTGGTGATGATGAAGTATATGATGATGAAAACAGGTTAATTATAAAAGGATTTTGTCATTTTATTTCACAACAAGTATTATGTGGTATTGCCTTATTTAATATGTATCCAGGAGTTTTAAAAAATATTATCTTATTTCGTTTAGGAGGATATTTATTATTTAAACTTTTAGGTTCAGCAACAGGTTATGGTTTTATGCGTTTAAAATACTATTTGGAAGATAACAAAATATTAAAAAAGGAAAATTCTGATGAAAGTGAATTAAGTTTATATAAAAGTAAAAATATAATTAAAGAAAAAAAACTATCAAAAAGCAATGAAAGAAACTATCAAACTGAAATAGAAAGATTAAAATCTTTAAAAGAAGAATTAATAAATAATAATGTTGATATTAATTTAAATGAAAAACCAAAAACAAGAATAAGATAAAAAGTATTAAAAGATACTTTTTTCTTTTTATTTACTTAAATATGAGGTATAATTAATGTATAAGATTAATACTTGGAGGGTATATGGAAGATAGAAAAAGAATAGATTATTTAGTTGATTTATTAAATAAATATAGTCATGAATATTATATTTTAGATAAACCAACTGTAGATGATAGTGAATATGATCGATTACTTGAAGAACTTATAAACCTTGAAGAAAAAACTAATTATATAAAAGAAGATTCACCAACACATAGGGTAGGATCTACAGTAATATCAAGTTTTAAAAAAGTAGAACATATAATACCTATGCTTTCTTTAGGAGATATATTTAATGAAGATGAAATTGTAAAATTTGACGAAAGAATAAAAAAAGAGGGATTTAATCCTAAATATGTTGTCGAACAAAAAATAGATGGACTTGCAATTAGTTTATTATATAAAAATGGTGTTTTAGTTCGTGGGGCAACACGTGGTGATGGAAAAATTGGTGAAGATATAACACATAATGTAAAAACAATAAAAGATATTCCTTTAAAATTAAATAAAAAGATTGATATTGAAGTTCGTGGAGAAATATATATCAGTAAAAAAGAATTTAATCGAGTTAATAAAGAAAGAGAAAAACAAAATCTTGATTTATTTCAAAATGCTAGAAATTTAGCAAGTGGAAGTGTTAGACAACTTGATTCAAAAGTTGCAGCATCAAGAAAATTAAGTAATTTTATATATCATTTACCTAATCCAAAAGATTATGGCATTTATTCACATGAAGAAGCATTGAATTTTATGTCTAATTTGGGTTTTGTTGTTAATAAAGATAGAAAGGTTTGTAATAATATAAATGAAGTTATAAATTTTATAAATGATACTTCAAAAAAAAGAAAAGACCTTTTATATGATATAGATGGTATGGTTATAAAAGTTGATGATATAAATATGCAAGATGCTTTAGGATATACTGCTAAAAATCCTAAATGGGCTATCGCATATAAATTTCCTCCTGAAGAAGTAACAACAAGATTAACTAATATTATTTTTACTGTAGGAAGGACAGGAAAAATAACACCAAATGCTATTTTAGAACCTGTTCGTGTTGCTGGAAGTACTATATCAAGAGCAACACTTCATAATGAAGACTTTATAAAAGAAAAAGATATTCGCATTGGGGATATTGTGGTTTTAAGAAAAGCGGGGGATGTTATACCTGAAGTAGTAAGTGTAAAACTAGATAGAAGAGTTGAAATTTTACCTAAATTTAAAATGATAGAAGTTTGTCCTGTGTGTAAAACAAGATTAATAAAAAAAGAAAGCGAAGCACATCATTATTGTCCGAATAAAAAATGTCCTGCAAGAAATATGGAAAAATTAATTCATTTTGCAAGTAGAAAAGCTATGAATATCGAAGGATTAGGGGAAAAAATAATTGAAGATTTTTATAATTTCGGTTATTTAAAAACAATTGATGATATTTATAACCTTTATAAAAAACATGATGAATTAAAAGAACTTGAAGGTTTTGGTGAAAAGTCAGTTAATACAATTTTAGATAATATTGAAAAATCTAAATCTAATTCTTTAGAAAAATTATTATTTGGTCTTGGTATAAGACACTTTGGCGAAAAAAGCGCTTTAGTTATAGCAAAAAATTTTCCATCAATTGAAGAAGTAAAAAATGCAACAGAAGAAGAATTAACTTCACTTAATGATGTAGGAAGTGTTATGGCTAAAAGTATTTATGATTATTTTAAAGATGAAGAAAATATAAAACTTTTAGATAAATTAAAAGATTTAGGTTTAAATATGAATTATTTAGGTAAACAAATAGAAAAACAAGATAATTTTAGTGATAAAAAGTTTGTAATAACAGGTACAATTAGTTTTATAGGAAGAGATAAATTAAAAGAACAAATTAATCTTTATGGTGGTAAAACAATAGATTCTGTTAGTAAAAATACAGATGTAGTAATTGTGGGAGATAATCCAGGTAGTAAATACGAAAAAGCTAAAGAACTTGGAATAACTATTTGGAATGAGGAAAAATTAAAAGAAGAATTAAATAAGATTAATATGTAAGGATGTGATAAGTAGTGCTAGCAAATATAATTACAATAACAAGACTTCTTCTTATTATACCATTTGGTATATTATTATATAATAAAGGAATCCAAAATTTAGTTCCAGCTTGTTTGTTTACTTTTATAATAATAACAGATTTTTTAGATGGATATGTAGCAAGAAAATATAAACAAGTAACAAAATTTGGAAAATTACTTGATCCTTTTGTTGATAAATTATTAATTGTTGTAACTACTATTATTTTAATAATAAAAAATATAATTCCTATTTATAGTTTATATATATTTATAAGAGATATAATTATTTGGATTTTAGCTTTAACAATGATGAAAAAAAAGAAAATAGTTTTAGCAGCAGATATATATGGAAAAACCAAAACAGTTCTTCACTTTTTAGCTATTCTTTTTGTATTAATTATAGGAAAATGGAATATAATATCTTTTGATCTTCTTGTTTTAAGTTTTGTAACATTATTCCCTGAATTAATATATGGTTATAAAACATATTTACAAAAAGATAAATATGAAAAAATAGTAGATAAAAAAAATAAAAAACAAGAATTATCATATAAAGAACTTGATATGTATTTTAATGCTTATTTAAATGATAAAATAAATGATGAAGTAATGACAAAATTATTAAAAGCTATTTGTAAAAATGGTCTTAATGATAAAGAAATAATTAATTTAACAGATATATTTATAAAAAGTGGTGATACTCTTAATTTAGATTATTTAGGTATTACAGTTGATAAACATTCAACTGGAGGTGTAGGTGATAAAACAACTTTAATTTTAGCGCCCTTACTAGCGTCATGTAATATATTAATGCCTAAGATGAGTGGAAGAGGATTAGGTTATACTGGCGGGACAATAGATAAATTAGAAAGCATAAATGTAAATGTTAATTTAAGTGAAAAAACTTTTATAAAAACAGTGAAAGATATAGGATTTTGTATTATTAGCCAAACAAAAAATATTTGTTTAATGGATAAAAAAATATATGCCTTAAGAGATGTTACTAATACAACAGAAAGTATTGGATTGATTGCAAGTTCCATTATGAGTAAAAAAATAGCATGTGGAGCAAGTAAAATAGTTATTGATATCAAAATAGGAAATGGTGCTTTAATAAAAAATTATGATGATGCGATAAAACTTGCTAAAATTATGAAAAAAATAGGAAAACATTATAATAAAGAAGTTATATGTATTTTAACTGATATGACTAATCCTTTAGGAAGCAATGTAGGAAATAAAATTGAAGTAATGGAAGTATTAGATATTTTACAAAATAAAAAAGATAATTTATTAAAATCTTTAGTAATAGATATGGCAGCTGAAATTGTTATGGTTGTTAAAAATGTATCAAAAAAAGATGCTAAAAAAGAAGTTATTACTAATTTAGAAAATGGTAAAGCTTATGAAAAATTTATTACTTATGTAAATAGGCAGAATGGGAATATAAATAATTTAAAATTAAAAAAAGGTATTAATGTATTAAGTGAAAAAGAAGGTTATTTAAAAGAAATAAATGCGTTAGAAATAGGAAAACTTTCTTGCAAGTTAGGATCTGGTAGGGTAAAAAAAGAAGATAATATTGATTATGATGCAGGAGTAATATTAAAAAAAGAAGTTGGCAGTTATGTTAAAAAAGGTGATATTTTATGTACGATTTATGGAAAAAAACAAGAAAGCATAGATATTGATAAAATATTTAAAATATCAAAAAATAAACCTAAGAAAAAAGAAAGTTTAATTATTGAAATAATTTAAGAAGCGATATAGCTTCTTTTTTGTTAACTATAAATTAAAATTAATTAAAATATTGTTGAATTATGCTTGATTAAAATAATTGCCGGAGGTATAATATCATCATAATGGTAGAGTAATATAAAATAAAGGAGTGTTTAAATGAAAAAAGTAAAGAAAACAGTTTTATTATTAGTTTTTATCTTAACTGTGGTAGGACTTAATGTATTTTATAATGATGAAAAAAATTATGAATACAAAAACAATAGTTTCTTAGAACCGGAAACTTTATCAACAGAGTGTAGTAATGTAAAACCAACAGATAATGATTGTAAAAAGAAAGGCACAATAACAAGTAATGAATGGGTACAAGTTGGTGAACCAGAAGAAGTAAGTGAATGTAAAGCAAGTGAAACAAATACGGAACAAGTTAAATGTAAGGAACAAAAAAAATATATAAAAACGACATCTAATGGTGAATGGGTTTCTTCTGAACCAACATATACGACATGGTCATGTTCTGATTCTTATCCGGGTAGTTGTACTTCTTCGTCAAATGATACAGAAACAGTATCATGTACTAAATATATGACACAAAAGTCTTGTACTAGAACTGCATCATCAACTTGGTCAAAACAATCTTGTTCTGAAGTTTCTACTTGTGTTCCTAAAACTGGACCAACAGAAAGGGTTACTTGTAATCAAGAAGATAGGGATTCTTATACAAGTCCAACATGTTCTGCGGGGTATATAGGATCTGGTCCGAATTTAAGTCCGAACTATTGTTATAATTCTAATGGAAAGATTATTGGTGATGCGAAGTGCCCTGCTGGAACTACAATGACAAGTAAAGGATGTAAAACAGTAAAAACAGTTACAGTTGAATGTGTGCAAACTAAAACAGGCACAACTTATGGTGAATGGAATTGTAATACTTCATATCCATCAAGTTGTACGCCATCAGAGAATCAAACACGTAAAGTAGAATGTTCAGGTCCGAATTATAAGAAATCAACATGTACAAGAAGCCTTATATCATCAGGAGATTATGTTAAATGGACTATAATTAATACAGAAACTGTTGATAGTTGTACGGAAAAAAAAGATACATTACATAAAGTAGAATGTTCTGAAAAAAAATCATTTATAAAAACAACATCTAAAAAGGGAACAATTGAAGTATGCGAACAATGTGTAGTAAGAACACCTGATACAGAAAAACCAGTAGTAGAAATATCTTCTAAAAAATGTGAAAATGGAAGTTGTATAATAAGTGCAAAACTAACAGATAATGTAGGTGTTGTAGAATTTGCTTATTCTAAAAATAGTGATGAAAAAAAAGTTAGTGACTGGATTAGTTTAGGTAGTTCATATACTGAACAAACAGTTGAAATAAAAAATGTAGATGAAACAAAAACAGCAGGAACATATTATGTATTTGCTAAAGATGCTGCAGGTAATATAGGAAAAAAAGAATACGCAATTACTGCAAAAGATCTTGAAAAAGAAACAGCGCTTGATTTAGGTGTTAACTTAAAACAAGAAGATACAATTATTAAAAATGTTGTAAGGGTTACAAATAATTCAAAATTATCATATAATGTATGTAATATAGTTATAGAAGTTCCTATTGATAATAATGTTACACTAGTTAAAGACTCAATTAACATTTCAGGAATTGATAAAACCTTAGTAAAAACAAACATTGAAACAAATAAAATAACTTTTATAATAGATAAAATGTTACAGGTAAATGAAAAAATAGAAATAACATTTGATACAAAATTAAAAAATAATAATGTTAAAAAAGTAACTTTAGAACCTACTGTAAAATTTTATGAAACAAAAGAACAAACATGTAGTAAAGATAAAGAAAGTGATATAGTAATTTCTAAAAAACAAGATTTAAAAGTAGTAATAATTAGTAATGTTCCAGATACAGGAAGATCAACAACAACATTTGTAATTCTCGGAACAATATCATTGGCTATTGGTACAGGTTTAGTTTATAGCATTTTAAAAAAATCAAAATATTTAATAAAATAATTTAATAAAGTATAAAATTCAACATAATTTTATACTTTGTTTTTTTATACTAAATTTGGTGATATTTATGAAAGTAAAAATATATGATGAAGAAAGTGAAAAAGATTTAGAAGAAAAAATAAATGATTTTTTAAATGATTTTGATGGTGAAATAATTGATATAAAATTTCAAGTAGGAGTATCAATATTTAGTGAGGAGCAAATATATTGTTTTTCAGGAATGATAATTTATAAATAAAAAAATTATCATTTTTCTTTTGATAATTTTTTAAAATAAGATTTTATAACAGTTAAATCACTATATTTTACATATTTATCATTAATTGCCATATAATTATCTAATCCTTTTCCTAATATTAAAACAGTGTCATTTTCTTTTGCTAAATGTAATGCTTCAAAAATGGCTTTTTCTCTATTTTCAATTATTTCATAATTATTATTTTTAACTTTAGATATCATATTATTTATAATATCTAATACTTTTTCATCTCTAGGGTCATCCATAGTAAAAATAACTTTATCAGAATAAGTAGTTACTATTTTTCCAATTTCACTTCTTTTATCTTTATATCTTTTACCAGCACATCCAACTACTGTAATAATATTTCCTTTTTTAATTTTATTAAAAAGTTTTAACACTTCATATGTAGCATTACTTGTATGAGCGTAATCTAAAACAATATCATAATTTTGTTTAAAATCTATTTTTTGAAGTCTTCCTGGTACTTGTTTAATTTTTTTAATATTATTTATAATAGAAGTTATATTTATATTAAAACAATTTAAAGTTGCAATAGCAGAAACTAAATTATAAACATTAAATTTACCAATTAAAGGGCTTGTAATATTGTAAATTTTGTTATTTACTTTAAGCTTAAAAGTGGTTTTATCTCTATATTCATTTATATTATAAAAATAATAATCACATTTTTTGTTTGTTCCATATGTTATTATATTTTTGTTACATTTTCTTTTAATATAATTAAAATGTTTATCATCTTTATTTAAAATACATAGATTTGCTTGTTTAAATAATTTTGTTTTAGATTCTAAATAATTCTTGAATGTTTTATGAACGTTTAAATGGTCTTTTTTAATATTAGTTAAAACTGCTATATCAAAATTAATATTATGGCATCTATTATGTAGTAAAGCTTCACTAGATACTTCCATTACAAGAGTATCGTAATTGTTTTTATTCAATACATCAAAATATTTGAATAAAGTATCTATACTTGGTGTTGTATTTTTAGTTTTAATAACTTTTTCTTTTAATATAAAACCATTTGTACCTAGATAAGAAGAATTAACATAATTATTTAATAAATCATTAATAATCATTGCTGTTGTTGTTTTTCCATCAGTTCCGGTTATTCCAATAAGTTTTAAATTATCAAGTGGATAATTATAATAGTTATTTAATATTTGATAATATGTGTCATTAGTGTTTTGTACTTTAATAAACATTTTATTATTAGTTTTAATATCTTTATCTATAATAATGGCTTTACATCCGTTTTTAATCGCATCATTTATATATTTATGTCTATCATCATATGTATCATGGGTGCATATAAAAATATCACCGTTTTTAATATTTTTAGAATTATTTTTAAACTTTAACATATTACATCATGTGCATACTAGAAGTATAGTTGTAATTATAATCTAAATTATTTGGTGTAGAATTAGTAGTATTTAATTTTTTTTCAATTGCTTGTACCTTTCTTTCAAGTGTTTGTAATCTTTGTTCGATTAAATTATAATCATAACCTGATTGAAAATTATTAGGCATCATTGGTATTTGATTATTAGGCATCATGTTTGGATTAATGCCAAAAGGCATATTTGTATTCATATAATTCCTCCTTTTTTCTAAAATATTATATGTAATTTTTGTTTTTATGTTAAAGCATTTATAAAAAACAAAAAAGCGAATGTTTAATATTATATATGTGGCAAGATGTGGTGAAAATATTGCATTAAATACAAGAAAAAATTTAGAAAACGAATTACAACAAAGTATTGTTACAAATTCTAATGCTTTAAATACCAATATATAGATGAAGTACGAATAGATAGTAAATGAATTTATTACTAAAATGTAGAGTTTAATTTAAAATTATTTTTATAAATTTTTTATTTAATTACTGTATTTATTTGTTTTAGAATTAATAATTATGATATAATAAAATAGCTAGTTAAAGGAATGGTGTTATGAGACTTAGAAATGTAAAAAATAAAGAAGAAATATTAAGTAATTGTTCTTTTGTTATAGATAATCCTACAAAATATAAAGGAAAATGGAATATTCTTTTTAACAATAACAATGAAATAAATATAGAAATAGGAACAGGAAAATGTAAATTTATTTATGAAATGGCTTTGAAAAATCCTAATATTAATTATATAGGAATAGAAAAAAGCGCAAGTATTCTTGCGATTGCAACAAAAAGACTTGAAAGGTTAGATAATTTATATTTAATTAATTATGATGCTTTAAAGCTTGATGAAGTATTTTCTAATGAAATATCTAAAATATATTTAAATTTTTCTGATCCATGGCCTAAAAATAGACATGAAAATAGAAGACTTACAAGTCCTAATTTCTTAAAAACTTATGATAATTTATTTAAAGGTGAAAAAAGAATAGAGTTTAAAACAGATAATATGAAACTTTTTGAATATTCAATTTGTTCCCTTAGTAATTATGGTTATATTTTTGAAAGTATAAATTTAGATTTGCAAAACAGTGAAAATAATGATAATATAATGACAGAGTATGAATATAAATTTAGTCAAAAAGGTTTTAAAATTTACAAACTTGTAGCTTTTAAAAAATAACTATTTATATTCTTAAATAAATTTGATATAATAGAGGTGTATAAATAAAATATGAAAAAGATAATTTTACCTTTAGTAATAATTGTGCTTTTACTTACAGGTTGTAGTGTTGTTAGGTTAAATAGTTTATCTCTTGATGAAGTAATAGATTATAGTTTTGATAATATTTATAAAACTAATAAATCACTTAAAGGTTATAAAATATATTTGCCAAATGATATGACTATGATTAATGATGAAAAAGAAAACAATGTATTTTATTCTAAAGGACATAAGTATTATTTATATGTAGACATAATTAGTTATTATAAAAAAATAGTTAATGATTATAAAATAAACGAAGATGAAAAAGCTTTCTATTCTAAAATAATTAATCATAATGGTAATAAAGGCTATGTTCTAATAACAAAACAAGATAATAATTATTTTCTTGAAGTTATGTATAATTATTCTAAAATAGAAGTAATAACAGATAATTATAAAGAATCTTTATTTAAAGCAATTACTATTTTAAATAGTATTAATTATAATGACAAAATAATTGAGTCTTTAATAGGAACAAATACAATTAATTATAATGAAGAGGAATATAGTTATTTAAATCCATCAAAAAATACATCTTCATTCTTGGAATGGAAAGAGATGTATGGTGAATATAAACCAAAACCAAATGAAATACCAGATGAGGATATAATTAATATAGAAAAAACGGAATAACTTAATATGAAAGGAAGAACAAAATGAAATTATTAGAAAAGCTAAAAACTATGATTTATGAAGAAGATGAAGAAGACGAAAAAGAAGAAATAGCTAAAAAAATTGATGTTGAAAAAACTATAAAAGAAGAATATAAGGAATATAAAGAATACGAGGAAGAGAACAAAACAAAAGAAGTTAAAGAAGAAAAACCACCAATTATATTTGATGTAGAAGATTTTATCGAAGAGGAAAAGGTAGACCCTGTTTATGAAATGCCTAAAAAAGAAGAAAAAGTTTTATATGGTGGATATGAAAAAAACTATTCATTTGATAATTATAAAGAACCTGAAGTTAAAAAGGAAAAATTTAAACCTTCATTAAATATATCTCCAGTTTATGGTGTAATTAGTAGTGAACATGAAGCTTCTAATGTGACTACTAAAGTACCCTATGAAAGAAAAAGTATTGATAATTTGTTTATAGAAGAAAAGCCTAAAAAGATGGATTTTGATGCGATTAGACAAAAAGCATATGGAGAAACAAAAGAAGATGCAGATTCTTTACTTTATGAAATGACTGACAAAGAAGAAGCACCTGGTATTCCTAAGATTACTTTAGGGGATGCTGAAGAATATTTTGAAGATTTAGGTTTAGAATATAATGTTGATTATACAGATGTAGAAAAAGAACAAGAAAAAACAAGAACTGCTAAGAATAAAAAATTACAAAAAGAAATAGATGATGAACAAGAAGTTAAAGCAGTAATAAAAGAAGAAAAAGAAGAAAAACCTGAAGAAAAAAGTTTATATGATTTAATTGACATGATGTATGATGAAAAATAGTTTTTAGGAGGGAATAAAAATGGGATATAATACCGTAATAACAACAATATTATTAGTTTTAGCATGTGTACTTCTTATCTTTTTAATATTAATAGCTATAAAAATATTAATAATTAGTGATAAAGTACATATAATATTACTGGATGTAGAAAGAAAGTTAAAGGCAGTAAATGGAGTATTTGAGACAATTGATCATGTTAATAGTGCGGTTAGTACTGTAAGTGATGCGATTATAGCAAAAATAGTTGAAGTTATAAAAAGTTTTTTTGGAAAAAAGAATATAGAAAGGGATGATAAAGATGAGTAAAAAAAATGGATTAGGAAAACTTTTATTAGGATTAGGGGCAGGAGTAGGACTTGGAATACTTTTTGCACCAGATAAGGGTAGTGAAACAAGAAAAAAATTAAAATTAAAATTTGAAGAACTACTAAATAGTGTTAAAGAGTTAGACAAAGATGATGTAAAAATGGCTATTGAAGAAAAAATTAATGAAGTAAAAAAAGATTTAGAGGATCTTGATAAAGAAAAAGTATTAAAAATAGCTAAGAAAAAAAGTGAAGAAATAAAAGAAAAACTAGATGATTTATATGAACTTGCAAAGAAAAAAGCAACTCCAGTTGTAGAAGGTGCTGTTGAAGATTTAAGAAATAGCGCGATTAAAGTTACTAAAGAAGTTTTAACTAAATTAGAAAAAGTTGAAAAATAAATAAAATAAAGGTTATTAACAAAAATGTTAATAACCTTTTATTCAGTTATATATCCTCTAGAAGTCAATCTGTTAATTAAAGTTTTTTCACTTTTATTTCCAACTAATCTTGAAAAACTACCAAGTTCTTCACCATTTTCATAGAATAAAACGGTTGGTGTACCAGAAAAAGATCCTTCTTCTTTAAATTTAGTATATTCAGCTTCAGTTAGTTTTGTAAGGTTAATATAATAAATAGTTATTTTATATTCTTTAGCTACTTTTGTAATTGTGGGAGTAAAATCTTTACAATGCCTACAATTTTCTTGCTTTATATATAAAATAAAGTTTTTATTATTCTTTTTTGCGTTTTCTTTTAAGTTTAAATATTCATTATAAGTAACCTCTTTCATATAACTATTTGTATCACATCCTGTAAGTATTATACAAATAAATAATAATATAATTATTAAAAAATAATGTTTTTTCATATACTTCACCTCAACAAGTATTATAATACCATAAAATTGGTTAGATTTACAAAGAAATGTTAAATAAATTTTTGTGTTTTTTATATGTAATGCTGACGAATAAAAACTTTTTTGTTATAATGTTAGTAGCAAATATGTTATGATTAAAAGTATCTTAACAATGGGAGTAAGAAAGTATGAAAAATGAAATAATAGAGTCTTATACATGGAATATTTTAAAAAAACAATTACAAAAGGCCAAAATATCTAATACAGCATTATATAATATAATTGATAATGTAAAGGAACAATTATACTCAATTCTTTATAATTTTAAAGATGAAGAGTTTAGAAATGCCATTTTAATAGTTGGTAGCGAAGAAGGAACTTTTTATGAACCGAAAAATATTTTAGTGGCTAATATGGTTGTCGTTGCTATTAGAAATAGTTTACTTGAAGGTGTCAGCAGCAAAAGTTATAAGCAATATGGCTCTAATACTTATTTAAACGACTTTTCTATAAAAGAAATAACAAAAAGTGCCATTGAATATTTTTCAAAAATAGATTTATTTGAACTTTCAAATTTACTTATTCTCGATGAAAGTAAAGATGTTTATAGAAATATTTCTAATAAATATCCAACTGCAATGAAAGCTTTAATTGAATTATCAAAATGTAGTGAATCTAATCTTGAACATGATTACAAAAAACTAAAAACAAAACCTTTTGAACTTGAAGAATTAAATAATGTTTTAACAGATGAAATAAAAAAAACAGTTTATGAAAGTGGCATAGATTCTACTTTTAATGACACACTTTGTAATTTATTATTAGAAATTAAAAATAATGACAGTCAATTATTTTTTATAGATAGTTTTAAAATGTGTACTAGAAATTACGAAAAACTATTAAAAATTTTAGAATTTGTATTAACACATGATGCATACTTTTTGACAAATAATTATTTTATATCAAACACTTATGTATCAAGAAGAAAAAAGCTATTAAAAGCATCACATACAACGGAAGAGGCATTTAAAAAGGTTTCTTCGTTATATGAAGTATCTAATAAATATAAAAAATTATTAGAAGAAATTTCTAAACTTTATTCATAAATTTAATACTAAAATAAAAACAAAAATCTATTTACATATTTTCTTGTTTTTTTCATATTCAATAATATTTTTAACTTTTTCATAATCTTCTTCTTTAGAACCACTTTCAATAACATAATCATAAATACCACTGTTGCTAATTTCATAAATAGCTTTTTCTAATCTTTCTTTAATTGCATCTTCAGTATCCGTTCTTCTATTTCTTAATCTATATTCAAGCTCTTCTAAAGAACGAGGTTTTATAAATATTAATAAAGCATTTTTATAATTTTTCCTTACTTGCTTTGCACCATTAACATCTATTTCTAATATAACATTTATACCTTCATCTAATTTTTTAAATACAATATCTTTTAAAGTTCCATAGTAAAGGTCTTTATAAACTTCAGCATATTCTAAAAAATTATTTTCCTTTATATTACTAATAAATTCATCCTCATCAACAAAATAATAATCAATACCATTTTGCTCATATCTATTAGTTTTTTCTATTTTTCTAGGTTTTCTGGTAGTCATAGAAATTGAATACCAAAAATCATCATTTTCTTTTACAAGCCTTTCTCTAATCGTAGTTTTTCCTATACCACTTGGGCCTGATATTACTATTAATAAACCTTTTTTCTTCTTCATTTTATAATCCTCTTTCATACTTTGTTCTAATACTTGTACTTAATTATAAAGTAAAATTTAATTATCTTCAAGGAATTTTTAACAAATTCTTTTTTTCTTTTCATAAATTTGTTATAATTTATATATAAACATAAAAGGAGACTTGATAATTATGTATTTAAAAGAAATTAAAATATCGGGTTTTAAATCATTTGCAGATAAAACAAATATTACATTAGATGATAATATCACATGTATTGTTGGTCCAAATGGAAGTGGAAAAAGCAACATAATTGATGCTGTTAAATGGGTACTTGGAGAACAATCAATAAAATCTCTTCGTGGTTCAAACAACATGAGTGATGTTATTTTTGCAGGAAGTAAGTCAAGAAGTCCACTTAATCTTGCAAGTGTAAGTCTTATTTTTGACAATAGTGATTCTTACTTAAAAGTTCCTTATACTGAAATATCTGTTACAAGAAAAGTTTTTAGAAGTGGTGAAAACGAATATTATCTTAATAACGAAAAATGTCGTTTAAAAGATATTTATGACTTATTCCTTGATAGTGGTATGGGAAAATATGCTTTTAATATAATTTCCCAAGGAGAAGTAAGTAAAATAATAAGTGATTCACCTTATGAAAGAAGAACTATTTTTGAAGAAGCAGCAGGAGTATTAAAGTATAAAAGAAGAAAAGAAGAAGCTTTAAAAAAACTAGAAAAAACAAATGAAAACTTAACCCGTGTAAAAGATATAATAAAAGAACTTGAAGAACAAATTGAACCATTAAAAATTCAAAGTGAACAAGCAAGTAAATATTTAAAAATAAAAGAAAACCTTGAACAAATGGAAATAGCATTAATTGCTAATGATTTAGAAAAATTAAATGTTTTATATCATGAACAAACAAAACAAATTGAAGATTTAACAAATGAAATAATAGAAAAAACAACAAATATTACAAATGATGATATTGAACTTGAAAAGAAAAAACAAGAACTTGAAAAAATAACAACTAATCTTACTTCTTTACAACAAAATCTTCTTATTTTAACAAAAGAAGAAGAAAAACTAAATGGTGAAAAAAATATTATTAAAGAAAGAAGTAAATATGATGCAGAAGATGTAAAAGTTCACGAAAATATTACTAATTTAAAAGAACAAAAATTATCTTTAAATAATAAATTATTATCTATAAAAACAGATTTAACTATTTTAGATAATAAAATAAAAGAAGTTTTAAAAGATAATAGTAATAAAAATAATGAATATGTTTCATTAAATAATACTAAAGAAGATATAAAAAATAAAATATCGGCTTTAGAAAATTCCAAACTTCAAAAAGAATATAAAATAAAATATTTAAATGACTATATTGAAAATAGTAGTTTCCCTGTAAGTATAAAAAGACTTCTTAGTAATCCTAAACTTATAGGAATTCATAATACAATTTCAAAACTTATTAACATAGATGAAAAATATCTTTTAGCTTTAGATGTTTCTTTAGGAGGTGCAAAAGACTATCTTGTTGTAGATAATCCAAATGTTGCTAAAACATGCATTAATTATTTAAAAGAAAACAATTTAGGAAGAGTAACATTTTTTCCTCTTGATGTTATTAAACCAAGATACATAGAGGATAATATTCTAAATGTTGTAAATGATATGGATGGTTTTATTGATATTTTAGCTAATCTTGTTTCGTATGATTCTAATTATAAAAATATTATTTTTAATCAATTAGGGAATGTTTTAGTTGTAGATAATATTGATAATGCTAATAAAATTAGTAAGAAAATAAATAATAAATATAAAATTGTAACTCTTGATGGCGAAATAATTAATGTTGGCGGTTCAATAACAGGAGGAACAGTTAAGAAAAAAAGTATTATAAGTGAAAAATATGAATTAGAAAATCTTTTAACAAAAAAAGATATGGAAGAAAAAGAAATTCTATCTTTAAAACAAAAACAAGAAGAAATAGATAAAAATATTAAACAATTTGAAAATATTTTATATGAAATAGGAAAAAATAAAATATTATTAACTGAAGAATATAATGCTAAAAATGAAAATTATAAACTTTTAAAAAATCAGCTTGATAGAATTACTTTAGAATTAAATAATTTAGAAGATTTAGAAGATAATTCAATAAATGAAGAGGAAGAAAAAATTCTTAAAAAGTATTATGAAGTATTAAAAGAAAAAGAACTTGTAAATAAAAAAATTATTCTTTTAAATGAGGAAAAGGAAAAAGTGTCTTCTTTAATTGAAGAATATCAAGCTAAATATAGACTTAATAATTCTAATGTAAGAAATTTAGAAGAAAAGAAAAAAACATTAGAAATAGAAAGCTCTAAAATGAGTGTTAAAATGGATAATTTACTTAATATTTTAAGTGAAACATATCAAATGACTTTTGAAAAAGCAAAAGCGAATTATGTTTTAGAAGAAGATATAGATGTGGCACGAAAAAATGTTAATTCATATAAAAAAGAGTTAAAAGAGATTGGTATTGTCAATCTTGGTGCTATTGAAGAATATGAAAGAGTAAGTAAAAGATATGAATTTTTAACTAAACAAGATAATGATTTAGAAGAGGCAATAACTACACTTCTTAAGATAATAAACGAATTAGACTTAGTTATGGAAAAAGAATTTATTAAAACATTTAAAGAAATTGAAATAGAGTTTAATAATGTTTTTAAAGAATTATTTAAAGGTGGTTCTGCTAAACTAAAACTAACGGATGAGTCTAATATTTTAGAAACAGGGGTTAATATTGAAGTATCGCCACCAGGTAAGAAAATAACTTCAATAAGCTTATTATCCGGAGGAGAAAAAACACTTACTGCAATAAGTTTGCTTTTTGCCGTTTTAAATGTTAAAAAGATTCCTTTTTGTTTATTTGATGAAGTTGAAGCTGCTCTTGATGAGGCAAATGTTGATAGAGTAGGTACATATTTTAATAAATATATCGGTAAAACGCAATTGATAATTATAACTCATAAGAAAAAAACAATGGAATATGCTAATACATTATATGGGATAACAATGCAAGAATCTGGTGTTAGTAAACTTGTAAGTGTTAAACTAGTGGATTAACAAATTCCTTTTTCTTGCTAAAATATGTATTATGTGTTATAATAATAGCCAATTAAAAGAGGTGGTGTTATGGAAAAATTTAATGAAATAATAAATGCAATAAATATGATTAACGACCATAATTACAAAAAATCAGATGGTGTTGTAAAAGAATTTATACGATTTATTTTTACAAGCATTGATGAAATTAATGAAGGAGCATTTGAATTTATTTATGAATATGCAATTAAAGATTCATTAATGAATTTATATGAGTTTGCAAAAGAAAATAATCTTAAAGAAATAATGGATTCATCATTAGCATTACCTTTTTTTGGATATATGCAAGAAGGTAGTAAATTAAAAATTGGTTTAAAAATCGACAGTGAAAAAAATGATTCATTTGTGATAGATATTGACTCTTCAAACAATGATATACATATTTATTGTTTAAATAAAAAATATTATTTAATAGATGATGATATTTCAAGTTATGATTGTCCTAAACTTTATGTATATAAATTTGAAAATAAAAATAAAGTCGAGGTATCATCTCCAACTATTGTTTGTGACTGCCTTTTTAACGATGAAGGATTAATGATTAGAAAAGAGATAGAAATTAGTTATCAAGATGTTGTTTTTAGTGAAATATCAAAAAAACAAACCTTTATAAAATATTTAATAGAAAAAGGAAATTTAAAGGCGGCAAAAGATTTAATTTTAAGTTATAAAGAAAAGTTTAATTTGTTACCTGTTTTATACGATGATAAATTTAGAATAATATTTGAAAGAAATAAAGAAAGCTTTACCATTGTTAATAAGATTTCACAATGTTTAATTGATAATAATATTGTTTATGAAGAAGCAAAAGAAATATATTTAAACCCTGAAAATAGGCTTTATGATTTGAATTATTTTAATAATAATTGTTCTAAAGATGGAAATTATTTAATTGGTATTGGAAAAGAAGAAAATGAGAAGTTAAAAGAAACTTATTTAAGAAGATTAAGAAGTTTAGATTAACTTCTTTTTATATAAAAAAGACCTTAAATAGGTCTATATTTATTCGCATCTTTATAAGGGTCATTTTTATCAATTCTATCAACAAATAAAATACCGTTTAAATGATCTAATTCATGTTGAAAAGCAATAGCAAGTTCTTCACGACCTCTAACTTTTATTTTATTACCATCAATGTCGTAGCCTTCGATTGTTACTCTTGCATATCTTGGCACAATTCCTTCACATTCACGATTGATACTTAAGCATCCTTCTCCTTCTTCAACATAAATCATTTCTTCAGAATTACTAACAATTTTGGGATTAATAATAACATAATTTTTAAAGGTTTCTTTTATTTCTTGTTCGTGAACGACAACAAAATATCTTTTATTAATTCCAAGTTGAATAGCAGCAAGTCCCATCCCTGGTCTTAAGTCATATTCCTCTGCAATTTTTTCTATTTGACTATTTGTTAAGTAGTTAATAATATCATTAATTGTATGTTTATCTTCTTCACTTAATGGGAATTCAACTTCTTTACTAATAGTTCTAAGTCTTTTATCTTCTTCATCTAATATATCTAATTTTTTAATATTTTTTTTACTCTTTTTCATATACTTCACCTTTTTTGTAAAAATCAGTTATATTTTATCACAAAACAAGAAAAAAGGAAATAGTTTTTTCTATTTCCAAATAATAATTATATATTAGTTCCAATTTCTTGCGCCAAGAATAATTATTAATAAGATAAATAATACTAGAACAATTGCATAACCGTTTCCAGCATATCCTGTGTTACCACCGCATGTTGGCATAGTATTTCCACAGCATGATGTTCCACCATAGTTACCGTATCCATAAGAATTTCCGTAATAATACATAAACATCCTCCTTTTAATTTATCTATTATAGTTTATTAAATTAGTAAGTGTTTTGTCATTATAAATAACTAAGTTTTATTAAATAATTATTTACAATAGTTTAAAAAAACTTTATTTTTAAGTTTAATAAAAGATGATTTTATGTTATTATATTAATGAGGATAGAATATGAAAGATAAAATAAAGAATATTGATAAAAAACTTTTTTTAACAACTGTAGTTTTGTTTGGATTTGGTCTTATTATGATTTTTTCTGCTTCAAGTGTAACAGCATACTTTCAAGAAGTAAGTCCAAGTTATTATTTTACAAGGCAATTAGTTATTATATTAATTTCATTTTTAGTATGTGTGATTTTTGGTATGCAAATAAAAACAAAAAATTACAAAGGATATGCATGGATAGCGCTTATTGTTATAACTTGTATTGTTTTTGCTACGCTTATTTATTCTGTTGCTTTTAATGGTGCAAAAGGATGGATTGAACTTCCTGTTATAGGTACTATTCAACCTAGTGAGTTTGCTAAGCCAATTATAATTGTATGGATAGGAACAATGCTTGGTTTTTCTAAAGATAAAGAACTAAAAAATCAAGTAAGAAATTCTTTAGTTGTTTTAATCGTATCAGCTTTAATCTTTTTTATGATAGTTTTACAAAAAGATTATGGAACTGCAATAATATTTTTTATAATATGTGCTGTTATGTTTTTTACATCACCTGTTGATAAAATTATTAAAAAGAAAATAGGGTTAATCGGAGGCACTGCAGGGGCTTTTATGATTATTGTTTTAACTATTATAATTTTGAATGTGCCAGGTTTTATTGATAGTGATAAATTAGATAGATTTAATATAAAATCACCATGTGAAAGATATTTAACAACAGGTAATCAAATATGTAATGGATATATTGCAATTAATAATGGTGGACTTTTAGGAAAAGGATTTGGTAATAGTACTCAAAAATATTTATATCTTCCAGAAGCTCATACTGATTTTATATATCCTATAATAGTAGAAGAAACGGGAATTGTTGGAGCAACATTTGTCTTATTCTTATATTTCTTACTTATTTGTAGAATTTTAAGTATTGCTAAAAAAACAACTAATAATGCCAATAGACTTATATGTTATGGGACAATAACTTATATATTGTCGCATATTATTATTAATTTACTTGGTGTAACTGGAGTTATTCCATTGACGGGAGTTCCTCTTCCTTTTATGAGTTATGGAGGAAGTTTTGCAGCATCATTAATTGTAATATTAACTGTCGTTCAAAGAATAAATTATGAAGAAAATAAAAAAAATCGCAAAAAAATGGCCTAAATTTTAGGTCTTTTTATTTTTTGTCAATATAATTATATGGAGGGAAAAATACATGGAAAAAATAAAAGAAATATTTGAAGAAAATAAAATAATTATGATATCTTGTTTTATAACATTGTTTTTATCTATTCTTTTAATTGGAGTTATTTATTATTATACTTATAATAATATAAAAGAAATTAATGAAAAAATAATAAGCTTGCAAACTAGTAATGAAAAAATAGAAAAACTTGAAAAACAAGATCAATATGAAATAACATATGTGTATGTTGATATTAAAGGAGAAGTTAAAAAACCAGGAACTTATAAAATGAATAAAGAAGATAGAGTAATTGATGTTATCGAAAAAGCAGGAGGTTTAACTTCTAATGCTTCGACTAGAGCAAATAATTTAAGTAAAAAAGTAACAGATGAAATGGTTATAATTATTTATAGTAAAAATGAAATAACAAACTTTTCAAAAACAAAAGAAATAGAAGAAAAAATATCAATTAATTGTAATAATGCTTCGAATAATTATTCTGATACCAACTTATCTTGTATTGAAAAACCAACACCAAGTAAAACAGAAAAAGAAAATAAAGTTTCACTAAATACTGCATCAAAGGAAGAATTAATGAGTGTTAAAGGTATTGGAGAAAGTAAAGCCGATAGTATTATAAAATATAGAAAAGAAAAGGGATTATTTAAATCAGTTGAAGATTTAAAACAAATATCAGGAATCGGCGATAACATTTATGATAAAATTAAGGACTATTTTACTTTGTAATTATCCTTATTATATAATTCTTTTTATTGCGTTATTTTATTTTTTAATAACAAACTTTTTTATTACCTATAAAAGTAATTATGAAGAAATAGAAAATATAGATGCTAAAATTATAGATATTACAATTAAAGATTATGGAATAAAATTAACATTAAAAAACAAAGAAAAATTTATTGGCTATTTATATTTAAATAAAAACGAACAAGATGAATTTTTAAACAATTATGGTTATGGAGATATAGTACATATAAATACAGAAAAATTAGATATAAATAATAATACTGTAGAAAACACATTTAATTATAAAAAATATTTATACAATAATAAAATATTTCATGTGTTTAAAATAACTGATATAACAAAAATAAAAGATAATAAAAATATATTTTATAAAATAAAAAACAGTCTTATAAAAAACAGTTTTAAATTAGAAAAAAGTTATCCATATATAAACGGATTAATATTTGGTAAAGATGATTATATAAAAAATGATGTTACTAATTCTTTTAGAATTATAGGAATAAGCCATTTATTTGCCATAAGTGGTACACATGTATCTATTTTTGTACTTATTTTAAATAATATATTAAAAAAATTAAAAATATATGAAGAAAAAAGATGTATTATAATAATTTTGTTTTTGTTATTTTATATGTTTTTAACATCTTTTCCTATGTCTGTACTTAGAAGTTGTATTTTTACAATTTTACTAACAATTAATAAAAGATTTTATTTTTTTATAAAAACACAGAATTTACTTTATTTAACGTTAGCAATAATTTTATTTATAAATCCTTTGTATATTTTTAATTTAGGACTACAGTTATCTTTTTCAATTAGTTTAAGTTTAATTCTTATGGGTGAATATATAAATAGTTTTAAGAAAAATATAGGTAAATCCTTTTGTATTTCATTTATATCATTTGTTGTTTCTTTTCCTATAGTTATTAACAATTTTTATGAAGTTAATTTTTTATCTATTTTTTATAATTTATTTTTTGTTCCTTTTATTACAATTTTAATTTTACCATTAACATTAATAAGTTTCATATTTCCTTTTTTAGACAATATTTTACATTTATTTATATTTATTTTAGAAAATTTGACATTATTTTTAAGTAAAATAAATGTTTTAAAAATAACATTTTGTAAAGTAAACTTTGTCATATTTTGTCTATATTATGTATTAATTATATTATGCTTGTTTAATTTAAAAAAAGGAAAGAAAAGAATAATATTTGTTCTTGCTATGGTTATAATTGTGCATTCTAGTATAAATTTTGTTAATAATAACTATATTATGTTTATGGATGTTAATCAGGGTGATTCGACACTTATTGTCGTAAATAAAAAAACAACATTAATTGACACCGGAGGACTTTTACAGTTAAATAAAGACAAATATGATTATAATATAACAAATAATAGAACAATACCTTATTTAAAATCAAAAGGTATTAAAAAAATAGATAATTTAATTTTAACCCATGGAGATTACGATCATATGGGAGAAGCTATTAATATTGTTAATAACTTTAAGGTAGAAAAAGTAATCTTTAACTGTGGTAAGTTTAACGATTTAGAAAAAGAACTAATTAAAGTATTAAATAAAAGAAAAATAAAATATTATTCTTGTATAAATGAATTAAATATTGATAATAACAAACTATATTTCTTGCAAACAAAAGAATATGATAATGAAAATGATAATAGTAATGTAATTTATACAAAAATTAATGGTTATAAATTTATGTTTATGGGAGATGCAGGAGTAGATAAAGAAAAAGATATATTAGAAAATTATAATATATCAAATATAGATGTATTAAAAGTAGGACATCACGGAAGTAAAACAAGCAGTAGTAAAAAATTTATTGATGAGGCTAATCCTAAATATGGAGTTATTAGTGTTGGCAAAAATAATAAATATGGACATCCGAATAAAGAAATATTAAATACATTAAGTAATTCAAAAATATATAGAACAGATGAGGATGGTAGCATTATGTTTAAGATAAAAAATAATAAATTAAAAATAAAGACATGTAGTCCATAAGAAAGGTAGATGATAAAATGAATGATATAAAAGAATATACAACAAAATTATTTGAAGATATTAAACATATAGATGAGTTTGGTAATGAATATTGGTTGGCAAGAGAATTACAAAATATATTAGAATATACACAATGGAGAAGATTTGAAAATGTCATTAATAAAGCAAAATTTGCATGTAAGAACTCAAACATTAAGGTTGATGAGCATTTTGCCAACGTCGGCAAAATGGTTGATATAGGTTCAAATACCAAAAGAATAACTAAAGATTATAGACTAACAAGATATGCATGCTATTTAATTGCACAAAATGGTGATTCAAGAAAAGAAGTAATAGCACTTGCTCAAACTTACTTTGCAATTCAAACAAGAAAACAAGAATTGAGTGAAAAAGAATATAATGAACTTACTGAAGATGAGAAAAGATTATATAGGAGAAATCAAGTACGAAAAGGAAACTATAATTTAAATAAAACTGCAGTTAAAGCTCATGTAAAAGATTTAGCTAGATTTCATAACGCTGGATATAAAGGGCTATATAATGGTGAAACGGCAGATGCTAATTTAAAAAGAGATAAAGTAGATAATGAATATACTGCCAATTCCGTTCATTATGAAGTGGGTAAGGAAGTAAGAGAAAGTATTAAAAGATTAGGAGGAACAATGCCAGAAAATTTACCAACACCAAATAGGAGTTTAAAAAAAGTTAGAAAAAGATAACAAAAAATTAAAAACAGATGTTCTAGAGTGATGGATATAATAAGTATGGAAAGTAAGAAAATGTCTAGAGATACTAAAATAAATATATAAAATTAACGAGGAGAAATAAAGTATGAATAATAAATCTAAAGAATTAGAAAAGATTCTAATTACAATAAGAGAAACATCTGAAAGAGACCTAGACGAACTTTCAGATAGTATAGATAAGATAATAGAATGTCATATAACAAATGAAAGGACAATAAGCCTTATTTTTGATACTATATTAAGTATTGAATTCATAGAAGATGACAAGAAAATAAAAGTCTTTCACAAACTGTCAAATTACTGTCGAAGTTTTAATGAAGAATTAGCTGATGATTACGATAAGATATTAGAACAAGATTTAAACTATGATTATGATGAAGAGTGGAACGACGACTTAGAATATGAAACAGTTCCATGGTTTGATGAAGGAATGAAACAATTTAAATCTAATGATAGGGAGTATTTAAAGTCTAAAATAGAATTTAGAAATTTTTTTCTTAAAGTAAAGAAAGAGGTACAAGATTTTCCAAAACTAAATGAATTAAGCAAAGAAGAATTACAAAATAACCATTTATTTGGGGAACTTTCATATTTGGCAATTAGGTTTTTTAACGAAATAATGACAGATGACGATTTCAAAAATTTAAAGTACTCTTTAAAAAGAATCAAAAAGTATGGTGAAGAAGTGTTAAAAGATATGTTCGAATATTATACTAACAAGTATGAGAAATAATAATTTTGTAATAAAGTATTGTTCTGATGAAAGAATTACTATAAGAAAATATGAATTAGTATAATAAATGAATAATATTTAAAAGAAATCATATAATAAAATTGTAACATCTGTAATTAAATATAATAATATATATTAAAGACACTTAGATACTTTAAAACTTAAAAAGTTTCTAAAGTGTTTTATATAGATGGAGTTTGTGTAGCTTATTTTTACATAAACTCTTTTTTATTTTTAAAAAAACAAAACAAATGTACTCAAATTCATTGACTAATATTTTTATAATTGATATGATTAATATGAATGAAAGTAAGAGGTATAAAAATGAATGAGATTTTAGAAAATTTAAATAAATGTCAAAAAGAAGCAGTAACATATAAAGATGGGCCTCTTTTAATTTTAGCAGGTGCAGGAAGTGGAAAAACCCGTGTTTTAACTACCCGTATAGCATATTTAATTAAAGAATGTAATGTTAGCCCTTATAATATTTTGGCGATTACATTTACTAATAAAGCGGCAAAAGAAATGAAAGAAAGAATAGAAAAATTAATAGGTAAGACAAACCTTATCGCGTCAACATTTCATTCTTTTGGGGTAAGGATTTTAAGAGAAAATTATGAAAAATTAGGATTTACATCAAATTTTTCAATTATGGATAGTGATGATAGTTTAACCCTTATAAAAAAGATATTAAAAGATTTAGGTTATGATTCAAAAACATTTAGTCCTTATATGATAAGAAATAAAATATCAAGTTGTAAAAGTGAATTTGTTTTACCAGATGAATATAAAACTTATGTTAGGAATGAAGAAGATGATGTTGTTTTTAAAGTTTATAAAAAATATCAAGAATTATTAAAAAAGAATAATTCAGTTGATTTTGATGATTTACTTATTTTACCTATAAAACTATTTGATGAAAATAAAGATGTTTTAGAACATTATCAAGATAGATTTAAATATATTTTGATTGATGAATACCAAGATACAAATAAAGCTCAATATTTACTTGTAAAAATGATAAGTGTTAAAAATAAAAATATTTGTGTTGTTGGTGATGATTCTCAAAGTATATATAGTTTTAGAAATGCTGATTATCGAAATATTTTAAACTTTGAAAAAGATTATAAATCTTGTAAAGTTATAAAACTCGAACAAAATTATCGTTCTACTAAAACAATACTTAATGCTGCAAATGATGTTATTAAAAACAATGTATATAAAAAAGATAAAAATTTATGGACTGAAAATGAAACAGGAGAAAAAATAAATTATTATAGAGGTTATGATGAAGTGGATGAAGCGTTTTATTTAATAAGAAAAATAAAAGAATTAGTAAAAAATGGTGTTAGTTATGCTGATATAGCAATTCTTTATAGAACTAATGCACAATCTCGTGTTTTTGAAGAAAATTTATTAAAAGAAAACATACCATATCGTATTGTAGGAAGCTTTTATTTTTATTCAAGAAAAGAAATAAAAGATTTAATTGCGTATTTAAGACTTATTCATAATCCTGATGATGATATTAGTTTATTGAGAGTTATTAATACTCCTAAAAGGGGAATAGGATTAAAAAGCATTGCTAAATTAGAAAACATATCATCAACATATAATACAAGTATTTTTTCTTCGATAACGGAAGGTAAAGAGTTAGAATTTAAAAATGTTATATTAGAATTACAACAAAAAGCAAGCGAGGTAACATTAACAGAACTTATTGATTTAGTTCTTGATAAAACAGGAATGAAAAAAGCTTTACAAGATGAAAAAACACTTGAAGCTGATATTAGACTTGAAAACTTAGAAGAATTTAAGTCAATTACAAAATCATTTGAAGAAAAAGAAGGCATTATTTCTCTTGAAGATTTTTTACTTGAAATAGCACTGGTTAGTGATAGTGAAGAATATAAAGATGATCCAAATAGGGTAACTTTAATGACCGTTCATAGTGTCAAGGGACTAGAATATCCATATGTGTTTATCGTAGGATTAGAAGAGGGATTATTTCCACATAGAAATTCTAGTTTTGAAAAAGAAGACTTAGAAGAAGAAAGAAGACTTATGTATGTTGCAATAACAAGAGCAAAGAAAAAACTTTATTTAACAAATGCTAAAAGAAGAATGATATTTGGTAGAGAAGAAATTAATATTCCAAGTAGATTTATTAATGAAATAAATGAAGATTTAATAAATATTGAAAATGTTGATGATAAAAAAATAGTTAAAAAAGAAAAAAATATTTATACTGAAGATATGATGTATTCTTATGGAGATAAAGTAATGCATGATAAGTTTGGTTTAGGTGTAGTCGTAGGAATAAATAAAGATCTTTTATCTATTGCATTTTCTAAAGAAATTGGTATAAAACAGTTTTTGAAAAATCATAAAAGTATTAAAAAGGTAGATTAATTTTATTTAATATTTTATAATATAAATATGGAGGAATTAAAAATGAAAGATTTAACACTTGTAATAATGGCCGCTGGAATGGGAAGCAGATTTGGGGGATTAAAACAAATTGAACCAGTTGGTCCAAATGATGAATTTATTATTGATTATTCAATATATGATGCTAAAAAAGCAGGATTTAATAAAGTTGTATTTATTATTAAAAAGGAAAACTATGAAATATTTAAAGAAACAATAGGAAAAAGAGTTGAAGATAAGATAGATGTATCCTATGTTTTCCAAGAATTAGATTGTTTAAGTGATGGATATACTGTTCCAGAAGGCAGAGTAAAACCATGGGGTACTGCTCATGCAATTCTTTGTTGTAAGGATACAGTTAAAGGATGTTTTGCTGTTATTAATTCAGATGATTTTTATGGTCAAGAATCATACAAAGTTTTGGCAGATTTTCTAAACAATAAAGCAAGTGATAATCATTTTGCAATGGTAGGTTATAAAGTAGCTAATACTTTAACAGAAAATGGAAGTGTAAAAAGAGGTATTTGTGAAGAAGAAAACAATTATTTAACTAAAATAACTGAAAGTAAAGTTGAAAAAATAAATAATGAAATTATATGTACGCCACTTGATGGAAGACCTTCTTTTAAAGTTCCTTATTATGAAACAGTATCAATGAATATGTTTGGTTTTACAAGTAGTATATTTGATTATTTAGAAAAAGATTTTCCTAAATTTTTAGATGAGAATATATCTAATTTAACAAGTGAATACTTAATACCAGATGTCATATTTGATATGATTAAAAAAGAATTAATAAAGATGGAAGTTTTAAAAACTGATGCAAAATGGTATGGAGTTACATATAAAGAAGATAAAGAAGAAGTTGTTAATGCAATAAATGAAATGGTAAGAACAAAAAAATATAATAAAAATTTATGGGGATAATATGGTTTGTGAATGTTTAGTTGAATTAGAGCATGTTTTTATAGATAAGACTTTTACATATAAAATTAATAAGGAACAACTTCCCCTTTTAAAAGTAGGAATGAGGGTAGTTGTTCCTTTTGGCAAGCAAACACTCGAGGGATTTGTTTTAAAAATATATGAAAATAAGGATGTTTCTTTAGAAAATAAATTAAAAGAAATTATATCAATTGTAGATACTTATCCAATATTAAATGAAGAACTATTAACATTAGGTAAATATATAAGTAAAACTACATTATGTAGTTTAATGACTTCATATCAAGCTATGTTACCTAAAGCTTTAAAAGCTAAAAAGAAAGTTAATATGACACCTAAATATGATACTTATATATGTATTAATTATGGTATGTATAATAATGATATAAAATTTAATGCATCTCAAGAAAAAATACTTGAATTATTAAAAGAAAATAAAAAAGTAAAAAAAGAAGTTTTAAATAAAATATCAGTTTCAAGTGTTAATACTTTATTAAAAAAGAATATATTACTTGAAGAAAAAGAAGAAAATTATAGATATAATTTAATTAATGAAGAAAAAATAAAATTTAATTTAAATGAAGAACAACAAAAAGTTTATAAAGAAATTTTTAATTCTATTAATACCAATGAAACATTTTTATTATATGGTGTAACGGGAAGTGGAAAAACTAATGTTTATATGAAAGTAATCGAAGATGTTATAAAAAATAACAAAACAGCAATTTTGCTTGTTCCAGAAATTAGTTTAACACCACAAATAATAAAAAGATTTACATCATATTTTTCAAATATTGCTGTTTTACACAGTGGTCTTTCAGATGGAGAAAAGTATGATGAATGGCGTAAAATAAATGAAGGTAAAGTAAATATTGTAATCGGAGCAAGAAGTGCGATATTTGCACCTCTTAAAAATATTGGGGTAATAATAATAGATGAAGAACATTCTCAAACATATAAACAAGAAAACAACCCTAGATATAATGCTATAGATATTGCTAAAGAAAGATGTAAATATCATAATTGTCCTCTTATTTTAGGAAGCGCAACACCATCACTTGAATCTTTTGCTAGGGCAAAGAAAAATGTTTATAAACTTTTGGAATTAAAAAATAGGTATAATAATAACACTATGCCAAAAGTAGAAATTATTGATATGAATAAAGAATTTAAAAAAGCAAGTGGCTATTTTTCTAATACTTTAATAGATCAGATTAAAGAAACTTTAGAAAGAAAAGAACAAGTAATTCTTTTTCTAAATAGAAGAGGTTATTCATCATTTTTAACATGTTCTTCATGTGGATATGTAGAGAAGTGTCCTAATTGTGATATTAGTTTAACTTATCATAAATCATCAAATATGTTAAGATGTCATTATTGTGGTTATGCTACTAAAAGAAAAAAATTATGTCCAAAGTGCCAGGAAGAATTTAAAGATTATGGAATAGGAACAGAAAAAGTAGAAGAAGAGCTAAAAAGCTTGATAAAGGATGCAAAAATAATACGAATGGATGTTGATACAACAACCACTAAAAATGCTCATGCTAAAATAATTAATTCCTTTTTAGAAGAAAAATATAATATTTTAATAGGAACACAAATGATAGCAAAAGGACTTGATTTTCCTAATGTAACTTTGGTAGGAGTTTTAAATGCTGATATAGGACTAAATTTTCCTGATTTTAGAAGTAGTGAAACAACATTTAGTTTATTAAATCAAGTACTTGGTAGAAGTGGAAGAGGAAATAAAGAAGGAAAAGTTTTAATTCAAACATTTAATCCAGAACATTATGCAATTACTTATACTAAAAATCATGATTATTTAGGATTTTATAACGAAGAAATGAAAATAAGAAAGATTTTAAAATATCCACCATATTATTATATCTGTTCGATAAAAATAATTTCTAAAGATTATAATTTAGCTAGTAAAAGTAGTTATGATGTAGTAAATTATTTAAAACAAAATATTAAAAATGAAATAATTTTAGGACCAAGTGTATGTAATGTATTTAAACTTAATAATAATTATCGTTTTCAAATAATAATTAAATATAAAGATGTTAATAATATTTTAGAATATTTAAATAACATCGAACATCATTATTTTAATAAAAAAGATATTAAGGTTGAAATAGATTTTAATCCATTAAAACTTTAATCTTTTTATTAAAAAATAAAAGTTCAAGTAGTCTAACAAAGCGGTCTCACAATTTTACAGGATGGAAAAATACAAAAAATGGTGTTCCAATAGATTATTCTTATGCTAAGGAATTTGAATTAAATAAAAATTGGAATTAAATAATAGGATTTAGTTCTTGAGCTAGAGGGGATTTTTTACTTAGTTTTAAAGAATAGAAAATTATTAAACTAGCTATTAAAGTAAGAACTGATGCAATTTCTTGAAGATTAAATGGTCTTATGTCTTTTCCTTTTAATTTTGCTATTTTTCTATTTTCATCACTAATATATAGGAAGATAAGTAATATAATTATGATTAAAATTCTATTAAAGTAACTTATATTATATGATTCTTCATCTGTTATTAGTGTTTTTTCATGTTTTAATACTTTTATATCATGATGTGTTAAAAAAATTGCTATTAAAGAGATAATAATAAATATTATCGAAGCAACTTGACTTATATATAATAATTGTAATTCATATTTTTCGGTATTATTGTTCATACTAAAATTATATGATAAAAAAATCAGTATATTTTAGCACTTGCACTTGACAAATGCTAAAATAGTGATATAATTATAATTGTTAGGAGGAATGAATTATGAATATAGTACCAAGAAGATTCTTTTTAGATGATTTATTTAATGATTTTGATGAAGGAAGTATTAAACCTGTAAATATGAAATGTGATATTTACGAAAAAGAAGGTAATTATTGTATTGAAATGGACTTACCAGGATATGATAAAAAGGATATAGATATTGATTTTGATAATAAATATCTTACAATAACTGCTTCAAAAGAAGAAGATGTAAATGATGAAGGAAAGAACTATATAAGAAGAGAAAGAAACTTTGGAAGTTATAAAAGACAATTTTATCTTGGAGATATAAATGAAGATGAAATTAAAGCAGAGTTTAATAATGGTATTCTAAAAGTTGTTGTTCCTAAAAAAGAAATCATAGACACTAAAAAGAAAATTGAAATAGACTAGAAATAGTCTATTTTTTATTAAAATTTGTATAAAAAAACATAAAATATTCATAATAATCATAGGAAAGGTGATTTTATGGATATTTTTAATATAGACTGGATGGAACTTTTAGATGTTTTTTTTAGAGCAATTGTATCATTAGTAACATTATTCTTTGTAACAAAACTTCTTGGAAAAAAACAAGTATCACAACTTAGTTTATTTGATTATGTTATAGGAATATCAATAGGTAATTTTGCCGCTGAGATGACAATAAATACAGATTCTCCTTACTTAAATGGAACTGTTGCTGTAATATTTTTTGGAGTAATTGCCTATTTTATTTCAAGAATTACTATGAAAAGTATAAAACTAAGAAGATTTTTTACAGGAGTTCCTACAGTTATTATAGAAAAGGGTGAAATAATCGAAGATAATTTAAGAAGAGTTAATTTTGATTTAAATGATTTCTTGCAAGAATGTAGAAGTAGTGGCTATTTTAATATTGATGATATTTATTATGCTATTATGGAAGCTAATGGAAGAATAAGTTTTTTGCCTAAAGCGGGAAGTAGTCCTGTTACAAATGAAAATATGAATTTAAAAATAAAACAAGATGGCTTATGTGCTAATGTTATAATAGATTCCCATATAATGGAAAAAAACTTAAAAAATATAAATAAAGATAAAAAATGGTTAGAAAAGAAATTAAAAGAAAGAAATATAAAATTAGATAATGTATTTCTTGCAACAGTAGATAATTATGATAAATTATTTATTTATGAAAAAAATAAAAAATCACTAGGAGATGTTTTAGAATAGACTAAAATAATAAGTTTTAGTCTTTTTCTTTATTTTTTTAATCTTTTGTGGTATAATCTTAGAGAAAAAGGAAGTGGTATACTTGATTTCGGTTGAAAAAGTAAAAGGTGTTGGTAGTAGAACTTCAATGTTATTAAAAAAATTAAATATAAATACTGTTGATGATCTTGTTACCCATTATCCTTATAGATATGAATTTATAAAACGTAGTAATTTAAAAGAAAAATATGAAGATGATAAAGTAATAATAGATGGTAAAGTTGAAATGATTCCTATTTTAGTTAGACTTAAAGGAAACCTTAATAAAATGAATTTTAGGCTAGCAACATCTACGAAAGAAATTGTAGGAGTATCTATTTTTAATAGAGCATATTTAAAAAATCAGTTACTTGTAGGTACAAATATAACAGTTTTTGGTAAATATGAAAAAAATAAAAATGTAATTTTAGCATCAGAGATAAGGATGGGGCTTTTACCTAAGGGAGAAAAAATCGAAGCTGTTTACCATGGAACTGTAGGACTTAATTCTAAAGCTATTTCAGGATTTATTAACACTGCTTTAATGGAATATGGAAATGATTTAGAAGATTATATACCAAAAAATTTACTTGAAAAATATAATTTTTTAAATAAAAAAACAGCATTAAATATAATTCATAACCCCTCAACAAAGGAAAAATTAAAAGAGGCTAGTATTAGATTAAAATATGAAGAATTATTTGTTTATATGTCTAAGATTAATTATTTAAAATTAAAAAATAAAAATATAAAAGATGGTATAGAAAAAGACTTTGATAAAGAAAAATTAGATAAAGTAATTAAAAGTTTACCTTATGAATTAACAGCAGATCAAAAATTAGTTTTAAATGAAATATTAGAGGATTTAACTTCTAAAAGAAGAATGAATAGATTATTACAAGGTGATGTTGGAAGTGGTAAAACTATTATATCTATAATCGCGATGGTAGCTAATTATTTAAGTGGTTACCAAAGTGCTTTAATGGTACCAACAGAAATACTTGCAACACAACATTATGAAACAATGAAAGAAATATTAAAAGATTTAAATGTAAATATTGCCTTATTAACAGGATCATTACCTAAAAATAAAAAAGATTTAATTCATGAAGAATTAAAACTTGGAAAAATAGATATGGTTGTAGGAACACATGCTTTAATTCAAGAAGAAGTTGTTTATAAAAATTTAGGACTTGTAATAACAGATGAACAACATAGATTTGGTGTACTTCAAAGAACATCTTTACAAAATAAAGGAATAACACCAGATGTTTTATATATGAGTGCAACACCAATACCTAGAACTTATGCATTAACATTATATGGTGATATGGATATATCTACAATTAGAACACTACCAAAAGGAAGAAAACCTATAAAAACATATTTAAAAAGTTATAGTGAAATAAAAGATGTATTAAAAATGATGTATGAAGAACTATTAAAAAATCATCAAATATATGTTATTGCTCCTTTAATTGAAGAAAGCGAAACACTTGATTTAACTACAGTTAATGAACTTAAGGATAAAATGAATTTAGCTTTTGGAGAAAAATATAATGTTGGTATAATCCATGGTAAATTAAAACAAACAGAAAAAGATAAAATAATGGAAGATTTTGTTAATAATAAAATTCAAATATTAATAAGCACAACAGTAATTGAAGTAGGAGTAAATGTTTTAAATACTACAATGATGGTTATATTTGATGCTAATAGATTTGGACTTTCAACACTTCATCAATTAAGAGGAAGAGTAGGAAGAAGTGCTTTAGAATCAAGTTGTATTTTAATAAGTGATTATGATAGTGAAAGATTAAATGTTATGACAACAACTAATGATGGATTTGAAATAAGTGAAGAAGACTTTAAAATAAGAGGACATGGTGATCTTTTTGGAACTAAACAAAGTGGAGATATGACATTTAAAATAGCAGATGTAAAAGAAGATTATAAAATATTATTACAGGCTAAGAAAGATTCAATGGAGTTTTTATTAAATAATAAAGAAGAAGAATTAAAAGAAAAAATAATAAATGGTATTAAGGAAGGTTAAAATTTATGTATTCAGGGGAAAAGACAGTTGAAGAATTAAAAAGAGAATGGAAAAAAACTAAAAAAGAAGAAATTGGGGTAATGTATGTTAATAAACTTATTGCAATGAATGAGTATGAATTGGCTAAAAAGATTACTTTAGAGTTAAAAAAATATACAAATAATAAAATAGATATATATACAACTTTAGGAAAAATAGAACTTTATATGGGAAATATAAAAGAAGCTAAATATCAGTTAAGTAAAATAGATAATATTTATATAAGAAATACATCATTTACTGTTTTAGCAAGAGTATATTTAGCAGAAAAAGAATATGATAAAGCAAAAGAATTATTAAATAAAGCTTATAATTATAGTAATAATCCTTATGCTTTAATAAATCTTATTAATATGGATTTACATGAAAGAAAGTATGAAGAGGCTTATGAAAAACTATTAAAATTAAAACAAAACTTAATTTTTAATAAAGATTGTAAATATTATTATGATGCAATAAGTGTATTTTTAAATAGTAAGCTTGATAAAAAAATTAATGTTAAACAAAGTGTAGGATATCATGAAAGACAATTAGAAGAATATGATAAAACTTGTGCTTTAACTCATATATTTAGACATGTATATCAAGATATATATAATAAAAATATACATACAGTATTTGCTAATAATATTGATGTAGAATATTTATTTAATAATGTTCCTAATATGTTAAATGAAGATAATTATTTTTATACAAATATATTTGATGAATATTACCTTAATATAGATAATGTAGGATTAAATGGAGAAAATTATTTAACAGTAGGATGTATTCCAGGTACTAAAGATATTGTAAGCATGTATCCTATTAAATATAATCCAATAAAAAAAGTAAGAGTATGATTTTCATACTTTTTTTGTTAAAAAATTTTAAAATCATTGACAACCACTTAGGGTATTTAATACATAAACTAACTATAATAGAAAGAAGTGTATAAATATGAAGAAAAAATATTATATACTAACAATAATAAGTTTTATACTTTTAATTTTTATGGTTGTCGGAGTAAGTTATGCAGCATGTAAGTTTAGTGCAACAGGAACAAAAGAAAATGTAATATCAACAGATTGTGATCTTAAATGAAGTATTAATAAAAGTATCTTCAAGATTGCAAATTGCGATCTTAAAGATTATATTTATTTTTCTTGATAAAAATATTTTATTATATTAAAATTATACTTGAGGTATGATATGAAAAAGAAAAATGGTGTGGTTATATTTCCTATTTTAATTATTATGATATTTTCATGTATAGGGTTAAATGGGAATGAAGATATAAGAAATTATTTTTATGATTTATTTAATATAAATAATGTTATTTATACTATAGAGGATATACCAGATTATAACGGAAAGCCTTATGTTTATATAAATAACAATATTCCTTATTTTACCGAAGAAGAGCATACTACTAAAGTTTTTGAAAAATATAGTAACTTAGATTATCTTAAAAGAGCAGGGGTTGCTTATTCTTGTATTGGAAAAGAGTTAATGCCTAAAGAAGATAGAACATCAATTGGAATGATTAAACCATCTGGATGGCATACTGTTAAATATGATATAGTGGATGGAAAATATTTGTATAATAGGTGTCACTTAATTGGATATCAATTAACTGGTGAAAATGCTAATGAAAAGAATTTAATAACATGTACAAGATATATGAATACTTCTTCAATGTTAATTTTTGAAAATAAAGTTAGTAAGTATATAAAAGAAACTTCTAATCATGTTTTATATAGAGTAACTCCTATATATAAGGGTAGTAATCTATTAGCAACAGGGGTATTAATCGAAGCTTATTCAGTGGAAGATAATGGTAAAGGAATAAAGTTTAATGTTTTTATATATAATATTCAAGAAGGTATAGAAATAGATTATGAAACAGGAGATAGTAAATTAAAATAAATTTACTATTTTTTGGTGTTGACAATTGAATGAGTATTCAACTATAATTATATTGACTTAAAAAATATATGTGGAGGAATAAATATGAGTAAAAATGAATTTATATGTGATTGTAATATTATTCATGAAGATAGTGTTAAATTTGCCAAGAGTAAAATGCCTAATGATGAAATATTTTATAAACTTGCAGATTTTTATAAATTAATCGGGGATACAACAAGATGTAAAATATTATTTGTTATTGATTCTCATGAAATGTGTGTATGTGATATTGCTAATGCTTTATCAATGACAAAATCATCTATTTCTCATCAACTTAGTACTTTAAGAAGAAGTGGTATTGTTAAATGTAAAAAAGTTGGTAAAGAAGTTTATTATACTTTAGATGATGACCATGTAAGAAAAGTATTTGAAATAGGATTAGAACATATAAATCATAAATTATAGAAAGGAAAAATTATGAAAAAATATAAATATAATATAAATAATCTAGACTGTGCGAATTGTGCTAGAGAACTTGAAGAAAGTTTAAATAAAAATAAAGATTTTAACAATGTTGTTGTTAATTTTAATACTTCTAAATTGATTTATGAATCAGAAAAAGATTTTACAATAAAAGAATTAAATGATTTTGTTAAAAAAGTTGAACCTGATTCTTATATAATAAAAGAAGAAGTTAATGTTAAAAAAGAATATCATTTATCTATTTTAATTTTAGGTATAGTTATTTGTTTACTTGGATATTTTTTAAAGATTAATGATAATGTAAAATTAGCTTTATATATAATATCTTATGTTTTACTTCTTTACAGAACATTTTTAAATTCAATTAAGTTATTAATAAAAAGTAAAACAATAAATGAAAACTTACTTATAACAATATCTTGTCTTGGAGCATTTTTTACAAATAATGTTCTTGAGGGAGCAATGGTTATTTCATTATATACAATTGGGAAAATACTTGAAGAAAAAGCTATTAATAATTCAAGAAGAAGCATTAAAGATTTACTTGATATAAAACAAAGTTATGCTAATTTAAAAAAAGGTAATACAACATCTAAAATAGATGTTGAAGATATAAAAATAAATGATTTACTTATTATTAAAAAAGGAGAAAAAATACCAGTTGATGGAGTTATAGTTAAAGGAAGTACTTATCTCGATATGTCTTCTTTAACTGGAGAAAGTACCTTTGTTCCTGTTAGTGAAAAAAGCAATGTTTTATCCGGTAGTATTAATGTTTCAGATGTAATAACAGTAAAAGCTACTTCCTTATTTGAAGACTCAACAGTTAATAAAATAATAGAACTTTTAGAAAACGCTACAGACAAAAAAACAAAAACAGAAACAATAATTTCAAAATTTAGTAAAATTTATACACCTATTATTCTATTATTAGCTATTTTAGTTATTATTTTCCTTCCTTTATTATTTAATGTATCACAAAATGATGCTTTATATCGTGGCTTAACATTCTTAGTAATATCATGTCCATGTGCTATAGCTATATCTATTCCTTTATCATATTTTACAGGTATTGGGGTAGCTAGTAAAAAAGGCATTTTAATAAAAGGAAGCAATTACTTAGATAATTTAAGTAACACAACAAGTATTATTTTTGATAAAACAGGAACTTTGACTTCAGGAGATTTTAAAGTTACTGATATTGTAATTACTGATAAATCTTATACTAAAGATGAAATAATAGATATAATGGTAAAAGGAGAAAGCTTTTCTAATCATCCAATTGCTAAATCGATAACTAATTTAAAAAAAGACAAGATTATAGCAAAAGATGTAAAAGATTTTAAAGAATTGGAAGGAAAAGGAATATCCTTTAAAATTAATGATGATTTTATAATTATTGGAAATAAAACATTATGCAATTGTCATGAAGATGGATTACTTCATTTAAATGTTAATAATAAACATGTTGCATCCATTTATATAAGTGATGGTATTAAAGATAATGCTTCTAAAACAATTGAAAGGTTGAAAAAATATAAAATAAAAACATTTATGTTTACTGGAGATAAAAAAGAAGTTGCTTTAGATATAGGAAGTAAACTAAAAATTGATGAAATAAAATATGAAATGCTCCCAAAAGATAAATATGAAAGTTATGAAGAAGTAGCTAAAGATAATAAAATAACAATGTTTATTGGAGATGGTGTTAACGATGCACCAGTTTTGAAAAGAGCAGATATAGGAATATCTATGGGAAATGTTGGTAGTGAAGTTGCTATTGAGGCAAGTGATATTGTTATTATGAATGATGAGATAGATAAGATACCTCTTGCAATAGATATATCAAAATATACAAAATACATTATTAAACAAAATTTAATTTTTGCTATAACAGTAAAATTATTAATTCTTTTCTTAAGTTTATTTGGCTATGCTAATATGTGGCTTGCTGTATTTGCTGATACAGGAGTAACATTACTTACAATTTTAAATACCTTAAGGATAATAAAAAAATATAAATAAACATTAAAAAACCTCTTACATATTATATATATGAAAGGGGTTTTTATGAATTATTATAACTATTATGATTATTTTACAAGAAATAATGATGAAAATAATATTATAAAAGATTATGGAGATAATCCTTTTGTTATAAATATAAATGATATAACAAAATTAAATAGAAATTACAGAAGTACATTATGGACTGGTAATAACACTCAAATAACTTTAATGAATATTCCTGTAGGAACTGATGTTGGACTTGAAATACACCCTAAAGTTGATCAAATATTAGTAATTGTTCAAGGTGTAGGTTTGGTTAACATGGGAAAAGAAAAGGAAAATGTTACTTTTAGTAAACAAGTATATGATGGAAGTATTATTGTTGTTCCACAAAACACATGGCATAATATAATAAATATAGGAACAATGCCTTTGAAACTTTATTCAATATATTCACCACCAAACCATAAAAAAGGAACTGTTCATAAAACAAAAGCTGATGCGTTAAAAGAAGAATATTAAAAAACAAATAAACTTTAAAAATTTATTTGTTTTTTTTCTTTTTATTTTTAGTATATAAACTATTAACTATTTTAACTTTAACACCTTTTTCAGTAGTAAACATTTTTCTTACTCCAGCAGGTAATTCTTTTTTATAAACTTTCATACTCTTTCCTTCCTTTACTAATAATATAATGATATTATACCATGATTTTATAAAAATTATATAATTTTTATATCAAATTTTGTCAAATTAAAAAAAATTTGTTATACTAATAATCGTAAATTAATTAAACGGAGGAAATTATGAATAAGTTAAAGATAGTTAAGTATTTATTAATATCATTTTTAATAGCTATTATTATTTTAGTTATGCTTATTTATATATATGAAAAAGATTTATTTAATGCTTATAGACTTCTTAATGAAAATAAAATAGATGTTATTCCCGAAGAAAATAAAAAAATAAATTTTAATCCTAAAACAAAAAAAGGAGAAGAAATATTTGTTGAAGTTTTATATGAAGGACTTACTGTTGATGAACTTGCTTTAAAATTAAATAAATCTTTAAAATCTAATTTAAAAGGTACAGGTAATTTATTTGCTAAATATTCTATTGAATATGAAGTAGATCCTTATCTTGCAGTATCTATTTCTCTTCTTGAAACAGGATGTAAATGGGGATGTTCTAGGCTTGTAAGAGAATGTAATAATGTCGGAGGTATGAAAGGAAATCCTGGCTGTTTTGGAGGAAATTTTAGAAAATTTGAAACTTTAGAAGATGGAATTGAAGCTTTTATTAAACTTTTATCAACAGGTTATTATAAAAAAGGATTAACAACACCAGAACTTATGGAAAAAAAATATGCAGGAGGAAGTAATACTTGGGCTGCTAAAGTAAACAATTATATTAACCAAGTAAAGGAAGCATAAAATATGAAAGTATTAACAATAAAAGAACCATTTGCCACACTTATTAAAAAAGAAGTAAAACATATAGAAACAAGAAGTTGGAAAACTTCTTATCGTGGAGAACTTTATATACAAGCAGGAATATCTAAAATAAGAAAAGAAATAAAAGATAAAAAAGAATTATCCTTATTATATAATGAAAATGAACTTAATTATGGTTATATAATTTGTAAATGTAATTTAGTTGATTGTATTTATATAACAGAAGATTTTATAAATAATTTAAAAAAGAATAATTATACAGAATATATATGCGGTCATTATGAAGTAGGAAGATATGCTTGGCTTTTAAAAGATATAGAAATAATTACTCCGATAAGAGTAAAAGGTCAATTGGGAATATGGAATTATTAGGGTGGTGTTATGATAAAAGATAATGATAAAATTGAAATATTAAACTTGGAAGGTGCTACAATAAATAGATTAAAAAATAATGGTATATTTTATATAAAAGATTTAATTAATATTAAATATCAAGATTTATTTTTTATTAAAAAAATAGGCAAAACTAGAGCTAAAGAAATAAAAGATAAATTACATCAATTAGGTTTAACTTTAAAAGATGAAGAAAAAGATTATAAAGCTAAGATAGATAATTTAAAAAGTAATAATATTACTTTACTAGGAGATTTAGGTCTTAATATAAAACTATGTTATATTTTATATAAAAAAGATATTTTTACTTTTGAAGATTTATTAAATAATATAGATAATATAAAAGAAATACCTAATTTAAAAGATCGTGGAGAATTTATTATATTGGATTTTATAAAAAATATAAAGTATAAAGAATATTTATCATTAAATGAAAAAGAAGATAAAATAAAAAATATAGCTATTTTAACTAAAGTAATTAGTTTAGAATTAGAACAGGATTTATCAATTCTTTTAAAAGAAAATCTTTTAAAAGAATTAAAAGAAGTTCTTTTAGAATTAGATAGTATATTAAAAGAAGATAAAATAGAAAGGAAGATTTATGAATAAAGTTGAATTATTAGCTCCTGCGGGAGATTTTTCTTGTTTAAAAGCTGCAATTGAAGCAGGATGTGATGCAGTTTACATTGGAGGAAAACTTTTTGGAGCTCGTGCTTTTTCATCTAATTTTACAGATGATGAAATAATAAAAGCAATTAATTATGCACATCTTTTTGGTGTAAAAGTTTATGTTACTACTAATACTTTAATTTATGATAAAGAGGTAGAACGTTTTTTAGAATATATCTCTTTTCTTCATAAAAATAATGTTGATGCTGTTATTATTCAAGATTTAGGAATGCTTGATTTAGTTAGACAAACATTTCCTAATTTAGAAGTTCATGCATCAACTCAGATGCATATTCATAATTTAGATGGCGCATCTTTTATGAAAAAACTTGGTGTTAAAAGAGTAGTACTTGCTCGTGAAACAAGTATTTCCAAAATAAAAGAAATAAAAGAGAAAACAAATATCGATATTGAAATATTTATTCATGGAGCATTATGTGTAAGTTATTCAGGACAATGTTTAATGAGTAGTTTAATAGGTAATAGAAGTGGTAATAGAGGTACATGTGCTGGTAGTTGTAGACAAAGCTATAGTATTGTTGATGAAAATAATAATATTATATTAAATAATAAATATCCATTAAGTATGAAAGATTTATGTTCTTTAGAAAATTTAAAAACTTTACTTGATATTGGAGTAACTAGTTTAAAAATTGAAGGAAGAATGAAATCGAGTAGTTATGTTTATACTGTAGTTAAACTTTATAGATTAGCAATAGATTCTTATTATAAAAATAATAATATATATATTGATGAAAAAGAACTATATAATTTAAAGAAAATATTCAATAGAGAATTTACTAAAGGATTTTTATTTGATGAAGAAAATAATAAAGTTATAAATATGAAAAGACCTAATCATCAAGGCGTAGAAATAGGAAAAGTAATAAATTATAAAAATAATGTTGCTACGATAAAACTTAATGATGAAATAAATATAAATGATGGTTTAAGAATAGTAGGTAAAAAAGATATTGGAGTTAATGTTAATAATTTTTATATTAATTCTAAACTTGTTAAGACTGCTAAAAAAGGAGATATTATAACTATTAAAGTAAATGATAAAGTAGAGAAAGATGATAAAGTTTTACTTACTCTTGATAGTAAACTTAATGAAGAAATTAATAATATTATATCTTCTAACCAAAGAAAAGTATTAGTAAAGGCTAAATTTATTGCTAAAGAAGATAAACAAATTACTTTTGAACTAACAGATTTTATTAATAAAGTAGTAGTTATTAGTGAAAATAAAGTCACTAAAGCTTTAAATAAACCTATTACAAAAGAAGAAATAAAAGAAAAATTAAATAAAATAAAAGATACAGTTTATAAATATGAAAGTTTAGATATAGAAATAGATGATAATATTTTTATACCTCTTAATATTATTAATGATTTAAAAAGAAAAGCTTTTGAAGAACTTAATAATAAAAGATTATATAAAATACCTTATAAAAGATGTGAATATAAAAGAAATGTAAAATCATATCCTAAAGAAAAATTATTAAATATTTTAATTCTTAAAGATGAAGATATAGATTCTTTAAAGAAAAAATATGATTATATTTACTCTAGCAATAATATTGATAATACAATATTATTACTTCCAAGAGTTATAGATAAATATAAAGAAAATTATAATAAAGATGTTTTAGTAGGAGATATAGGATATTTTAATAAACATAAAGGATGTATAACTGATACATCATTTAATGTTGTTAATTCTTATACAGTAGCATTTTTACATAGTCTTGGGGCAGAAAGAGTAACTTTATCATATGAATTAACTAAAAAACAAATTGAAATACTTATAAATGCTTATGAAGAAAGATATAAAGCACACCCTAATTTAGAATTAGTTGTGGAAGGTTATGAAGAAGTTATGATATCTAAATTTAGTTTAAATAAATATTTTAATAATGATAAACTTTATTTAAAAGATAGATTTAATAATTTATATAAAATAAAAGAAAAAGATAATTTAATGATTATTTATAACTATAAAAAAAGAAAAGATTTTAATCTTTCTTATTATGATATAGGAATAAATAGTTTAAGAATAAATAAAGAAGAATAAGTTTAATTTCTTATTCTTCTTATTTTTGTCATATTTCCAATAACAGTATTTTCATTAACTTCTTTTTTATATTTAAAATGAACTTTTCTAGAATTCATATCTACATCAGTAACAACAACAGGTAAAATATCTCCTATAGTATAAAGTTTGTCATCTAAATTAAAAGTACATGTTTTAGAATCAAACCTACAATTTTCACTTAAATCTCTTAATTTAATATTAGCATAAACATTTTCTTTAGTTATAATCATAATACTTTTTTTACTTATATAAGCAATTTTACCTTCAAAAGTTTTGCCTATATTATTTTGCATATATTGAGCTGTTCTAAAACCAATACATTCTTTTTCTATTTTATCTTCTAATCTTTGTTTAGAAGAAGACCAAGAACATATTTCATTAACAAAACTTTCAAAATTTTCTTTATCAAAATATTTTTCATCAGTTATTATCTCTTTTATAATCATATGAACGATTAAATCCATAACCCTTCTAATAGGAGAAGTAAAATGACAATAAGCTTCACCTTTAAGGGCATTAATTCCTAAACCATAATGACCTATATTAGAAGTGCTATAGTAAGCAGAACGCATACCTTGAAGTAATATTTCATTTAAAGCTTCAGAAAGAGGAGTTTTATTAAGTTGTTTCATAATATTTTGAATAGCAAAAGGATTATTTAAGTTTTTTGGTAACTTAATATCAAAACCTAAAGAATTAATATATTCAATTTTTTGTTTAATAATTTCAGGATTTGGAGATGGATGGACTCTATAATTAAAAATTAATTGTAAACTTCTTGCAAAAGTAGCTACAGTTTCATTAGCTTTTAACATAAAATCTTCAATCATCATTTCACTAACTTTTCTTGTTAATAAAGAAATACTTTTAACATTGCCATTTAAATTATATTCAACTTTAATATCATGATCACCAAAATTTAAATAACCACGATTCTTTTTATTTGTATCTAATATATGATGTAATTCTTCCATTAATTTTAAATCATTTATAAAGTTTTCATAACCAGGAACCATTTCATTATTAACAAGTATTTTATTAACATCTTCATAAGTCATTTTCTTTTTAGAATTAATTACACTTTTTTTAATATCATAATCAATTACATTACCTTCATTATCAATTTTCATAATAACAGATAAAGTAAGTCTATCAACATTAGGATTTAAAGAACAAATACCATTTGATATAATATGAGGAAACATAGGAACAACATATCCTACAGGATAACAACTAGTGCTTCTTTTTAAAGCTTCAGTAAAAAGAAAAGAACCTTGCTTTATATAATTACTAACATCTGCGATATGAACTCCTAAAATATAATTTCCTTCTTCATCTTTTTTAATACTTATCGCATCATCCATATCTTTAGTATCTTTACCATCAATTGTAAAAATAGTTTCATTTCTTAAATCAAGTCTATTTTTTAAATCTTCTTCTTTAACACTTGTAGGAAGTTTATATGCTTCGGTAATTGAATCTTTACTAAAACTAATATCCCAACCCATATCAGAGGCAATTGTTCTTATTTCTAAATCAGGATCATCTTTATGACCTATTAAGTCACTAACTGAAGCATAATATTTTCCATTTTTAAAATCATGTAATTTAATTTTAATTCTTGAACCATCAACAAGAGTTTTAGTATCTAAATAATCAAGTTCAATATCATAAATAAAACTCTTATCTTTTGGCACTAAAGTATAATTATTTTTTTCATCAATAATACAATCTAATATAATTTCATCATTTAATCTATTTATAACTTTAAGAACATTACCAATTTTTTTAGTAGTATTTTCTTCTATTTCTATTAAAACAATATCACCATTAATCGCACCATTTAAATTTTCAATATAAATTTTACTTTTTTCACTATTATTATAAGTAACATAAGGTTTATTATCACTATTAAATTTAATTTTACCTATTTTTAATCTATCGTTTTTCTTAAAATAAGTAATTTCATCATCTTTAATAAGTATTTTACCTTCAAGCTCTAATTCTTTTAACATAGTTTTAAATACATTTTCTTCATCATCATTAAAACCAAAAAGTTTACTTAAATAATTAAAATTATAAGTTCTATTTTGGTTAACTTTAAAATATTCAATTAATTTAGATTTTATTTTTTTATTATCTTTTGTATCAATGTTAATTTTATTTTCGTATTTCATAATAAATCCCCCATAAGCTTAATATACATTAAATAATATTTTATGTCTAGTTTTTTATATGTATTTTTTATAATTTTTAATATAAAAATAAAAAATTTATAAATTGTGTTGAAAAAGTAAAAAAAATATTATATAATAAATTTACGTTTTAGAAATAAAACATTCTTGGAGTGGTACTCAAGAGGCTGAAGAGGCGCCCCTGCTAAGGGTGTAGATCGGGTAACTGGTGCGAGGGTTCAAATCCCTCCCGCTCCGCCATATAAAAAATAATCCAATAAGGATTTTTATTTTGCAAAAATTTGCATAAATAAAAAAATTATGATATTATGTATATAGATGAAGGAAACTTCATAAAATAAAAAGGAGATATTTAAGTTTGGTGTGCTTAAATGTCTACCTAAAAATTGTTTTTGTCGACATTTAGTCTAATGTAATTAAACTAAGTGTCATTTTTTTATAATAATTATCAAGAAAGTGATAATAAATAAAATGATAGAGATATAACGTAAAACATTTATAATAAAGGTTTTAGTTTTCACTTTATCAAACCTCCTTTTCATAAAGATAAGAGGTAGACACTAAGTAACTTAAATATTTCCAATTACTACTATAACAAATAAATGTTTGCTTAGTGAATAAAAAAATTTAAAACTAAACTAATGTTATTTTTAATAAAATAAAACCTTCATATATTATATTAGGATGGAGGTTTTTATATGTATGAAAGATTACCACTTGATTTTATCGGAGTAACAGATAATTTCGGTGCTAGAATAGATCCTATTACAAAAGTTTCTTCATATCATTATGGAGTAGATTTAGGTTGGAATAAATATGAGGGCGAAAAAGTATATGCTATATATGATTCTACTTTAGTAGAGGAAGGTTATGATAAAAACTTAGGTAATTATACAGTATTTAAATATGATAAAAAAAATAATACTATTATTTATAGATTTTTACATTTAAAAAATAGAACTAATATAAAAGTAGGGGAAAAAGTTAAACAACAAACAGTTGTAGGATATATGGGTTCAACAGGTTATTCAACTGGAACACATTTACATTTTGAGTACTGGATATGTCCTAAAGGATATAAATATAGACCTAGTGACAGAGGTAAATATGCAGTAGATCCTTTAAAACATTGTTATTTATTTGATAATCAAACAGCTAATAAAAGTATAAATCTTTTAACTAGAGTTTTAGGAACAAGTAAAAAGAAAGAAAAAGATAGTAATAAAAATCAAATAAAAGTAGTTGGAGAATATTTAAGAGCAAGAAAAGAAGCAGGACTTGATAAACAAATTTTAGGATTTATTGACTATGGTATATATGATTATATAGAAAAAATAGAAAAAGATAATTACACTTGGTATAACTTAGGTTTTTGTTATGTTGCAGGTACAAAAGAAGATACAATTATATATAATAAAGATAATAACTTTTTAGATAATTATAAAACATTTATCGCACCAGTAGATGGATTATTTTATATAAAACTTAAAAAAGATGAAAAAATATACTACCCAAAATAGTATATTTTTTCATAAAGTAATTGTTTATTAAAATAATATATGATAAAATAAATATGATAATAAGGACGTGATTATATGAATAAAAATATGAATATATTAAAAGTAGCAATAACTTCTGTTTTATCATTTATTTTAATTATCGGAGTAACATATGCATTAATTAAATTTAACTTTGTTGGAAACAAGGAAAATACCATTTTAGTCGGAGGATTAAAATTTAATTATAATGAAACATCTTCTAGTATGACTATAACAAATAATGATATTTTAAGTAATACAGAAGGTATGAAAAGTGATAATTATTTTGATTTTAACGTAAGTTTAGAAAAACAAACAACAACAGGAGTATCTTATAATATATTATTAACAAGTGATAATACAAATAATTTAAGTGATATAAAAGCTTACTTAACTGAAGTTAATAATAGTACAGAAACAAAATTAATAGAACCAACAACACTAAATAATTTACCAAAAGTAAATAATAATATGAAACTATATAGTGATATAATAGACCCAAATAACACTAAACATTATAGATTAAGATTATGGGTAGATGAAAACTTTGGAAGTTCACAAACAACATCTATAAATGGTAATACTTCAACTGGTACAATAGCAGGATTTACTTTTAAATTTGTAGTAAGTATTGGAGTAGATAATACTAATACAGAACATTATAATATTACTAATATGGCACAAAATGGTAGTTTTGAAAATACAGGTTGGAATACTTCAACTAATGTAGTATATGATTCTTCAATTAAAAAATATGGTAATTATTCATTAAAAGTAATAGGTAATACATCAGCAAGCGAAATAACTGTTAGTGCCAAAACTACAATGGCTCTTGATAATACGCATAAATATTATGTAAGATATGAAATATATCATACAGGGTCAAGCGGAACAGTAGGCTTTTACTTTCCAATTGCTGAACCATACTTTTTTGAAGGAGTTGCTTTATCTACCGCTAATAAGTGGAATGTAATATCGAAAGTAAATAATAGGTCATCTTTTAGTACTAATTCTTCTACCTCTTACAGAGTTGATTATAACAATAATAATTCAGCAGGAGTTGTATACTTTGATGGTTTGATGGTAGTAGATTTAACTGAAACTTTTGGAGCAGAAAATGAAAAATCTAAAGAGTGGTGTGATACAAATATACCATTCTTCGAGGGAACAAAAGATATAATTATAAACAATTAAACATAAGAATTTCTTATGTTTTTTCTTTTTCGACAAAAATAGATAAACATGTTTTATAAAATAAAGTTATGAAAAGGAAGATGAAGTTTATGAAATTTAAGTTTTTAATACCTATAAGTTTTTCTATTTTAATTGGATTTTTATTTGGAAAAGTTATTTTTTCTAATTATGATAATGCTAATACTTTAAAAGCATTTAATGAAGGAGAAAAAGTATATTTTATTGAGATAGCAAGTTCTCCTTCGAAAGATAGTTTAACTAGTATTAATTCATATGAAAGTTATCTATGTTTATTAGAAAATGATACTTATTATTTATATGGAGGAATTAGTAAAAATAAAGATACTGCTGAGTATATAAAAACATCTTATGAAGATAAAAAATTTAAATCTAAGATTGTTGTAAAGTATATTAATGATAAGACATTTATTAATCTTTTAAATGAATATGACAAAGTAGCTAAGATAAGTTCTAATGCTAATGATTTATTTACTATAGAAAAAATAATTATATCAAATTATAAGGAAATTATATTACAAAATGACTTTAACAATTAAAGATATTCCTCTTTTAGAAAGACCTAGAGAAAGATTAATTACATATGGAAGTGAAACTTTATCAAATATTGAATTATTATCTATTATATTAAAAACAGGTACTAAAGGAGAAAGTGTATATGAATTATCTAAAAGACTTTTAAAAGAACTAGGATCTATTTATAATTTAAAAAATACTAATAAAGAAATACTTACTAAAATAAAAGGAATAGGTATTACTAAAGCAGTAGAATTACTTGCTACAGTAGAACTAGGTAAAAGAATATTTATAAATAATATTAATGATTCTAAAACTAAATATAATAATTCTAAAATAATATATGAAAACAATAAATATTTATTTTTAGATAAAAAACAAGAATATTTTTATTGTTTATATTTAAATGAAAAAAAAGAATTAATAGAAAGGAAATTATTATTTATGGGAACAGTTAATAAATCACTCGTTCATCCAAGAGAAATATTTAAAGAAGCATATCTTCTTTCAGCATCTTCAATTATATGTATGCATAATCATCCAAGTGGAAATCCTACTCCCAGCAGTGATGATATCATTTTAACAACATCTTTAAAAGAAATAGGTAAAATTCAAAAAATACCTATCGTAGATCATATAATATTTGGTAATAATAGTTATTATAGTTTTTATGAAAATAATAATTTAGGAATTTAATTATGAGAAAATATAAAAAAAATAATTATTATAAATTAACTATATTATTATTAATTATCTTTTTTCTTACTTTTTCTTTATTAAAAAATTATGTTCCTTTAGTTAAGATTAACTATTATTTATCTTATCCTTATTTATTTATAAAAAACACATGTGATAATTTTAAATCTTCTAAAACTTTAAATAAAGAAAATAAATTATTAAAAGAAGAAATTAATAATTTAAATATTATAAAACAACAAAATGATAGTTTACTTTCTAATATTAATGAATTAAAAAATTTACTTGAACTTAAAAATATATATTCTTCTTATAATATTATTAATGCTACAGTAATAGAAAAAAATAAATTATATTATTTTAATAATTATACATTAGATAAAGGACATGATTATAATATAAAAGAAAATATGGCTATTGTTAATAAGGATGGTCTTGTAGGAATAATAGATAAAGTATATGAAAACTATTCAACTTTTAAATTATTAACGACTTTAAATGATAATAAAATATCTGTTAAAATAAAAAATAATAATACACAATTTTATGGTACGATAACATCTTATAAAGATAATTTATTTATACTTGAAGGCATAACTAATTACCAAGATATAGCATTAAATAGTGATGTTTTAACAACAGGATATGGTATATTTCCAAGTGATCTATTAATAGGTAAAGTAATAAAAATAGAAGATAATAAATATAATACAAGTAAACTTTTATATGTAGAAAGTAATGTTAATTTTAATGAATTATATTATGTAAGTATTTTAGGTAATGATTTATGATAATATTATTAACATTATTTACTTTTATTTTAGATATTACTTTTAATTTATATATAAATATTAAATTATTATATCCTATGTTTACAATATCTTTTTTAATAATATTATATTTTCTTATAAAAAATAAAAATAATTATCTTTTATATTCTATAGTTTTAGGATTTATATATGATCTTATTTATTCAAATATATTTATAAATACAATATTATTTTTAATTATATCTTTAATAGTAAAAAATATATTTAATAAAAATATATCTATTTATAAAATAGTATTTACTTTATTAATAATTATTTTTATATATGATTACAAGAGTTGATTCCGTAATGATCGGAAAGAAAT